>Ga0209253_10001465_pt1 | contig 20690 bp, 16 predicted proteins | sample FrelakmetBRP12BR_FD_187145 | JGI IMG/M metagenome (GOLD analysis project Ga0209253, IMG submission 187145) | Freshwater lake sediment microbial communities from the University of Notre Dame, USA, for methane emissions studies - BRP12 BR (SPAdes)... | ecosystem: Environmental > Aquatic >...
TGTGATTCGCCTACAAATATGACCGAACTAAGGATCCTCCTTCAAGATTTCTCGCAACTAAACCCCTAATCATGTGGCCCTCTTTGAGCGGACTCCCATAAGTCGTCTGAGCGGTCTTTATGCATTTCTATTGCAATAGCATTTGGGTATTGAGTGCCGGCCAGAAAATGCTTCGTGCTGCTCGATCTAGCAGCACAATACTATGTTGAAATATCAATTACCTACTTACACCAATTGTCTAATGCTGGTCAATCTAGTGCGTAGAGTCATCATTGTTGTGGTTGTACTTCTTTCACTGATTGGATTAGGACTAGCCTATGTTTCACAAAGGCAATGGAACAACGTTACATCTCTGTACACCTACACGATTGTTAATGCCTATCATCATGACCAAACTGCGTTCACTCAAGGTCTCGCGTTTGAAAATGGAACCATCTACGAGGGAACAGGGCTTTACGGGAATTCATCTCTGCGTAGGACCGAACTAGAGACCGGGAAAGTCCTTGACGTTCGTGAACTACCTTCAGAGATCTTCGGCGAAGGCATCACTATCTGTGGTGACAGGCTGATTCAGATAACTTGGAAGAATCATTTGGGGTTCATATACGACAAGGAAACTTTCGACTTGATTAGAGAGTTCAGCTACTCGACCGAAGGGTGGGGAATAACCTACGACGGCGTCAGATTGATCATGAGCGATGGTTCCTCCACATTGTATTTCTTCGATCCCGAGACATTGGAGGAAACGGGTAGAATTGAGGTTCAGAGCAATGGTGAACCTGTAACGAGACTCAACGAACTAGAATACGCTCGAGGACAGATCTATGCGAACGTCTGGATGACGAACAGTATTGCCATAATATCCCCTCAAACAGGAAGAATTGTTGGATGGATAGACCTTGAAGGATTGTTGAATCCTGAACAACAGACACGTGCAGATGTCTTAAACGGGATTGCCTATGACCCCCTTGATGATCGGCTATTTGTGACAGGAAAACTCTGGCCAACCCTATTTGAGATAGATCTTTTGCCATCGACAGTAGCGAATCACACAGATACCGTGTCTGAGTTCAGAATGGAGACCGCGCCAGTGGTCAGGAAACAGTTTTAACAGGAATATCGTCTACGTGAATGTCAGGCTCGTGATCGATTGGTCAACCTTGAGAACATCACTGGACATGATTTGAAGGAGTCCAAGTTCAGAGTGGCTGTTCTACCGTTGGGGTCGACTGAGAGTCATGGCGATCATCTTCCCTATGGAACTGATGCAATTGAAGCATCGGCGATAGCTGAAGATCTCTCGGGCAGGTTTCCAAATCTGCTAGTTCTTCCAACTCTGCCGTACGGAATGAGCGAACACTACTCTTCTTTTCCAATCGCTCTTAGCCTAAAATCTTCAACACTTGAGTCAGTGATCTCTGACCTACTAAATTCGCTATACAAACATGACATCAAACGTGTACTCATCATCAACGGCCATGACGGAAACATCGCGCCAATTGAGGTGGCAACAAGAGAATTCAAAGCAACTTACAGTGACATGAAAATAGCAGTGATAGAAGCATGGTGGGACATCGTCAGCCAACTCCTCCCGAAAAACACATTCGCGGTGTGGAATGGACGTGGACATGGTGGGGAACTGGAGACTTCCGTGATGCTTTCAATCCGGCCCGACTGTGTGAAGATGATATTCGCAAAAGGTGTGGTACCTGATCTGCCAGAACATGTGCAGATCAAATGGCTATTCCATGAGCTCACCAACACGGGCTCGACGGGCGATCCCACAAAAGGAACGAAAGAGAAAGGTAACTCGGCAAGACGTGCGCTCGTAGAATACTTGGTTGACTTCCTGAAGAAAATGGATCAGAAGGATTGGAAGTATGAGTCTTTCTGAAATATGTTCGGGAATGAATAGGCAGTGTCAAAGCTTCTTTTCTAGATGCATTGTGTCGAAAAAAGGCTGTGACTCACTTGACACTCTTCAGGAATTTCTGAACCACGGTTATGAACTTCTCTCTCTCTTCCCACATAGGAAGGTGTGAACTATTGGCAAAGGTAACCAGCTTTGACTTCTTGATTCCTTTGTGAATGCTTCTAGCCACCTTTGGAGATACCTCGTCGTATCTCCCGCCTGTAACGAGAGTTGGGATGCGTATCGTATGCAGTTGATTCGTGACGTCCCAGTATCTCATGTTGCCCGTGATCGTGAATTCGTTCGGACCGTTCATGGTGTGGTAGACAGGTTTGCTAATGTGCTCGAGACTATAGACTAGTTCCTTGGGCCATTCGGGCAATCTACAAAGATGCTTCCTATAGAAAACCTCGACAGCCTTCAAATATTCGGGGTTTTCATAGTCTCCAACCGCCTCATATTTCTTCAGCACTTCTACCACGTCTGGTGGAAGCTCAGATTTCATCCGATTCATTTCGGCAACTGTGAGTGGAACATTGGCCAATCCACCGATCGTTACCATGCTCTTCAGATTCTTCTGGTACTTCAGTGCATAAGCTATAGTCAACAAACCACCGTAGCTCGAACCGATCAGATGGATCTTGCCGAGATTGAGCGCTTTGCGCACTCCTTCAACTTCCTCAACCCCATACTCTATGTTGAGAAGCGCTGGATTCTTAGGAAGCTCAGAATTACCACAACCAAACTCATCCAAGAAGACAACTCGATATCCAAACTTAGATAGGTCAGCCAACGGGAGCATATAGTCATGGGTGGCGCCGGGCCCCCCGTGAAGACACAATACCTTACCTTTGGTTGATTCTCCAAAAGTCTTGTAGAACAGCCTAATCCCTTGAACCGTCACGTACCCTTCAGACGATTTAGGTTCCATGCCGATAAATGACCCGTTACATTATTTAACGGTATGTGGAAAGAGAGGATAACTTATATGACAACAATTCCAATGATGAGTCATGTCAAACAGTGTTCATTGTGCTCATATTCTCGTTAAGACAGAAAAAGAAGCAAACGCCGCTCTGGAAAGACTTAACAAAGGAGAAAAGTTTGCGAACCTAGCTCAGCTAGTCTCTCTCTGCCCATCAAAGAAGCGCGGTGGAGACCTTGGAACATTCACAAGAGGGAAGATGGTGAAAGAATTCGAAAACGCTGCATTCTGCCTTGAGAAGGGTCAATTATCACCAATCGTGAAAACGCAATTTGGATATCACATAATCAAAAGACTTGAGTAACGCGCCCGCAATGTTGCGAGAAGACCATCGCGGGATTATCAGTCAATTAGTATCATGCCGAACCACGTGAACTTATCGTCTTTGCTGTTCAGGATCTTCATATCATACTTTGCCCGCAGTGCCGTGGCAAAAACATCTATCCCGCAGGCTTCCATCGAAGGTCTCGAGATATCAGGTCTTCGACATATTCCAGCTTGAATGTCGCATACATCGCACAAGTCACACTCGCCGCCTCCCAAAGCCAATGCCTTACGATAGCCGCTTAGGAAGATTCTTCTCTCAAGCTCTGATAGATTCTTGTATATGTCCCCCACACGATGGGCCCCGTCATAACCCGACACTGGTTTCATGCGAAACAGCAATGCACGGCTGTATTCTTTCAGCAGAGCGCGGGTTTCTCCTGGTGTCGGCGAATGTGGTGGGCATTTCAACCAGTACCCGTAGTCAGGGCAACCATATCGACATTTCCATCGAACCCATTCACCCAGAGCTATGTTCTTGACCTTGATCATCTTAGGGTCAATCATTCCCGATTCCGTGGCCAAATTCAATAATCTCTTGTTGTCCGAAGGTGTTTTCGTCATTTTCTACAATCACCGGCTGCCTAATCAAACTGGAACGGACTTTTTGACGCAGACTTCTCACGAATGCTATCTCTTTAGCTTATTCGCCAACGCAAGTGCCCCGTAAAGCACAATATCCTCTCCCAGCGTCGTTAGCTTAATTTTGGGCTTTCTATTGATGCTAGACTCGTTGATCAGCTTCCTGACTGGATTCAGGACTAGATTCGGGTTTGCCAGCGCTATTGATCCGCCTACCGTAATCACCTCTGGGTCATAGGCGGAGTTCACGTTGGCAAATCCTAAGGCGTTGAGGCGACCAATTTCATCAACAATCCGGGATGCCAGTTTATCTCCACATTTTGCGGCGTCAAAAAGTACCCGTGAAGATATACAACCAAATTTGCCGTTAGTTCTCCCGTAGAGCAGACTGGACTCAACATCGGACCTTGGTTTGGATTCGAGTTCCAGTCTGACTAGGTTCGGGATGTTGTCACCTCCGCAGTAAGCTTCCCAATGACCACGCTTTCCGCAACCACAGAGAAGCCTTCTCGCCTGATCAATAGTGACATGACCGACCTCGTGGGCATTTCCATCCTTTCCCAGCAGTAGGTGATTGTCGACGAACGCTCCGCCACCAATCCCAGAGCTCACAGTAACATACGCCAGGTTAGCAGATTTTCTGCCTTCACCAAACACCTTCTCTGCGACGACTGCGGCAACACAGTCATTCACCAAACAGACTGGAACTCTGAACTCATTTTCTAGCGGGTCGAGCAAAGGGATGCGGTCGAAACCGAGATGCGGCGAGTGAACGATTGCGCCGTTCTTCATGTCCAATGGACCAGCGGAGCCTATACCAATGCACGAAATCCTGTCGTTGTCTACCAGCGAGCGAATCATTCGTTTTATCTGAGAGCTCAGTCCTCTAGGACCAGATAGTTTATCTGACCTTTCGTTCAGTCGGACAGCAATATTCCCTTTCGCGTTGCCCAACGCAATTCTGACATTGGTTCCGCCTACGTCCACGCCGACAAGGTACTTCATCATCTTTCACCTGACACTGTATATCCGAAGCCTAGTCATTTTTTTGATGGGGACGTTTAAGGGTACTTGAGGGGTACTCAGTATCCCCGAGGGTTTCTGCCCTCCAAATACGTATTCAATTTAAGGCTTCCAAGCGCTCCCGATACTCCAAAAACCCTCCTTACCCCTCTCAAACCCTCTCCTGACCCTACTGGGATACTTCCAGATACTGCTGGGAGTGCTTGGAGAGCCCAAGAGACTGTAGTAGTCTCCAGATTACACTCGTTACCCGGACTACGTTTGCATGGCCTCCATCCGGCTAAGCTACTATGCGAACCTTTGCAGGTACAAATAATCTTAAGAATACAGGGCAGAGAATAGTATTCGTATTCAGATTGACGTAACCAAGATTTGCCTGTTTTTCGTTTTCACCAAGAGCATTTTTGTTTTTCACAATTATGGGTGGCGCATTCCCTAAATCTCCTTGGCACGAAGAGCTTGGGGAGGGATGAACATGATATTCGTGCATGCAAGTATTCGGACAAGCGATATGGACAGGTCTATTGAGTTCTACACGAAGATAATGGGGCTTGTATTGCTGGACAGGCGTGAAATAGCCAAAAACAACGCAGAGATAGCGTTTCTTCAAGACCCTTATTCGAAAGGAGCCAAACTGGAACTCACGTTCTTCAGGAATCAGAAGAAGTTCATACAAGGCGAGTATGAAGATCGCATCTTTGACCATCTTGCATTCGACGTAGCAAACATGCAGCAAACAATCTCAATCATGCGCAAAGAGGAAGTGACTATCACGGATGAGCCTTTCAGACTGAGCGCGACAGGGCCTTTGATCGCTTTCGTGGAAGACCCGGATGGAACGCTGATCGAATTGATTGAAAGAAAGAAATGAGGGAATCGAGTGGCCTGGCGGCTAGAAGATCATCAGGAGTGTCTCACTTGACTGAACGCCTGGGATTGACCTGATCTTGTCCGTGATCAAGTCAACGAGTTCATCCATGTTGTTGACTTGAACTTTCAATACTATGTCCCATCTGCCAAATACACCGTAGACCTCGTTGACTCCTTTCAACTTGATCAGTTTCTCCTTCGTCTCTTTGAACCAGGTTAGATGTTCTCCTGTTCCACCTACGAAGTTCATGAGAACTAATGCCATCAACAATAGAATAATCATCTTCTTTGTGCTTTATTGTGGCTGCGTTAATTCTGTTCTTGGTCTGCCACTTATAACAGTATTCATAACCTAACGAATAGACATTCTGTGCGTGATTGCGGGAGGAAGAACAGAGTCAAAGAAACTCGAGATTGACTTCACTTCTTCACTTCAATGATATGGCCTCTATGACTTATATCTCGCTCTCTGAATGGTTGAATCTTGGTCTATGCCGTTGAAGGCTGTAATATTCGATCTTGATCACACGCTCATAAGATCACATATTGATTTCATGGAAATGAGAACTGGAATAGTCAACTACCTGAAGCAGAATCTATCCATTCAGCCCGATCTAGCCAAGTCAACATATGAAATGACTCTCCAAGCGGTCAAATTCATGGAGGAACGTGGACTAAGAGAGAAGGTACCTAGCCTCTTGCAGGATCTCAACGAAATAATGACGGATGTTGAGATGAAGTGTGTCTCGAATGCAGAAGTCATTGACGGGGCATTTCAGACCATCAAGCGGTTGAAGGGCGCTGGTATGAAGATAGGAATCTTGACGAGAAGCTGCCGAAAGTATGCTGACCAGACACTGAAGACAACTGGGTTATCAGAGCTAATTGATGAGGTCGCGGCAAGGGACGATGGCGAAAAACCAAAACCCGATCCAAGTCAAGTTTACTGGCTGATGGAAAGAATGAGAGTGGGATCGAATAGTGTTATCATGGTAGGCGATCATCCAATCGATTCACTCTGTGCTAAGAACGCTGGAATAGGCTTTGTTGGAGTTCTTACAGGATCGTGGGGGAAGGAGCAGGTGGAAAAACTGGGTTCCACCGTGGTTCCCAGTGTGAAAGAACTGCCTGAGATTCTGGGTGTATGAGTAGATTCTAGCTTTCCAAAGAACACTCTACTCTTTTTCAGGGTTTCAGGGTTTTCAGTAAATATTCAATCTCAGTACGTAATTATCAAGGCCCAACTTGATATACTTGAGTTAGACTACTCTCCGTTGAGATATCTCATGGGCTATTCGGAATCATCTGGAAGACCCCCGGTTCTGGTGGGAATGCTTGGCTGGATAATAGCTGCCATGGTATTCGCGGGAGTGATTGTGTACGGGCTCTCCGTGTATTTGGACTGGGCAGTTCTCCAGTTCATGTATGCTTCAAAGATGGGCCTTGACTGGTTCCAAGTAAACTTCTATCACAATAATACTTTCATTGTCGCTGCAATTCTAGCGCTATTGTTTGTCAACCCGATTCCACGACGGAGTCACCTCTTTGAATCATTGACTGCGCTTGGAAGGGCATTCGCACGGGTAAGGGGAGAAGAAGAGGTTGTTTCGCTTGGTCCAGGAAGGCTTGTGTGGCTTACATGGCAGATTGCCAAATGGGCCATCGCTTTTTCTGTGATTGCATCAGCAAATGGAGTGCCTGGATTCGGAAACCTGACTATTATTGTGACAATGCTTCAAAATGGCCTGGGAGACTGGGCACATGTGTTGAAGGTGTTCCTGCTTCCGCTGGTGCCAGTTTCTGGAACGGAACTTGTGTCCCTGATTCCAACAATGGAAGTTCAGTACCGTCTAATTTACGCAATTCTTGCGTCGATCTTATTTGTTGCTTTTCTGAGGCTCGTTCTAGTGTTGGTGCGCGATTTCATCCGTGTCAAAACCAACGCTTGGATGAGAGATCTCTTTCTCATCTTGGCGCTCATAGTTCTTGGTGTAATCATAGGCGCACCATACTGGACGATGAACGTTGCTACTCCCAACAACTACCTGATAGCCGTCATCGTTTTTGCTAGTTTCATTGTGATCGGCGTTTCATTCCATTTCGGAATTATTAGCCGGACGATTGGCATGTCCCGTCGAAAACGTTGGGTGGTTTACGTCATGGGCTTCCTTCTTTTCCTTACTTTGATTGTGAATCTTGGTTTCGTAGTGGGGTACTCACTGAACTGGAACAACAACTGGACGGACTATGAATGGAAACCTATGACCATGAAGGAGATCCAAGTAACTCGATACGTGGCCGGTCTGGAGAATGTGGTAAGTGCGCCTATCTCAGAGCTTCCTGCGGGAAACACGAGCAGAATAGTATCGTTAGTGAGGCAATGGGATCATGATGCATCTTACACGAAGATGAAGAACCAGATAGGCGTAAACTGGATGACGCTGAGCGAGTCACATATACTCTATCTCAATGGCCACGAGTATTGGGCCGCTCCTACAACAATTAACTATCCAGCCGAGGACTGGATAAGCCATCATCTGATCTACACCCACGCTGCTAGGATAATTTTGATAGACAGTCACAATGGCGAATTTGTGCCGGTCCAGAAGGCTTTCGGAGTTAAGTCTGAGCCATCGATCTATTATGGTGAAGAGTTTCCCGATGACGTCTATGTTCGTGTGAAAGGTTTTGAAGAGATTGGAAATGCTTCGTACACGGGAGAACCTGACTACACTCTTTCCGGCTGGAAGAGGACCTTGTGGTTCCTTCTCAAAGAAGGTCAAGTCGGATTTGCTTTCACGCCACCACAAGACGATATGATGATGCTACACATACGGGACGTTCATACAAGGGTGGAGAGTGTACTGATCGATGGACTGAGAGCTGATCGAGCAACTTATCTTGTGACGGATGGAGACAGGACCTACTATCTTGTGCAAGTTTATGTGGACTATCCAATACACTCCGGGTTTTCCGCGAGTAGCTATCTGAGATTTTTCGGGGTCGTCCTTGTTGACGTTGAAGATGGGCAAATGTACCCATACAATGTCAGTGAACCGGATGGTTTCTTGACAAGTTTCTATAGCAACTACTACTCCACATGGAAGCCGTTGCCGGATTGGCTTGTGCCTCAAATGCGTTATCCTGAAGACTTACTTGGAACTCATGAGATCCCAGGACAACTCGATGTAGATTTCCGATTCCATGTGGGAGATCCGTTCGTCTGGCGCTCTGGCTCGGACTTCTATGAACGACCTGAAGCCACAGAGGTCCTTTACATATTGACGATGACAGAGAATCGTGCTGACTTTGTAGGTCTGCAACTGGTGGAATACCAGGCTTCTCCCGGAAGAAACCTCGCAGGACTCTACATAGCTTATGGAGGCGAACGACTGGGAAACATACTTCTTTATAGGATATCTAATTCAACAACGCAACCGATCGGACCTTCAGCTGCGCTTCAAGCTCTGGAGACAGACGAATACGTACGTCAACAGTTGACCCTTCTGCCGAACTACAGACTGGGAAACATCCTACTGTACTTGATAGGAAACAGCCTGTATTACTTCATCCCAGTGTACATCAATACAGAGGTTCAGAACGCCGTGATTACAAAGATGGCATTTGTTGCAGTTGTCGATGCAGCAACGGGAACCAAAGTTGCAGTTGGAGCCGATTCGTCCGATGCATATTACGCACTATCTGGAGGTACACCAACACAGGTGGGCTACCCAGAACGCGAAAACAGAGTGAAGTCTCTTTTCACGACCAACGGGTACTCTCTTGTTTCCCCGACGGCGATAAACGCGAATGTTGAGATTCAAGTCACAAACACTACGTATGTTGAGGAGGGAGACTGGGCAAATGTCGAGAATGCGATCGGCAGCTTTATTCGTGATTACTGCCAGAAATACGGAGTGACTGAGGTCTACTATTGGAGTTCGCCCACGGGGCAACTTAACTTCGGAATACTGGTCGCGACAGGCGGAGTCGTAAACCTCTACTACATGACGGTGCAAGCCAGGTAGGTCTGATCATTGGGAACAGCCCAGGAAGAATTCGATCTGTGGTTGACAAGTAGGTACTCAAACCCATTCTGGATTCGAAAGCACAGATTCGAAAAGAGCATAACTGGCGAAATTCGTGTTGATAACGGGGTATTCAAGAGAGATGAAGCGACAACTTTGTTTCGAATGCTATCATCACGCGATCCATTCGCGAGGATGAACGCAAACCTAGTCATCTGGGAAAGGAATGGAAGTCTTCTAATACTTCTGCTGTTAGTGGCCGTTGCCTTACTTGCCTTGGTAGTGATAAGGATTCGAAGATAGTCCGAGTTCCCTCACTTATTTCCTCCACGCATTAGAGGAATTCGCCGCTTATTGGTAGGGCTTGTAGACGTAGGGTTTTCCGCATCTGGGACAGTACCATTGTCTTGCGGCCTTAGAATATTTTAGAGGAGTCCGACAACAGCGACAGGCATATTTCATGGGCCACCGCCCGGACTTTAGACCCACTGCGGTCCCCGCAACCGCAACTGCAATTATTGTGAAGATTATCACAAGTAGTATTCCGCCTGAGGCCGCGTTGATTATCTCAATGGTGGTTTCGGCCTTGTTGTCTGTCCTGTTGCTTTCCCATATTTTGTTGTTGGGGTCTATTTCAGCTGTCACCAAGTATTTTCCTGCAGCGATATCGCCTGTATTCCATTCGAAGCTTACATTCAACGATTGTCCGGGGTCAAGGGCTATTGTTCTAGTGTCCAGAGTTGATCCTGGAATACTCGTCATCAAGTCGATGGAGTCTCTATGGTTTCCGAGATTCTTGACGGTCATGTCAAATCTGATCGATTTCTCCTTCTCAACGATGTTTGGAGTAGCTTTGAAGGCGGTCAAGACTATATCATGAAAGACTATGCCCGGCGTTAAGTTCAGTATGGCAAATGCCGACTCGCTTGTCATGTACTCTACTTTGCATTGTACAACATTTGGATTGGCATCAACTGCTCTGGTTGCACGCGCTGTATACCTGACTTCCCATTCTTCACCGATCATTAACTGACCTGCGTACCATACCAGAATCACATCGCCATTATCCGTGGACTTGATCGGTGTCTTTGTAGCATCATCATTGTACACTAAGTAAGATGGCACTCTCTCGGTTACATTTATGTTCGTGCCAGCGAAAGCAAGTCTACCTCCGATATCCTCGTAAATAGCCTTCAATTGATCAGACGTCGCTGCAAAATAGTAGTCTCCACCCGTCGTTTCTGCAATCATCTTCAAGCGTTCCTCCTCTGCATCAGTACCCAGTCCTACCGTGAAGTACATTATGTCTTTACCCTTGGCTTGGTTCGCCAAATCTTGAAAATCGCTGTCAGGACGGATCTTGGGCCAATTGTGGATTCCATCTGTAAGTAGAACTACAACCTTGGGAATTCCTGATCTTGGCTCCTTGAGTAACATGTTGTTCGCGGAGACCATGGCAGCATACATGTTCGTGCTCCCGGAAGCTGTCAGAGAATCTATCTTTGATTCGAGCAAATCCTTGTTGGCGGTGGTCATGGGGATGAGTTCGCTGACATTCTTGACAGTACTGCTGAAAGTTACTAGGGCTACACGGTCTCTCTCGTCATTGAAGTCAAGAAAGGTCTTGGCAGCCACCTTTGCGTCAGCAATCTTCTTTCCCGTCATACTTCCAGATTTATCAAAGATCAAGATAACATCAACAGGTGTTGCTACCTTGCCTCCAGCACCTCTAAGATGAATAACGACCTCGAGCACCGCATTATTATCTACGCGGGTAGGGGTTACAGTCTTACTCGCTTCTACATGAGGAAAATCTTGTGCACCGGCTATGGGAACAACACCAACGATGGATATGCTTGTAATGAGAATGAGCAATAATACAACTGGCCATCTTGAGTTCAAAACCACGCACCTACACTAATGTCACTTACACTGTACAATATACCTTTTAAAATGCTATGGTAAGATCAAGCTCAACGCAAGCACTGATCCCCCACATTGATGGCAAGGACGTGTCATATGTGTCTACCAGAGAGCCCAACCGGTTGTGGCTCTAATTATGTCGATGATTGCCAGTAGTGTTGCCCAGGTCAAGATGAACTCGAAGGCTTGATCTATGCGGTATCTTGCGTTTAGAGCGTCAATGAACGAGATCAACACGACCAAAGCAACGCAGATCAAGAGGAATATGACGGGGTTGCCGAGTCCTCCTGCGAAGAAGAGATTAGTTGTGAGCGCTGGGAGCATGAACCATCTCAGAGCGTTGGATATCTCAAAGATGCCAAGTAGAGGCCCCGAGTACTCTGTGTACGGTCCGGCAATGATCTCCACCTCAGCGTCAGGAATGTCAAAGGGCTTACGGCCGAGCTTTACAAGAGCTCCCATCAAGAATGCCGCCGTAGCGAAAGGATAGTGATATGCCAAAGGCCCGAATTGTTGCTGACCTTGCACTATCTCCATGATGTTCATGGACCTGAATTGGATGCCCGCAACAAGAGCTGAAACTACAAACGCAATCTCACCCACCACAAGGAGCGCGGTTTCTCTGCTGGATCCAATAGTCCCATATGGTGACCCAGAAGCCATGCCGCCGAGTACCAGCGCGACGCCGGGAACGACCAAGAATATCAACACGACAATTAAGTCGCCCGGCAGGGGAGGATGAAGGCTGCCAAGAGGGATCTGAAGCAACGCCCCAACGTATCCACTTAGAGCAAGCAAAGGTGCTAGAATGAAAACCGTCTTGTTTGCAATCTCAGGTATCACAGTCTCCTTTGAGAATAGTTTCACTATGTCCGCAAAAGTCTGATACCAAGGAGGTCCTCTTCTCGCCTGAAGCCTAGCACGTATCTTCCTGAAAGCCCAGTAGAACAACGCCCCCAATACGAAAGCGTAGATTGGCGCAATGACATAGGATGCTGCAATGTGCAATACGTCTGTCGACATTTCATATCACAGTCTTGGTTTTGTTTCAAACATGTTTTGCAATTTGTTTACAAAAATGGAATGTTAATCATCTGAGTTATGATTGAAAGAAAGAACTGAGGCGCAACTCCGATCAGCAATGCAAGGATTATTAGGGCAATCATCAGAAATGACTTCCCCAGCGCCACGCCCTTCAGTTCGTGCTGTCTTTCTGAAATCTCACCAAATAGAACCGGATTGAAGCCACCGAAGATTTGGTTGTACGCTCTGAGCATGTATGCAAAGGTGAGAATGCTTACAGCAACTTGAATGACCAAGAATTCGAATCGATTAATCTGGTAAGTAGTCTGCAAAGCTGATCTTACGACGAATACCTCGTCAATCCATCCTCCAAATGGAGGAACACCTGACATGGACATGCCACCAACAAGGAATGCTGCAGCGGCGATCGGCATCTTGGCTGAAACTCCTCTAAGTTGCATCATGTTGGATGTCCCCATCTTCCGCACAACTTCCCATGAAGAGATTGTCAGCAGCAATGCAAAGGATGCGAAATTGAGTATGTGAAGGACTAGATGAGTTGTCTCTGCAGTGCCATATCCAATGTTTGCTCCGATCCAACCGATCTGTGCTACAAAAGCACATGTGAGAAGTCGTTTCAAATCTTTCTGTGACAACGCCATGAATGTACCAAGAATCATCAGAAGCATACCCGGGTAGGATTGGTTGATGGAACCAGATCCAAATATGATAATGGAGGCGACCACGAACCCTTTGGCACTCAGAACTTTCGAGCTGAGTCTATATGAGATTTTTTCAAGTCCACGTGAAAACTCGTACATAGTTTCCTCCGTTCGACTAATCCATCTTGCACTATGTGGTTCGCCGAACGTGGTTCGTGCTGCATGAGTGAATGCTCCCGTTCCCACCCTTGTTTGTTCAATATCTAAGTAGGGAGTCGCAGATTCCCCTCCCAAGAAAACTCCGTATTTGTCGCCCGGAGACTGAGTTAACACGGTCCTGGAAGACGCTTTGTAAAGTAGTGCGCCGAATGATATGCTTCCCAGAATCGTTATCGTTAAGGCAGTTGCCTGATAGAACCCGATTCCAGTTTGAAAGCCTAAGTTTGTAACAGAATTGTTTAGAGTGAATATTGATTCTCCAGTTACGGCTGCTACGGCGGGGTTTACAAACATGCGGAGTATTCCCTGTGGGTATATGCCGAAGGCCACGCAAAGGCCTGCTAGAACAACCATTGGTATCTTCATAGACAAAGGTGGATCTCTGACATCCTTGAACTTCTGTGGCATTCTTCCGAGAAACGCTCCATTCATGACTTTGATGAATGAAGCCAACGTGAGAGCACTTGTAAACAGCGCCAAAGCACAATAGACAGAGTAGACAAAACCTAAGATTCCCACCGTTTGCATGCCTCGTCCTAGAGCAGCTTCATAGATTATCAGTTTGCTTGCGAATCCATTGAACGGCGGAATTCCAATGATTGAAAGGGAACCGATCAGCATGGCGGCGGCTGTCAAAGGCATCTTTCGCGCCAAACCGCCCATTTGGTTGAGGTTCTTGGTGCCCGTTGTGTATATGAGGCTACCCGCGCCCAAGAAGAGCAACCCCTTGAACATGGCGTGATTCAGGAGATGAAAGAGAGCCCCGGTGACACCCAGTCCAGTTCCTATGCCGAGGCCCAAGAACATGTAACCTATCTGTCCGCAGGTATGGTATGCCAAGACTTTCTTTATGTCGATCTGCATCCATGCAGCAGCCGTACACATTGTTAGAGTTATCACCCCGATTGTCGCGATGGTGAGGGAATACCATTCCTCTCCCACAATAAGTGACATTGAATGATAACGAGTGATAATGATTGACGGTGCAATCATACCATATGTCCTTGCCACAAGGTATACGCCAGCTTTGACCATTGCCGCAGCGTGTAGATATGATGTAACTGCAGAAGGCGCTACTGTGGCATTCGGCAGCCAGACGTGGAAAGGTACTTGGACTGACTTCGCCATAGCTGCCAGCAGAAAAAGAACGAGTACGACAAACACGATGTTAGTAGGAGCCGATGTTTGAATTCTCTGGAACACTACTGGAATGTCAAAACTCCCGGTAATTCTGAACAAGATAACAGCACCAATCAGCACACAGACTCCTAAGGTTCTTGTAATGGAAAATGCTTGGAAAGAGGCTTTGCTTGCCTCCACCTTCTCGCGGTAGAAGCCGATGAGGCTGAATGAGCATAATCCAACCAACTCCCAGAAAGCATAGAGGACAAGAAAGTTGCCTGCCATAACCAGACCAATCATAGAAGACATGAACAGCAACATCAAAGCGTAGTATCTTGTGGCTCCGTCTTCATGCATCATATCGCCGTATGAATACAGTATAGATATCATTCCGAAAAATGAGACTATGACACCGAAGAATGTAGCCAAAGCATCAGCATTCAATATTAGACTTATACCAAACTCTGCAAGCAGCCCAGATCTGATTTGTAGGATCTGATTGAACGAGACAGTTGCAGCTACTATCAGGAGAAGAATAAATGTAGCCGCCGCGACTCCCAGCGAAAAAAGGGCTTTCACACGATACGATGTTCTATCCAATAGGACAACTACTAAGGATCCTATCATGGGGAGGACTACGGCCCATGCGAGCATCTCTTCGTTCAATGTGTATCCTCCAGGATACCGCGTGCAGCATCTTCCAAGAAGTGGGGCACATCCAGAGATCTGGTCAAAAAGACGATGTTGTCCCTTTCCCAGCAAATCGCCTGATCATGCGACATGCCGCGGGCAGATGCTCTCTCCACGTCGACCACGTTTGTGTTTTCGACCTAGACATTCAGTTGGATATTAAAGGATTCGCATCAGATCCAAGGTTCACATTCGTGTCATTTGCAGACCATATTGCTGTCAGGTTCTTTTGTGTTCAATAAAGAATAGCTAATCAAGCTAGGTCAAAATGCGACAGGAGACTACGCGCGACTAAATGATGTTCTTGGCTTTTTGCCCAACAATCTAACATCTTATTTCATCATACATCTATTCCACGGGCCAAGCATTGTTTCCTCCTCAAATTGGGGTGGATCTTATTCTTCTCGAAAGACTCTTGAAGACCTACACGGCCAAAGGTTAGGTACAGACGCTAAGACCGCCGAAAGGTAGAAATCACGTATCTGATAGGAATAGAAAGCTGACTCCTAATGAGGAAAAGATTTCTATCTATCTGGGTCATCTTTGCAGTTTGTTTGGTTTCATTGCTTGCAGGACCTGCCTCTGCAAGTATTGAGATTCTCGAAGTTACTCACCCGCAACATGTTAAGCCCGCTGAAGAGTTTGCCATCGCCGTTACAATAAGTTGGGATTCTGAAGGAACTTGGGTTAGTCCTATCGAAACAAAGATATTTCTTGGAGTCCGCGATGCGGACAGCGAGCTTAGCCTATCCGAACAGTACATAGAAACAGTAGTTGAGAACGCAACCACTATTGTTCAAGTACAACTTAGAGCGCCTGCAAAACAGGGCACATGGAACCTAGCCATCATGGTGAATTGGGTAAGGCCAATTGAGATGGTTATCGTTGACCTAAAACGTATATCAATCCAAGTAGGGTCGACAAGCACAATCACAGAAGAATCTCAAGTAAGGTCGACTAGCACAACCACAAAAGAATCTTCAATTGAAACCTCCAGTTATATGGAGCCTAGTGTTTCAACAACAGCCTTGCCGCCCAATTCACCCAACACAGCAATCTACGTCATCATTGCTGTAATTGCTGTGATCGCGGTTGCTGTCTTGTTAATCGCGATTCGACGGCCGAAATCTAAGCCTACAAAATCGCACGCCCGACGCAAGCGAGTGGCCAGACGCTAGGGAAATGAGGACGAAAGCGTAGGCTCCATATGTGACGACCGCATCAACTACGGTCAGATTTGGAAATGATGGTAACAATGAATTCCAACCATTACAGACGACCTGATCCATTCCATATGATACAGAAAGACTCGTTAATGGTAAAATATGACCCCTTGTATCGATAGGTCTTCTTAACAATTCGCAGGTGAATCGACTGTTGGCGGCGAGTTCAGAGACACAGACTTGGCATTCCATGGAAACTGATGAAGTTCTCAGAGTCCTGAAGTCAGTCACACGGGGGTTGGATTCACAGGAAGCCAAGACCCGTCTGGAACAGTACGGATCAAACGAACTCAAGGTCAAAAGAGGAATATCGCCTGCGAGAATCCTCATTCAACAGTTCAAGAGTTTCCTCATGATTGTGCTTCTTATAGCAACTTCCATATCGTTAGCTTTGGGCGAGATCATCGATGCGGTCGTAATCGTCATAATAGTTGTTCTAAGCGCTGTGCTAGGATTCACCCAAGAGTATCGTTCCGAGAAAGCAATTGAAGCACTCCGGAGCATGCTTAGCCCCACAGCTTCCGTTCTCAGAGAAGGAAAAGAGATTGACGTTCCTGCAAGGGAGGTTGTGCCGGGAGACATCATAGCTCTTAAGGCAGGAGATAAGGTGCCCGCTGACGCACGGTTGGTTGAGACCACTAGGTTACAGCTTAACGAAGCTTCTCTGACGGGTGAGTCAACACCGGTGGACAAAGCTACAGACACCGTTCCAAGCAGTTCTTCTCTAGCTGACAGGTCAAACGTTGTGTTCTCTGGCACGGAGGTCACTTATGGAAAGGGTCTAGCCGCAGTAGTTGCGACTGGAACGAACACGGAGTTTGGAAAGATCGCCAAGCAAGTAACGGAGATTGCGGTGGAGAAGACACCTCTGGAACTAAGAATGGGAGAAATTGGAAAATGGCTTAGCTATCTCTGTCTTATCGTGGCGTCGGCGGTTACGGGTATCGGAATCGGGAGGAGATTTCTCACGGACGGCTCTATTGGAGTGGGCTTTGCGTTGGAGATGCTTCTTTTCGGCGTTGCACTGGCCGTGGCGGCGGTTCCGGAGGCTCTTCCAGCAATTGTGACTGGAAGCCTCGCAATAGGCATGCGCAGAATGGCCAAGAGAAATGCATTGGTAAAGAAGATGGCATCTGTAGAGACCCTCGGCTGCACAACCGTCATCTGTACTGACAAGACTGGAACATTGACTAAGGGAGAGATGACGGTTCGGCAGTTGCACTTCTCGAACCTGATGATCAACGTGACTGGTGTAGGTTATGATCCCAAAGGAGAATTCAACTCAGGCAAAAGTGTGGCAGAAAGTCGAGGATTCTCCAGTTTCATGAAAGCATGCGCTCTCTGTAATGATGCAGATCTTATTCAATCTGAAGGGAAATGGACTGTTCGTGGAGATCCCACTGAGGGTGCATTCGTGGTTGTCGCAAGGAAGAGTGGAATCGAAAAGAGCGAATTGAACGAACGGTATCCACGCATGTATGAACTCCCGTTTAGTTCAGAAAGGAAACGTATGACAACAGTTCATTCGGCGCCTGAGCAAGGGAAACTTGCCTGCGCAAAAGGTGCTCCAGAAGTCATCATTGAACGCTGCACTAGCTTTGCTAGTGTTGCTGGAATAGAACCACTCAATGATCAACAAAAGAAAGGCATACTTGAGGCAAACACGCAGATGGCAAGTAACGCGCTGAGGGTTCTAGCAGTCGCATACAAAGAATTGCCTGGCAACGAGTCTCTTGATGACAACAATCTCGAGACCAACCTGACTTTCTTGGGACTCGTTGGAATGATCGATCCACCCAGAGAAGAAGTTATTGATGCCGTTGAAGCCTGCAAGAAAGTCAAGATAAAGACAGTAATGATAACCGGTGACCACAAGCTTACGGCTATTGCGGTCGCCAAGGAGATAGGCATCTTCAAAGAAGGAGACATCGCGCTTATCGGAGCAGAACTGGAGAAGATGCGAGATGAAGAACTCGAGAGAATCGTTGAGAATGTGACTGTCTACGCGAGGGTTGCTCCTGAACATAAGCTGAAGATTGTCAAAGCGTGGAAGGCAAAGGGACATGTAGTAGCCATGACTGGAGATGGTGTGAATGACGCACCGGCATTGAGACATGCAGACATCGGCATTGCGATGGGTATCACTGGAACGGAAGTGAGCAAGGAAGCAGCGAGCATGGTGCTCACCGACGACAATTTTGCGACAATCGTAAAGGCCGTTGAGATGGGCCGATGGATTTACGACAACATAAAGAAGTATTTGACATACTTGCTTCAAGCAAACCTCGTCGAGATCGTGGTCCTCTCCAGTATTGTACTGATTGGTTTTCCTCTTCCCCTTCTTCCTGCAGCCATTCTCTACGTCAACCTCGCCACAGATGGACTGCCCGCAATAGCCTTGGGAATTGGACCGCCTGACCCGGACATAATGAATCGACCGCCCCGTCACCCGAAAGAAACAATTTTCACGAGGGATGTGAAGTTCTTCCTGTTACGAGCAGTGGTGATTGAGGTCCCTCTGGTTCTGTGGGCATATCTATGGTCGCTACCACAGGGAACGGACGTAGCACGAACAAATGTGTTTCTAATATTCATATTCTTTGAACTGATACTCGCTCTGAACTGCAGATCGTTGAAATACACCCTTCTCGAAGTAAGACCACACAAGCTTCTTGTTCTCGCGGTAATCTGGGAAATCGTTCTCGCGCTGGGGTTAATGATGGTGCCCGCAGTTCAGAATGCCTTCGGAATAGTCTATCCCAATGCAAATGGATTTGAATTAGCGATAGCGCTAACCCTTGTTACGCTGTTTAGCATAGAGCTTCTCAAGTATCTTCTAAGGCGCAATTAGAGTATGAATATTAGTGCAATCAGAATGGTGGAGACTAAGGTCTGGTCGTCCATTCGTGTTTCAATCAGGTCACGGGCAAACAACTCAACTCATTCAAGTATAGTATGTATGGACCCAGAAGAAGCTGTCCAAGATCTAAGCTTGGGCTCCGACGTGATTGGGGAGTCCCCCTATTATGGTGTAACCCTGTAAACAACGTCGTTGGGTCGAACTCTGTCTTTGGTCCTGACTCCTACAGATGCGCCTGCTGCAGCGCTTTGAACAGGCTTCCGATCTATCTCCACAGATCTAATGGTTCTGTTGGTTCTATCACTATCTATTCGACTCAATGATTCCGTTAGCCCATAGTCTGAGCAGTTTTGTTGGATTCCATTATTTGGAATTCGATCTAGTACAATAGTCCAAGTGATCTTATTGGATTCTATTACTTTGATATTCTGCAATCTACGGTAGCAGAAATCCTCCTAGTCTATGCAGGATCTGCATATGTTGACCCTAGGTTCTTCTCGTTCTTCACGCCGTACGATAGTGCTTTAGCTTGCCAGCCAGCATTGAATCGTTGTGAGGGTATTGCGCAGGAAGGACGATATTGAATTCCTGGAACGGTTTCGAGCAGAAGTAGACCGCTATTTGTTTCTTGGATTTGCCCCGCCAGTGTCTGCAGGGGCACATGAATATGATGCCGAGGCTCTTGGCAAAATGAATACCAGACTTGAGGACAAAGAGGTTCAGGAACTTCGCCGTACGATAAATGAAAAGAGGCCTCGTGTCAAGAGTCTCCTTGTTGAACTAAACCTGTACCCAACGATGATTACTACACCTCCTCCCGCAGTCGGGGGTCCAGTCTTGCGTTATTCGCTTCTCGATCTGATAACTGAAAACTTATCCGATTTTCGAATCCCAACGAGCAGGATCTTGGACGTATTTGACCAAGCTATTGGAAAGCTTAAGGATGATAGATCTGAAAAACCCACAATGACACAACCGAGTAGTAGACATCACATATTTATTTCTCATAGCTCCAAAGACTCAACTGTTGTGAATGCAATCAATCAAGCTTTCCAAGATCTGACAGTGAGACCCTATTTCGTGGAGGAAACTCCGAGGGGGGCACCACCAACGAAAGAGATAGATGGAGCTGTCAGAGACGCAAAAGCAGTTTTCGTGTTTTTCACGTACAGCTCCATAACAGGTGATACAAGAGATTGGATCGTCTTTGAGATTGGTTTAGCTGTCGCTCATGACAGGCCCGT
>Ga0209253_10001466_pt1 | contig 20686 bp, 17 predicted proteins | sample FrelakmetBRP12BR_FD_187145 | JGI IMG/M metagenome (GOLD analysis project Ga0209253, IMG submission 187145) | Freshwater lake sediment microbial communities from the University of Notre Dame, USA, for methane emissions studies - BRP12 BR (SPAdes)... | ecosystem: Environmental > Aquatic >...
CGGGTGTTTTTGCCAGGTCTGCAAGGAATCGCCTGAGATGGCGGGCTGCTTCCTGCTTCCACACCTGCGACGCCATACTGACCCGTTGCACCGGATAGTTATCCTCTTCGATGATACGGGGAAAGCCGTCCGGGCTCTCCTCCTGGTATTCTATGTCCGCGTAGCGCACCCATTCCTCCGGATGAGCGCGCATCCACCATTTTGGCGCCGTGACGTGAAATCGGATGATCACCGCGGCGTGCGGACAGATCTCCCGGATGCCTGCGATCTGCTTGCGGGCCAGGCTGATGTCGAACCGGCCGTCCTCGAGCCACAGCTGCTCGAGAAAGAGGTCGACCTGGAACAGCCGGAAGCCGCGGGCGCAGAAATTCCGGATGTTGTGCCGCGGGACTTCCTCCCAAGACCATCGCCCTCCGGGGACATCGGTGAGCGCGTAGATCATAGGAACGGAAGGTTCGTCGTTGAGAACTATGGTGGGTCTGCCGTAGTCCATTGTCACACGCGCGCTGATGGATTGTCCGCTTTCCTGACGCATGTCGTCAGGGGGGAGCGGCGAGATCAGGGCAAGCAGAGGAATGAGCAGACAGAGAAAAGGCATGGTGCCTCCCGCGGTTGATGTCCACGATTCGGGTCGAGGGTTTGATTGTCCTGCATTGCTCATACCACTTCATTCCCCCCGGCCCAATCACGCTTTCAGGCAGACATTGCGCCGTGTTTACAGATCATGCATGCTGCCGCGATAAGGTGTCTCTTCCGGGGCCAGTTCGGTCGGACTGTCGCGCGCTGTGATGAACAGACCTGTATTTGAGGAACGTCATGAGCACAACAGGATGGGGGAGAGGACTGCGCCGTCCGGAGGAACAGCCAGCAACGCGGTCTGCGTGGACTCCCGAGTTGTGACGGTCACGGTGGCGATGAACAGCTCGGTCCGGCCGTGACGTGCTGCCGCATCAGCACCGGAACGCCATCCCGATAAGGAATCCTAAGAGATCGGTTTCGGATTGAAGCGTGTCATAGATTACCTGGCCAATCGCTCTCCGAATCGAACCTTCTTTCGGGTCTTGAAGTTCTCCCCCGACGATATACCGCACACCGACATCGAGCAAGAATTCCTCGTTGATGCCGCCCTCCTCGCGTGAGTATACGCGGATCAGGAGACCCCCGCCACCCCTATAGCCCAAGGCCCAATCGATGATGTTTGTCGAACGTGCCGCCTCCTGGGAGAAATTGTTCGCGTTTTCAATTCCGGTGGACTCGGCGTATCGTCGTACACTGGCATGTTCACGAAACTTGTACGTAGTCCAGGCCGAGGATCCGGGCAAGTTTCCGCAATCTCGACCCGATATGGCCCACGCCGATTGCGCAGTGATGCGCCGGCCCTTCCCGGCTCCAGGCATCGATGAATTCTTTGACGGTCATCCGAAACTTGTAGCGGCTGTTTGTGTTGCCGATCTCCAGAATCGGGCCCTTCACGGACTCACTTTCCGCAACAAGCAGCTTGAGGTTCCCCTCCCGGGTCTGGACCAGCGCAAGAAGCGTAACGGGACCGTGCTTGACCTTCATCTCCACAGACAATCCCTGGCCGGGCTTTCCGTGATAGACGCCCAGCGGTTTCAGGATCGGCTTTCCTTCCGCGATGGCAATGTGCCCCGGCCCGTCGTGCCCCAGGAGAATCACCTCCTCGTTGAAATCCATCGCATAGAACTCACTGAAGGACCCGCCGACCCCAAACGCGTCCATGATTTTCATCGCGATGGCGTTCTTGACTTCACATTCGCCGGCGACCGGCACGTGTTGCGCCGTGAGGAGAGAGTTGCCCACAATCGCCGAAGTAATGATCTCTTCTTCTTCGCTCCCAGGCATTCCTTCGTAGTAGTACGCAAGCGCACCGAGTCTTTTCTTGGCAACGAGGTGGTCCAGAGCGCATGCCGTTCGTGCCGCGCGGGCAATCTCCACAGGGGAGCACTCTGGAAGGACCTCAAACCGTTCTGCGATCTCGCGCCTCTTCACGGCGATTTCTTCTGCCGACACCTGTCTGTGTAGTGCTCTCAGTTCGTCGATTTCAAGATGTTCGATATGCGTGCCAAGATCCACCGAATGCCGGGTCGGATCCGAGTACACGTCCAGCATTCCATTGTAGTAGTGACCGAGGATCCCCAAACGCGTCGAGGACAGAACCTCCGCGACCCGCCCCGCATCGACCCACTGGCGGATTTCCTCCCATGCGTCGGGATCGTCAAGCGTGCCCGTCACCTGGTTGAAGGGGATCGAGGCACGGTGGAAAACGTTGGCGATTTCCGGCACGGCGCAAGCCTGGCAAAACGCCAGCCACTCGCCGGTCATTTTCCCCCGATCCCCCAGTGCGTTGAACCATGCATAATCGATGGCCTTCGACGGCTGCAGATTGAGGACGACGACTGGTACCCGTGTCTTCTGGACGACCGGAAGGACGGTCGAGGAAAGGGCGTAGGTTGACACATAGAGGAAAACCAGCCGCACATCATTGGTCTTGAAGAGATCGGCAGCCGCGTGCGCCTTCCCGACGCTGTCAACGAGTCCCGCGGAAATGATCTCCGCCCCCGTCACCGAGAGCGTCGACCGTATCTTGTCAAGATACCCCTCGAGTCTATCATGCAGCCCGGGGAATTGCCCCCAGTACGACTCAAGGCCGATGCCGAAAAGGCCAATGCGAAAGGGCTGTCCATCGGCGTTCATGATTCCTATCCTCTCCTGCTATCGAATCACGGGGAATCGTTGATGAAATTCTTCTGGATAATCACCGGGCAGCACTCCTGAGTGAGAAGTCTTCAAACAGACCATACCCCACATTTGCATACGCCGACCCCGGCGCAGTGCCCTGTTTGGCACCCTGTTGGAACTGGGAAGGCCATGCCTTCCCGAGGGCTGGGCTGTTGTGGTGCGGCCCGAGTGTGTTCTTCAGGGAACCGTAGACCGTCACGGTCACCCTGTTCGTGCCGGGCTTGAGGGCTCGGGTCACGTCAACCTCGTACGGCGCAAAAGCGATCGCTCCAGCATCCCGGCCGTTTACGGTGACAGCGGCAATCACGCCGTTCCATCGGCCCAGCCGTATGAGAAACCGTTGAGATTTGACCTGGCCTGCTGCCAATGCATATTTCTTTGTATACGAGACTGCATGTCCATAGAACGGCATTCCCTGTTCATTCCATGGGCCCGCCTTCATCGCTCTGGCCGGGAGCATCTGAAATCCTTTTTCCCTACCCGTCAGGGAAAAATCACCAAGGACATAGACCGGCTCGAGTTCGCTATGGATCGTGAAGGGCGAAGAAGTTACCGTGATGATGTTTTCACCTGTCTTGATGAATCGCCCGATATTGAAAACCCCAAAGGCTTTGTCGAGCCACCACTGGCCCGGCAGCGGTTCGACCGTCTTCCCGTTCACGCTGACCCGGAATATCTCCGGACGCTCCACCACAGCGCGCAGCGATTGCCGATTCACGCCATCCGTCACGGTACAATGGAAGGCGGCCTCGAAGCCGCTCTCTCGTGCAAAAGTATCCTTTTCAAGTATGCTCGCCTTGTATTGAACGGCGTTGTCCCAGGGATTTCGCTCCAGGCCGTGGTGTTGGAAGGCTTTCTGCTGCGCCTGATAGAAGTAAAGGTCACGTTCAATCTTCCCGTCGAGCGTGAGGTCACAGTAGTCGAGAGTGAGAACGTTTCGTTCAACGCGTTTGACGATGGTTCCTCCTTCCGTCGGAATGGTACTCCACTGCAAATGTTGCGGTGGGGGAATCGTCTGCGGATTCTTCTGCAGGCAGAGCAGCATACTCCCGCCAGGCGGGATTGAAAACGCAATGCTGAGCTTTCCGCTCGTGACCGTACATGGATAGGGAGCCGAGGTTCCGGCAAAGAGATCCCACTGTTCGCAGGAGAGACCGGGTGCGAGGATCTCCCCCGAGCGATATTCCTGACCGCTTGTGTTGGCGAGGAAGAGAAGCTCGCAGTCATTCAGCGATCGACGGTGATGGAAAAGCAGCGGGAAAGAGGAGGGCGCGCCTGATGTGTCACGGAAAACGAGACCAGGAGGGGAAAGTCGATTGATGGTCTCCAAAACCTTTTCTTCCCCGGCCTGAACCCAGGAGGAGCCGTATTGCACTGGGAGGGATTTCACGCGGTCACTTCCGCTGCCGTTCACGAACACAGGGGGGGGACCGCAGCAGACCACTGTACCCCCGGCTTCAAGGTAAGAACGAAGGAGGATGACCGTTGCTTCGTCGAGATTCTCCATTCCGGGGGGAAGGACAAGAAGGTCATATGTTCGTTGTCCGACCACCAGCCTCCGGCCTTGAGCCCTGGCGTGGTTGCGAAGGATATCTTCGCTCCCCAGGTCGTACTCAACCTGCGCCGCCTCCAGCCGGTGGACGAAATCCTGGAATGTCTTCCCGATCGTGTCGCGCATGCTATTCTCCCATTGCGCCCCGCTATACATCCATCCGGTGGTTGTGGGCTCGAGGACGAGAATCGTGTTGCGCTGCTCGCCAGAGCAGAGAGCAACGCTCAGTCGGCCGTAGTAATCCGCGAGAAGTTTGTAGTGTTTCCACCAGGGCTCGTGATAGGAAAACGAGAGAGGATGGTCCCGCTTGCGGGCCCCCTTGATAGTGACGTAGGAGAGATGCTGGTTCATGAAGTTCACACCCAGGGCATACTCCCAGTCGGCGATCCTCTTCTGGTCAGCAAAGGACATATCCCAGCCGCCGGCGCCGAAAGTCTCGGAGAGTGTCCGTTCCTTTCCCAGCTGATTGGCCACACTGCGAATCTCCCTGACCGAGCGTGCATTGCCGAATTGTGCGTGTACATCCATCTGCAAATCGTTCATGAGGATATCGATCCCCGGCATGTGGGAATACGCCACACACGCCATGTTATCGGGGTTGATGACCGGCCTCGGCCATTCGTGCTCCCAGTAGTGACCCGTGAGCTGGAGGTTGTTTGCGGTGCAATAGTCGTAATACGGTTTCGCCCAGCCCTCAATGAAGAGATCGAGAATTGTTGAGTAGAAATTGTGCCGCACCCGGCGCCAATCTCCGATTTCTTCATAGAGAGATGGCAGACAGGGTTTTAGTTCATAACCCCATTTGAGACGAAACCGGTCGAAGAGGGCGGGGGTGTAGTTGACGACCAGGGCACCGGGTTCACTGGCCGGGCTGATTTCCGCTTCATCCTGGAACACCCCTGGAACCACAGTACCGAATTCATTGCCGAATGTCCGTTTGTAGGCTTGCATCGTCACTTCGAGGAACTTGCGCGTCACCTCAGGCTGCATCAGGTCGACATAAGTAAATCCGCCATGCCAGGGGCGGGGTTTTTCCCTGATCAGAGTGAAAATGCGGTAGTCACCGGGACTGAAGGATTCTGTCTTAAGCCGGGGCGTAATGTCGGTGAAGCCAGCGGCCTCCTTCGCGAGCACGAGAAACGGCTCGGTCGTGAAGTGGAGGGGCAGCTCGGTAACACGGGACATGCTCAGCCCTGTCCGTTTTGCATCGGGCATCTGTGCTGAGACGATCCCTCCGGCAAACCCTGAGGGATATGAGTTCTCGTCATAGATCCAGACCTTCATCCCCATCTTCTTTCCGGATTTCACGGCATGTTTGCAGAGGGAAAGCCATTCATCGGAAAGGTACGGCGTAATCAGACCCGGACGCGGATGAATGAACACTCCACCGATCCCATGGCGTTGCAGGTCTGCAAGCCCCTCGTCAATTGCCTTGGCTGTCATGAGATCGTTCCAGACCCAGAGCGGCGCGCTGCGGTATTCTGCCGGGGGATCCTTGAACGCTTTGAGCACCGCGGTTGAGGACTGGAGAGTTCCTTTATCTGCCGTCATCTGAGCAAGGCCCCTCGAATGAGGAAGGACTGCGAAGACAAGGAGAAGAATCTGGAGCATGCTGCGCTGCAACAGGGGTATCATCGTTTTCCTCCGGTGTGAAAGTCATGGCGAAGGAATCCATAGTAGGACCATCAGGCGCAAAGATCGGGAATTTCAAATTGAAATGCACTCACCACGTTCTTGCGGAGAGTCGGCCGGGGTCGCCACGGTGTGTAGGACCGTCGGCGTATTGACATTTCTGTCGTGGATGCGTAGTTTTGAGGATGTCCATTCTGGGGTCGGTCCTCTCAGGAATGAGAGAGCCGACTTCTTGTTTCGTGCAGTTCAAAAGAACGATAGGCGGAGAATATCCTGATGACATCCAATCCTTTTCTGGGTGTATTCTTCCACTGGCTTGGCGGACTCGCTTCGGGGAGCTTCTACGTTCCCTATCGCGGCGTGAAGAAATGGGCCTGGGAGGTCTACTGGCTTGTCGGCGGGTTCTTCAGCTGGATCATCGCGCCGTGGGTTCTTGCCTCCCTTAATACAAGCGACCTGCTCGCGGTCCTGCACGAAGCGCCGTGGGATAGCATTGTGTGGGCGTACTTCTGGGGAGCAATGTGGGGACTGGGAGGACTGACCTTCGGATTGACGATACGGTATCTCGGCCTGTCGCTCGGCATGGCGGTAGCTCTGGGATACTGTGCGGCCTTTGGGACACTGATGCCTCCGATCTTCCACGGGGATTTCGTCGGCAAAGTGCTGGGCACGCAATCGGGTCAAGTGATTCTCATCGGTGTTGGGGTCTGTCTACTCGGCATAGCCATCGCCGGCCTGGCGGGGAGGGCCAAGGAAAAGGAGATGACCGAAGAGCAGAAAAAGGAAACAATTAAGGAATTCGACTTCACCAAGGGGATCCTGGTGGCGACGTTTTCCGGCGTGATGAGTGCATGCTTTGCCTACGGTCTGGATGCCGCGGCACCGATCGCAGTGATTTCGGCAAACCATGGAACCACTGCGCTCTGGACCGGCTTGCCGAAACTCTGTGTGGTCCTTCTTGGTGGCTTCACATCCAATTTCGTCTGGTGTGTCTTCCTGAACATCAAGAACCGGACTGGGTATCAGTACTTCAGATCGACGCTCCGCAGTGATCCGCCCCGGGAGGGAAAAGTGACCGGCCGATTGCCCCAGCCCGCAGCCAACGGGGGTGATCCGGTGCCGATGCTGGAGAATTACCTGTTCAGCGCCCTGGCAGGTGTCGTCTGGTACATGCAGTTCTTTTTTTACACCATGGGCGAAACCCAGATGGGCAACTACAAGTTTTCGAGCTGGACCATCCATATGGCCAGCATCATCATTTTCAGTTCGCTCTGGGGCATTGCCCTGCATGAATGGAGGGACAGCAGCGGCCCCACCAAGACCCGGCTCGCGATCGGCCTGGCCACGCTTGTGCTGTCAACGATCATCGTAGGCTACGGCAATTATCTGGCTGCACAGTAGGCATCGTGCGACTGCGGATTCAGCAGATCTGAGAGGGATAGTACTTGCAGGTAACCGCCGAAAATGATACTTTGACAGCCGTATTTTGTCGGGCTTGGGCGAGGAGAACGACCGGTCTGCTGCGGGTCCCGGCTGGACAGACAATCGTTCCATCATTAGCCAATTATCAAGGGAACATGCTCATGAAGAAATTGTTCGCGGTTGTTATCGTCTTGTCGATCTCGGTCTTGCTCGTTTCCACTTCATTTGCGCAGGCCAAGAAAGGGGAGAACGTCGTTACATTTGGACTGGGATTCGGATATCCCGGAGCGTACGGGAGCTCGAGTATGCCACCGCTGTTCCTGTCATATGACCGCGCAATTCAAAACAGGATCTCCGTCGGCGGCATCGTTTCGTAAACCACCTCTTCGTATTCCACTGCCGTGGATAAGTGGTCATACAGCTATTTCTTTATCGGTGCCAGAGGCGCATATCATTTCGCTGATGAGATCAAGGATCTCAAGAATGTAGACCGTTACGGCGGTATCACGCTCGGCTACAACCTCGTCACCAACAAGTTCTCCGGGCAACAAGGCGTCCTCACCGATTATTCTGCGGGGGGTAGCTACCTCCAGTTCGGTGTGTACATCGGCGGTCGGTACTAATTTTCTCGGCAGTGGGCTGCTACTGCTGAGCTCGGGTACGACATCGGCTACTTCAAGTTCGGGGTTTCGTACAAGTTTTGACCTTCAAGCCGAGACGTTTCTCTTTGACGCACGGAGAAGCCCGAATGTCAATTTGGGCTTCTCGATCTTCAGGTTCCACGCTTGTTCACCTGAAGCCTGCAGCCGGCCTTTTGGCTGGCACCAGGTGAACCGGAGGGACCGGTGACAGCAATCTGCCGATGTTCGGTTTGATGTGACTCAGGAGTTGGAGTTTTGCGTCGGTCTTATCGGAAGGGAAGATCACGAATAACCCGTGGGGCGTCTGCGGACCGATTGGTCACGGCAACCGCAGTATCGATTTTGTTGGTGACTCGCAAGATGGGCCTGGACACGGACACTCCTTCCCTGAGACCCGGCCCCTGGTTCACGGCTTGAAGAGTCCTTTCCAGTTTGCTCCGAGCAGGCCGGCCTGATAGGAGCGTTCGTCAACAGGGGAGAGGCGACGGACCATGGAGGGGGTGATGAGAGAAATCTTCCGGATCTCGTCCAGCCTAGTTGCGATCGCGTCAAGATGATCGTCGCTTCCCATCCAGTTCAGGCTGTCGAACCGCCTGAGGTTGAGAGGAACGGTATAGCTCCTGAGTGTCTTTTCCCGCTGGACGTTGTAGAACTGTTCGAAATAGGAGAGCACCAGTTCGCGAAGCGTGCGGTGGATGGGTTCTCGGTATGTGAGACCTGAGAAGTTGGACTTTGCCACAGCTCCCCAGAGGCCTTTCAGTTTGTAGACCGCCAGGAGATGGTCGTCGTCCCGGTCGTTGGGAAGCATGTCGACGATCAACGGGGGATACCCGATATGCCTGAGCGCCGCCGCGGCAAAGAGAGACCCGTCGAAACAGTGAGCGGTCCGGTCGCGGAGGACGCTCCGCGGACAGCGGTACGATTCATCTGCACTGTAAGGTAGCTCCAGGAGGAAGGCCTGTATCTTATGCGGCGTATTCAGTCGAGCAAGGACCGCGCGCTCCTTCCTGGAAAACGTTCGGTCGAAGATCTTCTCTCTTTTCATAATCGGCGCTCAGATCATGAATGGTCTGTCCGCGGGGTCTCCGGGACGTCTCCCCTCGCGAGTTACCCAACATACAGAGGAAGCAGAAAGGAATCAATCAACGTGAGCATGCGGCACCTCTCTTCATACATTTCCCCTGTGTTGTTTTCCTCCTCTATTTTTGTAGAAAAGTCAAGCCAGGACCGTCCGATCCCTTCCGCACGCTCCAGATGCGCCTCCTTTCGCGACGATGGTGTCTGGCATGCCGCATGTGCCAATTCGAACGCCTATTGTAATCATCATTGAAGGAGGGGAGTACTATGTCTGTTCCAAGAATTCGATTGCTGCTGCTGATTGCATTGGTCATGGTTGTTGCGGTGGCCTTCCCGGTCCAGGGAGCCGAGTTCTCCATCGGCGCCGTCGCAGGATACAATGGGGGACCCGCTGTAAAGGTCAGCGGCAGAGTGTCCGACTTCGCCCAGGGCTTTCCGCTTGCTGTGGAGGCAGCGATGGGTTACACATCGCGCGACCCCGGTGATCCGTTGGAGGCGCGGCGTATCTTCATCAACGACAACACGAACGGGACACCGGAATCGAAAGGCTGGGTCTGGAACGCTCGTCTGGATTTTCTCTACAAAGTGCGCATGCTCGGTCTACAGGACGTTTCAGTCTTCGTGGGCCCGCGATACTCCATGTTCACCGGAGACTTCGTGTATGTGGGGGGCAATGAGGACTTCGAAGTCACCAGCAATCAATGGGGAATTGGGCTCGGTGCGAAAGCGTCGTTCCCGATGGGAAAGAAGTTCAGCTTCACCGTAGAGGCGGGGTTTGACTATTTCTTCTCCAGCACGTTGTACGGACATGACACTTCGTACAGCCCGGACGGTGTCACGATAAACGGCAATCATGATTACACGTACAAGGATGCCGACACGGCAATCAACCAGCCCAGGTTCATTCCGGCGGTGATGCTCGGCATTTCATTCGGCCTGTGAAACTGATGCTGCACACCGTGCGCGATCCGCTTCTGACGGGCAATCTCGTTCAGAGGCGGACCGCAACGAACGTGCCGCACCGTGAAGCCTTACGGTCGCTGTTTTTGCGCATCACTCGCCCTCTGTAATTCGCCACCCGCACGGTCTTCCTGAGCCGTTACACGACGGCGCTGAGAGATCCTCCTCACCCCTCCATGCTCTCTGCCGGTCTTCGACAACGAGAGGCTGTGCATCGAATGGGAATCTACTGCTTCCTGGTGGATTCCAGGAACGCTTCACTGAATCGCCGGTCCGGCCACGTTGACTGTCCCGAATCCCTCACTGGCATTGACTATGCCCCTTCCCCCTGTATGACTTAGCCGCTGCGGAGAGGATTCATCATCCCCTACAGCACGCTGTTGACGGACACAGTGTTCTGTTATATCCGTGAAGATGGACGGCAATATCCCATGTTCATGGGATTGCGGAGACCGTCGACCGTAGGTATATTTATCGCATCAGCAGATGAGACGTCGGTTCGGGCGATCTCACCATGATACTCATGCCGAACCACAACGAGAAAGGAGGAGATGATGAAACAAGAACAAGCACGGGGAAACAAACCCGCCAGACGATTTCTGCCTGTACTTCTCATTGTTCTGCTCCCGATTCTGTTCCTCCAATGTTCCGATCCGCTGACCGAGCCAGTCGCGCAAGCCCCGGAGGCCAAGTTGTCGCTCTCCAAGGTTCAGGTCTCCAATCCATATTTTGAATATCCCAATTTCATATCCGTGCCGAGTTCGAACTGGCCGCAGGATCCCTGGACCGGGGACCTCGTCGTCTACGCCCACGGGTATTACGCTTTCAACGAGGTGTGGCATCCGTTGAATGACAAGGTAGACGACACACCAATTGCGGGGATCGTCAACAAGCTGGGCTTCGCGTATGCGAGCACGGCGTACTCCACGACGGGGCTGGCTGTCGAGGGGGGAGTGAAAGACCTGACAGACCTGGTTGACCTCTTCGTCAATTTGAACAGTCCTGCCAGCGGGCCACGGGTACTACCGCGGCACATCTACCTCGTAGGGCCATCTGAAGGTGGTCTCATCACCACTCTCGCATTGGAAAAAACCAATGGGATCTTTAACGGTGGTCTGGCAATGTGCGGACCTATCGGAGACTTCCGGAAACAGATGGACTACTTTGGCGACTTCCATGTCGTGTTCAATTACTTCTTCCCCAGCACCGGTCTCGGATTCTCTCTCGGCAGCCCTTCATTGGTGCCGGAAGAAGCGATCGCCCAATGGAACAACAACTACAAGGGAAAAGTCGAGACGGCTGCTGCTGCTTCGCCCTGGTTGACCGGACAATTGCTTTCGGTCACGAAGGCTCCGTATGACCTGCTCAATCCGTCCACCTCACGAGTGACGACAGTGGTCGACATACTCTGGTACAACGTCTTCGCCACAAATGATGCGAACACAAAACTGAGCGGATGCCCTTACGGAAATCGCGGGCGTTGGTACTGGGGATCACTGAACGATTTCAAGCTCAATGTCGGCGTCGAACGGTTTACCTCCAGCCAAACGGCACTCAACCGGATCAACAAGTTTTACCAAACCAGCGGCCGCCTCAATAGCCAGCTGGTGACACTGCATACTCTTGGCGATCCCATCATTCCATATTGGCATGCTACGCTTTACGGTCACAAGGTCTTTTCCACCGGGTCAGGGTGGAGATATGCCCATATTCCGATCTTGCGCTACGGCCACTGCAAATTCAACGTAGCCGAAGTTCTCGTAGGATTTGCGGTCCTCGTTCTCAAAGTAACGGGCCAGGACCTTGTGGCTTCAGAAAAGGCATTTCCCTCGATGGAGTCGCAGCTGGAATTCCTGCGACTGTCGCGTCAGCACGGGGCTAATCCCCGGATTGCCGTCTCTGTGTCCGCTTCCCAGTAGCGTGTACAGCCGCACAATGCGATGACGTGGGCCCGACTGATCATCGGGCCCTTCTGTTTCGCGTACATAGCGGGAATCTTGGCAGCGCACGAAACTCCCGGCCGGTTGAAGCCTTGAAGGGAGGTGGCGGTGCCGGGAAGTACGGGAAAGGCCGGAAATCGACGGTCTACCATCGCAATTGTCCTGCCTTTCGTGTATTTTCTAGGTAAGAGGTCTTTTTCGGTAGACTCCAGAGCAGCGCGAATACCCCCGATCGCGCAACAGTAGCCTCCGCACATCGTACTATAAGTCAAATGAATTCTCCTTCAACAGGTCACCCATTCCGGAGCGACGTCTTCCGCCGCGTCGACTTCCAAACACACGTTTCTTCCCTCCGGTGGCACGAAACGCCCGATACCCTGCCGGACAGCGGAACACGGTATGGCCCGGAGGAAAAGTCCCGCAACGACGCCCAACTGCAAGATTTGATGTCGACATTGAAAGTGGTCAGGAAATCAGGTGCCTATGCTCTCAAGGAGTCTACCCGGGCAGCGCTCCGCTCTCGTTTGCGGCGAATGATCATTGGAATGGATCTTCCGGAAAATGAGGATATTCAAGCGCACGAGGACGGTTTTTCTCGCCTGACAGAGGACTTCGTCCGGAAGGCGAAGGCTTTCGATCCTGATATCCCGGACTCGTTTATTGGGCAGGCACTTCGCAACCTCTGGATATTCGCCAGTCTGCAGGTTCTTTTTTTCAGGGAACCAAACTTAACGCCCTCCGGGATCGGCTACAGCCTTCTCTATCCGTATACGGATAATTATGTTGATGACCCACTCATAACTGCAAACGACAAAAAGGAATTCATCAATCGCCTGGAGTGGAAACTACGAGGATATGGAATTCAACCCAGCTCTCCACTTGAGGAGAAGGTTATTCGGTTGATTGATATGATCGGAGAGCAGTACCCACGCTCGCACAACCCCGAAATCTATGAAAGCCTCCTCGCCATTCATCTGGCCCAGGCAGGCAGCGTATGTCAGCAGTCCCTTGATGTGGATGAAGAGGAGAACCTCGTTCCCCTGACAATGCGAAAGGGGGGGACATCCGTGCTTGCCGATGCATTCCTCGTGAGAGGAGAACTGACCCCGCAGGAGTTCGAATTCGCCTTTCAATATGGCGTCGTTTTGCAGCTCATCGATGATTTCCAGGACGTTCAGGAAGACCACGCGCGTCAGAGTCGAACGCTATTCACGACGACACGCAGTCGGGGAGAATTGGAGCGGAGGAGCAGCAAGACGTTTCAGCTTGTTTCGGACCTGGGGAGATCGCGCATCTTCCAGGATCTCAATCAAGGGGAGTCATTTCGACAGATAATTCAGACCGGATGCCGGATGCTCCTTTTTGAGGGGATTGCGCGGAATCTGCCTTGGTTCGGAGAAGCTTTTGTCAACTTCATTGAACAGTGCTCCCCGGTAAGCCTCTCCTTGTTGGGCCAGCTCAAATCCCGAATGCCTGACTGAATCTCCCCACCGCCACCCCTTCCAGTTGATCGCCAGAGCGCTTTGCGCTATATTCAGGTTCCTACCAATCATGAGCAGCCGGGTACACCAATGAGGGCTCTGGAAGTCCTTCTTTTCACGACCACACTTTCTGCCATAACCCTTGCTCAGATTCCCTCCGCAGTCGGAGCCGGCATGCGGTTTCTGACACCAGACGACATCGCTCAGTTGCGCGAGGTGGGCGACCCCCAGGTTTCACCGGACGGGGAATGGGTTGCATACACCGTGCGGGTTGCCGACCTGAAATCTGACAAGAGCACAACGAGCATCCGGATGGTCAGCTGGACAGGCGGGCAAACCCTTCAGCTGACACAGGGGACCGCGTCTTGCAGCAAGCCTCGATGGAGTACCGACGGCAAATTCCTCGGGTTTCTGTCGGCCCGCGACAGCGATGATGAGCACCAACAGGTCTGGCTGATGGACCGTCGTGGAGGTGAACCTGAGAGAATTACTTCCGAAAAGGGATCGGTGCTGGATTTGTCGTGGTCCCCGGATGGGTCACGTCTCGCCCTTGTCGTCTTGGACCCTGATTCCGTCTCGGGTTCTCCTAAACCGGCGGACGAGAAGAAACCGCCCAGGCCCCTGGTCATCGATCGATTCCAGTTCAAGGAAGACGAATCGAATTACCTGATGGATCGCCGGCAGCACATCTATCTGTTCGAACTCGCCTCGCGATCGATATTCCCACTTACTCCGGGAAAGTACAACGAAGCGCTCCCGTCGTGGTCCCCCGACGGTTCACGTATCGCCTTCGTGAGTAAACGGAGTGCCGACATGGATCGCGACGACAACTATGACATCTATCTTGTCGACGCGAAACCCGGCGCCGTTCCGCATCGGCTGACAACATTCGAAGGGGCGGATGCTCATCCGGATTGGGGCAGTCCGCCCGTATGGAGCCCGGACGGCACAAGGATAGCCTATGTCCAGGGTGGACCGCCCGAGTTGATATTTTACGCTGTCAGGCGTCTTGCCACGATCTCAGTTACAGGCGGGGCACCGACGTTCCCGGCTTCGACCCTAGACCGTAATGTTACGAACCCGCGCTGGACGCCGGACGGGAAGACTCTTCTTTTTCTCGTGGAGGATGACGGGACGCGCATTCCGGCCCGGGTACCGGCACGAGGGGGAAGCATAGAGAAGCTCGTGGATGAGCGGTGTGACATTGCCCGATTCAGTTCCGGTCTTCGCGGGCAGACCGCATTTCTCTACAGCAACCCTCAGGCTCCGTATGAGATCGTCACCCTCGAGGGGAGGAAGATCCGGCCGTTAACGGCGGAGAATGCCTCATGGTTCTCTTCCATCCGGCTGGGACGGACGGAGGAGATCCGCTGCAAGAGCAGGGACGGAGCAATCATCAGCGGCTTCCTTGTGTCACCGCCGGACGAAAGACCGGGAGCCCCCTCTGCAGCCGTTCTCCGGATCCACGGAGGACCCGTGAATCAATTCAGCAATCAGTTCATGATGGAATGGCAGCTGTTCGCCGCCCGGGGATATGCTGTCGTAGCCATGAATCCCCGCGGAAGTTCGGGCCGCGGCGGAGAATTTTCCCGGGCGATCTACGCCGATTGGGGAAACAAGGATGCTCAGGACGTTCTCGCCGGAGTGGACGAGATCGTGAAGCGCGGAATCGCAGACAGCAGCCGTCTCGGTATCGGGGGGTGGAGCTACGGCGGCATGCTGACGAACTACGTCATCGCGCAGGACGGACGTTTCAAGGCGGCAACGAGCGGGGCAAGCATCTCCAATCAGCTGGCGGGCTACGGTACGGATCAGTACGTGCGCGAATACGAGGCCGAGCTTGGCGTCCCCTGGAAAAACCTGGACGCATGGCTGAAGGTCTCGTTCCCGTTCTACAAGGCTGACCGGATTACCACTCCGACGCTCTTCCTTTGCGGCGACAGGGACTTCAACGTTCCGCTGCTCAACTCCGAACAGATGTATCAGGCGCTCAGGAGTCTCGGCAGAGATACCCAGCTCGTCATCTATCCCGGGGAACACCACGGCATCTCCCGGCCGAGTTTCGTCAGGGACCGGATGGAGCGCTACCTGGCGTGGTATGACCGTTACCTTTCGCCTCGCCACTAATCACCGTTCGCGAACCATCGGAATACTCCCAGAAAGCAAAGGCACAGATCACCATGCAGCAACTCGAACAGTTCCTTCAAGCCGTCAGTGACGTCGTCTGGGGATGGCCGATGGTTATCCTCCTTTTCGGAACCCATCTCTATCTGACGGTCAGGCTGCGGTTCGTCCAACGGTACCTTGGCAAGGCCGTCAGGATTTCGCTGGAGCGAACGTCGGAAGGGCAGGGCGACGTCAGCCAATTCGGCGCCTTGACGACGGCGCTTGCTGCGACCATTGGCACGGGGAATATCGTTGGTGTCGCCACGGCTGTTGCCGCCGGAGGCCCGGGGGCAGTTCTCTGGATGTGGCTGACGGGGGTATTCGGGATCGCGACGAAGTACTCCGAAGCGCTTCTCTCCGTCAAGTATCGCACCGTGATGCCCAGTGGCATGATGGCCGGCGGACCGATGTATGTCCTCGAGCGGGGAATGAATGCGCGATGGCTCGGGATTCTCTTCGCGGCGCTCACCTCCGTCACGGCATTCGGTATCGGGAACATGGTACAAGCGAATTCCATCGCGTCGATGGCCTTCGAGAGCTACAGCGTGCCGACCTGGGTCACCGGAATCATACTGACGGTTCTGACTGCCATTGTCATCATCGGAGGCATCCAGTCCATCGCGAAGGTCTGTGAACGCCTGGTCCCGTTCATGGCTTTCTTCTATGTCGCGGGCTGTTTGATTCTTCTGGCGATGAACGCGCAGGGGCTTCCGCACACGCTTGACCTGATCTTCTCCGGGGCGTTCGCCGGACAGGCGGTCATCGGCGGTTTCATGGGGGCTGGCATCAAGGAAGCGATGCGCTACGGTATCGCACGGGGGCTCTTTTCAAACGAATCCGGGCTGGGCAGCGCGCCCATAGTTGCCGCCGCAGCACGAACAAGAAACCCGGTGCGCCAGGCGCTGGTTTCGTCCACGGGTACGTTCTGGGATACCGTTGTAGTGTGCGCGATGACCGGACTGGTGGTCGTCAACTCGACAGAATGGACAAACGGGCTTTCGGGCGCATCGCTGACCAAAGCGGCGTTCTCGGACCTTCCGGTTGTCGGGCCGCTCATTCTTGCGGTGGGATTGCTGACGTTTGTGTTCTCGACGATCCTCGGGTGGGCATACTACGGGGAAAAGGCGGCAGAGTACCTTTTCGGGAGCGGTATCATCAAGCCATACCGCTGGCTCTGGGTGGCGTTCGTCATGGTCGGCTCCACGCTTTCGCTCCCCATTGTCTGGACCTTTGCGGACATCGCGAATGCGATGATGGCGATTCCAAACCTGATCTCGTTGATCGTGCTTGTTCCGGTTTTGATCGCTACGACGAAGGAGTATCTCTGGGACGGAGGACTGGACAAGGAAGGAAAATAGCTGCGCATTCACGAACGAGTCCGCGAGGGCAGAGTCGGGAACTCAAGGCTTGCGTGAAAACCCTGTCGTGGGGGCTCACCATCGTGTAATTCTCCTGGCCAGCGTCTGCAGCGTGACTCATACGGGGTCTCAGACAAGCCTGGTGCGCGAGTCGGTTTTACCGGGACACACTTCCCGGCGTTCTCAGTACGCTGTCGACGAAGGCCCCGACTGCCCGCAGATACTCCGGTCTCCCGGGAAGATCGTTATGGCCTCCTCCCGGAATGATGGCGACAGATCGCAGCCTTGAGGAGGAGCCAGCCGCCAGCTCCTCCGCCATTGCAGGGGGAGTGAAGGTGTCGTTCGACCCGACGACCAGCAACAAGGGAAGGGTCATTCCTTTGATTCTCTCAAGATTGCTCTCGCCGGTGAGCGTTGTATCGACATCGAACGTAACAAACGGCCGGAAAGCCCAGGGTACCATCCGGCTCGTCCAGTCGCGGACGTCGGTTATGGGAGATTCGAGAATCAGGCCCGCCGCCGCCTCGCGGCCTGCCACGTAGGTCGCGACGAACGATCCCAGGGAATGGCCATACACGATCAGACGACTTCTGTCAATGTCGGAGCGTGCCACAAGGTGCCGATACGTTGCGAGTGCATCGGACTTGAGGGCCTGGACAGACGGTCTGCCCCCGCTCTCGCCGTATCCGCGGTAGTCCACGAGCACCACATTGACATCAAGTGAGAGGAGGGCCTCGGCGAGATTTCGCGCCGTCACTTTCAGGAATCCACTTCCACCGAAGTGGAGAACAGTAGCGCGAGCCCGTTCTTTCTTCAGAAGCCACATGCTGAGGTTCACGCCGTCCGCAGCGGTGATGAGATCCTCCTCCAGCGTAACGCCGGGTTCAATGGGGGAGAGGGGATTGATCGTTCGCTTCACGTTGAAGACATCGGTCTCCTTGATCGGAATCGTTACGCAGCCGCCGACAATGAGGGCAGACAGTACGAGAGGAAGGCAGAAGCCGAGCGCGGGGCGTGTCACGCGTGCGGAACAACGGCCGGACAGTTGCCCCCATCGTTCCTTTGGGGTATATTTCTGCATCAGATGTCTCCTTTGTTGACAAAACGCGTTCCGATCCCATATGGTTCCGTGAGGGAATGAGAGGAAGAGAATGATAACGAAAGAACCGTTCATCAACGTTGGTGTTGTTGAAGGGTACCCTGAGGTCTCGGGAGTCTTTGACCGGCAGTTTTCCGTTTCGGGCGGAGGTGTGATCACCGGTCGATTTGCCGTGCGGCCGATGGGAGAGGTTCTTGTGCTGGAAAATGGCGCCGGCGTAGAAGTTGCGCGCGGAGAAGCAATCAGTTGTTTGGGGGAGAAGGGATCGTCGTTTGTCCTCCGGGACGTCACCATCGGAGTGAAGTTCCACTGGGAGAGAAAGGAAGACCAGACCTTTGAGGGGGACCTGAGATTCATCCGCCGGGGCGACGGGACAATCACGGCCGTCAATGTGATTCCGCTCGAAGCGTACCTCCGGAGCGTGATCTCGTCGGAGATGAGCGCTGAAGCGCCTTTGGAGTTTCTCAAGGCACATGCGATCACGTCCCGGAGCTGGCTGGTGGCCATGCTCGACCGGAGCGCGAAGGATGCCGATCCACCGCAGCCACCTGGCGGTCCAAACGCCGCCGGAGAGATCATCCGCTGGTACACACGCGAAGACCATGACCTGTACGATGTGTGCGCCGATGATCACTGCCAGCGTTATCAGGGCATCACCAAAATTCTCTCAGCAGGAGCGATCGAGGCGGTCGCCTCGACACACGGCGTTTTTCTCGTCTACGACGGCGCAATCTGCGATGCCCGTTTCTACAAGGCCTGCGGCGGTCTCACGGAGGAGTTTCAGAATGCGTGGGAAGACGTGACCGTGCCATACCTGACATCCATCGCCGACGCGCCGGTCGTTCATCCGCCCGTTCGCATTGAGCGCGAGGCGGAAAAGTGGATTCTCTCCAATCCGGAGGCGTACTGCAACACCTCCGATCCGCACGTCCTCAAGCAGATCTTGCCCTCGTTCGACCAGGAGACAACGGATTTCTTCCGCTGGAAGGTCGAGTACGACCGGGAAGAACTCGAAAAGATCCTCCGCGGAAAATCAGGATTCGATTTCGGGACATTGATGGAGCTCGTCCCTCTTGTCCGGGGCCCGTCGGGGAGAATGGTGAAGTTGAGGATTGTCGGGACCAGGAAGGTGATCGTCGTTGGAAAAGACCTGGAGATTCGCCGGTGGCTCTCGCCCAGCCACCTCTACAGTTCGGCGTTCGTCGTCCACACAGTGCGTGACGCCGCGGGAATCCCGCTCCGGTTCATCCTGCGAGGAGCGGGATGGGGCCACGGCGTTGGCCTTTGCCAGATCGGAGCAGCGGTCATGGCGTTCAGAGGATTCGGTGCAGAGCAGATTGTGCGTCACTACTTCCGGTCAGCAGAGGTCAGGAAGCTCTATTGATGTAGCGTGTCAGAATTTCATTGACGACATGCCTGTTGAGGCTCGCATGACCCTCAAAGGTGCATTTCTCCTTTCAGGGAGAAGAAACATGGTGAAGGATTTCTCACACGCAACGCTTGGCGCCGGCGGGCCTGAGGTATTCCGGCCAGGGCTGTCCGCAAGCTCTCGGCCCGGCCGGGCGATTATCCGCCGGGTATTTGACCTGGGCATCAACGACTTCTTCGGGTTCGGAATCGACAAGCAGATGACCAGCGCTCTGAAGGAGCTTTTCAGGGGCCGGCGCAGGAGCTGCGTCCTTGCCACCGGGGCGTATGACCTTCTCCTTGGGCATCCGGATATCCCGCGGAGGCTGGAAAAACGCCTAAGACAGTTCGGGACCGATACATTGACGTTTTTCTCTTTTTCGGAGTGACTCGACCAAGAGATTTCGCCGATCGAGTCAGGGAGGATCTCTACAGGCTCCGTGATTCTGGAGAAGTCCGCAGAATCGGGCTCTCAGCACACGATATCAAGCTCGCGGGAAAGCTCGCTGACGACGGGGTTGTGGGTGTCCTCATGATGCGCGACAATGCCGCCCACCGTGGTGCTGAGCAGGATATCTTTCCCCATTGGCTGCCCATCAGCCCGGAGTCGTCAGTTTTTACCGCGACTCGGTGGACTTACCTCCTCCGGAGGCCAAAATCAGTACCGGGGAATGTCCCTATACCCACTGCCGGGCAGTGTTACCGCTTTGTCTTGTCCGATCCGGACGTCTGCATGACCGCACCGAAGAACGTCTCTGAACTCGACGAGAACATTGCTGCCTTGAATTCCGGACCGGTTTCCGAAGAAGAGCGGGAGTTCCTCTGTCGATTCGGCGATGCGGTTCATCATACAAAGAAGTGGTTTATGTAGGCTCCATCTTCGCTGAAAAGACAGCATCGTATCTGAATTATCTCATCTGATGGATTCCATCATGGTTCGGCGTCGAATGCGCTGGCCTCGGCCAATTGCCGGCGCTCTCCTTGCTCTTTTGTGCTTCAGCAGTCAGGGGGCCGGGCAACGTCCAGATGTCCGTTTCGCCTGGCTCAGCGATACACATGTGGGAAGCACGACGGGTGCGGAAGACCTGGCTGCAGCGGTTGGTGAGATCAACAGCAGCCAGGACATCCAGTTTGTCCTGCTTTCCGGAGACATCACGGAATTCGGGTCAAACGAGCAATTGAGGCTGGCGA
>Ga0209253_10001467_pt1 | contig 20644 bp, 17 predicted proteins | sample FrelakmetBRP12BR_FD_187145 | JGI IMG/M metagenome (GOLD analysis project Ga0209253, IMG submission 187145) | Freshwater lake sediment microbial communities from the University of Notre Dame, USA, for methane emissions studies - BRP12 BR (SPAdes)... | ecosystem: Environmental > Aquatic >...
CAGCAGCGATTCGGATGTCTATGGTTTCATCGCGGACCTGCAGGCGTTGTTTGGTGTTGCCACGCAACGGAGCGATACCTCCGTACGCCCGCGCATACGCCTGCAGGAATATCCTGATCGGGAGGACGTCTCGGGTTTCGAAGGGTTTCTCGATTTGCGTTCGCAGTACCGTTGGCAGACCAGCGACTTCCTGGTCAACGTCAGGTACTCGCACCAGGATCTCTACAACGCGGAACTCCCCAGGGGGGAGGAGATCTTCGACCCGCTTGACCCGAACTTCGGTAGCGACGCAGAGTCCGGCCGGACGATCGTCGGCGAAACTCGCGATCGGCTCAGGGTCACTCCCGTGTACACCTACGAGGTGAGTGAGCGGCTAAGCATCGGCGCGAACGCCAACCTGGATGCTTCGCGGTACAACACGGACCTGCGCGACGACTACGATTACTGGAATCTTGGGGCGTTCACGAGTTGGGCGCTGAACCCGCGCACATCGATCGGGGCAGACGTGTATACGACACGCTTCGAGACCACGGAGAACACGAACCAGACCGACGGTTACGGGGTTGGTGTGAGCTTCGTGCATCGATATTCCGACAACGTTGGTGTCGAGGGGCGGCTGTTCTACGAGGATAACGATGTGGTGGATTTCGTTCCGGTGCGAGTCGAGGAAAGCACATCCGGGATGGGCGGCAACCTGACGGCCTTCGTGAACGGCGAGGTGACGCAGTGGCGTTTCACTCTGGAGCAGGCATTCTGGCCGACGGGCGAGGGCGGCAAGTCTGAGTCAAGCCAGTTTCGCGCGCAGTACCGGCGCGACTTGACACAGCGTGTCCGGTTCAACGGAAACGCCCGGTACTTCAAAGACCGAGTGATCGGCACGGCAGATGACAGCGACGACCGGGACTATGCCCGCCTCGAACTTTCCTTGAGCTACCAGTTGGCACCCACCTGGTACGTCTCGGGTGGCTATGGCTATACCTGGCAGGAGTATGTCGACGACGCCGACGACGCGAGCAATAACCAGTTGTTCCTGAGCGTGGGTTATCGTGGCCTCGATCGGCCCTTCCGCTGAAAGACCCGGCATGAACACCAACGACGCACCAGGCACGCTGGGTGACTACATCGCCATTCTCAAGCGGCGACGTCTCCTGCTCTTGTTCATCCTGCCGGCCTCCTTGTTGTTGGCCGTGTTCATCGCATTCGTCCTGCCAGCCACATATCGGTCTTCCGCGACCATCCTGCTCGAGGAATCGTCGATCCCAGAGGAGCTGGTCAAGACATCGGTGACCCAGTACGCCGACCAGCAGATCGAACTGGTGCAGCGGCGCGTACTCACGGTGGACAACATCCTGCCGATAATTCAGGAAATCGATCCGTACCCCGACGAAAAGAACCTGTCTGCGCGGGACAAGGCCGCCAAGGTCATCGCGGACACAAGCATCGAGCGGGTCGATCCCATCACACTGGAGGTGCTGCTGGTATCCAACGCGTTCTCGATCCATTACCAGAATACGGACCCTGGGCGCGCGGCCAACATCGCCCAGCGCCTGGCGGACATGTTCCTGAGCTACAACCGCAAAACCCGCACGGAGCGTGCCGAGGAAACGTATGCGTTTCTGCTCGAGCAGTCCAACGGGCTCGAAAAGGCGATCGCTGCGGAAGAGCAGAGGATCTCCGAGTTCAAGGCCAGGCACGGCGATGCGCTGCCCGAGTCGCAGTTCCGCAACCAGGCGGCGGCCGAACGCGCCGCGAGCGACCTGCAGGACATCGAGACCCGTATCCGCGCGGCCGAGGAACGCAAGGCGCTGCTCAGCGTACAGTTGAGCAAGATCAATCCCAACCTGTCGACGACGGCGGGCAACTGGCGGACGGACCTCGCGACATTGCAAGGCCAGCTCGCCGACGCGCGCATGAAGTACACGCCGGATCATCCGGACGTGAAACGCCTGCAACGGCAGATCGAGGCGCTTTCGGCACAGGCCGGAAGCCAGGGCGGGGCTGCGGCCGTTGCCGCGGACAACCCGGAGTACCTGAGCGTGCAGAGCCAGCTCGATGCCGCTCAGCGCGAGATCACTGCGTTGCAGCGCGCGGCCGGGCAGATGCGGGGACAGATCTACACGTACGAGTCTGGAATGGCGGCGGCGCCAGCGGTCGAACGCGACTACGCCGAACTCACGCGTGCGCGCGACGTGCTGCGCACGCAGTACCTCGACCTCCAGGGCAGGCTCCGCGAGGCGGACATCTCGCGCAGTCTCGAGGGCGAGCAGCGCGGTGACCGATTCTCCCAGATCCGCGCGCCGTCCGAGCCGACAAAACCATACTCGCCGAACCGACTCGGCATCATCCTGCTTGGCCTCGTGCTGGGCGGTGCGCTTGCGGTCGGGCTGGCGGCCCTCGCGGAATCGTCCGATCCGTCGGTGCGCAGCGGACGGGACCTGCAGGCGATCAGCAGCATTCCGGTCATTGCCGCCGTGCCCGTGATGACGAATGCAATCGAGCGACGCAAGGAGCGGAACTTCTGGTTCTCGTACGCAACAGCGTTGTTGGTCGCGACCGCGCTGGTGGCGCTGACTGTCGTTACGGAGTGACACGATGACGATTCTCGAGGCCATCGAGCGGGCCAAACTGCTTCGCAAGACTCAGGGCGCTGCTAGCACCGCCACTCAGGTCGAACGGCGGCCAATTGCGCCACGGGCTGGGTCGGACGAGGCAGAAACCCTGTCGGTCCATCCAGAAGGCACCTATGTCGAACCCGTTCCCGCAAGCTTCGCGAAACTCGAAAGAGTAGCCTTCGATGCCGAAGCCTGCGAACGACATCACGTCCTGATGGTGGAAGATAAAGCTGGTGCAACAGCTCAAGCGGACGCGGCTTACCGCATGTTGCGCAGCCGGGTGCAGCACCGGATCCGGGCTGAAGGTTGGACCTGTATCGGCATGACGAGCCCGGGTCCCGGTGAAGGCAAGACTATCACGACGCTCAATCTCGCGATCTGCATCGCGCGCGAGAAGCAACGGCCCGTATACTTGATCGACCTCGACCTGCGCAGCCCGAGTGTCCTCGAGTACTGCGGCATTCAGCCGCCGCAGTCGCTGGCGCGCTTCTTCACCGACCACCTGCCACCGGAGCAGGTACTGTTCGCGACCAACGTCGAGAACCTGATGGTCGCCGGCGCGCGCGAGCCCGCCGCGAACGCCTCGGAGCTGCTGGCCACACGACGCCTCGAGCAATTGCTGCTCCACATTCGTGGTCGCTCGCCCGACGCGCTCATCCTCATCGACCTGCCGCCGGTCATGAGCACGGACGAAGCGCTGGTGGTCGCGCCACGGACCGACGCGATGTTCCTGATCGTCAGCGAGGGCCGGACGCGTCGCGACGCCCTCAGGCGCTCGCTCGACCAGCTTGGCGACTTCAACGTGGCCGGCATCATTCTTAACCGATCGAGTGAGCACCTCGGCACGAGCTACTACGGCTACTAGGCATCCTGCGCGGTCGCGCCGGCCAGCCGCAGCGCAGCCCGCACGAAACCGGACCAGTACAGCACGCCATGGCTCTCTATAGCAGCGGACGGGCACGTCGCTCGCTGATCGACACGATCGCGTTCCGCATGGTCTCGCAGCTGGCCACAGTGCTCGGTTTCGTCGTGCTGGTCCGAGGCATGAGCAAGGAAGACTTCAGTGTCGTCAGCCTGCTTTATGCGTTCGTGCCAGTCGTCAGCACGGTCGCTTCCCTGGGTCTGGAGCAGGTCCTGCGTCGGTTCCAGCCCGACTACCTGCAGGCAGGCAATGCCGCAGGTGCTGCATGGCTCGTTAGGTTCGTCGCCTCGGCGCGCTTCGGTGCCAACATCGTACTGCTCGCCCTGATCGTGCTCGCATGGAATCACGTCGCGCCGCTGTTCAAGCTGTTGCCGTACCGCGCCGAGTTTCTTGTGCTGTGCGTGCTGATCCTCGTGCATTTCCAGGCGCGAATCCTGGAGATCGCGCTGTCGGCCAACATGCTGCATCGATACGGCGTCGGCGCCATGGCCGTCGTCGCGGTCCTGAAAGCCTCGGGGTACGCCCTTGTCGTCGCGTTCGGCCACCTCACCGTGGAGAACGTCCTCGTCGTCGACACGCTGGCGTTCCTCGTCGCATACGTCATGATGCGCCGCGCCTATATGAGGCTCGGGGCAGGGGGCGCAGGTTCGTCGCGATACCGACCAGACGCGACGCAACGGCGCAGGCTCCTTCGGTACGGGCTCTTCAACAACTTCAACGATGCGGGTACGCTGCTGCTGAATTCGAGGGTGGACAGCTTTTTCATCGCCGCGCTACTGCAGCCCCTTAGCGTGGGGATCTACGCTTTCTACACACGACTGGTCGACATGACCCAGAACCTCATGCCGACCCGGTTCTTCGAGAGCGTCGTGCAGCCGATGCTATTCGCACTGCCGCGCACAGAGGCGGATCGAAAGCTGCCGCTGTACCTGTCGTTTCTGTTGAACATGAACCTGCTGCTGCTGTGGCCGGTGCTGACATATGCTGTTCTCTGCCATGCAGAGATCGTGCTCGTCGTGTTCGGAGGCAAGTTCGTCGAGCACTCGCACCTGCTGCCGCTCATCGCTGGGTTCGCAATGGTCAATTCGATTGCGGTGCCGGTGACGCTGGTGGCTCAGTACGAGGAGAAAGCCGGCGTGATCCTGTTGAGCAAGGTGTTCGGGCTGGCCAACATCGCCGGGATGCTCGCGCTTGTTCCGGTCTTTGGGGTCACGGGGGCCGTCGTGGCCAGCGGTACGGCGCAGGCGATCAAGAACGTCTTCATCTGGTGGCACGTCCGGCAGCGGGCGCGGTGGGTCAATGCGCGTAGTGCTCTGCTGGCGGGGGCGGGTCTCTGGGGGATGGTGGTGCTGCTCGGCACGCTCGTGAAGAGCGGCAGCGAGCAGCGGCCCCTGGTGAGCCTCGGAACGGTGGGCCTGCTCGTCGCGGGAGCGGTGCTGTTGCACGTCCGAGGACCTGCGCTTGCGGAATCGGATCGGACGATCCTGGCGTCTGTGACGCGCGGCAGAGAGGCCAGTCTGCTGAGACGCCTTGGACTGCTGCGACTTGACGTCGAGTCCGGTCGGTAGGCCACGTAGCAGAGCGAACCAATGCAGAAACTGGCGTTGCTGATGATCGTGGCCGTGACGACCTTCGATTTCCTCGCAAAAGGGGACTATTGGGGACGATGGTCGGTCCTGCCCAGCGCGTCCCAGTACGTGCCGGAGTTGCTGTCGGTAGCAGCGCTTCTCGCCGTGGTAGTCCTCGGCGTACGAAGCCGCTTCCGGGACGTGCAGCCGAAGTACTGGATCATCTTTGCCGCGCTGCTGCTGGTGATCGGCTGCGGAATAGCTGCGAACGCTGTCGCGGCTGGGCCCGTCTTTGCCGGTATGCGCAATTACCTCCGAGCCATCCCGTGGTTCCTGTTGCCGCTGGTGTTTGTTTTCACAGACGATCATATTCGAACGCAGTTCCGTCTGCTGCTGCTGATCGGGGTCATCCAGATCCCGTTGGCGTTCGATCAGTACTTCCTGACGATCTCGAGAGGCTACTCGTTCACGGGAGACTGGGTTGCCGGTACGATGGGGCTGTCGCACACACTGACGATCTTCCTGCTGTGTGCCGTCTGTGTCGCGGCCGCATTGGCGGCCCGCCGGATCATCCGCCCGCTGCACTTCCTGCTGATCTTCCTGTTGCTGCTGTTGCCGACCACAATCAACGAGACCAAGGCCACCTTCTTTCTGCTGCCGCTCGGGCTCTCCGTGGCGTTTCTGTCGGCCGCCGATCCGCGGCGCCGGCTGCGGATGGTCGTCGCGGCTGTCGCGGTCGTCGCGCTCTTCCTTGTCGTATTCGTGCCCGCGTACGACTACGTGCGCAAGGACCGTCTGTATTCGGCGCCACTCACGGAGATGCTGACGGATACCCAGCGAATGGAACGGTATTTTTGGACCAAGGAGGGTGTCGGCACGGTCAACGAAGTCGGACGCGGGGCGGCGGTTGTCGTGGCCTGGCAAGAGGTTGCGTCTGATCCAACCACGCTGGCGTTCGGCTTCGGGATCGGCAATGTGTCGGACTCGGCGCTGGGGCACGGATTCGTGGGCCGGTATTCCAACACCCTCGGCCCGTTCGCGAAGATCTCGTTCTCGTTGATTCTTCTTGAACTTGGGCTGATTGGGCTCCTGCTGGTCCTATCGCTGATGTGGATGGTCGCTTCGGATTCGAGAGTGGTTGCTCGGCGGGCGGCGGGACAGGCGGGGGCTCTTGCAGCCGGATGGGTCGGTGTCACGGCGATCATGGTGGCGTCGACGCTGTACATGCCGGTCGTAGCGCAGACCTCGCTGTCATATCTGTACTGGTTCTATTCCGGCATCGTCGTGGCGCAGCGTGCACGAGTTCCGATACCGCTACGCGGACTTCGAACCTGATGGATCTGCGCTGGGCTCTCGATCGATTGCGGCGCATGACCGCCGCTGAGATGGCGCATCGCGCCGGGCAGCAGCTTAGGGCCGCTTCCGAGCAAGTCGGCCTCTTGCGTGCCCGCGTCCCTTCGCCTGCATCGACGGAAGGGAAGCCGTGGCTCGAGCCATTGCCAGCCGATTTTGACAGCGGCGACTACTCGAGGGCGGCTGACTGCGTTCTGCAGGGAAGGCTTTCGTTGCTCGGACTCGACGAGGCTCCAGTGGGGTTTCCGCCGCAATGGAATCGTGATCCCAAGACCGGGACCGGAGTTCCACTGCGTTTTGGCAAGAGCTTGAACTATCGTGATCAGCGCCTGGTCGGCGAGATCCGCTACCTGTGGGAGCTCAATCGCCATCGGCAGCTGCTGACCCTCGCGCAGGCTTGGCACCTGAGCGGTGACTGGCAATACGCGCTCGGCTGTCGCACGCTGCTCGAATCATGGTGGAAACAATGCCCGTATCTGCTGGGACCGAACTGGGTCAGCAGCCTGGAACTGGGCGTCCGCCTGATTAACTGGTCGTTCGCCTGGCATCTTCTGGGAGGCGAGGGAAGTCAGCTTTTCCAGGGCAACGAAGGGCGGACGTTCCGTCGCTCCTGGCTCGAGTCGGTCTACCAGCATTGTCACTTCATTTCCGGTCATCCATCGTTGCACTCCTCGGCGAACAACCACCTGCTCGGCGAGCAGGTCGGGCTCTTCGTAGCCGCAACGACGTGGCCGGTCTGGCCGGAGGCGGATCGATGGCGCCGCGCGGCGCACCTCGCACTCGAGCGGGAGGCGATGCTGCAGATTACACCTGACGGCGTGGGTAGAGAGCAGGCGATCTGGTACCAGCACGAGGTGGCCGACTTGATGCTGGTCGCGGGGCTGGTCGGCCGGGCGAACGGGACGGACTTCAGTGCGGAATTCTGGTCAAGGCTCGAGGCCATGCTGGAGTTCATGGCCAGCATCATGGACGTTGGAGGCCACGTGCCCGCGCTCGGTGATGCCGACGATGCCGAGATAACGGGACTACAGCCTGTTCGGGGCGGTGGAGTCTACAGATCACTTCTCGCCACGGGTGCCGTCTTGTTCGGCCGCGGGGACTTCAAGGCCAAGGCGGGAGCCTTCGACGATAAGAGTCGGTGGCTGCTGGGCGACCATGCGGCGGGCGTGTTTAGCACGATCGAACCTGATCGCCACGGTCTCATCCCGCGACGGTCGTTTCGTCATGGTGGCTACTTCGTGCTGGGGAGCGACTTCGAAAGCCCTGAGGAGGTGCGCATCGTCGCAGATGCGGGACCCTTGGGGTACCTGTCGATTGCGGCACATGGTCACGCTGACGCGCTCGCCCTCACACTCAGCGTTGCAGGCGAGGAGATCCTCGTCGATCCGGGCACCTTCGTCTACCAGGGCGCACCGAAATGGCGCGAGTACTTCAGGGGTACCGGCGCGCACAACACGATGCGGATCGACGGACGGGATCAGTCCATCTCCGGCGGAACATTCCTGTGGGTCTCGCATGCCCGAGTCGTATGCGAGAGCGCGGACCTGGGCGCTGAACCACAGACTCTGGTTGCGTGGCATGATGGATACGCAAAGGGGCCATCGTCCGCCGTCCACAGGCGCGTCCTGTCTTATGATGCGAGGAAGAAGCGCTTGCTGGTCCGGGACGAGGTGAGGAGCGCCTCCGAGCACCAATTGGAGTGGCACTGGCATGTCAGCGACCGGTGCGAAGTCACGCAGGAGCGCGATCATGCCCTTATCAGTAGCCGCGGCGCACTGGTTGCTCTTTTCTGGCCGGACGGCGCTCGCGCGAAGCTGGTTCGCGGTCAGGAGGTTCCCCCCCTGGGCTGGATATCCGATCGCTTCGATCGCAAGCGACCATGCACTACCATTGCGGTCGAACAGCGCAGCAATGGCAACTGGGAGGGTGAGTCGAGGATACAAGTGCTGCGTGCGGGCGGCTGGCGCCACGAATAGGGAACGCACGGGCGTCTGGGGGCGCATTCGCAGCTGGATGCAATTTGCCTATGGAAGAAACGACAGTCAGCGAAGAAGCGGCCGATATCATCGGCCTCACGGTGCAGGGCTTCCCGTCGATGGTCGCCTGCGCTCGGCACGTCGTATCCGAAATTCGGAGCGGGAGAGGCGGGGCGGCGTTCGCCATTAACGCGGAGAAGGTCGTATCGTATTCCGAGGATGCGCCGTTGAAACGGCTGCTCGAGCAGGCCACGCTCCGTTATCCAGACGGTGCGGGTGTCGTGCTGGCGATGCGGCGGCGTGGGATCGCAACGGCGCGGATTCCGGGCGTGGAACTCTGGTTGGCGATTCTCCGGGAGGCAACTTCGAGGCAGATCCGGGTAGCTCTGATCGGCGCTCGTGCAGAGGTGCTGCGGCAGGTTCGCGAAAAGCTGACCGCAGAGTTTCCGAACGTCCGTACAGTGCTGGCACTTGATGGCTTCGAGGGGGTCCGTGACCTCGTTGCCGTCAAGGCGGCGGTCGCCGGAGCCGAGCCGGATCTGGTGTTTGTCGCAATGGGCACGCCGCGACAGGAGCAACTCATCGCGGAGCTCAGACAACACTATGGCCGAGCGTACTACCTCGGACTTGGTGGGTCTTTCGACGTGTACTGTGGCCTGAAGAGGCGCGCCCCGGCTTGGATGCAGCGCATCGGGCTGGAATGGTTCTTCCGGTTCCTGATCGAACCCACTCGTGCGGCGCGGGAGAAGAAGAGGCTGCAGTTCCTTTGGATGCTCACGCGAGGGACGGTCTAGCAGTGAGGGAGCATGCGCCGGCAGTTTCGCTCTGTCTTCGCACACGCAACGGGCGCATGGTGGTGCACGTCGATTTGGCCGGCAGTACCGCAACATTGAGCGATCCCGGCAGCTGGGCACTCACATGAGACCAGTGGTCGTGGTCATCAGCGAATTGCGCACCGGCATAGGTGGAGTGGCCAGCCATTTCCGTTGTCTCGAACCGCATCTGGTTCAGCACGTCGATTACCTGGCGACGGGGGCGCCGCGGGCCAGACGTGGACTGGTCGCCACTGCCGTGCGGCTGGGTAAGGACTGGGCCCGGGTATGCGCGGTGGTGTTGCGTGCAGAAGTTCGATTGTTGCACGTGAACCCGTCGCTGAACGCGAGGGCAGTCTTGCGCGAAGCGTGGAACGTGCTCGCTGCGAGGCTTGCCGGCAAGAAGGTGGTCGTGTTCTGGCATGGATGGGACTGGGGCTTCGCCGCCCGGCTGGACAGGCGACTCTGGGCGTTGCTGTTTCGGGTATCGTACGGGCAAGCGGATGCTCACGTGGTGCTGGCGTCGCGGTTTCGTGACTACCTGTTGCAGCACGGCTGCACCGGGCCTGTCTATTGCGAAAGCACCGCGGTGCCAGACGAGCTATTCGGTGCGAGTCGGCCGGATGCGCCCACGAGTCCCGGTCCGCTGCGACTCCTGTTCCTGTCGCGGATCGAGAAGGACAAGGGCATCTACGTGGCAATCGATACAGCCTCAGCATTGCAGCGACTAGGCCATGAGGTTTCGCTGGTAGTCGCGGGAGACGGCGGTGAGCGCGAAGCTGCCGAAGAGTACGTGCGACGGAATGGTCTGCAGGGGATTTCCTTCGTCGGCTACGTCGTCGGGCAGCAGAAGGTACGGGTGCTGTCGGAAGCTGACGTTTATCTGTTCCCCTCGAACCATGGGGAGGGGATGCCGTTGAGCGTTCTGGAAGCAATGGCTGCGGGCCTGCCGATTGTCTGCACGCGCGTTGCCGGGCTTGGCGACTTCTTTGAAGACGGTCGAATGGGTTACTCTACCCGCACGCCGTCAGTCGGGGACTTCGTGGAACGTGTCGTCCGGCTGACTGGCGAGAGGCAGCAGTGGCCTGCGATGGCCCGCTACAACCATGAGTACGCCAAGACACATTTCAGTGCCTCCGTGGTGGCAGCGCGACTGCGTGCCATCTACGGGCGGACAATCGGGGACGCTTCAGTCCCCGAAATGACCGTGACAACCGGCCCTGGCCGCGTCAAGTAGATACGGATCATTGCGACTTCCGTTGGCTGAAGATCCCTTTCGGCCGCCGAGTCCCATGGGAAGCTGCGACTGTGTGCTGGGTCGCAGATCCGGTTGGATCAGCTGCCGCTTCGGTATGGAAACGCTAAACTTCGAAACGCGGCCAACCGGCGAAGAGTCAGCATGACAGAGATCATCTTTTCGATCGACTACGAGCTCTACGGTAACGGTGACGGGACTCTTCGGGAACTGGTGTTGGATCCCGCGGCAGAACTCGCTGCGGTTTTCGATCGCCACGACGCCAAGTTCGTCGTTTTCGTCGAAGCCTTGGAGCTTGCACGAATCAAGCGTGCGGCCGCTGACCCCGACATCGGGGCGGTGTGCGACCAGATCCGCCGGCTCCACCGGGATGGGCATGAGGTTGCTCTTCACATCCACCCACAATGGGCCAACGCCCAGCACCGTGACGGTGTCTGGGAGCTCGACTACAGTGAATACAACCTTGGTGAGCTGTCACGAGAACGAATCGAGAGCATCGTCGACGAGTGCCTGGAGTTTCTTCGCGGCGAAATACAGGACGAGTCGTTCCGGCCGCTCGCATTCCGAGCCGGCAACTGGCTGATCCAGCCTGCCGAACGCGTTGCCCACGTGCTCGCTGACCGAGGAATCAGGATCGACTCGTCGTTGTTCAAAGGCGGATTCCACCGCAAGCCATCGATCGACTATCGCGCGGCGGCGCGCAATCTTGAGCACTACTGGAAATTTCGATCCGATGTGAACCGGCCGGACCCTGACGGAGTACTGATCGAGGTACCGATCTACGCAGCCTCAGTGCCCATGTGGCGCATGATCACGCGGAAACGCTTGACACTCCAGAGGCGCAGTATTGCTCGCAGGAAGGAGATCGACGCGAGCCTCAGCAAGTGGCTCGATTACGCGCGACCGAACTATCCGCTCAAGTTCGATTTCTGTCGGATGACATTGCCGGAAATGACGTCGATGGTTGAGCGCGAGGCGAGCCGACCTGGCGACCGCCAGGGCGCGCGACCAATGGTGGCCATCGGGCACACGAAGGACTTGGAGGATGTTGCGGCAGTCGACGAATTCCTGCACTGGTTGCACAGGAACGGCATCCGGGTCACGACTTTCCGCTCTGCATACGCGCGCTACCTTGGGGAGGCGTGCGTCCAGTCCACTTCCCTCAAGGCACAGCCGGCATGCCAGCCGGCATGAGAGCGGTTCCCACGACCATAGATTGGTGTCCGGAACTGCCGATATTCGCGTCGGAGCGTTATCTCGCGGCGGTCGGGAAGGAGTACGGCTGGCTGGCGGGTGTCGATTCGAAGGATCGTGTCCGTTGCATCCTGCCGTACGTGATACTCAGGAAGCCGCTCCTGCGCATGGTGAGATTTCCGGTCCAGACGCTTCTGATAGACCCGGAACTGAATACGGCAGATGAGCAAGAGTTCCTCGATTCGGCGATGCGGCATTTTCGGGCGGCTGGCGCCGGCGTAGTCGTGCCGGGCACGACGAACGCCATATTCCGCACTTTTCCGCGTGGTGCGGACTCGGTGCCGTACGGGACCTATGCACTGGACCTACGGACGACCGAGGAGTCGCTTTGGGAGGGCGTGAGTTCGAGCCATCGGCGGTTGATTCGCACTGCGATACGCGAGCAGGTCGAGACTGTGGCTGCACCGGAAGCGGTCGACGAGGCTTATCAACTGATTCGTCGCACCTTCGAAGCAGGATCACTGCCGTTCATGGACCTGTCGTCCTTCCGCCGGTTGGTCCATTCACTGGGGGACAATGTTCGTGTAATGGTAGCGCGACGACGCGGTGAGATTCAGGGGGCGATCGTTGTCCCCTTCAGTCGCTGCGCGGCGTACTATCTCTACGGCGGCCGCTCCGGCGACGCCGTGTCTGGTGCGATGCACCTGCTGCACTGGGAGGCAATCCGTGCATTTCGGCTCGCTGGCGTGTCCGCTTACGATTTCGTTGGTGCGCGCATTGACCCCGCAAAGGGGTCGAAGCAAGAAGGTCTTGCGACGTTCAAGCAGCGATTCGGCGCCCGCCTCCATCGTGGTTATATGTGGCGATACCCGCTGCAGCCCGTCCAGTATCGGGCCTACTCGCTCGCCGCGAGGCTTCTGCGGGGCGGCGACATAGTGCAACAGGAATCGGCCAGACGGACCGAATGACTCTGCAGGCACGGCGATCGGCTGCCGGCGGGGTCGCCGGCGAGGGAGCGCGTTCGGACGGTGCAATCCCGTCGTGGACAGCGTGTTGAGGCGCATCTCCAATGAATACAGGTGTACCGGTGGCTGAGGCGAGGCAGGAGCGCGATCGGTTCGTAGACAACGTAAAGAGAATGATCCAGAACGTCATTCTCGTCCGGCGGACCTGCAATTTCGTCGTGGTCGACCCACGTGACGTCAAGCCTCTGGAAACGAATCACAACGCCCGGCTGGTACCGATCACGGTGGAAAATTATCAACGGGTCGGTGAGTTTCGACCTCCGAGTCGGATCGCACAGTACCGGCAGAAGCTCGTCCGAGGCGAGGTCGGCTACTTCGTCGAATGCGACGGCAGGATGATTGGAAGTAACTGGGCTACGCTGAACGAAGGCGGCAGCGCGGTGGTCGCGCGAACCGTCATGCGGCTGAAGCCAAAGGAGGGGATGACGCACGACGGCGTCATCGCGCCGAGACTCCGCGGACAGGGGTTCGGCGCGTTCATGATCAATAGACTGGTCGCGATCCTGTTTCGTGAGTACGATCTGCGCAGGATAATAATTGACGTCAACGTCAAGAACAGAGCGTCGCTGCGAATGATGGAGAAAGCGGGGTTCCGAGTCGATCACGAGGCGTTGTACGTGGCGGTCTTCAATAAGTTGCTGTTTCATCGCGTGCTGAAGCGATACGGTCTTGCGCCGGTCGAGGATCGTGGCGGCGGGCTCGGGGAGCGTTTTCAGCCGCATGTGGGGCATTCGGCGAGCGATCCTGCTGAAGGAGGTCGGCCGGCTCGGGACAGCTCGCGCTCGGGCTGATCTGGCGCTGGTGGCATGGTGCGGCAACCATGCAGACTGGCAGAAATGGTCAGCTCGCGACGCTGGGCAGCAAGTCCTGATAATCGAGTCAAATTTTCGAACATGGGATTTCTGGTTCGTCCGCTTCCTGAAGTGCGAGTGGTTTGCGGTTTGCTTGCACTTCTCGGCCGCCTCAAGTTCCTCGCGTACTGCGTACGCTTCGGGCATGGCCGGAAGGCGAGCGGCGTAGGAGTCCTGAAGGTAGGCGGAATCACCATCGGGGATGACGTATCAGTGAGAGCACGGCCGCAAGGAACAAACTACGCGCGCAGCCTTCGGGCCTACTATCCGGAGTCGAAGATCGAGATTGGAGACAGGGCCCTCCTCAATGGGGCCGTGATTCACTGCAACTTTCACTTGCGCATAGGGCGTGATGTTTGGCTGCGGCCAGGCGTGATTGTCTGTGACAATGATTCGCGCCCGCCAGTGCTGTCTATCGATCGCAGGGATGGTCGGCCGCCAGAGGCTCCAGTGGCAATCGAGGACGGCGCCTGGATCGGAATGAGGTGCACGATTCTTAGTCACGGTGTGTCATGACAAATCATCTGTCTCCGCTCGGCGAAGCAACCAGCAGAATGTCAACCATGCATCGCGAAAAAGCGATGGTGTGGGGTCTCATGCTTGCGGTCGGTATTCTGCATTGCGCAATGCTCGTTTACGATCTGTTCCATCCGGATGTCTTCTTTCACGCCGATCGCGCTCTGCAACGCTTTCCTCACATGATGGGCTATCTGGAGGTGTTGCAGCGCGGTCAGGGCGTCGCAGATTTTCTGGCCAGACATGGGAACATAGGCGACTACTGGGTTCACGCGATGATCTTCCGAGGTGTCGGTCAATACGGGATATTGGTTGTGCAGATCCTGCTGCAGATTGGGTCCGTCTACTCAGTGTTGTGCATTGCGCGCATGGCTGGGGCGGGGCGATTGGTGGCGGTTGGAGCGGCTGGAGCGTATGCAATCCTACCGCACTCGTTGATCCTGCCGCACACGCTGACGTCGGAGGCGCTGTTCATTCCAGGCCTGATCTTCTCGACGCACGCACTCTTCAAGTTTGTAGAGTCTGGGCAGTTCCGGTTTGCCGTGTTGTCCGGCGCACTGGTCGGGGTCGCGACACTCATTAGACCATTGACTCTCTTATGGCCACTCGCGGTCGCCCCTGTACTTCTCTTAGCAATGCCGAGAGGGGTCTCGAAGGTTTTGGGCTATTTGTTGATCTCGTACGTGCCTGTGGCTCTCTGGATGGGCTTCATTTGGACGCAGATCGGCCAGTTCTCAATGGGGCCGTCCGATCATCAAATGGGCAACAATATGTGGCAGAGAGTATGGCGCATCGCAGAAACCCTGCCGGCAACGGAAAGGGATGCGATTGTGGTGAAATACCTGCAAGGGGGGCGCCCGGGATCGGTAGAGCTCCGGAGGTATGCGGGGTCCATAGATGTAGTCAACTATGCGCGGTTCGTAGGGGAATACCCGCTCCCTGCTCTCAAGCACACAACGCGCGATGCTGCCGTATTCGTCGGGAAATCGGGCGTCGAAAGGATATTTCTTGACTATCTCGCTACCTCCGACGACGACAAGAAGGTCCGGCGTGACATTCAAAAGACATGGCGGGGCCGATGGGAACGTGACGGCATGGCGAACACTTTGCTCTATCTGGTTAAGACTGATCCGTGGTTGGTGTTCGCAGCGGTAATTGGCTCTGTTGTGTTCACGACATTGGTGATTCTGGCCATCGCTACGGCATGTGTAACGCTCGTCCGGACTCTAAGAGCAGGGAAGCTCGTCAGTTCCGACGCTGTCATTATCATTTTGGCAGGGCTGCCGTTGTATACGTTCTTGGTATCACAGGGACTAGCTGCGCCTGAGTCACGCCATCGCGCCCCGGCCGAATTTGCTCTGTGTGTCTTGGCCGCTCTAGCGGTTCAGTCGCTAGACCGACGGCGCCAAATCATCGTTGGAAGGCGGGCGGCCGTTCACGGCGGGACGCTATGAGAGTTCTTGTGAGTTCATCTACTGCGATGGTATGCGGAGGCCGCTTGCTGGCCGAAGCAACCGCGTCCGCTCGTGGAGCGTGAATTGGATCAGGAGATCCGCGGTTGGCGTCATGTACCCACGGAGCCATGTGGTGGCACTTATGGCCGAAAAGCAGCGGACTGTGTGATGTCCCGTAGAGTGGTGCATGTCTCAGGACTTGGCGTGCTGCTCGAGTTTCCGTGCCGTTGTGCAGGCGCGAATACGGAGGCTAGAGTGCGGCGGCCGGCATTCCAACGAAGCCGGGTCGGCGCGGGCAATATGAAGCCACGCAGGGCGCTTGCCAATGTCGAAACGACGAACCGCGTAGGACTCTATTGGCGGTTACATAGTACCTCGCAGAGCAAGTGGTATCTGGATGCCGCGTCAATCACCGCGCCGGAGACAGTGCCGCTGTTCTCGCGGTGATGTGCCTTGTGAAGAAGCCAAGAAGCCCAGGCTAACGTCGTTGCGATCACGAGAGACGTCGACGGTGTTTGTTACGTTCCTTGTCGTCGGCGGCGTCTGCACAGGGATTCAGTATGTGCTCCTGGTCGCGTTCGTGGTGTGGATGGGAGTTGGTCCGGTCGCAGCGTCGACCGCGGGGTACATTGTAAGTACGGCGATCAATTATTATCTTAGTCACAAAGTGACGTTCGAAAGCTCTCGCTCCCATCGTGAGGCTTTTCCAAGATTCACCGTCGTCGCGACGGTTGGCGTGGTGTTGAATGGCATGATTGTCGGCTTTGGCACTAGGCATACGACGGTTCACTATGTCTTGGTCCAAGTCGCGGCCACAGCGGTCGTTTTGCTATGGAACTTTGTTGCGAATCTTCGGTGGTCATTTTCCGCGGAGCCGCGTCAGAACGGAACCGACCGTCGGTGATCGCCCCGCGCTCGAATAGGCTGTAGTGCCTTCAAGCGGAAATACGAAATATGTGCAATTTGAGCATCGTGATCCCCTGCTTCAATGAAGCGCCAGTTCTTGATGAGACGGTCAGGCGGCTGGATTCGGTGCTGTCTGAGCTCAAGGTAAAGGGGAAGATATCGGCGGACAGCAAATTGTTTCTTGTTGATGATGGAAGCACAGACGAAACTTGGCGAATTATTGTTGGCGTTGCGAAGCAACGTACGAATGTCCACGGCATAAAGCTCTCGCGGAATCGAGGCCACCAGAACGCGCTCCTGGCGGGCATGTTCGCGGCTGATGGCGACGTGGTCGTAAGCATCGATGCCGATCTTCAGGATGATCTGTCGGCGGTAGAGAAGATGCTCGATGCTTTTGAGAGCGGGGCAGACATCGTCTACGGTGTTCGAGGGCGACGGGACAGCGACACGATGTTCAAACGCTATACGGCGGAGAGCTACTATCGCTTGTTGCGGGCAATGGGCGTGGAGGTTGTATTTAATCATGCCGATTACAGGCTGATGAGTCGCCGGGCCGTTGCGGCCCTAGCCGAGTTCGGCGAGGTGAACTTGTTCCTACGCGGAATCATTCCGCAACTCGGGTTCGCGTCGGCTTCGGTGGAGTACGACCGCGCGGAGCGCCTCGCAGGTGAGTCAAAGTACCCCGTTTCAAAGATGTTGTCGTTGGCTATCCAAGGGATCACTTCCTTTTCCGCTGTTCCCCTCCGTGTCATCACAGCCACGGGCTTGCTGGTGTTTCTTTGCACCCTAGTTGTGTCGGCGTGGGCTCTTGGAACTTGGTACTTCACGGACCGCGCCGTTCCAGGATGGACATCCACAGTGGTTCCGATCTTCCTACTCGGTGGAATTCAGTTGTTGTCGATCGGGGTCATAGGAGAGTATCTGGCGAAGATCTACATGGAGACCAAGCGGCGCCCGCGGTACGTGATCGAGGAGAAGGTTTGAGTAGAGACGCGGGAGGCTACAGATCTCCGCTATCCGAAGCGGCTGAGGAGCAGGCGGCCTGCGCGCGGCGGAACAGACGGCGGCAGCCTCGACCGCCACCGAACTGGCGCGGCGGGGGCAAGAAAGCTGGGTTGCGTCACAGTAATGGTGCGCACTGCTTGGTAAAAAGGGCGACGCGGACGTACTGGAGGTAGCAACGCATGGTATTAACACGGCGGCATGTGCTGAGGAGCGGACTCGCGATCGGTCTAGGCGGCGCATTAGGAGCCCGCCTGTTGGCCGGCGCGCCCGCATTGGCACAGAGCGCGGGCTCGCTGATCACGGAGTATGACTTCGAGTCCGGGAATATTGGGTCGTTGCGACCGTCTGGAAACGCGCCAACGGCCAGCACAGAGGCCGCGCGCGCCGGTCGATACGCGATGCGGTCCTTTATCGACCAAAAGAACAGCAGTGTCCCGTTTCGAACGGAGATTGAGTACTTCCCACACTTCAGGATAGGGGAGGAGTACTGGGTTGGCATAAGCATTCGGGTGTCAGAGGACTGGATTCCGACCAAAAGCAGGGAGATCCTCCTCCAGGTTCATGACGCCCCGTCAGACTGGACACGCCCAAGGAATCCAATGGTCTTTCTGGAGACCATGGAGGCGGCTCGAGGCGCCGTCTGGCGATACACGAACGCCTGGAACTCTGTGTTCGAAGGCGATATCAAGACGCAGAAAATAGGTTTCCAAAAGGAGCTTGGTCCGGTCATTCCTGGGGAATGGGTGGACTGGGTCTTCAACTGGCGATGGGATTGGCGGGAAAACGGGACCGGCTTTTCGCGCATCTGGAAGCAGGGCAAATTGGTCGCCGACTATGCCGGGCCGAATTGTTATAACGACGTTACCGGGCCTTACCTCAAATTCGGTGTATATAAGTGGGACTGGAAGGACAGAAACTTCGTCGATACTGTGACGAAGCGACTCGTGTACCACGACGAGTTTCGGGTTGCTGGCGCTGACGGCAGCTACGCCCTCGTTGCACCGCGTGGCGCCGTGGCGCCTAACCCGCCATCCCTGTCGGTCAGCTAGCCGGGAAGAATCGAGATGTCGGGCTAGCTGTCGTCGGCGCTGCATTCTGTGCCGAATAGGAATTGACTTCGCGGGCGGTCTTCAATTGCCGCTCGGCGACAGAACGCCGCGCAAGTTGCGACCATGAACAAAGCTCCAGCCGGAAGACCGCGCGATCTTTCCGCCGAGGTGTGGGATATATTTGCTTGCAGCAGCTGTGGAGGCCGTCTTCGTGGGGTCCAGGATGGTCTGACCTGCGACGGTTGCGAGTCCGAGTTCAGAGAGTCTCCGACCGGCGCTATCGACTTCCGCCTGCGCAAGCCGAACCAGTACTTCCTGCCGATCACTCTTGGCGCGCCATTGGTGCCATCTGGACTTAGCTTCGGGCAATTGGAGCCAACCCCGACGTCGGAGGTGAATTTCGGGGACATGGAACTGCCCTGGCACCTTACTCGAGCGTTAAGGTCATACTTGCCACGGGCGCGGACCTCGAGAAGCCTGATGCTGGACCTGGGATGCGGCAGTGGGTTACATCGCGAGTTGGGCGAGCGGGCCGGCTTCCAGTGGGTCGGTCTTGACTACGATGGCCCTGATGCCCCGATCCTCGGCGATGCCCACGGTCTGCCGTTCGTCGACCAGTCCTTCGAACTAATGATATCGCTGGCCGTGCTTGAGCATGCGCAATATCCGCTCGTTGTCACCCGAGAGTTGATGCATGGGCTGAAGCCGGGGGGGCTGTTGGTCGGTACGGTCGCCTTCCTCGAGCCGTTCCGCGGCACCAGTTACTATCACCAGACGCACCTGCGTACGTTCAACAGCCTGCACAGTTCCGGCCTCGACGTACTCACGGTTGGGCCCAATCGGGATTGCAGCGTGCGCCGGGCTCACGTCCGAATGGGCTCCGGCCTCTTCCCAAAGATACTGCGCGTTCTTGGCAACATGCTAAACGGGCCGCTCGAAGCCATGCACAAGTTGTGGTGGTGGGCGGGCGGTCTTGTCACACCGAAGTCCAATTTTGGAGAATCGGCTGCTCGGCGCAACCGGTACCTTCGAGTTCGTCGCGCGGCGGCCACAATGATCTCTCACACTGGGTCGGGATACCGCTTCAGTTCGATATGCGAATCTGCGTCGTAACCCAGAATCATCCCGGCGTGGTGATGGGCGGCGCCGAATACCAGTCTCACCTTGTCGCGCAAGAGCTGGCAACCAGGCCGGGAGTGGATGTATTTTTCCTCGCCCGCGGTGTCCCCGCGACGGCGACTCATGGCGAACCCCCGTATCACGTTCGGTCCATCCGGCAGCCTTGGAGGCTGGCGCGCCGATCCTTGACGGTCGACGCTGCAAGGCTGATGCGCGCGCTGCGCGACATTCGCCCGGATGCCATCTATCAGCGGATGCGAATCAGTTACACGGGAGTCTGCCAGTACTATGCTGCCGCTGCAGGCATACCATTGTTTGTACACGTCGCAAGTGACTTTGACCTCGACCCGCGGCTGTTGCGCCCGGGACGTCTCAGTTTCAACCTGCCATTTGAATTGCTGGACGCAGCGATTGGCAACTGGGGCCTGCGGCGCGCAGCGCAGGTGGTCCTGCAGACAGATCGCCAGGCGAGGATGCTACGGCAGAAGTACGGCAGAGAGGCGGCGTTTGTGGTGCACAACTGTCAACCGCTGCCGGACCGGCTGCATCGGCGTGACGACCAGCTGCTTCGGGTGGTGTGGATCGGCAACCTCAAGCCGATCAAGCGGCCCGAGTTGTTCGTCGAGCTCGCAAGACGGCTGGCGCACGTCAGCAACGCGGAATTCCTGATGGTCGGACGCACCTACGATGAGCGGTACTCGGCCATCGTGCACGGCCGGGGTGCGCCGCCGAACCTCAGATACCTCGGGCCGTTGCCGCACGCCGATGTGCTGGACCTCCTGGCCAGGAGTCACGTCCTGGTCAACACGAGCACCACGGAAGGTTCCCCGAACACATTCATCGAGGCATGGAGTCGCGGAGCTGTCGTGGCCAGCCTCGAGGTCGACGTGGACCGTACGCTGAGGGATCGAGGCGTCGGTCTGCACGCCGGGACGATGGAAAATCTCGTGGCGCAGGTGGAATCCATCCTGCGCAGTCCGGAGAATCGCGATCGGATGACGTCTCGCGCTTTCGACTACGTGCACGA
>Ga0209253_10001468_pt1 | contig 20638 bp, 18 predicted proteins | sample FrelakmetBRP12BR_FD_187145 | JGI IMG/M metagenome (GOLD analysis project Ga0209253, IMG submission 187145) | Freshwater lake sediment microbial communities from the University of Notre Dame, USA, for methane emissions studies - BRP12 BR (SPAdes)... | ecosystem: Environmental > Aquatic >...
GGCCTGGTCCGGGAAGAGCCGCTCGCTGTGGAAGCCGGACTCGTCGACGACGATGAGCTCGCCGGGCTCGACCTCGCGCAGGTACTCGGCCTCGATGAGGTCGAGCGCGGTGGTCTCGCTCGCCAGCACGTAGCTCTCCTTGAGCCGGCCGAGCACCAGCGGCCGGAAGCCCATGGGATCGCGAACGCCCACCAGCGCCTTCTCGGTGAGGAGCACCATGCTGTAGGCGCCGGCGACCTTGGCGAGCGCCTGGCGGAGGGAGGCCTTCAGGTGCTCGCGGGTGCCGGGCTTGCCGTCGGGGCGCGCCCGGGCCATCAGGTGGACCACCACCTCGGTGTCGGACGTCGTCTGGAAGATCGACCCGGCCGCCTCGAGGTCGTGGCGCAGCTGCTCGGCGTTCACCAGGTTGCCGTTGTGGGCGAGCGCCAGCGCCCCTCCGGCGTACTGGATGGCGATGGGCTGGGCGTTCTTCAGGTGGCTGGCGCCGGCCGTGGAGTAGCGGACGTGGCCGATGGCGGCGCCGCCCTTCAGCCCGTCGAGCACGGCGGCGGTGAAGATGTCGCCGACGAGCCCCATGCCGCGGTGGACGTGGAGGGTCTTGCCGTCGGTGGCGACGATGCCCGCCGACTCCTGGCCGCGGTGCTGCAGCGCGTGGAGGCCGAGGTAGGTGAAGTTCGCGGCGTCGAGGTCGGTCCCTGCCGCGTAGATGCCGAAGACGCCACACTCGTCGGCGAGCTTGTCGTAGACGGCGTCGTAACCCATGGTGCGGCGCAGTATAACGATCCGGTCTTGAAAAAGCTCGCTGCAGGCCTGGCGGTCATCGCCCTCGCGGCGCTGGTGTTCCTGGCGGCCGTTCCCCTCCACCCGGCGCGCTCGCGGGTGGCGCCGCGGGTGGTCGCCGAGGCCCGGGTCCAGGGTCCACTCTCGGCCGGCGCGGCCGCCGTTCCCATCGACGTGCCCCCCGGCACGCCGGTGGCCGGCTTCCCCCGCCTCCGCTGGGCCAGCCAGGGTGTGCGCGACGCCCCCATGGTGCGGGCCCTGGTGCTCCGCGAGCCGGGGCTCACCGCGGCCATCGTCTCGGCCGAGATCCTGCTCGTCCCGCCCGAGCTGCGCCGCCGCGTCGAGGCGAGGCTCGCCGACCTCGAGCTCGACGCGCTCCTGCTCGCCGCCACGCACACCCACGCCGGCCCCGGCGGCTGGTGGGAGGACGCGCTCGGGGAACGGATCGCCACGGGGCCGTACGACGCGCGACGGCTCGAGGCGCTCGCGGGACGCATCGAGGAGGCGGTCCGCCTGGCGGTCGCGTCGCTCGCGCCGGCGCGGCTCTCGGTGAGCCGGGCACGGCTGCCGGACCTCGCCCGGAATCGCGGCGGGGGCCTGGTGGACGGGCGCCTGCTCGTGCTGCGAGCCGTCCGGGCGGGTGCGGGCACGCCGGTGCCCGGTACGGCGAAGGGTGACGTGCCGGGTACGGTGCCGGGTACGGCGGCCGTGGTGGCGGTGGTGCCGGGTATGGCGGCTGTGCCGGGGGTCGCCGTGCGGTCGGCGTCATCGTCCGGCGACCCGGTGGGGCAGGTCGTGGTCTTCCCGGCCCACGCCACGCTGCTCGGCAGCCGGAACCGGCTCATCTCGGGCGACTGGCCGGGCGCGCTGGCGCGAGAGCTCCCGGGGACGACGGTGTTCCTCCAGGGTGCCGTCGGCGACCAGAGCGTCGCGCTCCCCGGCGACGTATCCGACCCGGACGCCTACGGGCGCGCCCTCGCCGCGGAGATCGCGCGGTTGCCCATCTCCCCCGGCGACGCGGACCCGCCGCTCGCGGTGGCGCGGGCCGAGGTGGCGCTGCCCGGCCCGTCGTTCGGCGCCGTGCCCCTGCTCCTCGACCGGCTCTTCCAGAACCTGCTGTGGCGCTTCATGCCGGAGCGATCCTCGGTGCTGGTGCTGCGGGCCGGGCCGGCCCTGCTCGTCGCCGTTCCGGCCGAGCCCGGCGAGGAGGTCGGGAGGCGCTGGCGCGACGCGCTCGGCGCCGACGCGGAGGTGGTGTCTCTCGCCGGCGACTACCTCGGCTACGTGGAGACGCCGCAGAAGGTCCGGGCGCGAACGGGTGAGGCGCAGCGGACCTACCTCGGCCCGGACCTCGCCTACGTGCTCGGAGACGGACTCGCCGCCGCGGCGGCGGCGATCGGTCCGGCGGCGAGGGCAGCCGCCCCGCCCGGCTCCCCACCCGCGGCGGCCCCGAGCGCCCGGCCGGGGCGGGCGGACCCGCGCCCGCCTCCCTAGAAGCGGATCGACGGTCCGCCGGGCTTCGGCGGCTCGTCGAAGAGCAGCCAGAACACCCCGGAGGCCGCAGCCATGGCCACGGCCGTGCCCGCGGCGATGAAGGCGTCGCGTCGCGCCGCCTGGTAGCGGCTCGCCGCCGCCGCGTACGCGCCGGCGTCGGTGCCGGGCACGAGGCTGCCGTCCGGACGGAGCATGTCGCGAACCTCGGCCTGGGCCTGGCCCGCCGAGAGCCCCTGCCAGACCGCCACGCCCGTGCAGGCGAGCGCCAGGCCGCCGGTCGTGAGCGCGGCCGGGCGCGTCCAGCTTCGGTCCCGGCGCGCCTCGGGGGCCGCGACGAGCTCCGCGGACCCGCCGGCGTTCCGTGAAGGCGGCTCGGGCCGAGTGGCGGCCAGGGTTCCAGCCGGGTCGGAGGGCCCGGTGGCAGGTGGGCGTGGCGCGGTTCCTGCCGCCGAAGGGGATGGCGGCGAGGCGGCGGCCGGGCTCGTGGCCGCGGCGAGGCGCGCCGGGGCGACCTCGTGGGTCCGGTCGGCGTCGAGCTCCACCCAGCCGTTCGCGTCCCGCCCGTCGTCCCAGGTGGCGAAGACGCGGTAGCGTCCCGCTGCCAGCTCGGCCGTCGCCGGCAGCGAGCCCAGCCGGCGGCCCTGGACCCAGGCGGTCGCGCCCGGCTCGGGCGAGGTCACCGTCAGCCGGTGTCGTGCCCGGCCGGCGACGGCACGGCGCGCCTCCTCGAACTGACGCCGGAAGGATGGCGGGTACTGCGCCGGGTCGGGCTGCGCCGCGAGGTCCACCGCCAGCACCCGCTCCATGGCTGCGCGAGCGTCGGCCGTCCTCCCCAGCGTCGCCTCGGCTTGAGCCAGCCGGAGCATCGCCCGGGTCCACTGCTCGGAGGCGGCCGGGCTCGCCGGGAGCCGGTCGATCCAGGCGACGAGCCCCTCCAGCGCGCGGACCGACCGCTCGTACTCCCCGCCCTGGTAGGCGGCGACTGCGGCGGCGAAGGCGCCGTCGAGCTCGGCGGGCGGAACGACCGGACGGGCCGCGGCCTCGGTACCGCGGGTGGGAGCGGCGACGAGCAGGGCGGCGAGGGCGGCGGCGACCATGGCGGCTGTCCGGCGGCCCATGAGACGTGCAAGCCGCGTGTCGGCCGGCGATATCGAACGCGCGGCGGCCTCCAGGGTCGCCTGGGTCCGCGCCGCGGATGAGCCGCCCGCCGGGCGGACGGGACCGGGACGTTCGAGCCCCGTCCTCCCGGGCAGGTGGCGCCGGAACGCCATTCGCAATGCCCCTCCAACAAGGGGTTGATGAGGTTGCGTCTCTTATCCTACACGTACTACATCTAAAGGGGTAGAGAATGGGCACGGGATTCGCCTTCCGAAGCGCCGCTGCCATGGCGGTCGCGCTGGTCCTCGCCTGCGGCAGCCTGCCCGCGGGGCGAGATTGCTCGAGCCAGGCCGACTGCCCGGCCGACGCACGCTGCACGGCCGGGATGTGCGTCGCCGACGTGCCCCCGGTCGCGGTGATCAGCGCTCCCACTCCGCTGAAGTCGAACCGAACGTTGACCTTTCACGCGCGTGGAAGCCACGACCCCGACCCAGGCGACGCCGTCTCGAGCTATGCCTGGGACGTGAGGGCGGCCGGCGTCCTGAGCCCGGCCTGCGCGCCCTTGCTGGGGGCGGATCGCGGTCAGGTCGAGCTGACCGCCCTCTTCCCCTGCGCGGGGGATTTCGACGTGTCGCTCGTCGTCGGGGACGACCTCGGCCTGAAGAGCGCTCCGGCCGTCCTGCGCGCCCAGGTCGAGCTCCTGCCCGACCCGCCCCAGGTGACGGCCGGGGACGACCTCTCCACGGGGCACCGCTGCAGCGGCGCGCCGCTCCGCTGCAGCTCCTGGGACGGCACGTCCACCACGGTGGCGCTCTCCGCCCAGGCGATGGGCCCGCTCGGCGTCGGCTTCCGGTACCGCTGGACCGCAACCCCGCCGCCCGAGCTGCAGGGCCAGCCCGAGGCGCGCGCGGTCTTCCTCCCCGGACCCGACGTCCGGGACCCGCAGGTGCGACTCGAGACCGATGGCACGGCCATCGCCGGGCGGTGGACCTTCAACGTCGTGGCGACCGACTCGCGCGAGCTCTCCGACGTCGCCCGCCAGCACGTGGAGGTGGGGAACCGGCCCCCGGCCGTCGCCGGCGGCGGCGCCGTCGAGGTGCCGCACATCTACGACGCGACGGGGCGGCGCTTCCTGGCGGCGGGGGTCACGCCGCCGGTCGCCTGGAGCGACCCCGACGGCGATCCGGTGGTGTCGCTCGGCTACTCGTTCGTCCACTCGGGCGACGGCGCCGGGAGCTTCGGAGGGCTGGACCTGGGCGACCGGGCCTCCTTCGAGGTGACCGTCCCCTACCTTCAGCCCTCCGACGCGGCCTTCCTCGTCGGCCCCGGCCCGAGCCGGCGCATCGACCTCGCTGTCGCCGACGTCAACGGGGCTCGCGCCGGCACGAGCTTCACCGTCACGGTCGGCAACCAAGCACCCCGGCTGGCGCTGGCCGTCCCCTGGCTGGCGGTGGAGCACGGCTACGACCCGGCCGGCCAGCGCTACGTCGCCCGGGCCTCGCTCTCCGAGTGGGTGGACGACGACGGCGACCCCCTGCTCCCCTCCGTGGCCGGCGATCCCCTCTGCACCGAGGTGTCGGAGGTCCAGGGGCGGGCGACGGTCGCCTGCTCGATGGCCTATCCGGGGGCGCCGGCGGTCGACCGCTTTGCCGGGGGGCACGGCGTGACGGTCTCGATGCGGGACCCCTGGGCGGCGGGGCCCTCCCAGGATTCCCACGTCGAGATCCGGAACCGGGCCCCGCGCCTGCTCGCGACGTCCGCCGGGCTGACCACGCCCTGCACGACCTCGTCGACCTGCTGCGAGCCCGCCGCGAGCCACGGCTGCTCCGAGTTCGACGTGGTGGTGGCCCCTGCGGCCGGGATGGTGCCGCTGGTGGTGGACGAGGACGGCGATCCGCTGGCCCTGGTGCTCACCGGCGACGCCTGCCTGTCGGCGGCCCCACCCTCGCAGCCCTGCGCGGGGTCCGGGTGCGAGATCGGCCTCGCGCTCTGTGGCGGCCCGCTCCGCTGCGGCGCGGCCTCGCGTGCCGGTACGCTCTCGCTGGTGGCGCTCGACGGGCTGGCCCGCACCGCCGGCAGCGTCGTCGTCCAGCCGCAGTGCCAGTGAGCGGCGACTAGCCGGCACCCTGGAGGCGCTTGCGCTCCAGGGCCGCGTCGGCCGCCGCGGCCAGGTTCGCCGGGCCGAGCGCCTTGTCGAGCACGGCGTCGGCACCGGCCTTCTCCAGGCGCCCCTCGAGGGCTGCGTCGATGGTGCCGGCGATGACCACGATGGCGAGCTCCTCCTCGCCTCCTGCGCCGCGGATGGTGCGCACGAAGCTCTCGCCGTCCATGTTGGGCATGCGTACGTCGGTGACGAGCAGGTCGAGGGAGAGCAGCTCCTCCATGACGACGCCGAGCCCCTCGGCGCCGTCGCGGGCGGTCAGCACCTCGAAGCCCCGGGCGTGCAGCGCGTCGCCGAGCGTATGGAGGATGAGGGCGTCGTCGTCCACGAGCAGCGCGCGGCGCGGCCGCGCCGAGATCCGGGCGATGGCCGTGGCCAGCCGCTCCTGGCCGTCGGCGTCGAGCTCGAACCTGACGCCCATGCCGCGCGCGTCGCGGTACATCACCACCGCCGCGGCGCGGAGCTCGATGGCCCCGGGCAGGCGCATCTCGAGGGTGAGGCGCGTGCCCACCGCCGGGGCCGCCAGCGTGCGCACGAAGGCGCCGCCCTGGGAGAGGTTCTCGACGTAGTCGTCGGCGAGGTCCTGGTCGCTGGCGTACTCGAGCCGCGCCGTGGCGGCCGCGTCGGGCTGCACCTTCACCGGGGCGTTCACGGCGTAGCGCGGGGCGGCGCGGCGCCCCTGCGTCGCCGGGTCCTCGGGGCGCGGCGCATGGCGGGCCAGGGCCTCGGCCAGCGCCGGCGACGGATCCGCGACGTGGAGCGCGAAGCCGGCCGGGGCGCCGGGCTTCGCCGCCTGCTGCGGCCGGACCTCCGCCACCCGGGCGCGCATCGAGAAGGGGCGGTCGGCGCGGGGCACCCGCAGGCTCAGGTCGAGCTCGTCTCCCACCGGGGGAGCGATGGCGCCGGGCACGAAGAGCTGCCGCGACGCCGGATCCCAGGTCACGCCGGCGAAGCCCTGGCTGCCGGTGTCCATGGCCAGCACCGGTCCTTCCCCGGCCTGGGGGCGCCGGTCCCGCGCGCCGGCAGCGGCGGCGACGCGCGCCACCGCCTCGGCCAGCAGCCCTGGACGGACGCCGAGGGTCTTCACGTCGCACTGCGCGACGTGCCCGGCGAAGACCGAGCGCTCCTGCTCCCTCATGGCGCCGAGGCTCGAGGCGAGCGCGCCGGACCGGGCGCACCAGAAGCGGAAGCGGGCCTCGTCGTCGGGGGTGGCCCCGGCGAGCCGGACGACGAGCAGGAAGAAGCGCTGGGCGCTGCGGTAGCCGACGTCGCAGTCCGCGAGGCGCGCGCCGAAGAGCTGCGGCATCCAAAGCGCCAGCCGCTCGGCCGCCGCCAGGCGCTCGCCCACCGCGCGGTCGAAGGCCGCCGCCAGCTGCAAGGTGCCGCTCTCTGCCACGGACGATCCTCTCGGCCGGAGGCCGGAGGGCCCCCGTGGTGACGACGCCGGCGCGTCCACCGGAGGGTCCGATTCTAGCCCTCCCCCGGCGCGGGATCGAGAAACTGCCGGCCCCCGCCTCCCGGACCGGGCCTAGCGGGTCCCGGAGGAGGGTCCGTCGGCGACCGCGCCGGCAGGGCCGGCGGCGGTCCCGGCCGTGGTCGCGGCCGACACCCCCGGCGGCGCCGCCGGGCGGGCGACGGCCATGGTCTCGCCCACCGCCAGCAGCCTCACCCGCTCCGCGGCGAGCCCGCGCCGCGCCCGCTCGGCCTCGAGCCGCACCGGCGGCTCGTCGAGCGGCTCGTCGGCCTGCTTGAAGGTGCCCCAGTGCATGGCCACCAGGGTACGTGCGCCCAGGTCCTCGAAGGCCTGCACCGCCTCCTCCGGATCCACGTGGACCGGCTTCATGAACCAGCGCGGGTCGTAGGCGCCGATGGGAAGCAGCGCCGCATCGATGCCCGGAAAGCGGCGGCCGATCTCCTTGAAGCCCGAGAAGTAGCCGGTGTCACCGGCGTGGTAGAGCGTCACCGCCGCGCCCTCGACGACGAAGCCGCCCCAGAGCGTGCGGTCCCGGTCGGTGGTCGAGCGCTGCGAGAAGTGCTGCGCCGGGACGAAGGTGACGGTGACGCCCTTCAGCCTCACCGCCTGCCACCAGCGCACCGGGACCACGAGCAGCTTCTCCTTGCGCAGCATCTCCTCGTTCCCGAGCCCGGCCACCACCGGCGCGCCCACCTCGCGGAGCGTCGGGAGATCCATGTGGTCGTAGTGGTTGTGGGACACGAGCACCGCGTCGATGCGCGGCAGCTGCTCGGGCCGCAGCCCGGGAGGCACGTTGCGCCCGATGATGCCGAGCGGCCCCATCCGGTCCATCAGCACCGGGTCGAGGAGCAGCGAGACGCCGTCGAGCTGCACCAGGAAGCTGGAGTGGCCGAGCCAGGTGATGCGGGCCGGCTCCCCGGGCGCGGGCGGCGTTCGCAGCCGCTCCGCGTCGGCGGCGACGGTCGGGACCGGCGCGCGATCGGGCGTGCTGCGCTTCGCACCGGAGATCCGGTCCACCACTTGCCACTGGAGGAAGTCGCCGAAGCCGTGGCGCTCGCCCGGATCGAGGTTCACGAAGCGCCCCTCCTCGTCGCGGGGCTGCGGGGAGACGGGCTCCGCGCCGGCCAGCAGCGTGAGCACGGCGGTGGTGCAGGTGGCCATGGCTGCGATGCTGGGGGCAGCGCCGGTCACAGGGCCAGGAGGGCGCGGCTGACGTCGTAGAGGACGTCGCCGCGCCAGGACACCGGCAGCGCCTCGGCCGGCATCGCCAGCCGCTCCACCAGGCGGTTGTAACCGAGCGCCATCAGCGTCCGCAGGTTCACGGTGTCGTAGAGGTTGTACTCGGCGAGCCTCCGGAGCGCATCCCGGTCGCCGTCGAGGTGGCGGCGCCACAGCAGCACGGCGTCCCAGCCTCCGAGCCCCGCGAGGTGCACCGGGCGGCCGACCCCGGTCTCGGCCTCGAGCCGCTTCAGGCCGCCCTTGTGGCCGAGCCGTCCCCAGAGGTGGCGCAGGTCCACGTGGGCGTCCGGCGGGCGCCAGCCCGGGAAGGCCCGGCGCAGGATGGGCACGTCGAAGCTCGCACCGTTGAAGGTGACGAGCAGCTTCCAGGCCCCGGTGCAGCCGGGGAACTCGTCCAGGTCGCGGCCCCGCAGGAAGATGCGCGGGCCGTGGCGGTCGAGCACGCCCACGGCGGTGACGGTGTCGCCGCCGTCGGTCTCGATGTCCAGGAAGGCGGCGTCGGCGCCGAAGACGTCGTAGAGCCGCCAGCGCTCCCGGGCCGGCAGCATCCGGGCCAGGGCGCTCGCATCCGCCTCGTCGAGCGCCCGCCGGGCACGCCCGACCGCCTCGAGGAGCCTTCCGTCGAGGCGCGACGACAGGCCGCCGCCGCGGGACTCGAGCGCGTCCCAGCTCGTCACCCCCTGCGACCAGAGCTGGCGCTCGCGCCACGGCCCGATGCCGGCCGAGAGCTGGAAGGTGGCGCGGATCATCGGCCGCACATTCTAGCGGTGGCCTCCGTCGCGCGCCGTCACTCCCGCTCCCAGGCGCTCACCCAGGCGCCTGCCTCCTGCGCCTGGCGGACGAAGCCCTCGTAGAAGGGGTGACGCGAGACGGTGGCCGAGTCGCCCACCACCACCAGCTTCTTGCGGGCACGCGTCACCGCCACGTTCATGCGGCGGACGTCGGCGAGGAATCCCACCTCCCCGGTTTGGCTGGAGCGGACGAGCGACACCACCACCGCCTCCTTCTCCCGCCCCTGGAAGCCGTCGACGGTGTCCACCTCCAGACCATCCTCGAGGCGCGCCGCCAGCAGTTGCCGCAGCCTCTGCACCTGCGCGTCGTAGGGGGAGATCACCGCGACGTCCGCAGGCGCCACGCCCAGCGCGAGCACGCGCTCCACCTCCGCCGCCACGAGGTCGGCCTCGCCCGGGTTGTGCTTCGAGTCCGAGCCCTCCGGCGTCTCCTCCTCGAAGCCGCGCCCCGCGGTGTCCACGAAGAGCAGCGGCCGGTCGTCGAGCGCATGGTCGGCGACGTCGGGGTGGGCACGCAGCCGGCCGCCGTAGAGCGCCTCGGACGGGTAGCGCATGATGAGCCGGTTCATCCGGTGCTGCTCCTCGAGCATGACCCCGGCCGCGGCGCCCTGGCGCCCGGCCAGCCGCTCGAAGAGCGAGACGCCCAGGCCGCCCTCGGCGGCGGCGCGAGACAGCACCGTCGGCGGCAGCTGGCGGTGGTCACCGGCGAGCACCGCCCGTCCCGCGCGCAGCAGTGCCAGATAGGTGGCCGGCTCCACCGCCTGGGTGGCCTCGTCGACCACGGCCAGCGCGAAGCGGCGCCCGGCCAGGGGCGGCGCGTCGAGGCCGGTGAGGGTCGCCACCACCACCGGTGCGCGAGAGAGGACGTCGGCCTCGGCTCGCTCCTCCAGCGCCCGGGCCTCGGCGAGCAGCGCCCGGGCCTGCCGCTCGGCGCCGCGCGCCTCGCTGAAACGTCCCGGGCCGCGCCTGCCGTGCCTCTTGCGGGCGTCGCGCCGCAGCGCCAGCGCCTCCTCGACCAGCCCGCGGGCGATGCGCGCCGACTCGTGGCCGACGACGCGGGCCTCGAGCGTCCGCTCGTGGAGCGCCGGCAGGACCCGGGCCGGGTGGCCCACCCGGACCCCGTCGACCCCCGAGGCCACCAGTCGCTCGAGCAGGTTGTCGGCGGCCAGGTTGGACGGCGCCGCCGCCAGCACCCCCTCGCCGCGCGCCACGGCGCGCCGGATCACCTCCAAGAGCACCGTGGTCTTGCCGGTGCCGGGCGGGCCGTGGACCAGCGCCAGGTCCTCGGCCCGGTCGGCGAGGTCGAGCGCCTGCGCCTGCTCCGGGTTGAGCCGCGCCGGGAGCACCGGGCCGCGCGCCCGCGCCAGGAAGCGCGGCGGCTCCCCGGCCAGGACCCGGTGCCAGCGCTTCCCCTCCGGCTCGTCCGCCGTGCGTCGCATCCCGGCGGCGAGCCGCTCCCAGGTGACGGCCGACGGGACCCGCTCCAGGACCACCCGTCCCGAGGTGACCCAGTCCGGCGGCGGCTCGTCGAAGGCCACGGCCATCCGGCTCCGGGTGCGCCGCGCCACGACGCCCGTCGGCGCGTCTTCCCGCGGCTCGCGCCGCAGCCCCACCCGCACCAGCGACCCGGCGCCGATCTTCCAGCCGCCGAGCGGGCCGTCCCCGGCACGGCCGAAGGTGACGAGCGCGCGCCCGGCGAGCGCCGACTCGTCCAGCGCCTCGGCCGCGGCCACGGCCACGCCCCGCGCCTCCCGCTCGGGCAGCGTGAGCCGCCCGGCCTCCTCGGCGGCGCGGGCGCGCTCCTCCTCGCGCTCGGCCGCCAGGAGGGCCGAGAGCCGGGCGAAGTGGTCGGGGAGCATCAAGGTGAATCGGGTTCTACTACGGGATAGAGATGCCCGCCGGAGGTGGCGGGATGTCGCAGGAGGAGTCGGCCGCGGCGCGCACCAGGCCCACGCTCGGCGGGCTCCTGGCGCTCGCCTGGCCCATCGTCGTCTCCCGCTCGTCGCAGGTCATCGTCGGGATCGCCGACGCGCTGATGGTGGCGCACCTCGGCGAGGCGGCGCTGGCCGCGACCACCGCCGGCGCGCTGAACGCCTTCGCCTTCTTCATCCTGCCCATGGGCGTGGTCTTCATCGTCTCGTCCTTCTCCTCGCAGCTCTTCGGGCGCGGCGACCTCGAGGGCGCGCGCCGCTACGGCTTCTACGGCCTGGCGGTGGCGGCGACCACGCAGCTCGTCGGGGTGGCCGGGATCCCGCTCGCCTCGTGGGCGGTCGGCCACCTCGACTTCGCACCCGACGTGCGGTCCCTGCTCTCCGACTACCTCGCCATCCGCCTCTGGTCGGGAGGTGCGGCGATTGGCATGGAGGCGCTCGCGAACTACTACGGCGGCCTCGGGAACACGCGGCTGCCGATGCGGGCCAGCCTGGCGGCGATGGCCCTCAACGTGCTGGGGAACTGGATCCTCATCGACGGCCACCTGGGCGCGCCGGCGATGGGCGTCCGCGGGGCGGCGCTGGCGAGCGCCCTGTCCACCGCGGTGGCCTTCCTGGGCCTGCTCGCGGCCTTCCTCCTCGACGGGCACGGCCGGCGCGTGCTCTTCCCGCGCCTCCACCTGCGCGAGCTGGGACGGATGCTGCGCTTCGGCATTCCCTCGGGGCTCAACTGGTTCTTCGAGTTCCTGGCCTTCAGCTTCTTCGTGAACGTGGTGGTTGCCGGGCTGGGCACCACCGCCCTCGCGGCCCTGATGGCCGTCGTGCAGCTGAACTCGGTCGCGTTCATGCCGGCCTTCGCGCTGGCCAGCGCCGCGGCCATCCTGGTGGGACAGGCCATCGGCGCGGGTGCGAAGGACGAGGTCCCCAGGCTCGTCCGGCTCGGCTTCGTCGCCGCCGGTTCCTGGCAGGGGCTGGTGGGGCTCGCCTACCTGGCGGCGCCGCGCGCCCTCTTCGCGCCCTTCGCTCGCGACCCCGCCTCCGCGAGCGCGCTCCTCGTCGTGGGCGCCCGCCTGCTCGCGTTCTCGGCGGCCTGGCAGCTCTTCGACGCCGCGGCGGCCGTGCTCGCCGAGTCGCTGCGCGCCGCCGGGGACACGGCCTTCGTCCTCTGGGCCCGCCTGGCGGTCGGGTGGCTGGTGTTCGTTCCCGGCGCCTGGTTCACGGTGCGTTCCTTCGGCGGAGGCGACCTCGCGGCGGCCGCCTGGCTCGTCGCCTATTTGGCGATCCTCGCCGGCGTGCTGCTCCTGCGCTTCCGCGGAGGCGCCTGGCGCCGGCTGCAGCTCGTCGAGCCTGCGGCGTGACGAGGGCGGGTGGCGCGGCGCCAGAGGGGCCGCCGGGGCTGGCGGCGCCTACCAGGCGATGGCGATCCCGCCGGGCGCCGGCCGCAGGTCGCCGGCCTGCGGTGGGCCCTTCCGCGGACGATGGAAGAGGTAGGGCACCGCCCAGCCGATGAGGCTCCCGACCGCGGCGCCGGTGAGGACGTCGCTGAGGTAATGCTGGCTGGAGGCCATCCGCAGGTAGCCGGTGAGGGCTGCCACGGCCAGCCCGGCGCCGAGCACGAACGGCGCTCCCGGCATTCCCTGCATCAGGTAGAGCGTGCCCGCCGAGGCCGCCACGGCGAAGGCGAAGGTGGTGTGGTTGGAGAAGAACGAGACGTAGCGCTCGGCGGGGTCACCGTAGAGGTCGGGCTGGTTCAGCCAAACGTAGGGCCGAGCGCGTCCGACCGCGTACTTCACGATCACGCTGGTGAGCATCGCCAGGCTCGTCGCCTCGGTGACGAGCAGCACGTCGGACCAGCCGGCCGCCGGGTCGCCGAGCCGGTACGCCTGCAGGAGCCCGTACCCCATGATGCCCAGCGGCACGACCAGCTGGAGGACGTCGGACGCCGTGCTCGCGGCCTTCGGGTTCGTCCAGGGCACCGACTTCGCGAGGTCGCCGTCCACGGACCCCGGGGTGCACCACCTGCACTGGAGCGGCGCCAGGTCCTTCTGCAGCAGCATCAGCGTGAGCGTGCTGGCCACGAGCGCCCCGGTGACGACGCCGTCCACGGTCCAGTCGTAGGGGAGGGGGGTGAGCTTCTCTCCGGCGGAGGGCGGGGTGCGCTCGTCGGCGGCGGCGTTCTCGGCGCGGACGGAGGGCTCGGCCTCGGCGGCGCGGGTGCCCGGTGCGGCCAGGCACAGGGCCAGCAGGGCGGCGGTGGGGCGTGCGACACGCATGAGGCGATCCTATCATCGGAGCCTGGTGCGTCGGGTCCGGCCGGGACGGGGTACCGGACCCTGGTCGCTCGGCCCCACCACGCGCGCGGTCTCGGAGGCGGGGGGACGGCGGATGGTAGAGTGCGCCGATGCCTTCTGCCCGTCCGGTCGCGCTGGCGCTGGCGCTGGCCGTCGCTCCCGCGGCGCGGGGCGGGGAGCCTCCGGTGCCGCTCCAGTACAACCTGGCGCTGGATGCCTCGGTCACGGGCGCCATGGCGCTCTCGACGGCGCTGCTCGCGGTCTACCAGCCGGCGCTGGCGCCCTCGACCTGCCGATGGTGCGCGCCCGGAGCGCTCGATGCCTCGGTGCGAAACGCGCTGGTCTGGAACCATGACTTCCGGACCGCCGACGTCCTCTCCTCGGTGATCGACGGCGTGCTGCCGGCCTCGGCCGTGGGCTACCTCGTCCTGTCGGCAAGCGGCCGCGGGGACGTCGATGCCGGGCTGGTGGACTCCCTGCTCGTGACCGAGGCCGTCGCCGGAGCCTTGCTCCTGAACCAGGTCGTCAAGCTCCTCGTCGGCCGCCAGCGACCCTACGCCTTCTACGGGCACGACATCCGTGCCTCGGAGACCGAGAAGAACCTGTCCTTCTACAGCGGCCACGCGTCGTTGGCCTTCTCGGTGGTGGCGGCCACCGTCACCGTGGCCGCGATGCGAGGCTATGCAGGGACGGGCATCGCCGCGGGGGTGGGGTTCACGCTGGCCGCGGGGGTGGGCTACCTGCGGATCGCGGCCGACCAGCACTACCTGTCCGACGTCCTCGTCGGCGCGGCTGCCGGCGGCCTCATGGGCTGGGCGGTTCCCCGCATCTTCCACTCCCCCCGCGCCGGCTCGGCGCCGCCGGCCGGGCTGCGGCTGCCCCCCATCGGATGGGCCGTGGCCTTCTAGAGGCCCGTCGGGTCCGGATCGCTCGGTCGTGCCGATCGCCGAGCACGCTCGTCGTCGCGGGATCCTCTGGACCGGAGCCGGCGCGTCGCCACGGCGGCCAGCGCCGCGGCGGGGCGTGCCAGGCGCCCGGCGGAGCCCTATCATCGCGCCGTGGCGCTCCGGCTCCCGCTCGACGGCACCCTCGACCTCCACGCCTTCCGTCCGCAGGATGCAGCGGACGTCGTCGCCGAGTACCTGGAGGCCTGCGCCGGGGCGGGCGTGCTCGAGGTCCGCGTCGTCCACGGCAAGGGGATGGGCTCGCTGCGACGGACCGTGGAAGCGGCGCTGCGGCGTCACCCGCGGGTGGCGTCCTTCCGGCCGGCCGACGAGGCGGCGGGCGGTTGGGGCGCGACGCTCGTCACGCTTCGTGAATGAGGCCGCGGCGCGGCCGGGCCCTCCCAGGCCAGTCGCAACGCTCGCTGGCGCGACCGACGGATCCGCGTCAGAGAGCGATCTCACGCAGGAACGGCACCAGGAAGCCGAGCACGGCACCGTAGGCGGCGTGCAGCGCGACGATCTGGAACGCGTAGGGGCCCCCGGCGGCGTAGAGGAGCGGGTCGCCGACCCGCACCAGGACGAACCACGCCAGGAGATAGACCAGCAGGCCAAAGGCGGCCCCCGAGAGCGTGGCGCGACCCACGCTGGCACCGTCCGGCACGACACTTACGAAGACCAGGCCGAAGACGACCGCCGTCACCGTGGCGATGAGCGCCCCCAGCAGTGGCGCGCCCGACGCCGCCGGGTCGAGGGCCGCCGGGCCGAGGACGCTCGCCGCCACGAGCCGCAGCGGGAGGGGCGGCGCGTGTCCGAGTCCAGCGGCCACGCCCACCAGCGACCAGGTGGCTGCCCCGCCCGCCAGTCCGGCGAGCGCGCCGACGATCGTTTCCTGTTCGTCGGGCTCTGGCGGCGATGGGCCGTCGTGCCGCAGCGTCCGACTTGCCGGGTTCATGGCTCTCCCCCGAGAGGAGGATGCCAGAGCCTCTTGCGTTAAGTCGAGGGAGGGACCTACTTGCCCGGCTTCGCGGGCTTCTTCGCGGGTGCCTTTCCGGGTGTCCCCGGGCCCCTCGCCGCGGCAGCGCTCCTCATCGCATCGCTGGCCGCCGTGAAGTCGCCCTCCACCGCCAGGCCCCAGCCGTCGATGCGGAAGACCTCGCGCAGCACCCGGCGGCCGGGCTCGGTCTGGGACATCCGGGCGAAGACCGCCAGCGTCGGCTCGACGAGCCGCTCGTCGAAGCCCGGGCGCGCGGCGATGACGTCGTTGGGAACGGGCGCGCTCGAGGCGACGACGCGGAAGTCGGAGGTGGGCGGGCTCTCGGCGCAGCCGTCCGCGACGGGCTTCTCGCCCGGCGGCCTTTCGTCCGAGAAGGTTGCGCCCACGTCCACCCTGCCCGATCGCACCGCCTCGCAGACCGCCGGGTGGTCGCCGGCGAAGATCTGGGTCTTGAAGAACTTGTCGGGGTCCTTCCCTTCCGCGGCGAGCAGCGCCCGGGGGAAGATGTAGCCGGAGGCGGAGCTCCTCGAGACCCAGGCGACGCTCTTGCCCTGGAGGTCGGCAAGGGTCCCGTGGGGCGAGCCGCTCTTCACGATGAACGAGGCCCGGTAGAAGAGCTTTCCGCGCCGCAGCGACTTGGCGATGGCCTGCACCTCGTGGTTCTTGTCGTGGGCCAGCACGTAGGCCGCCGGGGTGATCCAGGCCAGGTCCGCCTTGCCGGCGGCGAGCGCCGCCGCCAGCGCGTCGTAGTCCGCGAGCACCTCCACCTTCACCGGGCGCTTCATGGCCTCGGTGAGGTAAGGCTCGAGCAACGCCTTGGCCTCGGCGGCGCGCTTGGGGCCGTTCGGCTGGCCCATACCCAAGGTGATGGAGGCGCTCGGGTCGAGCGGCATCATGGCATCGGTCAACGGGTCGCCGGCGTGGGCCGGCCCGGAGAGGGCCAGGGCGGCAACGCCGGCGGCCAGCAGCGATCTTCGGATCCTCATGTCCTGGGATCCTCGACCGACTCGCGGGCGGAGTCCAGCGCACGGCCGAGCGCGGCCGCGTCCGGGCCGCTCCCCTGGGCCAGCTCGGGCGAGCCGCCGCCCTTGCCGCCGAGCAGCGCCGCTGCCGCGCGCAGCGCCTCGCCGACGTTCGGCCCCGGCCCCTTCGGCCGGGCGAAGCAGAGGTGGGCACGGTCCAGGTCCACGCCGCCGAGGAGCGCGGTGCGGCCGCGGGCGGCGAGCGCCAGGGCCGCCGCGCGAAGGCCGGCGGGGGCCGAGAGCGGCGGTTCGAGCCGGGCCACCACGGGGCCCGCCGGAGCGTCCGCCAGCCGGTCGGCCGCAGACGTCCCCAGCGCGACGAGGAGGGCCTCGGCCTCCTTGCGCCGCGCCACCAGCTCGTCCGCCGTCCGCGCGGCCGCGGCCGGCAGCTCCGCCGGCGCGCAGCGGAGCGCCGCGCTGGCCCGCGCGAGCCGGTCGGAGGCCTCCCGCAGGGTCCGCACCACCCGGGCGCCGCAGACGAACTCCACCCGCGTGCCGGACCCCCACTTCTGCGCCTTCACCACGGCCACCGCCCCGACCTCGCCGGTCCGCCTCGGGTGGGTGCCTCCACAGGCTGAAGCGTCCAGGATCTCTATCGAATCTCCGTACCCGGCACCGGTCGAATCTCCGTGTCCCGCACCAGACGAGGCACCGGACCTGACGGCACTAGACGAGGCACCGGACCTGACGACGACGATGCGCGACCCCTTCACCGCGTCCTTGCGCAGCGGCAGCCGGGCCAGCTCCTCGGGGGTGTGCTCCCGGGCCTCCACCGGCAGGTCGCGCCAGACGAGCTCGTTCGCGGCCGCCTCGGCCTGATGCAGTTCCTCCGGGCCGAGCCGTACCACCGGTGCGTCGAGGTCGATGGTGCAGGTCTCCCCGCCAAGGTGGAAGGACGCGGTGTGGGCGGAGAAGAGCCGCTCGAACGCCGTGGACAGGAGGTGCTGCCCGTGGTGCTGCTGCATGTGGTCGAAGCGTCGGCCCCAGTCCACCTCGCCGGTCACCTCGCCGGCGGGCGCCGGGCCCTCGAGCAGGTGGAGTATCTCGCCGTCCACGTCCTGGACGTCCGTGACCCGGACGCCGCCGACCGTGCCTCGGTCTGCCGGCTGGCCGCCTCCCTCCGGGTAGAACGCGGTTCGGTCGAGGATGACCGCCGGACGACCCCCTCGATCGCGAACGGCCACGATCCGGGCGTCGAAGCGGACGAGATACGGGGCGAGAAGGTAGAGCCGTTCGGTCACGGGCCGAATCTAGCGCCGAACCCCGCGAGGAAAATGGCGTTTTCGTGTCTCCGCTCGGGAGCGTTCCCCGCCTCGCGGGGAAAGTGTATTGTCCGCGCGCCCTTAGCCCCTGCCCGGAGGATCCCCGTGTCGCTCCTCGAAAAGCTGATGCCGAAAACGGACACGTTCTTCGACTACTTCGAGAAGCAGGCGGCGCTGACCGTGGAGGGCGCCCGGCTCCTCAAGGAGCTCTTCGAGGACTTCACCGACGTCCAGCGCAAGGTGCAGGAGATCAAGGACGTCGAGCACCGGGCCGACGACGTCACCCACCGCGCCTTCGAGCTGCTCTACACGCAGTTCATCACTCCCTTCGACCGGGCCGAGATCCACCGGCTGCTCTCGCGAATCGACGACGTCCTCGACCTGGCCGACGCCGCCTCGGAGCGGCTCTGGCTCTACGACGTGGGGGCGGTGGTGCCGGAGGCCCGCGAGCTGGCCGGCGTGCTCCTCGCCCAGACCCGCAAGATGCAGGAGGCGGTGCGCGGCCTGCGGAACGTGAAGGACTCCAAGACCATTCTCGATGCCTGCATGGAGATCAACGTGCTGGAGAACCAGGCCGACACCCTGCTGCGCCAGGCGCTGGCCCACCTCTTCAAGAGCGGCTCCGACGCGCTGCGGGTCATCAAGTGGAAGGAGATCCTGGATCTCATCGAGACCGCCACCGACCGCGCGGAGGACGTGGCCAACGTGATCGAGGGCGTGGTCCTCGAGAACACCTGATCCCGGCCCACCCGCGCCAGGCCCCCGCGCCATGCTCCTCGCCGTCGTCATCGGCCTCATCTTCGTGGCCCTGGTCTTCGACTTCATCAACGGGTTCCACGACGCGGCCAACTCCATCGCCACCGTCGTCTCGACCCGGGTGCTGGCCCCGGTCTACGCGGTGGTCTGGGCCGCCTTCTTCAACTTCATCGCCGCCGCCCCGGTCTTCTTCGGCTACGAGCTGCGCGTCGCGAACACCATGGGAAAGGGGATCATCCACTTCGACGAGCTGAAGGCGCAGGGCACCGAGGCGGTGCTGATGGTCATCTTCGCCGCGCTCGTCGGCGCCATCGTCTGGAACCTCCTGACCTGGTGGTGGGGGCTCCCGTCCTCGTCGTCGCACGCGCTGGCCGGCGGCATGGTGGGTGCGGCGCTGCCGGCCATGGGGCTGAAGGGGCTCTACCTCTCGGGCATCGCCAAGATCGCGGCCTTCATCGTGCTCTCTCCGCTCATCGGGATGTTCCTCGGCTCGACGATGATGGTCGCCACGGCCTGGATCGTGCGAAGGAGCCGGCCGGCCAGGGTGGACAGCTGGTTCCGCAAGCTGCAGCTCGTCTCGTCGGGCATCTTCAGCTACAGCCACGGCTCGAACGACGCCCAGAAGGTCATGGGCATCATCGCCGTGGTCCTCTACGGGACCATCTGGACCGACCGCCAGTTCCACATCCCCTGGTGGGTGGTCGTCCTCACCCACAGCTCCATCGCGCTCGGGACCTTCTTCGGCGGCTGGCGAATCGTGAAGACCATGGGCTACAGCCTCACCAAGCTGCAGCCCATCGGCGGCTTCTGCGCAGAGACCGGCGGCGGCGTGACCATCCTGGCGCTGAGCCACTGGGGCATTCCCGTCTCCACCACGCACACCATCACCGGCGCCATCGTCGGCGTGGGGGCGACGAAGGGGTTCCGGGCGGTCCGCTGGGGCGTCGCCGGCCGGATCGTCTGGGCTTGGATCTTCACCATCCCCATGTCGGCCCTCGTGGCCGCGCTCGTCTACGTGATCGTTCACGTCCTCGTCGACGCCTTCCGCTGACCGTCTCTTCCTGGTCAAGTCTCTGAACTTGTTGATGCATTTCCGTGCCGCGGGCGGGCCCGCCGGCGTGTCCGGCACCGGCAGGGCATCGACCGCGGGGGGCACGCGCGTCCCTCGGTTGCCCGGCACGCGCTGGGCGCCGCCGGACCGCAACCCGGCCCGATCGCGCGTGTTAGACATCCAAGATGGCTCCGGATCCCGACGCGGCGCTGATGGTCGCGTTTCGTGGAGGTGACGAGTCGGCCTTCCGGGCCCTGTTCGAGAAGCACGGACGCGCCATGGTCGCCTTCTGCAACAGATTCGTGCGGGACCCCGCCAGGGCGGAGGAACTGACGCAGGACGTGTTCCTGAGCCTCTACCGCGCCGCCGACCGCTACCAGCCCTCGGCCCGCTTCGGCACCTTCCTCTACCGCATCGCCACCAACGCCTGCCTGAACGAGGTCCGGCGCGGCGACCACGGCACGCGCGCCGAAACCGACCCCCGCTCCGAGGACGGCGCGCCCCTCGACCCCGACGCGCTGCCGTCCGGCGGCCCGTCGCCCGAGGACGAGGCCCATGGACAGGCGCTCGCCGGCGCGCTGCAGCGGGTCCTGGCAGGGCTGCCGGAGAAGCAACGCGCCGCCTTCGTGCTCTGCCGCTTCCAGGGGCTCTCCTACGACGACATCGCCGAGGTGCTCGGCGTGAGCGCTCCGGCGGTGAAGTCCCTCGTCCACCGGGCCACGGTGGCGGCGGCCGCGGCGCTCGCGCCCTACGCCGGAGAGGAAGGAGCGCGCGCATGACCCACCGCCAAGCCCCACAGGCCCACGTCGGCGACGAGCTGACGGCGCTCTGCGATGGCACGCTCCCGCCGGACCGGCGCGCCGCGATCGAGGCCCACCTCGCCGGTTGCGCCGGGTGCCGCGCCCAGCAGGCCCGGATCGCGGCACTGCTGGAGGCTCTCCCCGCGCTCCCCCCTCCGCCCGAGCCGCGCCCCGGCTTCGAGCAGCGCTTCTACGCCCGCCTCGCCCGGGAGAAGGACGCGCCACGCTCCTGGCTCTCCCGGCTCGCGGCCACGCCCTGGCGCTGGCTCGCGCCGGCCGCCGGGCTCGGCGCCGCGGCCGCAGTGGCGGTCGGGGTCATGCAGGTGCGGGCCGACCGGCTGGAGATGGCGCGCCACCTGGACCTGCTCGAGGAGTACCTGGTGGTGGCCAGCCTCGACGCGGTGCAGTCGGACGAGGACGTCGACGTGGTGGCGCACCTCGACGAGCTGAAGGGGGGGACGCTGTGAACGCCCGCAGCGCCGCCGCGGCCCTGTGGCTCGCGCTCGCCGCGCCGGTCCTGGCCCAGTCCACGTCGCCGGCCACCCCCCCC
>Ga0209253_10001469_pt1 | contig 20629 bp, 16 predicted proteins | sample FrelakmetBRP12BR_FD_187145 | JGI IMG/M metagenome (GOLD analysis project Ga0209253, IMG submission 187145) | Freshwater lake sediment microbial communities from the University of Notre Dame, USA, for methane emissions studies - BRP12 BR (SPAdes)... | ecosystem: Environmental > Aquatic >...
AAGGACTCACCGATGCGCTGGCCGACCCGACCATAACCGATCAGCACTACATGCTCGGTTACGGAGCTTGATGCGACGGTCATCGGCAGTTCCGCCAGCGGATCAACGCTGCGCTCCAGCGTGCGGGCGAGTTCCGAGCGCGAGCGTATCCAGGTCTGTATCGGTTCGATCAACTGGAATACCAGCGGATTGAGTGTGATCGAGATCAGCGCTCCCGCCAATATGAGATTTTGGCCTTCGAGCGGCAGCAGTCCGAGAGAAACTCCCAGCGCCGCAAGGATGAAGGAGAACTCGCCGATCTGGGCAAGACTGGCCGATACCGTGAGCGCCGTATTCAGCGGATAGCGGAAAGCAAGCACGAGCAAAAAGGCAGCCAGGGATTTGCCGGTGACGATAATGGCAACCACGGCCAGCACCCGCAGCGGTTGCTGCATCACGATGTCCGGATCGAACAGCATGCCGACCGAGACGAAGAACAAGACCGAGAAAGCGTCTCTGAGCGGCAGTGATTCCTGCGCAGCCCGGTGGCTCAAATGCGACTCGCGCATGACCATGCCGGCAAAAAAAGCACCGAGCGCGAAAGACACACCAAACAGCGTCGCAGAACCATAGGCTATGCCGACTGCTACCGCAATCACGCTCAGAATGAAGAGCTCGTTTGAGTTGGTGCTGGCAACATGCCACAGCAACCACGGAAACACGCGCTTGCCGACAACCAGCATGAGGGCGATGAAGACCGCAACCTTGCCGAAGGTGATCAGCAGCGTGACCAGCAGGTCCGGATCGGATGCGCCTGCAGCGGAACCACCGACATCGGCGCCCAGCCAGCCTGCGAGCGGGGGCAGCAACACCAGCACCAGCACCATTGCCAGATCCTCAACCACCAGCCAGCCGACTGCGATCTGGCCGTTGACCGACTTGAGTGCGTTGCGCTGCTCCAGTGCGCGCAGCAGCACAACGGTGCTTGCCACCGAAAGCGCCAGACCGAATACCAGACCTGCGCCCGGGCTCCAACCCCAGAGAGTGGCGATTCCAACACCAAGGGCAGTTGCCACCACAATCTGCGCGATGGCGCCCGGCACGGCAATGCGGCGGACAGCCAATAAGTCATCCAGCGAGAAGTGCAAGCCGACACCGAACATCAGCAGAATTACACCGATTTCCGCCAGTTGGCGCGACAACTCGATGTCGGCAACGAAGCCCGGTGTCGCCGGGCCAAGAATGACGCCGGCGAGCAGATAGCCGACCAGCACCGGCAGCTTCAATCGATGGGCGATGAGTCCCAGGATCAAGGCAAGACCCAGGCTGGCGGCAATGGTGGTGATTAAGGTAAGGCTATGCGGCATGTGTTTGTTTTATCGGTTAGTCTGGCGGTCTTGTACCCACAGCATACCATGCGAATTTTCATGGCAAACATGCAAGATTCTGCCTGTCAGGCAACATTGTTAACGGTGTGATTATGCTCGAAGAAATTTCCCCCGGGAGATTCATGCGCCCGACGGAACAAAACTTCAGATGGACCAGCGAGGACGTGGGTGAATTCCACCCACCGCTCAGGCAGTCATGAGTTCCCTGAGGACATAAGGCAAGATACCGCCGTGCAGATAATAATCCACCTCAATGGCAGTATCTATCCGGCATGACAACTGAATCTCGCGGCGGCTGCCATCCTGGCCGTGAATCACGAGTGTCACATCCTGTTGCGGATGGATGTCATCCAGCCCACGGATATCGAATTGCTCGTCGCCCTTGATCCCCAGTGATTGGGCAGTGTCATTGCCCTTGAACTGCAACGGCAGCACGCCCATGCCGACCAGGTTGCTGCGGTGGATGCGCTCGAAACTCCTGGCGATCACCGCCTTGACGCCGAGCAGTTGGCTGCCCTTGGCAGCCCAGTCACGGCTCGAGCCGGTGCCGTATTCCTCACCGCCAAATACCACTGTCGGCACATCATCGGCAATGTATTGCATCGCCGCATCGTAAATGCTCATCTGCCGCCCATCTGGCTGATGCAGTGTGATGCCGCCCTCGCTGCCGGGCACCATCAGGTTCTTGATGCGCACATTGGCAAAGGTGCCGCGCATCATCACCTCGTGGTTGCCGCGGCGTGCGCCGTAACTGTTGAAATCGGTCTTGGCAATACCGTTTGCAAGCAGATACTTGCCAGCGGGGGAACTGTCCTTGATGGCGCCGGCGGGGCTGATGTGATCGGTGGTGACAGAATCACCGAAGATTCCGAGCACGCGCGCATGGCTGATCTCGCCGGGGCGGCTGGGTTGCATGGAGAAATCGCGGAAGAATGGCGGCTCAGCAATGTAAGTTGATTTCGGCCAGTCATACACCTGACCGCTAACTGTCGAGACGTTGTTCCACAGCGGGTGATCCTTGGCCAGGTTGCCATAGAGTCGCCGGAATGTTGCAGCATTGGTGGCGTGTTTTATCAGTGCGTGGATTTCTGCGCTGCTCGGCCAGACATCGCCGAGCCATACCGGCTTGCCGTCCTTGCCAATGCCCAGCGGCTCGGTCATCAGGTCCTTGAGCATGCTTCCGGCAATGGCGTAGGCCACCACCAGCGGTGGTGAAGCGAGAAAATTGGCGCGAATGTTGGCATGGATCCGCGCCTCGAAATTGCGGTTGCCGGAAAGTACTGCGGCGCATACCAGATCATTTTTTACCACGGCTTCCTCGATCGGTTCCGACAGGGGGCCGGAGTTGCCGATGCAGGTAGTGCAGCCGTAACCGGCGAGGTTGAAGCCGAGTTGCTCCAGGTAAGGCAGCAAACCGGCAGCGGTGAGGTATTCCGTCACTACGCGCGAACCCGGTGCCAGCGAAGTCTTGATATGCCGTTTCACCGTCAGACCTTTTTCCACCGCTTTCTTTGCCAGCAACCCTGCAGCGATCAGCACACTGGGGTTGGAGGTGTTGGTGCAGGAGGTAATGGCTGCGATCAATATGTCGCCGTGACCCAGATCAAATGGGCCATTCGCCATGCACACCGGAGCTTCATCCGTGCCCAGTAGCGGGCGATTGTTGACCATCTCCGCAATATTTCTTTCGGTTCCCGGTCTCACCGCAGCCTTATTTTGGCTTGAGCTGCCAGTGATGGCATCCATGTCGAGATGGCGGTCATCGCAGCCACGCACCGGGTAACGCTGCTGCAAATCTGCCGCCGCCCTGCCATAGCCGCTTTCCGTCACAGGCTTGGTAAAAAGTCCGGTGAAGCGGGATTTGACGCTGCCGATTTCGATGCGATCCTGCGGGCGTTTGGGTCCGGCCAGCGAGGGTGCCACCGTACTCAGATCAAGCTCCAGTTCGCGGCTGTAATCGATCTCGCCTTTGCGCGGAATGCCGTACAGCTTTTGCGCCTTGAAATAGGATTTGAACGCGGCGACCTCCGCATCGCTGCGACCGGTGCCTTTGAAGTATTCGATAGTGGCGTCGTCCACCGGGAAGAAACCCATGGTGGCGCCATATTCGGGCGCCATATTGGCGACGGTGGCGCGATCGGGCAGTGTCAGCGAGGCTGTGCCTTCGCCGATAAATTCCACAAACTTGCCTACCACATTGGCTTTACGCAGCATTTCAGTGATGGTCAGCACCAGATCGGTGGCGGTGACCCCGTCGCGCAACCGGCCTGTCAGATTCACACCCACCACGTCCGGAGTCAGCAGGTAAACTGGCTGCCCCAGCATGCCTGCTTCCGCTTCAATGCCGCCCACCCCCCAGCCGACCACGCCGATACCGTTGATCATGGTGGTGTGCGAATCGGTGCCGACCAGCGTGTCGGGGTAAACCACGCCATTTTTCTGGTGCACGCCACGCGCGAGATATTCCAGATTCACCTGATGCACGATGCCGATGCCGGGTGGCACTACCTTGAACGTATCGAATGCCTGCATGCCCCATTTGATGAACTGATAGCGTTCGTTATTGCGCTTGAATTCGATTTCCATGTTGAGATCAAGCGCCTGTTTGTTGCCGTAATGATCGACCTGCACCGAATGGTCAACCACCAGATCGACCGGCACCAGCGGTTCGATGCGTTTTGGATTCTTGCCCATTTTCTTTGCCACACTGCGCATTGCCGCCAGATCCACCAATAGCGGAACACCGGTGAAATCCTGCAACACGATGCGTGCCACCACAAAGGGAATCTCGTCGGTACGCACCGCGTTGGGTTGCCAGTTGGCCAGCTGGCGCACATGCGTTTCAGTGACTTTCTTGCCATCGCAATTGCGCAATACCGATTCCAGCACGATGCGGATGGAAACCGGTAGCCGCGAAATTTTGCCCAAACCGGACTTTTCCAGTGCCGGTAATGAATAGAATTTTGCTTTCTTGCCCTTGGAAATAGAAAACCCTTTCAGGGTATTGAACAGATTGTGGGTCATAACGGTGCTCCTTGAGCGATGCAGAGGGTTCAAATCACAAACATATCAATAAGCGTATTAACCTGCATTGTTCCCGCATTTCTTAAGATTAAAGCATGGGTCAATTATCGCTTTTTTTTGGAGTGCACAAAATTAAGTTTATCATCGCGGTATGTTCAGGCAATCATCTTCTCAGGATCCAGGGAATCTAATGCTACAGAAAGAGGTGTCTTCCGCTGCACCATCTGATTTATCGCAGTTATTTGAGTCTTGCGAGTCGGGGTACTGCTGCCGGTTAGATGCCCATTTAACGAGCGTAGATGAGCGTAGTTTATGATTTGCCCCACATTAGCCCTGTTGCACGGTTACCTTGGATTTTCACATCGCGGGCCGATCGAATATTTCCGTGGTGTAGGGCGGATTTTGCGCCGGATGGATACTGCTTATCTTATTCCGGAAGTACCGTCTGCTGGCACCGTAGTCGAGCGTGCGGAGGCACTGGCACGTCAACTCTTCCGCAGTGACATACCTGTATTTGCTTTGATCGCGCATAGCATGGGTGGACTTGACGCCAGGTATCTGATTACTCACCTTGATCCGGACCGGCGCGTAAAGAGTCTGCTCACTATTGCTACACCGCACCGTGGCACGCCCTTGGCCACATGGTTTCTCGAATCGCGTTGCCCGATTCCGGTCTGGATCCGGCACATCGGCAGTCCGGGACTACGCGAGCTGACTCCCGAGGCGCGGGTTGCCATGCCGATTCCAGACCGCGAGGATGTAGCCTATTCCTCCTATGCAGGTTGCCGCCCTACTGATGAACTTCCTTTCTGGCTCCAGTCCTATGGGCGTGTCATTCCAGAGGATAACGATGGGATGGTTCCGGTCAGCTCAGCCCAATGGGGAAAATTCCGTGGCATCATGCATGCAGATCACCTGGAGTTTATCGGCTGGAGCCTGAAACTTCCTGATGCCCGGTCCGCACGGCCATTCGACCACATTGATTTCTGGGTCCGGGTTGCCACCGAAGCCATGGCTGGGGCAAAGGGCAAATCAAGTAAAGAGGGAGAGAATGGATCAGAACGAAAATAGCGGATGGAAAATGGCCTGGTATGACTGGCTGGTATTTATAATACCGGCGTCTCTGATTGCAGGGCTCGGTCTTGAGTCTGCCTACGGTTCTGGCGGCGTCGAGTACCATGACTTCCGGGCTGTTGCGCACTGGTTTGACCCGGTGTTCTTTCAATACAACCTGATTATGCTGTTGATAGCGGTGCTGGTTGTTCCATCGCTTGCTCTGGCCTATATCCAAACCATGGCGGGCCGGAAGGAGCGGCGACTGCGGCGTGAAATCCCAGTGGAGCGCCGCGGTGAAATTCACAAAAGCATGGAACGCCGCGCCTCCTTCAGCGCCTACCGGGGCAGTGTTTTCTTGACTACGATTATCGTGCTGCTCGGGACTTCAATTCTTCTGCTGTTTAAGCCCGTTTTTTCAACGGATGAAGTGGGCGTGGACTTCAGTCTTGGTGCCAATATGTTGATGATGGGACCTTTCGTCGAATTGTTCGGAAAAAATCCGGATGCGTATTACTCCCACCTCACTCGCAGCCTGACTGCTTTCCAGTTCGGTTTCCTGGGCGCCTACATTTATTTCATTGGTTCGGTTGCACGAGCGTACTTCACGCTGGATCTGACTTCCCATACCTTTGTGGATGGTGCCATCCGCATGATCGTCGCTAGCGTCCTGGCATTGGTACTCTCTTTCGCGTTCCATGACGAGTTTGAGTCCGTTGCTGCGCCAGTCATGACGTCGGCATCATCTGCTCTCGCCTCTACTGAACTTTCGCCCGCTGTTGGAACTCTGCCCGCCGAGACTGCGCCTGAAAGCATTCCCAAAGGCAGCGCTACGAAAACAGTCTCAACAATACCAGTAAGCTTGACTCTGCTTCCTGTCTTGAGCTTCTTCTTTGGTTTTTATCCCAAACGAGCGTTCATGGCAATCGAGCGCATCGTGCTCAAGGTAATGCGGAATATTCCCGGCAACGACTACCGGGCACTGCCACTTTCCATGCTTTCGGGGATGAGCTATACGCATGAGTTGAGGCTGGAGCGGGAAGGTTTCGACAACATTGAAAACCTGAGCAGCGCTGATGCAGTGGATCTGGCTGTACGTACCTGCTTCAGCTATAGTCAGTTGAAGCAATGGACAAATCAGGCGTGGCTTGCGGCTCATTTGCGCGAGGATTATCCGGGCTTTGTCCGTTGTACGGGTATTACGAATAGCGAGGAATTGCAGCGATTTTTTTCCAGTTATGATGCTGCACAGGGTGATGCAGTGGAACAACTGGTGACTGGTTTGCCCACAGACACCATGACAAGTCAATCTTGGAAAGTAAAACTTACAGCACTTAAAGTGCTGCTTAATACAAGAACCGCTGTAAATTCTCCTTCAGCGGAAGTTTTCGGCACGAAGGAATATGGACCAGACCGATGATGTGCTTCGGGTTTTCTGTGGCTTTCTGAGTAAGAGCATCTGGTCTAAATCACGAACATATCAACAAATTCATTGACCGCTGTTGCTTCCAGTTTTTTCTGGTCAAAACACAGGTCGATTATCGTTTTCTGCTGTTTTGCCGGAAAGCAGCGCGCAAGATTGGCCCTGAATTTGGCTTCCAGCAGCGGCATGCCTTCCTTGCGGCGGCGCTTGTGGCCGATGGGATACTCCACCATTACTTCCGGCAATTTTTGCCCCCCCGTGAATTCTACCGTGACGGCGTTGCTGATGGCGCGTTTTTCGGGGTCGTGGTAATCCCTGCTGAATTGCGGCTCTTCAACGCAAATGATTTTATCGCGCAGCCTGTCGATGCGCGGGTCGGCGGCAACGGCATCGGCGTAATCGGCAGCAGTCAGCCGTCCGAAAATCAGCGGCACCGCCACCATGTACTGCATGCAATGGTCGCGGTCGGCAGAATTATTGAGCGGTCCCTGCTTGTCGATAATACGGATTGCCGCCTCGTGGGTGCGAATCGTTATTTTTTTGATGTCGGCTATCCGCTCCCTGACCAGAGGGTGCAGTTGCATGGCGCATTCCACCGCTGTCTGGGCATGGAACTCGGCCGGAAAGGAGATTTTGAACAGCACATTTTCCATCACATAGGAATCCCACTGTCCAACTGGTCGCTGCAACTTGAACGGCTCTCCCCTGAACAACACATCGTAAAATCCCCAGGTTTTGGCGGTCAATGCCGAGGGATAGCCCATCTCCCCCTTGAGCGTAATCAGCGCCAGCCACACCGCGCGACTGGTGGCGTCACCCGCTGCCCAGGATTTGCGCGAACCGGTATTGGGTGCATGGCGATAGGTGCGCAACGCTTGTCCGTCCACCCAGGCTTGCGAAAGTGCGTCGATAATCTGATCGCGGCTGCCGCCAAGCAGATGCGTCACCACTGCGGTGGAGGCAACCTTCACCAGCAACACATGATCCAGTCCCACCCGGTTGAAGCTGTTTTCCAGCGCCAGGCAGCCCTGGATTTCATGGGCTTTAATCATCGCGGTCAGCACTTCGCGCATCAATAGTGGTTTTCTGTCCACATTACCCGCCGCGATGTTGCGCGCTAACCAATCAGCCGTGGCCAGGATGCCGCCCAGATTGTCCGACGGGTGTCCCCATTCGGCAGCCAGCCAGGTATCGTTGAAGTCGAGCCAACGTATCATCGTGCCGATATTGAATGCGGCCTGCACCGGGTCAAGCTGGAATCGTGTGCCAGGGACTTTTGCGCCATTCGGTACGATGGTGCCGGGAACAATGGGGCCAAGCAGTTTGCTGCATGCCGGGTAGGACAGCGCCTCCAGCCCGCAGCCCAGCGTATCCAGCAGACAGTTACGTGCAGTGTCGTAAGCCAGGTCGCTGTGAATACTGCGATGAACAACATAATCGGCGATATCCACCAGTACCTGGTCAGGTTGCGGGCGGATGTTGGAAATGTAAAATGTCATGTGGAGACGGTAAAACTGATTATTGCGGCAGCGCAACCCAATATTGCACTCAATCCGGATGTACTACAAGCGGATGTCCCGGCGGATTTTCGATGCTGGTCATCTGCTCAGGCTCGACATCCCCCCTGCCCCTATGGCAAACTCCATCCATTCGATGAACAGAAGAAACGGGTGCTGTTTTTCAGGATCATAGTCTGATACAAAATTAAATTGGAAGGGACCATCTGAATGAGATCTGAAGAAAAGCAAGCTGTGCGTGGAGCATATTTAATTCCATTGGCGCTGATTTTAGGTCTTGCTGCCTGCGACGGAGAGAAGAAAGATACAGACAAGGGCGCAGCCAAAGACGCTGGCAAATCGCAAACCAGTTCAACCATGGCGGCTACATCGACCACCGGAATCTTGATGGACGCGGCGGTAGGCGGCGTGGCTTATCTGGCGTCTTCTGGTGCTGCGGGCACCACGGACGAAAAAGGGGTCTACAAATATACTCACGGTGACACGGTCGAATTCAAGCTGGGCAGCCTCGTTATCGGCAAGATAAAGGGTGCGCCTATCGTGACGCCCATGGAGCTGGCCGGAGATAGCAACGCCAGACTGCAAAACCTGCTGGTCTTGTTGCAGTCCCTGGATGCGGATGGCAATCCCGGAAACGGCATCTCCATTCCGGCAAGTGCTGCAGCCGCTATCAGCGCATCTATCGATCTGGACAGCGATCCTGCTGCATTCGCAGCATCTGCAGAGCTACAGAAGGCAAGAGAGGCGGGGAATATTGCCAGCCCAGTCAAAACCATCGCGCAGGCCAAGGCCCACTTTCTTTCTCAAGGCATGGCGATGTTCAGTACCAATATCTGGGTTAAGCAGGACGGCTCGACAGCGTTCATGATGCGCGCGTTAGCGACCGGTGAGTATTTGCAAGGCGAGGCCATACCGGATGACTTCTGCGACGCCAACCGGGTATGCGGTGGTATCAAGGCCAGCACGGCGGGAGTGGAGTACGGCATAACGAGTCTCTCCGAATTTGATAACCGGGGATTCAAAATCATTGGCAAGCCGACAGTTGATACCAACCTTAAAGCCGGTCTATCGCATCCACAGCCTAACTGGCGTATCCGCACCGATGGTGTCGATTTGATAGCTACAGAAATTGTGACGGTGCAACGGGAGAGACAACAGCATAGCGTCTTTAGTGAACTCTTTCATGCTGGAAAACGCGCGGGGCCACTGGCGGTTACGGACAAGAAAGAGCCTCCAAAAACCAAGATCGAGGAAAGTCGTTACTCCAGAATGGAAAATGACCCCAAAGGCATCATCGGAACCTGGGTGGTGGACCCGGCTGCGATCAAGACACCAACCTATCTGTTCTTTGCCAACGGCAAATTTCTGCTGGTCGATCCCATTGGAGATCCGGATCGTGACGGCCATAAAAGCTGCGGTGCGCCGGGTGTCGAATTTACTGCCTATACCTACGATGCCGGCAGCAAGGCTCTCAGTATCAAAGGCTTCACTTATGACACTAATGGCTGCGCAGGCTTTTCTGAAAATAATGCGCTCTCATTTAACATAAGCGCGGATGGCAATACGGCGACGGTGAATACGCAAAACAAGAGTACGCTTACCCTGTACCGGATCACAAAATAGCAGGCTTGTTCCACGCAGGGCGCAGCAAGTTTTTCCGTAGTCTGTCAGATTTTCATCAGATAGCGGATTGCCCAGGAAAAAACCCGGGGACCCAGCATCCATCTGGCCATGATGGCCATTTTGGAATCAATTGGCAGCGCATGCCGTACCGGGGGATTCGCTGCTGTGGCCGCCTCGAGCACTGCCCTGGCAATGATCTCCGGGCCGGGCGCTCTGGGTTCATCGACCAGCAAACCACGAACCCCGGCCAGCAGTCTCTGGTAGACAGGGGGATGCGCGACAGTCTCAAGCAATGCCAACTGCTTGGGGACAAACTCCGTCTTGATCAAACCAGGGGCGATCACTACCACATCGACCCCAGATCCCATTACTTCGTTGCGCACGGTTTCGGACAGTACTTCCACCGCATGCTTGGAGGCGGCGTACCAGCCAAAACCCGGGATCGGCACTCTGCCCAGAATCGAAGTGATGTTGATGATACGCCCCGATTTCTGCCGCCGCATATGCGGCAGGACTGCTTGCATGAAGCGTGCATAGCCGAAGACGTTGACTTCAAATTGCTGATGCGCAGCCTCCATTGAAACGCATTCGATCGCGCCCAACTGCCCGTACGCGGCATTGTTCACCAGCACATCAATCCGGCCCTTGCTCGCAATGACGTGCTCCACTGCCGCGCGTATGCCCTCTGCATCGGTAACATCCAGCCGGATGGGCTCTATCTGCTCGCAACGCATCTGTTCCAGCCGTTCCATGCGCCGCGCCAGGGCAAATACATAATAGCCGTTGGCGGCCAGCAGTTCGGCCGTGGCTTTGCCGATGCCACTGGATGCTCCGGTAACCAATGCAATTCGCTGCTTCATGTTTTACCCTTTGTTGGTTACTGTTCGTTCAATTCTCTACACTATCCTGCTAAGCTAAGATTGATAGTGAAGAAAATCTGAAATTCCTGTCATTATCTATAGGAGCCGATCATGCCTACCATGCATTCCCCAACTATTCCAAATCCCAGCGTATTGATCCCAGTCCATCCCGCCATAGAAGATTATATGCGCGGATTGTTAAGTCAGACCGATGATCCGGTACTGACGGCGATGGAGAAGCTCGCACAGGAAAATAACTTCCCCATCGTCGGCCGCCTGGTGGGCGTTTTTCTCGAGACACTGGCCAGAACAGTCGATGCCCGGCGTGTATTTGAGTTTGGCAGCGGCTATGGCTATTCAGCCTACTGGTTTGCAAAAGCGGTAGGGCCGGAAGGGCTGGTAATCTGCAGCGACGGCGATCCGCTCAATCAGGAGAAAGCCGGACAATATCTTGGTTCAGCGGGTTTATGGGATAGGGTCGCTTTCCACGTAGGGCTGGCGCAGGAAACCTTTGCCCGGACTGAGGGGTTATTCGACATCTGCTACAACGATGTGGATAAAGGCGATTACCCCGAAGTGTGGCGAATGGCCAGAAACCGGATTCGTCCCGGCGGCCTTTACATCGCTGACAATGTGCTGTGGCATGGCCGGGTAGCGGTGGAAGATTATGTTGATGTTGTCCCCGGCTGGACCGAAGCCATCCTTGAGCATAATCGACTCATATTCAATGATCCTGAATTCGATGCTTTCATCAATCCGACGCGGGATGGCGTGATCGTGGCGCGGCGAAAGAGCACATAACAATCCATGCAATCTGTAGGACTAGCGCTCGGCAATATCCTTCCGCTGATGGTTCTCAAGCGCCGTCTGCAGCACGGTAGCCCGCTCTGCTTCCGGCAGCTTGCTTAATTCCTTGATGGCAGCGAAAAATCGGCCCATATCTCCGTTCTGCTGCGCGAGTAGTGCCTGAAATGCGGGCACCAGTTGCGTGTAGGTGGAAATCGTTGCCAGCAGCGCGTTGTTGAGCTGCTGCGCAAACCAGCGGTCGTAGCTGCCGAAATCGGCTCTGGCGATTTTTAGCTGAGTGAATTCTTCGCGTAACTCATCAAATATGCGCGCCTTGGCCAAACGTTTCTCTGTGTCGCTCAGATCTGAGGCAAACAGCTCCTGCAGCCGCTTGCGGTGGTTCAGCACCAGCTCGGTAAAGATGGTTTCCCTTTCCTGTCTGGCATCAAATACGGCCCGCTGCGAAGCCGCGCCGGTGCTGTCCAGCCAGCGGCCGACCCCCTCCTGCTCAACTACAGTGGCAAAAGATTCGTTGAAGGCGCTGTCACCAGGAACATAAAGCACCTGATGGGTGAGTTCATGAAATATCAGCCGTGCGAGTTCCATTTCGGAATAGCCGATAAAGGTATTGAGCACCGGATCGTTGAACCAGCCCAGGGTGGAGTAAGCGCGAACCCCGCCGACATGGACATCATAACCCTCATTTCTAAGCTCTTCTGCGTAGCTTTCCGCTTCCGCTTGCGAGAAAAAGCCACGATAGCTGACGCAACCAGCTTGCACGAAACACCATTTTTTGAGCTCGCTGGAGAGTTCGGGGGCAGCGAATACATTCCAGACCACAAACGGACGCTGCAGATCGGCATAGCTTGTATAACTCTGGTTATCCGGAAGCTTCAGTTCGCGGCTGGCGAATTCCCGCATCAGCACGACCCGGGCGAGAACGCGCTTCAGTTTCTGATCGGCAGCGGGATCAGCGATAATCGTGCTGATCGGCTGGGCCCGGCGCAGAATCTCCATCTGACCGTCTACCGCCCGGGCGTAATAGGGAAGATTGGCACAGCTTCCAAGCAGGATGACCTGACCCACGGCAATGGCAAGCTTTAATCGACGTGCAATTCGTAAACTCATTCCGACTCCGGATGGCGCAGAAAATGTCCTTGCCGCAAAAATGCACATACCTGACGTGCAACCCCAGCAGAAAAGAGCATGCCGGTATGATTCACATTGAGCACTACGTGATCGCTGGCAGCCGGTAGCCGCGTCTCCTCGACGGTTACCACGCCATCATTGGGTATCGGCAATCCGCCCAGCAGCTTGCCGATACCCAGACTCATGCAGCCGGCGATTGATCCTATCTCGTGCTGCTGGGGACATGCCGGTATCTTCTTCCTCAGCCACTGTCCCATGCTGCGGCCGATCAACCATCGCCCCGGCGTGATGCGCGCGAGCTTGCTGGCCGCGTAACTGGCATGGTAAGGGCTGCCCAGCAGCAGCACACGGCCGGCGCGCGGTTCTGGATATTCCACCAGCATCTGCAACGCCAAAAGCCCTCCCAGACTATGGCCGACAAAGTGAATGCGCGGCGCGGCAATGCCTGCGACAAAGCGCGACAGTAACAGAGCGTTTTGTGACAACGAGGCACGCATAGAGGGATAGGAAAAAATGATGGTATGAAAACCGCAGCGCCGCAACTGCAGCCCTAACAATGCCATGACCCAGCCACGCACCCACAGCCCATGCACCAACACTACAGTTTCTTTGACTGTCGTTTTACCCGACAATTCAATTCCCGAGATTGATTTCACAGCAGGCTATAACAAGTGTAACCGGACAATCAGCTGGATTTGGTACTGGTCTTGACCAGTTCCAGTCCGGCAACATCCAGCAGAACTGAAAATTTCTGTGCAACGACATCCTGCGTAAACGGCAGCACTCCCAACAGCGGGCAGGCCAATCTTTGTTCCAGTGCGCGCACATTCTCCTCGAACTCGATCATTTTCGGGTCAACCTGATTTGCCACCCAGCCTGCGAGTGGCAAACCGGTTGCGCGCACAGCCTGGGCGGTCAGTAGCGCATGGTTCAGGCAACCCAGCCGCATCCCCACCACCAGTATCACCGGAAAACCCAGCGCCAGCGCCATATCGCCAGTATCATACTGGCTGTTGAGGGGCACCAGGAAACCGCCGATACCCTCAACGATCACTGTCTCGGCGACATTTTGTAACGCGCGGCAGGCCCGGAGGATAACTGTAGGGTCGATTTCAATCCCCATCCGTTTTGCTGCAATCTGCGGTGCAACTGGCAGGATCAGTGCGTAAGGGTTGATCCACTCACGTGGCGCAGCGACGTTGCTGGCTGCGTCAAGTAATTCCACATCCACCCATTTCCCGTTCTCGCAGCCTGCCGCCACCGGCTTCATGCCTGCGGCAGTCTTGCCACGCGCGGCAAAGGCATGCAGCAAAGCACAACTTACCAGGGTTTTGCCCACACCGGTGTCGGTGCCGGTGATGAAATAGCCTGTTGCCATAACATCATTCCGGTAGACGGAATTCGTCTTTCATCGGATGTCCGACTGCAAGCTTGCCGATTGTTTTTCGCGGTTGCGGCTTCCAGGCATGGCCGTAAATCACTTCAAAAGTCGCCGGCAGCTTCCCTTCTATCCGCAGCGTTTCATAATGATCTATCGCCTTCTGCCACCGGCTTTTCCCGGTCAGTCCGCGCGATCTGCCCTGAGTGACATTGTGGGCGCCGATGGCTCTGAGATCCCGCATTACGCTGATCACATCATCATAGGTCAACGTGATGTATTCCATATCCATGACCGGGGTGGCGAAACCGTTATGCACCAGCATGTCACCAATGTCGTGCATGTCAGTAAAGCGGTTGATGTGACTGTAATTGTCTGCACTACGGAAAGCTTGGCGTAATTCCTTCAAGGTATCCGGCCCGAAAGTGCTGAACATGAATAGCCCACCGGGCTGCAGTACACGGCGCACTTCGGAAAAAGTGTAGCGCATATCGTTGCACCATTGCAATGTCAGATTTGACCAGACCAGGCCGACGCAGGCATCTTTCAACGGCAACAGCTCAATGTCACCACACAGATAACTTGTCCGGTTCCCGCGCGCCGGCGACAACCGCTTCCACCATGGAACGGAGGGGCGTGCCTGAAAGTGCATCGCCAGCGCAATATCGATTGCCAGCATTTCGGCTGCGGGATAGCGCATGGCCAGTTTGCGGCTACCATAACCGGTGCCGCTGCCTGCATCAAGAATCAGATCGGGAGTGTATTTGATGTAATTAAGGCGCGACAGCATCCGGTCGCATACTTCGCGTTGCAGCACCGCCGCCCGGTCATAACCTGCTGCCGCCCGCTCGAAGGCGCGGCGCAACTGGCGTTTATCTAGGGTATGGTCGTAATTCATCTAAACCGTCTGAATCAGGCTTGCTATAAATTGATCGGGATGTGATAAGAATAGCGCATGTCCGCAGCCAGGCAACATTAGCAGTTCTGAGTCGTGCAACTGTTGATGCATCCACCTCGCTGCAGCGGGATTGGTAATGACATCGTTTTCTCCATGCAACAGTATCACTGGCTGATTGATGCTTGCTATTTTCTTGCGTAAATCGGTCATCAACAAAATTTGTAACCCCGCTTGCAGCGAAATCTCATCCGGTTTTCCTTCCTGAGAAAAGCTTGCGCGCAATTGTGCCAGCACTGCGGCGGTATCGCTGCTGCCTCTCACCTGCAGGGTGAGGAATCGATCCAGAGTTGTTGCATAATCACGTTTCAGGTTCTTCATGAATAGCTGCAGCATCGCTGCTTCCATTCCCCATTGCCAGTCTGCACGTTTAACAAAGCAGGGCGTGGTGGATACCAGCACAAGCTTGCTGACACGCGCAGGCATACGCAATGCAAGTTCAACCGCCACCTGCCCCCCCAGCGACCAGCCGCAGACAATACAGCTTGCGGGCAAAATTTCCGCAACTTTCTCTACCACGCATTGCAGCGTACCCGATTCACACGCCGGACTGGAGCCGTGCCCCGGCAAATCCACCAGATGCAAGCGGAAATGCTGTGCCAGCCGGTCACGCACACCATCCCAGATGTCGCTGTGCATGGCCCAGCCGTGCAGCAGAACGAGATCGGGGCCGACGCCAAGGATCTTGACGTGAAGGCTCATGGTTTAAAAATCATCAGGAATTGTCCAGTTCTTTCAATGCCGCCACTAACTGTCTCACGTCCGCCATGCTGTGTGCAGCGGACAGGGAAATCCGCAGCCGTGCCGTGCCTTGCGGCACCGTAGGCGGACGGATCGCAGGCACCAGGATGCCGCGCTCGCGTAGCGCTTCGCTTAGCTGCAAGGTCTCATCATTGCTGCCTATAAGCAAAGGCTGGATAGGCGTGATGGATGACAGCAGCTTCCAGCGCGACGACTGCAACCCTTGTTTCAGTTGTCCGATGAGTTGTGACAGTCTCTCACGCCGCCATTCTTCCTGCTCGATCAATGCCAGGCTGCGCAACAAGGCATGGGACAGCAACGGCGGCGTGGCGGTAGTGTAGATATAGCTGCGGGCAGACTGGATCAGGGTTTCAATGATTTCCGCCTGTGCGGCAACGAAAGCGCCGAATACACCTGCTGCCTTGCCGAGGGTCGCCATGTAAATTATGCGCGGCGAACTGAGATTGAAGTGGGATGCCACTCCCCGTCCCTGTCGCCCCAGCACCCCGAAACCGTGCGCATCGTCGAGCAGCAGCCAGGCATCGTATTTGTCACATAATTCCAGCAGCTCGGCCACGGGAGCAATATCCCCGTCCATGCTGAACACCGCATCGGTCAGCACCAGTTTGCGCCTGGCCTGCGACTCAGCCAGCCGCCGTTCCAGCACGACCAGATCAAGGTGCGGGTAACGAATCAATTTTACGCGTGAGTGCAGCGCCGCATCATTGAGCGAAGCATGATTGAGCTTGTCGGCGAATACCGCGTCGCCACGGTCGATCAATGCCGTCACCACCCCGGCATTGGCCATGTAGCCGGTAGAGAACAGTAGCGCCCGGGGGAACTCGGTAAAGTGTGCCAGCGCATTTTCCAATGCCTGATGGGTAGAAGAGTGCCCGCTGATAAGGTGCGAGGCGCCCGCCCCCACCCCATGTTGTCTGGCGCCGTCGCAAATTGCCTCAATCAACTGGGGGTGATTGGCAAGACCAAGATAATCGTTGCTGCAGAAAGCGAGATACTCACGCCCGGCTATCGCGACATGCGTATGTTGGGGACTTTCCAGAGTCAGGCGGCGACGGTGCAGCCCTGCGTTTTCCCGACTGCGTAGCTGTTCGGCGAGATCAAAGAGCATTCTGGCTACAGCGAATGGAGTCCCAGTTTCTTGAACAACGCGTCATCCCGCTGTGCTTCCGGGTTGCCAGTGGTAAGTAGCTTATCGCCATAAAAAATCGAATTGGCACCAGCAAGAAAACACAATGCCTGTATCGCTTCCGACATTTCCTGCCGGCCGGCGGACAGTCGCACCATCGCTTGTGGCATGGTGATGCGCGCCGCTGCGATGGTGCGCACGAATTCCAGCGGATCAAGCGCCTCGGTGCCGTGCAACGGAGTACCTGCTACTTGCACCAGGTGGTTGATGGGAACGGATTCAGGATAAGGGTCGAGATTTGCCAGTTGCGCGATCAGACCGGCACGGGCATGGCGCGACTCACCCATGCCGACGATGCCGCCGCAGCACACGTGCATGCCGGTAGCGCGGACTTGCTCCAGCGTGTCGAGACGGTCCTGATAATCACGGGTAGTGATGATCTCACCATAGAATTCCGGTGCCGTGTCGAGGTTGTGGTTGTAGTAATCGAGACCGGCCTGCCTGAGCTGCTCGGCCTGCCCCGGTTTCAACATCCCCAATGTGGCGCAGGTTTCCAGCCCCAGCGCTTTTACTGCACTGATCATTTGCGCTACTTTGTCGATATCGCGCTGTTTGGGTCCGCGCCAGGCTGCACCCATGCAGAAGCGCGATGCTCCCTGCGCTTTCGCTGCCTCCGCTGTGGCAATCACTTCCGTGAGCGACAACATGTCCTGGTCTTCAACGCCGGTATGGTAGCGCGCTGCCTGCGGGCAATAGCCGCAGTCCTCGGGACAGCCGCCGGTCTTGACTGAAATCAGCGTGGACAACTGCACTGCGTTGGCATTGTGGTGCTGGCGATGAACCAGTTGAGCTCGATGAATCAGGTCATTGAACGGCAAATCCAATAATGCCTCGATTTGAGGAACACTCCAGCGTGACTGGTTGATGACGGTTGCATCGGAAGTGATCTGATCCATTCTGTATCCTGTATTGACCTGTGGCTGGGGCGATTAATCGATCCGGCTGTACTACCATTAGTTTGGAGTTATTGATTTCCCGTAATGATGTGAATCATCGGAGATACGGTCACCATTGTCAATTTATCACCCAACATCTTTAAACGACAGATGAAATATAATGCAGATATTTTTCCGCAAGCACTGTCTGTTATGTGGAGCATCCGGTAACGACGATTTGTGTACACCGTGCCGCAACAGCTTGCCTTACCTGCCGTTTGATCGCTGTCCGGTATGTGCCTTGCCGGCTGCAGGAAGACTGGTCTGTGGTGCCTGCTTGGCGTACCCACCCGCGTTTACTCATACCGTGGCAGCAGTAAGTTACGCCTTTCCAATAGATGAGATGATCCATTCACTCAAGTACCGGGCGAATCTTGCGATGGCACCGATACTGGCCGATTTGCTGGTAGCACAAATTGATCAGGTGATATTTCCGGATTTCATCGTACCCATGCCGTTGCACCCTGTCAGACTGCGTGCACGGGGTTTCAATCAAGCACTGGAAATTGCCCGCTGTATCACGGAAAAAACCGGTATCGCTTTGTTGCCGAACGTCTGCAAGCGCATCAAAAATACCATTTCGCAGACTGGCTTGCCGTGGAAGGAACGCGAAAAAAATATTCGGGGCGCATTCGCCTGCGAAATGGACCTGACGGGAAAACACATCGCTGTGCTGGATGACGTAATGACTACAGGTGCAACCTTGAATGAATTGACGCGGGTGCTGCATGCCCGCAAGGCAGTGAAGGTAAGTGGGTGGGTAGTGGCAAGAACGCTATAGAAAAAGGCAATCAAGAAGCAGTAGCACAGATTATCGCGTCATATCATTCCGGGGCGTGTATGTGGATGATGAGTTGACTGTCAACTTCCCTTTCAAATTTCCGGATGCGCACGATCAGGCTCTCGTTCAGGATACAGTCTTTCGCCAGCATAAACGCGCCGTATGTGGTTAGAATATCACGCGAAAGCGACATGCCTGGCTTCAGTTGTCGCGAATTCACTATCAGTTCCAACTCTGCACGAGGCAACGCGTCTTTCACTCCAGCCGTAACGATAAAAGCATCCACCACTGCCGGATCGTAACGCTTTCCCCTGCCCTCTTGGATGTAGGCAATCGCTTCGCTCTGGTTGAGACGTTTGCTGAGCAACTTGCCGAGCTGTACAGCATCATAATCATAAACCAGCGCAAGAATGCGCGCCCCCAACGGAATATCCTGCCCAGCCAATCCATCTGGATAACCCAGACCATCGAAGCGCTCACGGTGGCTGCGAATAAGCCTTGCCGCAACATGAAGTTGCTCCAGCGCCATCAGCGCAACCTGTCCTTTAACCGGATGCTTAATTACTTCAGCATGCTCTTCTCCAGTTAAATTTACAAAAGGCTTTTCAAACAAACGGTCCGGCAAGCCGATTTTGCCGATGCCGTGCAGCAGCGCCGCGATAAACACATTCTGTACTTCCACGTCTTCCATGCCCATGCGCTGGGCGAGCGTTCTGGAGAGAGCGGCGACCCGGCGCGAGTGGCCTGCCGCATCGCCTTCGCGCAATTCAATCAGATTGGAGAACACCTGGATCGAAGTAACGAAACTCTTTTTTAAATTGGCATGAGCGACTTCGAGGAGTTCCATGGTCCGGCGCACTTCCTCAGTACGCACCTCAACCTTTTTCCCCAGGTTGGCATTTAGATCCTTCAGTTGTTCGTTTTGTTTGTACGTCAATTCCTCCAGGCGTTGTTTTTCCCGCTCCAGCATCTGCTGATGCAATGCATGCCTGATGGTCGGAATAATGTCGCTGTCTTGCCATGGCTTGGATATGTAGCGGTATATCTGACCCTTGTTGATGGCGTCAATGGTGGCACCGATTTCAGTGTGGCCGGTGAGTAATATACGCACTGTCTCCGGCCATTTTATCCTGACTTTTTCCAGAAATTGTGCACCGTTCATTTCCGGCATGCGCATATCTGAAACCACCAGATCAACGTTTTCGCGCTCCATGATTTCCAGCCCTTGGGCGCCGCTTTCTGCAGTCAAGATACGGTAGCCATAAGGCCGGAATAATCGCTTCAGCGAGGATAAGATATTGGCTTCATCATCAACGAACAGCATGGTCGCGTTGATCTCTGGTACCGCTCGCAATAGCGGCAGGGTTTGCGTCTCGCTCATGTGTGTCCCCATCTCATTAATATGCTGTTACGCGATCATTCCACGCTGATCCAGCCAGCGATTGAGCACGACTAGCAGCGTGTTCTGCCAGGCAATCACCGATACCTCCAGGCATGCCATGGAATCTACGAAGTAACCCGATTGCCACCGGAATGCTGACCAGCTTCCAGCATTTCCGGGTGATAAAGCGTTACATTATTGCGACCGCTTTTCTTTGCATGGTACATGGCGATGTCGGCATTCTTCACCAAGGTTTTCTCATCCTTGCCATACTCGGGATAGATGGCGATGCCAATGCTTGAAGAAATGTGCACGCACTGCCCGACCAGATCAAAGGGCTGACTTAAAGCATGGCGGATTTTTTCTGCGACCATCGTGGCATCCTGTTCCTGTTCAACAATCGGCAACAGCGCGACGAACTCATCGCCACCGATCCGTGCGACGATGTC
>Ga0209253_10001470_pt1 | contig 20626 bp, 25 predicted proteins | sample FrelakmetBRP12BR_FD_187145 | JGI IMG/M metagenome (GOLD analysis project Ga0209253, IMG submission 187145) | Freshwater lake sediment microbial communities from the University of Notre Dame, USA, for methane emissions studies - BRP12 BR (SPAdes)... | ecosystem: Environmental > Aquatic >...
AGAAGGGTATTTCTCCTTGATCAGCATCGCATTCTTGATCGCCTGCATGCAGCAGACGCAGGAACAGTAAGGGCGGTCTATGCTCATGTCCCGCGAACCCACGCACTGGACAAAGACCACACTTCCGGGGACCTCACCTGTACTCATGCGCAGGACCTTCCCGCCAGTTGGACCGCTGATATTGATCATCCGCTCGAGCTCAAGGCTCGTGATGACATCAGGGAACGCTAGGTGCCCGTACTGCGCCTTCCGGCAGGGGTCAAAGGCCGTGTATCCGGTGGCGACTACAATGCTCGCCGCCGGAATTCTGATCGTTCGCGCCTCCTCCTTTTTTAGGATTGCATCCGGCCCGCAGATATCGTAGCACAACCCGCACTCGATGCAGTGCTCGGCATCCTTGATCACGATATCGGGCACCGACTGGGGCTGGGGCTTATAGATCGCCTTGCGCACGCCGATACCGGCATCGAACCGGTTGTACACCTCGACAGGGCAGATCTGGATGCAGTCACCGCACCCGTTGCAGAGAGACTCATCGACATACCTTGGGTGTTTCTTGACCGTGACCGTAAAGTTTCCCACATCCCCCTCAATCGATTCGACCTCGGAGCATGTATGGATCCTGATATTCTTGTGCCGCGCGACCTCCACCATCTTGGGAGAGAGGATGCACATCGAACAGTCATTGGTGGGAAACGTCTTATCCAGCTGTGCCATGTGCCCGCCGATAGATGGTTCGCGTTCGATAAGGTGGACGACAATCCCATGGTTGGCGAGGTCGAGTGCCGCCTGGATGCCGGCAATTCCTGCACCGATAACGACCACGTCACCCATGTGCATACTCCGAAGCGAGATGCACGTATGCGCGTGCATTGGAGAGGATGTAGTCTTTTTGCGCTCCGGTCGTCTGCTTGATGACCTTGCCGGGAACGCCGACTACCACAGACCCTGCAGGCACGTCCATTCCTTCCGTGACCAGTGCACCGGCACCTATGAGTGTGCCGGGCCCGACGTTCGCACCATTGAGAACGATCGCGCCCATCCCTACCAGTACCTGGTCGCCGAGCGTGCAACCGTGCAGAATCGCCCCGTGACCGACCGACACATTGCTGCCAATGATCACCGGGTGCCCCTTGCTTGTATGCACGACGCAGTTGTCCTGGATATTTGACCCCTCACCGATCACGATCCGGTCCTTGTCAGCCCGCACCACCGCGGAAAACCAGATGCTCACGTTTGCGGTGAGTGTCACATCCCCGATAACGGTTGCGTTTGGAGCGATAAAAAGCGGATTGCCGACGACCTTTGCATCCATACCCATAATACCATAGGAAATTAACGTACAGAGAGTATGAAGGTTATGGTAGGGGGTACGTTCGACCCCCTGCACGACGGGCACAAGCGTTTGCTGGAACGATCATTTGCACTTGCGGGACATGATGGGCAGGTAGCAATCGGGCTTACCACCGACTCCTTCGCAAGCCGGAAAACCCACCCGATCCGCCCGTTTGATACGCGGAAAAAAGATTTGGTCGATTATATTTCAAGCCAGCATTTTCCTGCGAACTGGGTCGTTGAACCCCTTATCGACCGGTTCGGTTCGGCGCTGGATGCCGACTTTGATGCGATTGTTGTCTCCGAAGAGACGCTCCCGGTTGCCGTGGAGATCAACAAACTGCGCCGGGATCGGGGGAAAAGGAAGGTTGACATCCACCAGATCACGTGCGTACTTGCCGAGGACGGGCACTGGATATCCTCTACACGTATTTATCGGGGCGAGATCGATGTCCACGGAAGGTTGATCAGATAATGTAACTGGTAATATCCCGCCCAATCACCCAGTCGCAGTATGTACAGTGAAGCCCTTTTGTGCTAATGAGGAACCGGCTCCTGATCGGCTCGTTGGTGTTGGAGATGCATCCCGGATTGGGGCAACGGACGAGCCCCTCGATCAGGTCAGGGATTTCAACACCTTTCTTTTCGCAGACCTTGTAATTCCGGATGATATTGATCGTTGCCCGAGGGGAGATGAGCGCGATCCGGTCCACCTCCTCTTTTGAGAGTTCCCGGTTGGAGAGCTTCACGATATCCTTTTTACCCATCTGCCCGCTGGGGACATTGGTGGCAATCGAGAGAGATTCCAGGGTAGTGCCTGTAATCCCCAGAATTTTCACGACATTGAGCGCTTCACCGGGATCGATGTGGTCAATCACCGTGCCGTTCTGGATCCGCCGGACAAGGAGTCCCTCGTCCGGATTCTCCTGTTTTCTCATTGCATCACCTGCAGCAGCATTGCCATCCGTACAGGGACTCCGTTTTTTGACTGTTCAAAGTACTTTGCATGGGGGAGGATGTCCACCCTTGGGTCAATCTCGTCCACCCTTGGGAGGGGGTGCAGGACGATCGCGTGTTTTTTTGCACCCGCGAGGAGCTCAGGTGTGATCCGGTAGCTTGAAGCGACATTGAAGTATGATGCGGAGTCAGGGAACCGTTCACGCTGGATCCTGGTTACGTAGATTACATCAACCTCCTTGATGACATCCCTGAAATCCTCATGTTCGGTTATCTCCATCCCCTTCTCAGAAAGTTCAGTATTCAGGGACGTGGGGAGTTCCAGACCTTTTGGTGAGATGGTGTGGAGTTTTGCGTGGTAAAGTGAAAGTGCCGAGGCGAGGGAGTGTGCTGTCCTGCCGTACCTTAGATCGCCGATGAGTGCGATGCTGATCCCGTCGAGTTTCATCGACTGCCGGATCGTGTAGAGATCCAGAAGTGTCTGGGAGGGGTGCTGTCCTGCACCATCGCCAGCATTAATCACCGGCACACTCGCAAACTGCGCAGCAAGGCGCGCTGCCCCCTCCTTCGGATGCCGGATTACGATCGCATCGGCATACCCGCTCACCACACGGATCGTGTCGGCAAGCGTCTCCCCTTTTGCTATCGAGCATGCCTCCACACTGCCCACCGAAATCGATGTACCCCCCAACCGCGCCATCGCTGCCTCAAAGCTCATCCGCGTCCTCGTGCTGGGCTCAAAAAAGAGCGTTGCAAGGATCTTTCCAACAAGCGCGTTTTTATCGTATTTCTGGGCATCGATGCGCTTTGCGTTGTCCAGCAGCCGGTCAATCTGCCTCCGGTCAAAGTCCCCGATAGAGATAATATGCCGCGTCACCATCCCTCCATGAATCCCTCTGCTGTATAGATTAGCGCGTGCAATATTACCTATCTTTCGGGTATCGTCTGCCCTCAGTTCTGCTGACAGGAATGATAATATCCCATCCATGAAAACGTTAATGTACACTTTCCTTAATGCAAGAGGGAGAAGACTGTGCATATCCAAATCGCGAGACCCATCATTGGTTATGAAGAGATCACTGCAGTCAGTGAAGTACTCAAATCCGGTATGATCGCGCAGGGTGAGAAGGTCGCCGAGTTCGAGCAGGCGTTTGCTGATCTCTGCCAGACAACCCATGCAGTCGCCACCAGCAACGGCACATCGGCACTCCATGCAGCCCTGATCGCGGCAGGTATCGGGCATGGCGATGAAGTGATTGTGCCGGCGTTCTCATTTGTAGCAACCGCAAGCAGTGTATCCATGTGTGGCGCAACCCCGGTCTTCTGTGATGTGGATGAACAGACATTCAATATCAACCCCATTCAGATCGAAGAGCGGGTCACGCCGAAAACAAAGGCGGTGATCGGTGTCCACCTTTTCGGTCAGCCATTCGATGTAACAGGGGTGCAGCGGGTCTGCGAGAGTCATAACCTGACGCTTATCGAGGACGCGGCACAGGCACACGGAGCGCTTTCCAACGGTGCGCGGGTAGGTGGATTGGGGCACTTCGGGTGTTTCTCGTTTTACGCGACCAAGAACATGATCACGGGTGAGGGCGGGATGGTGACAACGAGCGAAAAGGCTTTCGCCGAACACCTCCGTCAGATCATCAACCACGGGCAAAGTGAGAAATACCTCCATACCCGCCTCGGCTACAATTACCGCATGACCGATATATCGGCTGCGATCGGGCTTGTCCAACTCAAAAAGCTGGAAAAATTCAATTCACGAAGGCGCAAGAATGCCGAATACCTGACGGCGAATATCCGGTGCAGGGGTATTGTTCCGCCGGCTGTGACAAACGGAGTTTTCCATGTATTTCACCAGTATGTCATCCGGCTTACGGAAGAATTTCCGATGAAACGCAACGAATTTATCGACCACCTGAAAGCAAAGGGGATCGGCACTGCAGTCCATTACCCCCTGCCCATCCACCGCCAGCCAATGTACGGGCTCGAAAACAACCCTGATCCCTGCCCGGTGTCAACAAAACTAAGCTCCTGTGTCCTCTCCCTGCCCGTCCACCCCCTGCTCGACGGGAAGGACCTTGCCTATATCTGTGAAACAATTAACAGGGTGGGATAGATGGACGTCGGCGTGATCGGTGTCGGAACGATGGGGAGAAATCATGTCCGTGTCTATTCCGAATTAAAGAGCGTCGATTCGGTTGCTGTTTTTGATGTCAACCGGAAAGCTGCTGAAGAGATTGGGGGGCGGCACGGTGCGAGCGTCTATGGGTCTGTCGAAGAACTCCTGAGCCATGTGGATGCTACCAGCATCTGTGTGCCAACACAGCAGCATGCAGGGATTGCTGAAAAGGCGTTCGCAGCGCGGTGTGCGGTACTGATCGAAAAACCGATCTGCACCACATCGGACGAAGCAAAGGAACTGATCAAAAATGCGCCGGCTGGCGTTACAGTCGGTGTCGGTCATATCGAGCGCTTCAACCCGATCGTTAGGGAGATTAAAAAGATTGTCGAACAACCGCTGTATGTAGAAATGAAACGGCACAACCCTGCATCGGCGCGGGTGAAGGGCAGTACCGTTGTAGAAGACCTGATGATCCATGACATCGACATTCTCCAGAACATCTTATTCAAAACCATTCCCTGCGAGATATTTACCGTCGGCAATGCAGATGTCTGCAGCGTGCTTATGAAGTGCGGACGCATTCCTGTCTCTCTCTCTGCAAGCAGGAAATCCTCCAAAAAAATCCGGCTTTTCTATATCGAGCAGGAAGAGTTCACCATCGAAGGCGACTTTATGACGCAGGAAATAACCATTTACCGCAAGCCGGGGCAGTATAGGGTGGAGGATGAGCGGTACGTACAGGAGAACATTATTGAGAAGGTGGTGGTGAATAAACTCGAGCCCTTAAAACTCGAACTGGCGACCTTTGTTGAATGCGCGATGTCAGGGCGCCCCTTCCCGATCACGGCCGGAGAGGCAATCCGGAACCTCGAAGTCTGTGAGGCGATCAGGTCAGGCTTCTAAAGGAATTGCTGGAGATGGTTTTATGACACTGGTATCTCTTTTCAGGCAGCGCGGCCCCATCAAGAAGATCGGGGTTGTCGGCATGGGGTATGTCGGCATCCCTGCTGCCGCACTCTTCGCCGCATCCCCGCGTTTCGATATTGTGTACGGGTTCCAGCGTGACTCCCCGTCTTCAGGTTACAAGATCGCGGTGCTGAACCGCGGCGAGTCCCCGATAAAGGGCGATGAGCCGGGTCTTGCCGACCTTCTAATGAAGGTCGTCTCATTAGGTAAATTCACCTCCACGTCGGACTTCTCCCGGATTGCCTCGCTCGATGCAGTCACTGTCGCGATCCAGACACCCTTTCAAAGCAGGGATGACCTGCTCCCGGATTTCACCTCACTCAAAGAGGCACTCTCTGAAGTTGGCAGGTATATTACACCGGGTACGCTGATTGTGCTTGAGTCTACAGTCACCCCGGGGACAACCGAGGGACTCGCCCGCGGGATCCTTGAACAGGAATCAGGGCTTATAGCCGGTGAGGATTTTGCCCTTGCCCATGCACCTGAGCGGGTGATGGCGGGCAGGCTGATAAAAAACATCCGCGAGCACGACCGGATCATCGGAGGGATTGATGAGGCAAGCACACGGCGCGCGGCTGAGCTCTACACGCCGGTTCTCACCACCGGAAAGATCATTATGATGACCGCACGGGCTGCGGAGGTTACCAAGACGGCGGAAAATGCCTTGCGGGATCTCCAGATTGCCGCGATCAATGAACTTGCGCTGTATTGTGAGGCGATGGGTGTCAATGTATATGACGTAAAGGCTGGCATTGACAGTCTGAAAGGAGAGGGTATCACCCGGGCCCTGCTCTCTCCGGGAGCCGGCGTCGGCGGGCATTGCCTGACCAAGGACACGTACCACCTCGAACGGGGAGCTCAGGTGCTGGGAAAAGGGACCCTCGATTATCCAGTGGGTGAACGCTCGCTTTTTGTACTGGCGAGGGCGGTTAATGACTTTATGCCAACCCACATGTTCCGCCTCACGGTTGATGGGTTAAACCGGATCCACACCGGTCCACAAGGGGCAAAGATCGCGCTCCTTGGCTGGGCATTTCTTTCAGATTCTGATGATACCCGCAACACCCCCTCTGGAGTATACCGTTCACTCCTTCTTGAGGCGGGTGCTGACGTTGCGGTCCATGACCCCTACGTGACCAGCGATCCCGAAGTTACGGTCTTTTCTGACCTTGATGATGTGGTCAGGGATGCGAATGTGATTGCTATCTTCACCGCACACAGGATGTACCGGAACCTTGATCCGGAATATATCAGATCGCTGTCAAACCATGAGAACCCGGTAATTATCGATGGACGCAACATCATTGACCCCGATGAGTTCATTTCGAAGGGTTTTGTATACAAAGGAATCGGGCGTGGTGACAAAAACAGCCATACAATCACCTGAAAACTATTTTCGTGCGATCGTTATGTAGCCGGAGTGGCAGACGCTGGTTGACGGGCGTGTGCCACGCTTTGACCGGACCATTTCACGTTCTATCAGCTCATGCGTATGGACTTCGGAAAACCGCCCCTGCGCACTGTCCACCACAACTGCCATCTGCTCGAGAAATGGCGTGTAGCAGGCCAGGTAACCGCCGGCACCCAGCAGGCTGAATGCATGCTCTATATGGGGGGCTTCTATCAGCATATCAAGGTGTACGACATCGTATATGCCATCAGCGGTGAGCATATCAGCGGCAACCACCTTAACATTCTCAAGCCGGGCATCCTGTATGTTCTTCTGTGCGAGTGCGACGAACTCCCCACGGATCTCGAAACTGGTGACCGTTCGGGCGATCCCCCCAAAATATATGGCGGCAATCCCGCTGCCGGTTCCCGCATCGAGCACCGTGTCGTTCCGGTTCATACCGGTCGATGAGATCACAAAGCCGATATCCTTTGGGAGCATCGGGGCTCCGGAACGCTTTGCATGCAAGAAGAAATCTGTCGGCCGGGGGATCAGTACGGTGAACCGAGTGCCATTGTGACTTTCGATACATCCTCCTGCCTGTGCACCGATAAGGAGCGCGAGGTCAACCTGCCCTTTATCTGTTGAGAGCGTCCCCGCCCCCGCCCGTACATAGTATTCACGCCCTTCACCCACGAGGAGGACGCGGTCGTTATTGTTAATCATGCTTCGAGAGGCGCAGGATCGCTTCTGCAATATCCCCGCGGGTTGCCACAAGAGCGGCTTTCGCTGCATCTTCTGCAACTCCTGACTGTGATGCGACCATCTTGACATCATCGTTCGGGATCTCGGGGACCGGCTCCTCAAAGTGCGGTTCCCCCACGATCTGGTAGGTCGTAACTCCCTGCATCGTCATGGCGGTCACCTCCGCTCCTTTAAAGACGTAGTTGCCTTTCGCGGTTTTGATGGTGATTTCCTTAACGTCCTCAATTGGTTCGACGCTCATACCGAGCTTCTTCATCATCGCCTTCATCTGCCGCGGGTTCACGTTTCCTGGTAACATGTTACGCACTCCCCTGCCGTACTTTTACTGCTTGCCCGTAATTAAATGAAAGCATTTCATCGCCAGAGAGCACGGCGACCCCGCAGGCGATCAGCCGGTCATTGCCCGCGACCACAATCACCTCATCTCCGGCACGGATTGCAGGATCGGCAGTAATGACATGTTTTGCAAAGGTGTTTTTCCCTCCTGATACAAATTCCGCCACGTCATCACGGATTACAACGCGGTAATGTGGCGGTGGGAGGATCGATTGCAGGCGCCGTGCGCCATCGATACCCAGTGTGAGCCTCCCGTCCCCCGCCCGCACGGTCGCAAGACGCTTTCCCTCAAAGAGGATCTGGCGGATGCGCCCTGTCGTCGAGAGGATGAATGCGCACCCTTCAGGAAAGAGGTCCGTCCCGACCAGATTGCCGAACTGGTAATCAGCAATGGTCTGGACCCGCCGCACCAAATTGTTCTCCGAGTATTTTGTTGACACGGACCACAAACTCCTGTTCCGCCTCTCTTGGGATGTACGCGCCCGCCGCGATTTTATGCCCCCCTCCCCCGCCGCCATACTCTGCCGATGCAGCGCTGAGTGCCTGCTGGAGATCGACACCGCGACCCACGACACGTTCCGTTGTGCGCATCGAGACTTTGGTGAGGTGGGGGTCTTCCGGTACCGAGCACATGATGAGAATCGGTTTTGTGCTGTCAAGCTTCGAGAGCGCCATGCCGGCACCGATGCCCACAATGGTATCGGGATATCTGTTCCCGACATGGAGATACTGAACCCACTCAAGCTGGGTGACGCCTCTATCCAGAATGAACCCAAGCAGGTCGCGGATGATCGCACGGTGGTTTGTCAGCATGCGTTCCGCCTCACGGAAAGAGCTGCCCCTGTCCCCCCTGAGTAACGCACCCCCAACCTGTGGTCGTGCCCACCTCCCGCAGGCATTCAGGAGCGTCGCGTATTCCTGCGCATTACGGAGCGGGGTTCTGGCGGGTTCATCGGGAAAGTGATAGGTTTCAGCGAGGAGACGGTCAACGGGTTCACCATGGGCTATCAGCTGCTCAGCGAGCGCGGAAATGACCGTGCGCCGGTCCTCCTGTGCGATCTCGTCCCAGACAAGCCAGCGCCCGTCAGCAGTCTGCTGCTGGATTCCAAGTTGGCGCAGGAACTGCTTTGCACCGTCGGGATTGTTGCTGATTCCCCCGATAAAGGGATCGTCGTTGTAAGCAAGTGAGAGGTAGACCGGGCGGGTTGCGGTGCCGTAACAGTTGAGATCACGCCTGTGCACTTCCACATTCCGGTGGAGCACGCCGTCCTCCACAATCACGTCGCGGGCGAGCCCGACAAGACCGCATGTTTCCCGTGCCATCATGTCGCCCACGTTCCCGATGATCGCAGTCTTTGCCAGATCAGTATTTGTCCCGTCCATCGCTTTTGCGATCAGGTACGCGATACCTGCGGCGCTCAACCGCGCCTGACCATAGGGCAGGCAGTTCACCTGCTGGTACTGCCGGCTGCATGGCTGGCTGACATGGTGATCGATGATCAGCACATCCCTTTCAAAAAGCCCCCGTTGTTCCAGCAGGTTCTGCTGACCGGCGCCAAGATCGGCGAAGATCTTGAATGAATCATCATCTGGTACCTGAGGCATCGTAAGCGGTTCCAGCTGCCGGACAAAGACCGAACGGTGGGGGATTTCTGCACGGGCAACAGCCTGTGAGAGAATTGTCTCGCTTGCGATGCCATCGGCATCGATATGGGAGATGATGGTTATGTTCCCTGCCGCTGAAATTGTCTCCGCAGCGGCCTGTACATCATCACAAAAACCCATCCTGCATATTATTAGGGACGTTCATACACATGAATTGTACTGGCAATGAGGCGTGAAGGCATTGAGGTGTTTCTGGAGCGCGGTCTCATCACCCCCTCCCGCATGAGGGTTGTCGACAAAAACGCAATCGCGCTGGGGGTAAGTGAGCTCCAGCTCATGGAGAGCGCCGGGAAATCGCTCGCAGACAGCGCCCTGCGCGAGCAGCCGGAGCGGGTACTCGTTCTCTGTGGCAGGGGGAACAATGGGGGGGATGGGATGGTGGCGGCGCGCCACCTCCAGCACGGGGTTACAACCGATGTCTGTTATATCGACAACCCGCCGCGCCGCACGCCGGCGTGCGAACACCAGCTCCTGGCTCTGTCGCACTGCCGCCTCGCGCTCGTTCCGGTGCAGTGCCGCGATGATGTGCTGGGAGTGCGCCGGCTGTTTGAGAATGCGGATATCATCATCGATGCGCTGCTTGGTATCGGGGCTTCAGGATCCCTGAAGGAGCCGGTCGCCGCCTGCGTTGAACTTGCTAACGCGTCGAAGGCAAAGGTCATAGCAGCCGATCTGCCCACACCCGGTTTGCGGGCCGACCGGATCTGTGCATTCCACCGCGCCAAGACGGAGGGCTCCACGGTGGTGGACATCGGTATCCCGGTTGAAGCTGAGTGCAGTGTCGGGCCCGGTGACCTTACAATGCTGCCGGTGCGTCACCGCGATGCCCGCAAAGGGACAGGCGGTAAGGTGCTCGTTATCGGAGGGGGACCGTACCAGGGCGCCCCATATCTCGCCGGACTCGGTGCCCTGCGTGCAGGTGCCGACATCGTACGGATTGCATCGCCGGTCTTTGAACCTGTCCCCGACCTGATCTACGAACCAATCGGGGCGCAAAAAATCGGCACCGAGCATATCAAACTGCTCAGCGAACTTGCAAAAAAAGCGGATGTTGTTGTCTGCGGCAACGGTCTGGGTACCGACAGCCACGAGGTTGTTTCTGCTATCGCCCCCTTCTGTAAAAAGGTTGTCTTTGATGCCGATGCCCTGCGGCTTCCGCTCCCTGTCGGCCAGCACGAGACCATCTATACCCCGCATGCCGGGGAGTTTGCCAGGATTACCGGCACCACACTAAGTAGCGATCCCCTGCTGCGGGCGCATGCTGCACGGGATGCGAAGATTGCGGGTACAGTGCTTCTCAAAGGGCCAATCGATGTGATCACTGATGGTGACCGGGTGCGGTTCAACCGGACGGGCTGCGCTGCAATGACTGTCGGGGGCACGGGAGATGTCCTGGCCGGTGTTTGCGGCGCCCTGCTCTGCCACCTGCCCGCATTCGAATCGGCGTGCATCGCGGCATACGTGAACGGCAGGGCTGGTAGAGCGGTGGAAAAAACGCGGGGTGCGGGGATGCTTGCCTCCGATCTGGTTGACCGCATCCCTGCTGAATTATTCATGGACGGTTGAGCTGATGGTTGAGTTCTCGCACATCAAAAATGACCGTGCACAGATGGTGGACGTGACGGCAAAGGACGATGTCGAGCGTGAAGCGGTAGCAAGCGGTAAAATATTCTTGCGTGCCGGTACGCTCCAAGCAATCCGTGAGGGAACTGTGGTGAAGGGAAACGTCCTTGCGACTGCGCGGGTGGCAGCGACAGTCGCCATCAAGGATACATTCCGGCTGATTCCCATGTGCCACCCGATCCCGATCAGCGCGATCTCGGTTGATTTCTCGGAACCTGACGGGTGCATCGAGGCGACAGTTCGGGTGAAGTCAACCGGAAAGACCGGGGTTGAGATGGAAGCGCTCACTGGCGTCTCGGTCGCGCTACTCACCATCTGGGACATGGTGAAGTCGGCAGAGAAGGATACGGACGGGCAGTACCCCGCAACCAGAATCTCTGATATTCGCGTCCTTGAGAAACACAAGGGCAGATGACGCGGCAGACGACACGAGCACTTTTATAGCCTGCCTGTCAACGTATTTAGGAACACGGGATACGTCCCGTAAAGGAATGTGGCCTGGTTACGGGCTGAACCTTCAAGGTGATAGTAGATGGTCAAATCGATGTATGCCTTCGTCAGGGAGGCATGGAAAAAGCCTGACAAGAGTGCTGTTGAAGCGCTCCTCTGGGACCGGATGCAGGTCTGGCGTCGTGAGGGGAGTGTCGTCCGGATCGAGCATCCCACCCGCATCGACCGCGCGCGGGCGCTCGGGTACCGTGCAAAGCAGGGCATTGTTGTCGCCCGCGTGAAGGTGCGCAGGGGTGGTCGCCGGCGTTCGCGGTACGTCCGTGCACGGAGATCCGCCCGTATGGGCAAGAATCGGCTCACGCCCGCAAAGAGCCTCCAACGCATCGCAGAGGAGCGCGCATCGCGCAGGTTTCCGAATATGGAAGCCCTGAACTCCTACTGGGTCGGGCAGGACGGGAAGCTGAAATACTACGAGGTCATCCTTGTTGACGGTCATCACCCGGCAATTAAGAGTGACCGGAAGCTCGCATGGGTGGGCAACAGCACCCACCGCGGACGCGCTGAGCGGGGCAAGACCTCCGCAGGCCGGCAGGGCAGGGGGATGGGCACGCGGGGCCGTGGCACCGAAAAGACCCGCCCGTCCATCCGCTCGCATGCAAACCAGGGCAAATAATCTTATCCTTTTTTCGTTGAACACTAGATGATGATGATGATCACCGACGCGTGTGTCTATCCCTCTCCCATGGGTGATTCCTCGGTGCGGCGGATGGCTCTTGAAGCCCGCGAACTGGGTTTTGACAGTCTCGTTGCAATCGATGCAGGAATAAGTGAATATGCTGGTGTGTCGGTGATGAGCGGTGTTCAGATCCGCCATACATCTGTGCAGGAAATACTGTCAAGGATAAAATGCCAAAAGGGGAGGGATGCCGTTGTCATGGTTGAGGCAGGGGACAGCGGGTTTAACCGCGCAATACTGACAATGCGCGGCGTCCATATCCTCTGCGGGGTTCACAAAACGGACCGGTACGGGTTTGATCACATCGCCGCAAAGATGGCGGCTGACCACAGGATCGCCATCGATATCAGTCTCGCACCTGTCATCCATGGGCGCGGTGTTCTGCGCCAGCGGGCGCTGGACCGGTATCTCGACATCGCAAGGCTGTACCGCAAGTTCGAATTCCCGCTTGTTCTCTCCACTCACGCCCGTTCAGTGCTTGAGATGCGATCGGTGCGTGAGATCAGCGCGCTTGCCTCACTGGTCGGCCTTGATATCATGGATATTGAGCAGGCGCTGGGAAATGCCGGCAGGCTTTGTACACCGGAACGCGCAGTACGGGTGATCCAGTGACGGCACGCCCTCCAACTTTGAGAGAGAAGCGGCGTTACCTGCTCGTCCATATTGTACCTGCGGGTTATATTCCTGACCCAAAGGAGCTGTCTCTCACTGTTCATGATGCCGTGACAGTTTTATGGGGCGATGCCATGGCTTCCCTGGTCCATCCCTCTGTTGTCGCGGTCGAAAACGGGTGCGCAATTGTGCGCTGCCGCCGGGGCATGGAACGTGAACTTGCTATCGCTCTGTCGACCGTGACATCCTGCGGGAACCAGCGGATCGCCCTGCGCACCAGTGCTGTATCGGGGACGATTGAAAGCCTGCGGGAGCGTATTGAACCGGTTCATACAACCACTGAACCACTCTCCGGCGAGCCTGCAGAGTATACGATCAACGGGTGTTTGTTCAGTGTCTGCCATTGTGCAGGTCAGAAGGTTGATGTGATTGAAAAGGGATTTAAAAATACAACACGATTCTTTTTGACAAGAGAGGATCTGGAGGATCAGTAATGCAACCACAATACCAGATGGGATATGACCGGGCAATCACTGTCTTTTCGCCCGATGGCAGGCTGTACCAGGTTGAATACGCGCGCGAAGCGGTAAAGCGGGGGACGACGGCGGTCGGCATCAAGGCAAATGACGGGGTCGTCCTTATTGTCGACAAGCGCGTGAGCTCAAAGCTCCTCGAACCCGTATCGATCGAGAAAATTTTCAAGATTGATGAACACATTGGCGTTGCCTCCTCGGGACTCGTGGGTGATGCGCGTGCGCTCGTTGACAGGGCAAGAATCGAATGCCAGATCAACCGCGTTTCCTACGATGAACCGATCGAGGTCGAAGCGCTGGCAAAACGGCTCTGTGACCATATGCAGACTCTCACCCAGTATGGAGGTATCCGGCCGTATGGCACGGCGCTGCTGATTGCCGGTGTATCAGATGGCGAATGCAGGCTCTTTGAGACTGACCCATCCGGCACCCTCCTTGAATACAAGGCAACAGGCATCGGAATCGGCCGCCCTGCGGCAATGAAGGTGTTTGAGGACGAATATACATCGGAAGTTGCGATCAAGGACGCAATCATGCTGGGTCTTAAGGCACTGCACTCAGCTACAGAAGGCAAGTTTGATGTCGATACAGTCGAGATCGGTGTCATCGGGAAGGAAAAACCCATATTCCGCAAGATGACCAAAGAGGAAGTCGCAGCATTCGTCGAGCAGTTCAAGCAGTGACCGGCTATGATCCCGCTGGAAAAGTCGGTGGTTGCACGGCTGGAAAGCTTCGGGGAGCGTTTCGAGCTCCTTGTCGATCCCAATCAGGCGGCAAAGGTGAGGCAGGGTGAACCTATCGAGATCGAGGATGTCGTTGCTGCCCTCAATGTTTTCTCAAACTCCTCCCGGGGCACGCGGGCCTCCGACGAGTCCCTCATAAAAGTCTTCCATACCACTGATTTTACCGCAGTTGCCCGAAGGATCATCGAAAAGGGCGAGATCCATCTGACCGCTGAGCAGCGCCGGCACATGATCGAGGATAAACGCAGGCAGGTGATTACCTTCATATCGAGGAACGCTATCAATCCCCAGACCGGGCACCCACACCCCCCGCAGCGCATAGAAATGGCGATGGAGGAGGCCCGGGTGAACATCGACCCTTTCAAGCATCTTGATGAACTGGTGAAAGAGACAGTCAAGGCACTGCGGCCGATCCTCCCAATCCGGTTTGAAGAGCTCCGGCTCGCGGTGAAGATCCCAGCAGATTACGCTGGACGCGCGTTCGGCGATATCGCAGCGGCCTCTACTCTGGAAAAAGATGAGTGGCAGAAGGATGGTTCATGGATCTGCGTCGTTCGGATTCCTGCCGGCATCCAGGGGGAATTTTACGACCTCATCAACAAGATCACGAAAGGTGAAGGGGTAGTAAAGATCCTCAATCAAGTATATTAATCGACACGACAAACAAAATGGAACATATTGGTGGTTATTCACATGCCAGGTTCAAATCAGACAGCAAAAGGAAAAGTTACCGGAAGTGCAGGGCGGTTTGGCTGCAGGTACGGCAGGTTCACCCGTAAGCGGGTGGCAGACGTTGAGAAAGTATCGCGCGCCCTGCACCGCTGTCCGCATTGCGATACAGTGGCGGTGCACCGCAAAGGAACCGGCATCTGGGAGTGCCGGAAATGTGAGTACAAATTCGCCGGTGGCGCCTACCAGCCACAGACACCGACAATGCGCATCGCGATGCGCACGATGGACCGGACCCTGGAAGATAACAGAAACGGGGCATAAGCCGGATCAGATATGGCAAGCTCATACAAGTGCGCCCGGTGCAAACAGAAGGTCGAGATCGATATCAACGTCCGCTGTCCATACTGCGGTCACCGCATCCTTTTCAAGGAACGCGGTGCCGCGATCAAAGAGCTCAAGGCGCGATAATATCACACCCCTGTTGTTTTATAAACAATCACAACCCAATCCTTTTTTGCCCGTTTCTTTTAGATCATTCATCGTGATTACTCATGTCTCGGATGCTGCATGAGGCGGTCTTCCGGTTTTCCACCGGCAATGCCTCAAAGATCTACCGGGCGCTTATTCCGGAACTCTCCGATGAGGTAAACCCGCGATCAGCAGCACGGTGCGAACTTATCAGCGACAACCTGCTGGTCCTATCAGTTACCGCTGAAGATATTTCCGCACTGCGCGCTGCGCTCAATATGTACTTCCGCCTCATCAGCGTTGCCGATGAAATGCATGACCTCGTATAAATTCAATCCCGCATCCTTTTTACACAACCCACGATGAGCAAGGAAGGGAGTACTTATTTTTACCTCGGAACCGTACATTATACCACAACAGGCCAGAAAGACCATCCCCCAAAGAACTGAACGCGGGGTAATTAACATATTACAAAACCAAGGTGTGTTTCATCATGAATAATATCTCACCCAAAGTCCAGAACCAGGTTGCAATGCTCCAGCAGGTGCAGCAGCAGCTGCAGACCATCCTTTCCCAGAAAGCACAGTACGAGATGGCAGTCCGTGAGGCAAAACGGGCACAGGAAGAGATCAGGGAGGTTCCTGATGATTCCCCGATGTACATGAGTGTCGGCAGCGTGATCGTCCAAAAGAAAAAGGATGTCGTGAACTCAAAGCTTTCCGAGAAGGTAGAGACGCTCGAGCTGCGCATCAAGTCTCTCGAGAAGCAGGAGAAGATGCTTCAGGGGAAGTTCGAGCAGCTGCAGGCACAGATCAAGGCGGCGCTTGAAGGAAAGGGCGCACCGACTGCGGCATGAACCACCCGCGCTCCTTTTTTTTAGTAAAAAATAGTTAATATTACGTCCTGTTAATCAGGTTGATTGCGTTCACGAGCGCCTCGACTGACGAGAGCACAATGTCGTCCCCGCTCCCGCTCGCATCAAAGATCCTGCCATGCTCGTCCTCAACCGCAATGGTGACGTGGCACATTGCGTCCGACCCTCCGCTGATCGCCTCAATATTGAACTCCTTTAACTGGATGCGGGAAGGTATGACCCCCAGAATCGCGTTCAGCGCTGCGTCGACCGGGCCATTGCCCACAGCAGAGTAGACCCGTTCATTTCCGCTCACTGTCGCCTTCACGCTCGCCGTCGGAATAACGTGGTTGCCGGTCATTATTGCGATATCCTGAAGGGCAAGCATCTTATGGTTTAGCTCGATACCCATTGCACTCTCCGCGATCTCGTAGAGGTCGGCATCGGTCACCCGTTTTCCCTTGCCCGCGATCGCCTTGACCTTTTCCACGATTATGTCGAGCTGCGTGTCTGAAGGGTCGATATGGGCATCCGTGAGCATCTGGCGCACTGCATGCCTGCCGACATGCTTACCCAGCGTAAGCCGGCGCCGGTGCCCCACCATCTCCGGGGTCATGATGCCGGGCTCAAACGTCGCCGTATTCTTGATGACCCCGTGGGAGTGGATCCCGCTCTCGTGCGAGAATACATTATCGCCGACAACCGGCTGGGTTGGCGGGATGGTGATCCCGGAGAAGCGGGAGACAAGCCGCGAGGTCTCGACCAGCTTCTCCTTTTTGATCCCCGTATTGATCCGGTAGATTGATTCCATGATCATCACGGTCTGGGCGAGGTCGGCGTTGCCTGCCCGTTCCCCGAGCCCATTGACCGTTACCTGCACCTGCGAGGCCCCGGCCTCGACAGCCGCGATCGTGTTAGCGACTGCTAAGCCAAAGTCGTTATGGCAGTGGACATCAATCGGGCAGTCAACCTCACGGGCGATGCGGGTGATCAGGGTCTTCATGCCAGATGGGGAGATGACCCCAACCGTATCGGGCACATTTATGATAGTGGCACCGGCTTTTGCAGCGGTTTGGAAAACCTGCATCAAGTAATCCCTATCGGTCCGGGTCGCGTCCATCGCCGAGAACATACAGAGTCCGATGTGGTCGCGGACGTAGTGGATAATCTCATCCGATATCGCCAGCACTTCCTCCCGGCTCTTATTGATTGTGTGCACCCTCTGAATGTCTGATGTCGGGATGAAGACATGCACCATGTCAACATCGCAGCCAAGACAGGCATCGACGTCACCTTTTGTCATGCGGGCGAGCCCGCAGATCTTCGCATCAAGGCCGAGCTTTTTGATGGCGCTTACCGTCTCCTTCTCAATTTTTGATGATGCCGGGAAACCAGCTTCTATCTGGTCGACTCCAATTGCCGAGAGCTGACGTGCAATCTCGAGTTTCTGTTCAAAGGTGAATGCTATTCCCGGGGTCTGTTCTCCGTCCCGGAGTGTCGTATCAAAAACAGTCACATCTTCATACGCATGGCTATCGGTGAAGAAGACAATCCCCCGCAACATCCTTGCGAGCAGTCATACTGCATTATGCGCACGCCGATTATATAAATAAGACCGTGATATAGGGCATTCGGGCAAGAACCGGCGGTTTAACGATACGTTTAATACACAATGTTCCCTATAGTATGAGCGCAGTGCCCCGCCTTAACTCAGCTTGGTAGAGTGCGCGGCTGTAGTATGGTTTACCGGTTTTCGGTAACTGCGCGGCTACCGCGATGTCCCCGGTTCGAATCCGGGAGGCGGGACATTTGTTACAAAAGCCCAGGTAGTGTAGTGGCCTATCATGTTTGCCTGTCACGCAAACGACTCGGATTCGAATTCCGACCTGGGCGTTTTTTTTAAAAAAGGGTTATTGTATCTTTAACGCTGCCTTCAGAGCAATTTCCTTCAGGGCTTCATAATCCGTGGTTGTCCCCCTCATCTCGATCTGCTCAAGGGCATCCTTTTTTGTGAAGATAACAGTGTAGGTGATGATCCCATACTGGTCATTTTCATCAACAGATCGTAATGCGATCGTCCTGTCGCCTGTTTTTGGAAACGGCAGTTCTGTCACTGAAACAGTGGAATTCCCCTGGGTTATCAGATTGTTCTTTAATTCGTCGAAGATCAATGCCATACGGTTGAGCGGGTAGATGCTGATCTGCTGGGTTATCCCCGTAATATCATAATTTTTCACATTGAGCCGGTAGAATGCAACATAATATCCTTTCTTCCACCCTTCATCGCGTGCCATCGGGCTTATTTCTGTATATGAAACATCAGATCGCTCCCTGATGCTGTACCCGTCCGGCAGATCAGAGATCTGGAGTGCCATCGCAGAGGGTTCGATCGTTGACAGTTTATTTTCCGGCATGGGCGATGGCAATGGCTCTGATGTGGGCCGGGCGGGTAAAGGACCCCAATCAAGGAACGAGCATCCTGCGGTAAGAAGAACGCAGATGAGCATCACGTAAGCGGCAGCGTGGTTCATTGTTCCACATAAATCTGGGGGATATACAAGATAAAATTGTTGTATATATTTAGCCAGCGGGTGCGGTATGGTCACCGAAACGATAGTGGGGGAGTACGAGATCCCACCGTGTTCATTCAGCTTGCCATGTTTCCGCTACCACAAATACTTTTTTGCCCGCAGACATACCAGAGTAAAAGAAGAACGTGGTAGTATGGGTGATCCCGAACTGTATAATGACGAATCCATTCTCCTGAAAACACCGGATGTTTTTGTTAAATCAATCCCCTTCGAGGCAATCCTCACCAACAAACGCATTATCCTTGTTGACCGGAAGAAAGACCTCATTCCCGCAAAAGACATCCTTCTTGCGACCATACGGGACGTAGAACCAAGCGAGAACGCGATCCGCGATCAGATCATCACGCTATCGATCATCACAAATACAGGCGGCACCCGCCAGGTGGTACTCACCTTCTCCCGTCACGCCGGCGGGGGAAGGAAGCGGGAACGTGATCAGTGGGTAAAGGTATTGCGGGAGTTGACATCCTCCCCGCTGCAGAAGGCGTTCCGCAAGGTTATTCCTGCATTCGATCAGGCACCAAAAACAATACAGCATGAGCCCGTACTCCCGCCCAGGATCGAGATCATGAGTAGATCCGGAGTAAAAAAAGAGATCGAAGGAGCCTTTCCGATAAAAAAAATTGTCGAGACAACCTATACCCCACCCAAGCCCGTCGAAACGACATCTCTGCCGAATGGCTTTTTCTGTACCCGCTGCGGCAACCGTGTGCCACCCGAATCCACATTCTGCAACCGTTGCGGCACAAAGGTTGTTGCCCCTGAACAGGTCGTTATGACCGAACCTGTCACTCAGCCGGCGCTATCATCCATGCCAGGCACCCCCGTCCCGCCGACCGAACGCAGGGAACGCCCCATCGATCAGGAGATCCGTTCGATCGAACCCCTGATTGAAGGTTCTGTGCCAAGAGAAGAGCCGGCACCAGTTATCCCGCCTCAGATACAACCATCACCTGCAACCCGCGCAGCAGAATCAGTTGCCCCGCAACCCGCGCAGCAACCCCAGGAAGTGATACAGCCCCAACCGGAAAAACCTTCAATCATCCCTCAGATCTTTTTAACGAAAGACATCCCCCAGAAGCCGGCATCCTCTATCTCACCATCATCACCTCCCCCGCAAGGGGGCTCTCTTCCGCCAACCAGTAAAAGGAACTCTATCGCGATTGCCCTGATTATCATTGTTATTCTTGTGATCGCCGGCGGGGCATTTATTTACATGAACTACCCGCAGGGGGCGTCCGGGACTGAAACGGGTGATCCGGGGAACATGACCCCTGCCAGAACAACCGGACCGGTAACTGTGGCAACTACTGCTGTATCCCCTGTTACAACAACCAGACCTGAACCAACAGAAGTTTCCATTCCTCCAGATGGTGTGTGGGTACGGGTGAGTTATGTCGGAGCATTTGCAGGAGCCTTCGGTACTGGAGGGGACCTGCAGGAATATGCAGATTCCGGTGATAGGTTCCGGCAGATTGCAACTGAAAACGGGACCGCCTATGCCTCGTTCCAGAAGCAAGATGGGTCAGGTCAAGAGCTCGTTGTGGCGATTTATAAAAACGGGGCCCTCATCACCCGTGAAGCAACAACTGCCCCCATGGGCACGGTAGAGATCCTCGTTAACGTGATGACGGCAACACCCATCAGCACCACGACAACGGGCGCTGTTACCACAACGCCGGCAGCGGTCAATACCACTGCGACTGCGTCACCAAAACCGACGACATCTGCTGTTAATGTGACCACTACCCAGACAACCGCTCCCGTAACAACCGCCACAACATCTCCCTGATCTAATCT
>Ga0209253_10001471_pt1 | contig 20624 bp, 15 predicted proteins | sample FrelakmetBRP12BR_FD_187145 | JGI IMG/M metagenome (GOLD analysis project Ga0209253, IMG submission 187145) | Freshwater lake sediment microbial communities from the University of Notre Dame, USA, for methane emissions studies - BRP12 BR (SPAdes)... | ecosystem: Environmental > Aquatic >...
CCGGCATCGTCGCGTTGGTACCCGGCCATCACCAGTGAAGTCGTCGCAGCGAAAGCCGATTCCGAGGACGGTGCCTCTCCCAGCGGGCGGGGAACGGAGGTACCCCTTCGTAGTCTCCAAAGCACCTACAAGCTCGACCTCTCGCTACCGTCGGGACAGAAAGGGCTCGTCGCGGGCCGTCTTGTCGAGGAGAGCGAGGCGGGCGGGCGTTATGTCGCGCGCTTCGCGTTCGCGCCGCCGGACGAGGGCATCGACCTGATGGCCGGCCCGTACCAGGTCGAGTCGCGCGACGTGCGCACGGCGAGCGGCAAAGCCGTGAAGCTGCGAACGTACTTCCACGGAGAGATCGCCGCACTCTCCGGTGCCTATCTCGACGCCGTCAAGGAGTACATCGACCTCTACGAGCGCTGGATCGGCGAGTATCCGTTCACCGAGTTCAGTGTCGTCTCGAGCCCGACCCCCACGGGCTTCGGCATGCCGACGCTCACCTATCTCGGCGTCGACGTGCTGCAGTTGCCATTCATCCGCGCGACGTCGCTCGGCCACGAGGTGTTGCACAACTGGTGGGGAAACGGGGTCCGGCCCGACTACGCACGCGGCAACTGGTCCGAGGGCCTCACGACGTTCATGGCCGACTATGCCTACAAGGAGCGCGACGGCGCCGAAGCCGCCCGCGAGATGCGGCTCGCGTGGCTGCGCGATCTCGCTGCCGTGCCGCCTGGCCAGGACCGCCCTCTCGGCGAGTTCGTGGCGCGCACCCATGGCACGTCGCAGATCGTCGGCTACCACAAGGTCGCGATGATGTTCCTGATGTTGCGCGACGACATCGGATCGCCGGCGTTCGACGACGGCGTGCGACGTTTCTGGCGCGAGCAGCGTTTCAAGGTCGCCAGCTGGGACGATCTGCGGCACGCATTCGAGGCGGCTTCCGGCCGGGACCTTGAGCCGTTCTTCGCGCAGTGGCTCAGCCGCGCCGGGGTGCCGTCGATTCGCCTCGCGGGCGCGAGGGTCGAGAAGAGCGGCGAGCGCCACCGTATCGAAGTGTTGCTCGAGCAGGTCAAAGGGAGCCTGCGCGACGGCGCGGCGGGGTTCCGCGTGCGAGTGCCGCTGGTCGTGCGCACCGAGCACGGCGAGGAGACGCACATCGCCGAGATGGACCGCGAACGTGCGCGCGTGACGCTCTACACGGCCGCGACGCCGGTCGCAGTCACCCTCGATCCCGACCTGCGGGTGCTGCGGCGGCTCGTGCCGGACGAGGCGCCACCGGTCCTCCGTCAGGCGATGGTCGATGAAGCAACGACGACGATGATTGTCGCATCGGGCAAGGCGCTCGAGGTTGCGCGGGATCTCGCGGGCCGCCTGCAGGATGCACCGCCCCGACTGCTTGGCGCCGGCGACTCGCTGCCGCATGGCCCGGTTCTCGTGATCGGGCTCGAGCGCGAGATCCAGGCTTGGCTCGCGCGCCAGCGGGTCGTCCAGCAACCCGACGCGATCGCGGGCAAGGGGACCGCGCAGGTGTGGATGGTTCGTCGCGAGGGTGCCGGCCCGCTGGCGGTGGTCTCCGCGCGTGACGCCGACTCCCTCGCCGCGCTCGCGCGGCCGCTGCCGCACTATGGGCGGCAGAGCTATCTCGCGTTCGACGGCGCCAAGGTGATCGAGCGGGGCGTGTTTCCTACCAAGGCGCAGACGGTGGTGCTCGCCAAGCCGTGAATGGGCGCCATGTTCGAGAAGCTGGGCGCGCTGCGCGCCAAAAAAAGAGGCGGCCTTGCGGCCGCCGAATCAGGGCACTCCCTCCCCAACAAAGACTGTCGTAGCTCCCTATGGAACCCGGGCCGGGCGCTGTCGCCCGACCCTCCGAAACCTGTCAGCGCACACGGTCGACGAAAGCAACGACCCGCGGCTCGGCCTGTTCGGCCGGCTGCACTAGCGCGAAGTAAATGGCCTCGGACTGCGCGAGCGCGCGGCCGTGATGGATCAGGGCCATGATTTCCCCGCCCACCGCGCTACCGCGCGCGTGCAGCTCCGAGACCATCGCGGAGAGCGCCGCTGGAAGGCTGCCGAACGCGTCGCCGCGGAAAACCCGGAGGTCCTTGATGCTTGCCGGATCGAGTCCGAAGGACTTCACGAATCCCCGCGAGCCCGAGGCCGGCTGCTCGGTCCCGGCGATTGCAAGCTTCGGTGCCACGCGAGCGGCAGCGAGCACGGTGGCGGAAGCGGCCGCACGCTGGTTCAGTCCCCAGTCGTCGCGTGCTTTCTCGAAATGATGCGGCTGGAGCTTGAACGCGATGAACGCCATCACCGCAATTAAGCAGATGAGCTCGAGCATGATGTTGTCCTCTATGCGCCCGCCGATCGTCGGCGTTTCGGCATGCAAGCAACACACCCGGCGCGGCGCGTCGCCGAAACCCCGCAGGCGCTCCCGTGACGGAGTGCCGGCACGTGTGACCGAGGGGTTGGGCGCGCTGCAAACTCCGTCACGGTGGTGCCTGAGGCGAGCGCGTCGCTGCAAGCCCCAACGCGCAAGCGCGAGTGATCCGAAAGTGACGCGGAGCGTCAGGATATGACGCAGAAGTGCTCGTCTTCCAAAGCATCCCCATACGGGTACGGCGCCTGGTGTAATGCCTGCGCACATTCGCTGGCACCTGCCTTTCGCGCGCCAGCACCGCGGGCGCTGTCGCCGCGCGTCAGGCACCCAGGTTCAAGTACTCGCGCCCCTCGCGCATCTCAGCGATCCGCGCGACCAGAAGCTCGAGATGCTCGTCGTCGTCCGCGAAGTTGAGGCGCTCGCAGTTCACGATGAGCAGCGGCGATGCGTCGTAGACGTGAAAGAACTGCGAGTACGCTTCGGCGAGCGCTGTCAGGTAATCGGTCTCGATGGCCTCTTCGTAGTCAATGCCGCGCCGCCGTATGCGCTGCACGAGCGTGTCGACGCGCGCATGAAGATAGATCACGAGGTCGGGCCGTGGCACCTGGGGCTTGAGAACGTCGAATATCGTCTGGTAGAGGGCGAGCTCATCGCCCGCCAGCGTGAGGCGGGCGAAAAGCGGGTCCTTTTCAAACAGGAAATCCGAGACGGTCTTCGCCCCGAACAAGGGCAGCTGGGCGAGGTCGCGCAACTGCCCGATGCGCTGAAACAGGAAGGACAGCTGTGTCGGCAGGGCGTAGCGTGCCCGATCCTCGTAAAAGCGCACGAGGAAGGGGTTCGCATCGGGTCGCTCGAGAATGAGCTCGGCGTCGAGGCGCGCCGCGAGCCGGCGCGCGAGGGTCGTCTTGCCCGCGCCGATGGGGCCCTCGATGACGATGTAGCGGTGCTTCGCGAGCGTCATCGCCGCGGCTCACGGAGCATCCATGCGCCCGACACCCTGCTCGGGCAGGCGGGCGAGCAGGTCGAGGGCGCGGCCCCGCCCGGGGATCTCGACCTCGGGCGCGATCTCCACGAGCGGCGCGAGCACGAACACACGCTCGTGCATGCGCGGGTGCGGGATCTCGAGTCCTGCCTCGCGCACCTCGAGTCGGTCATAGAGCAACAAATCGAGATCGAGCGTGCGCGGCGCGTTCGCAAACCTTCGCTCACGACCGAAGCGAACCTCTATCGAGAGGAGGGCGTCGAGAAGGTGGCGCGGCGCGAGCAGGGTGTCGAGCGCCGCGACCGCGTTGATGAAGTCAGGCTGGTCCGTGTAGCCGATCGGCGCGGTGCGATAGAGGGAGGAGAGGCCGACCAGTGCGCTTTCAGCCACGTCGCCAAGCGCGGTGAGCGCGCTTTGCACTTGCGCCACCGGGTCGCCGAGGTTGGCGCCCAAGGCGACGTAGGCCCGATACATCAATCTGCGAGGACAGGCGGCGGCCCGGCATCCTGCGGTTTCGCGCCGCCGCCCCCGCGCCGCCGACGGCGGCGGCGCTTGTTGTCGCCGGTGCGAGGCGCCGCGAGCAGGAGCTCGCTTCGCTCCTCGGGTGTGCCGTCCTGGAAGCGGCGCCACCATTCGACGAGCTCGCCCGGCGCTTCGCCGCTTTCGGCCCGAAGTGCGAGGAAATCGTAACCTGCACGAAAGCGCGGATGTTCGAGCAGCCCGAAGGGCCGGCGACCGGTCCGGTTTTCGAGGCGCGGCTGGAGCGCCCAGATTTCCTTCATGGTCGTCGTGAAGCGCCGCGGGATGGCGAGCGTGTCGGTCTGCTTGTCGAGCACTTCGTCCATCGCGCCGTACATGGCCGGGATGCGCGGTTCGCCCGCCTCCTCGCTCGCGCGCCATGCCGCGAGCACTTCATGCCACAGAAGGGACGCAAAGAGAAAGGCCGGTGACACGGGCTTGTCCGTCCGCACCCGCGTATCCGTCTGGGCGAGCGCAAGGTTCACGAACTTCTCGCCGAGCGGCTGCTCGAGGATCACGTCAAGCAGCGGCAGCAGGCCGTTATGCAGTCCTTCCGTGCGCAGGCGGTGCACTGACGCCGCGGCATGTCCTGAGAGAAGCAGCTTCAGCATTTCATCGAACACGCGCGCCGGCGGCACGTTGCCGATGAGATCCGCCATCTCCTGGATCGGCGCGCGCGTCTTGGCTTCGATCGAGAAGCCGAGTTTCGCCGCGAGACGCACTGCGCGGAGCATCCGGACCGGATCCTCGCGAAAACGCGCGCGCGGGTCGCCGATGACGCGGATCACTTTCTTCTGCAGGTCGCGCACGCCGCGGTGGTAGTCGAGCACCGTCTCGGTCGCCGGGTCGAAATAGAGCGCGTTCACGGTGAAGTCGCGGCGCTCCGCATCCTGCTCGCGGGTGCCGTAGACGTTGTCGCGCAGAACCCGGCCGGTCTCCTCATCCACATGGCCCGGCGCGCTGGCACGGAACGTGGACACCTCGACGATCTCGTCGCCGAAAAGGGCATGTACGAGCTTGAAGCGCCGTCCGATGAGCCGCGAGCGGCGCACCAGCCGATGCACGTCGTCCGGATAGGCATCGGTCGCGACGTCGAAGTCTTTCGGAACCACGCCGAGCATGAGATCGCGCACCGCGCCGCCGACGACATAGGCATGGAAACCTGCCTGTTGCAGGACCTCGCACACTTTTCTGGAACCGTAGCTGATCGATTCGCGGCGGATGCCGTGCGCCGCGATCCCGTACGCCTCGGGTTGGGTGGGGCCGAGGTTGAGAACGCGCCGGATGAACTTGCGAATCAAGATGTGTGCGCCGCGCGATCGATCGGTACGGGCCGGCTGCCGGGATCGGCGAACGCATCGAAGGGGCAGCCATAGAGGCGCTCGAGTGCTTCCCGGGCGAGGAGTTCGCTCGACGGACCGGCCGAAAAGCGCGTCGAATCATACAGCAAAAGGGCGTGATCGCAGTACCGCGCGGCGAGCCACGGCTCGTGCAGCGCCATCGCGACCGCGCGGCCGGATCGCGCGAGCGCGGCGAACGTCTCCATCGCCGCGATTTGGTGTCGCAGGTCGAGATGATTGAGCGGCTCATCGAGGAGGACATGCGCAGGCGACTGCACGAGCAGCTGCGCGATCCGCGCGCGCTGTCGCTCGCCTCCCGAGAGCGTGCGGTAGGGCTGCAATGCGTGGCCGGCGAGGTCGGTTGCTGCGAGCGCTTCGCGTGCAGCCGCATCGGGCGCGCCACCCGGGGCGAGGCGGCCGTGCGGGAACGCGCCGAGAAGCACATAGTCGAGCACGCTGCCCCAGAACACCTCGGGCTCCTCCTGCAGCAGGATTCCGACCTCGCGGGCGAGCTCACGCCTAGGCCGCGCTGCAAGTGGCCTCCCGTCGAGCTGCACGTCGCCCGAGGCCGGCTTCCGCAGACCGGCGAGCGCGAGAAGGAGGCGCGACTTCCCCGAGCCGTTTTCCCCGAGAATCGCCCAGCACTGCCCCGGCGCAATTTGCACGTCGAGCCCCGAGACGAGTGTGCGCCCGGGCACCGTCAGCGTAAGCGCGCGCGTCGAGAGGGTCATCGGGTCCGCGCGAGCAGCATGAGCAGCACCGGCGCACCGACGAGCGCGAGAATCGCGCCTACGGGAAGCTCCAGGGGCGGTGCCGCGGTGCGGCCGACGGTATCGGCGAGCGTCACGAGCGCGCCGCCCGCCGCGGCGGAAAGCGGCAGCAAGCGTGCATGGTAGTGAACGCCCGCGAGCCGGAGCGAGTGGGGCACGACGAGTCCAACGAAGCCGATCGCGCCCGCGAGCATAACGGCCGCGACCGTCGCAACCGCGGCGGCGACGAAGGCGAGCGCGTTCGTCACCTTGGTGTCGACGCCGAGCGAACGCGCCTTGTCGGTCCCGAGCGCGAGCGCGTCGAGGCTGCGTGAAAGTGCGAGGGAGAGCGCGAGCACAATCGCGAGCACAACCCAGGCAACGCCCGGCGAGGGTGCCGCCGAGAGATCCCCGAGCAGCCAGAAGAGCATGCCTTGAAGCTGCATCGCCGGCGCAGCGGCGAGCAGAAGACTCACCACGGCGCCGAAGAGCGCCGCCAGCGCGACACCCACGAGAAGGACGCGGGTCATGTCCACCGATCCGAGGCGAGCCGCGGCAGTCAGCACCAGCGCGGCCGCGAACACAGCGCCGGCGAGTGCCGCGACGTGCACCGCGGCGCTTGCGAAGCCGGCGAGGATCGCGGCCAGTGCGCCGACCGCCGCGCCACCCGAGATGCCGAGGATGCCGGGATCGGCGAGCGGGTTGCGCAGCAGGATCTGCAGCAGGACACCCGCGGTCGCGAGCAGCGCGCCGCAGGCGAAGGCCGCGAACGCGCGCGGCGCGCGGAGGTTCCACACGATCTCGCGCGCGATCTCGTCGCCGCCCCCGGCCAGTGCCGCGGCGAGACGGCCGGGCGCGATCTCCGCGCTCCCGAACCACAGCGCCGCGAACAGCGCGACGGGAACAGCGACCGCGACGACGACAGCCGCGCGCCGCGGTGGCGTCATCGCAGCGACAGGATCGGCCAGCCGCGGCGCGCCGCGTGGTCGGCGAGGGCTGGATCGGGATCGACCGCAACCGGCCGAGTCACCCGCTCGAGGAGGGGAATGTCGTTCCGTGAGTCGCTGTAGAACCAGCTCGACGCGAACTCGTCGAGACGTCGGCCGAGCGAGGCGAGCCAGGCATCGACGCGCTCGATTTTGCCCTCTTGGAAGCAGGGGGTTCCTGCAACGGCGCCCGTATAGCTGCCGTTGCCGTCGCGCTCCGGCTCGGTCGCGACGAGATGCGCGACCCCGAACTCGCGCGCGATCGGACCGGTGATGAAGGAGTTCGTCGCGGTCACGATCGCGACCAGCGCGCCGGTCGCGAGGCGTTCACCGACCAGCGCGCGGCCCTTGACGCTGATCATCGGACGGATCTTCTCGTCCATGAACTGGGCGTGCCAGGCATCGAGCTGCGCGCGCGGGTAGCGCGCGAGCGGCGCGAGCTGGAAGTCGAGGAACTCGTAGATGTCGAGCGTGCCCGCCTTGTATTGCTCGTAGAAGCGATCGTTCGCGGACTCGTAGATCGCGCGATCGAGCACGCCTTGACCGATGAGAAACTGCGCCCACTCGTAGTCGGAGTCCCCCGCGAGCAGGGTGTTGTCGAGATCAAAGAGGACGAGTTCCATTCGCGTCATCACCGAGGCACTGAAGTCCCCGATCCCGTACCGCCAGCGCGCCCGCCCCGCAGGCACGGCGAGAGGGCCCGATCCCGCGCCCGGTGCCGCGTGATCGGCAGGTCCACGCGGGTTTCAGTGTCTTCTGCGACTCTGCGGTTCATTGAGCTTCCTTCTTGCCCGCAAGCACTTCGCGCACGAGCGGCACCGTCACCGCCCGGCTGCGCTCGAGCGACGCACGGTCCAGGGCGTCGATCACTGCGACGAGTGTCAGCATGTCGCGCGCCGCCCGCGCAAGCAGGTAGTCGACGACCGCATCATCGAGCGTGAGCCCACGGCGTGCGGCATGGGCCTTGAGCGCTTCTGCGCGTTCCGCGTCACTGGGCGGATGCAGCTCGAACGCGAGCCCCGCCGCCAGCCGGGTGCGCAGATCCTCGCGCACGTTGAGGTTGCGCGGCGCGTGATCACCCGTGACGAGCAGGCGCCCGGTTCCGGCACGCAGTTGGTTGTGGAGATCGAAGAGCGCCACCTGCGCCGCTTCGGGCAGCGTGTTTGCGTCGTCCACCGCGACCAGCGCTTCAGTCGACGGGGTCAAGGCGCCGAGCGCGCTCGCGTCGACGAGCGATGCCCGGAGCCCGTTCTCGATCGCCGCCTGGACGGCTGCGCGAGCGAGATGCGTGCGGCCGCTGCCCGGTTCGCCCCAGAGATACACGAAGCGCTCGCGCGGTGCGTTTCCGGCAAGATCCGCCACCGCGGCGAGCGCCTCCCCGTTGCGGCCGGGGACGAAGTTCGCGAGCGTGGGTGGGAGCGGCGCGAGCGCGAGGGCGAGCTGGTGCATGCGACGGGGCGGGCCGGGTAGAATCCGGCCTCGCAACCCCCGGACTTTAGCTGCATCGCGCGGCCCCCTCAACTTGAGCTTTCCAGAATTCCTCTCCTACAAGGACGCGGGCGTCGACATTGACGCGGGCGACGCGCTCGTCGAGCGCATCAAGCCCTTCGCCAAGCGAACGCTGCGCCCCGAGGTGCTCGCCGGCATCGGTGGCTTCGGTGCGCTCGTGGAAATCCCGAAGAAGTACCGCGAGCCGGTGCTCGTTTCCGGCACCGATGGCGTCGGCACCAAGCTCAAGCTCGCCTTCCGGCTCGCCCGCCACGACACGGTCGGCATCGACCTCGTCGCGATGAGCGTCAACGACGTGCTCGTGCAGGGGGCCGAGCCGCTTTTCTTTCTCGACTACTTCGCGTGCGGCAAGCTCGACGTGGACGTCGCCGCCGACGTGGTGAAAGGCATCGCCGCGGGCTGCGAGCTCGCCGGGTGCGCCCTGATCGGCGGCGAGACCGCTGAAATGCCCGGCATGTATCCCGATGGGGAGTATGACCTCGCGGGTTTCTGCGTGGGTGTGGTCGAAAAGAGCCGCGTGATCGACGGTCGCTCGATTGCGCCCGGCGACGCTGTCCTCGGCCTGGCCTCGAGCGGCGCGCACTCGAATGGCTATTCGCTCGTGCGCCGCATCCTCGACCGCGCGAACATCGATCTCTCCGCGCCTTTCGACGGCCGAACGCTGGGCGAGGCGATCCTCGCGCCGACGCGCATCTACGTGAAGCCGGTCCTTGCCCTCATGCAGCGCGTGCAGGTGAAGGGCCTTGCGCATATCACCGGTGGCGGGCTGGTCGAGAACGTGCCGCGGGTGCTCGCCGACGACGTGCGCGCCGTGCTGGAGAAGTCCGCCTGGCCGCGGCCGAGCCTCTTCGATTGGCTGCAGAGAGAAGGTAATGTTGCCGACGCCGAGATGCACCGGGTCTTCAATTGCGGCATCGGCATGGTGATCGTCGTCGCTGACTCGGAGGCCGAGGCCGCGCTCGCGTTCCTGCGCGAGGCGGGCGAGAGGGCGTATCGAATCGGGCGCATCGAATCGCGGCCGTCGGGCGAGCCGCACACGGTCGTGGTCTGAAGAGACAAATCGCCGCCGCCCGGCGGCGGTTTCTCAGGGGTCGGGGAGCACGCGGGGGTGTGGTCTCTCGTGGCGCGCAGACGAGGTCGACGCTGAGCCCGTCATTCGCCCGGTCCTTTGCGGCGGCGACGCTCGCTACGCTCCACCCGCAAGGGGCCGTTCGATGCAAACGAACGGTCGCAGATGAACGCGTCGTCTTCTTGTTGCTGAGCGCCGATGGCAAGAAGGGCCTAAGCGGGGTATCTTAACCAGTTGCGCGCGAGAGCATCCGGACGCCGGCGTCTGCGAGCGCTCGTCGACGCGGCTGCGACCATGAAGTCAAAGGCCGTCAAATTGCTGCCCCGTCAATAGATGCATCAACGGAGGCCCAAGCCCGACGCTGAGGTGGAACGCGTTTGCATCGCGGTTTTGCAGTCGCTTTTCGGGCACTTCTTCAGGCGTCCCTGCCAAATCACGCCGATGGCGTTTGTAGCGTGTCCGCGCCACGACGCATGCGCGTCGTCCGAGCGGTGCACGCGCGCCGTCCATGTCGAAAGGAGCGGGCAATATGCGCCTATCACTTCGCTTCATACTGCCGCTTGCATTCGCGCTCGCGCTCGTCGCGTACGCGGTCTTGCCGCTCGTCGATAGTCTGACGCTGCGGTGGTTCACCCGCGACCTGGATGTCCGGGCCACGCTGGTGGCCAACACCGTCTCCGAACCCCTCTCGGAACTCGCGCGCTCCGACGCGCGGCAAAAGATGCTCGTGTTCTTCAACCGTCTCCTCGACGACGAGCGTCTCTTTGCTGTGGGCTACTGCGATGCCGAGCGACACGAGCTCGTCGCGACGCGCACGTTTCCGAAGGAGCTCGGCTGCAAGGACTTGGAGAACGAGGCAGATCGCCCTCCGCGCCGTCTTGAGCGTTCCCAGGGGCCGCTCCACGTCGCCGTCGCGAACGTGAGCGCAGACGAGCAGGCGCTCGGCCAGCTCGTGCTCGTGCACGACATGAGCTTCGTTCAGCGGCGAAGCGACGAGACGAAGCGCTACGTCTTCTATTTCCTCGTGGCGCTCGGCGGCCTGGTGTCGCTCATCACAGTGGTGGTCGCCCAGCTTTCGTGGCGCGGCTGGGTACAGGGGACCCGCGCGCTCTTGCGCGGCGAAGGTCTGCTGCGTCCGACCGAGCAGCGCGTCAGGCGCGAGCTGCGACCGATCGAGCGCGACCTGCGCGCGCTGGTGCGCGAGCTGCACGCCGAATACGGCCCGCGGGACGAAAGCCAGATCACCTGGACGCCCGAGAGCCTTCGCGCCATCCTGCACGCGGACCTGCGCGGCGACGAGGTGATCGTCGTCTCGAACCGCGAGCCTTACATGCATGTCAGGCGCAACGGGGGGATCGAAGTCCAGCGGCCAGCGAGCGGACTCGTCACGGCGCTCGAACCGGTGATGCGCGCCTGCTCGGGCACCTGGGTCGCGCACGGCAGCGGCTCCGCGGACCGCGACGTCGTCGACCGCAGGGACCGGATCGCCGTCCCGCCCGACAAGCCGCTGTATCGGATCCGCCGCGTGTGGTTGTCCCCGGAGGAGGAGTCCGGGTACTACTACGGCCTCGCGAACGAGGGACTCTGGCCCCTCTGCCACATCGCCCACGTTCGGCCGATCTTCCGGCCTGCCGACTGGCGCCAATACGTCGCGGTGAACCGGAAGTTCGCTCGCGCGGTCGTGGGCGAAGCGAGACGCAAGGATCCGATCGTCCTGGTGCAGGACTTTCACCTCGCGCTCGTGCCGGCACTCGTGCGCGACGAGTTACCCGACGCCACCGTAATCACCTTCTGGCATATTCCCTGGCCGAATCCGGAGGCGTTCGCAATCCTGCCGTGGCGCGAAGAGCTCCTCGCGGGGTTGCTCGGCTCGAGCATCCTCGGCTTCCACACACGTTTTCACGTGAACAACTTCGTCGATACCGTGGATGCCTTCCTCGAGGCGCGGGTGGATCGCGAGACCTACACTGTGAGCTATGGTGGGCGTCCGACCGCCATCAAGCGCTATCCGATCTCGATCGATTGGCCGCCAGCGGACGCCCAGGACGTACCACCCGCGGACGTCTGCCGGGCGAGGGTGCAACGTCGCTACGGCTTGTCGCTGCAGACGCGCATTGGGGTGGGCGTGGACCGCATGGACTACACGAAGGGGATCCTCGAGCGCTTCCGCGCCGTCGAACGTCTCCTCGAGGTCGAGCCGACGTGGGTCGGGCGGTTCAGTTTCGTGCAGATCTGCGCGCCTACGCGCGCGCGCATCGAGCAGTACCAGCAGTTCGAGATAGCGGTGCGTTCCCTGGCTGCGCAGATCAACGGCCGCTTCGGGCGCGACGGCTGGCTGCCTATCGTCCTGCGCATCGAGCATGTCGAGCCGCCGGAGGTCTACGAGCATTACCGCGCCGCGGACCTGTGTTTTGTCTCGAGCCTGCACGACGGCATGAACCTGGTGGCCAAGGAGTTCGTGGCGGCGCGCGACGACGAGCGTGGCGTGCTGGTGCTCTCGCAGTTCACCGGCGCGGCGCGGGAACTGCCGGAGGCGCTGATCGTCAACCCCTACGACATGGACCAATGCGCCGCGGCGCTGCATCTCGCGTTCACCATGCCGGAGAGCGAACAGCGCGATCGAATGCGTATCATGCGCGGGCTGGTGCGCGAGTTCAACGTATATCGCTGGGCGGGGCGCATGTTGCTCGACGCCGCGGCGCTGCGCAAGCGTGGCCGCATCGTCGATCGCTCGGGCGCACCCGTCATTCCGTTGCGTGCGGGAAACGCGTGAAGGGAACAACAAGAATGCGAAACAACGCACCCGGCGAGCGAGTCCCGTCCGCGGAGCTTCCTGCCGACGCGCGCGAGATCGCGGTCTTGCTGGACGTGGACGGCACGCTGCTCGAGATTGCCGCGACGCCGTCGAGCGTGCATGTCGACCCCACGATCGTTCGCGTCCTCGACGCTGTCCAGCGCGCCACCGGAGGTGCGCTGGCGCTGATCACCGGCCGCCCGATCTCCGCCGTCGACGAACTCTTCGCGCCGCTGCGGCTCCCCGTGGCCGGACAACACGGTCTGGAGCGACGCGACGCCGCTGGCGGAGTTCACGGCCACCCTGCGCCGTCGGCCGCACTGTCGGCGATTCGCGCACGCGCCACGGCCTTTGCCGCAGCCCACCCCGGCGTGTTGGTCGAGGACAAGGGCCTGACGCTGGCAGTGCATTTTCGCCTCGCTCCGGACGCGGAGCATCGTGTTCGGCAGCTCCTCGAGGCCGCGCTGCGGGATGCCGACGGCGACCTCGGCCTGCAGGCCGGAAAGATGGTGCTCGAGGTGAAGCCGTCGGGCCGAAACAAGGGTACCGCGATAGCAGACTTCATGGCGGAGAAGCCTTTCGCCGGTCGCGTCCCGGTGTTCGTCGGTGATGACGTCACCGACGAATACGGTTTCGAGGTCGTCGACGGCCTGGGCGGCTATTCGGTCAAGGTCGGTCCCGGGCCGAGCCACGCGCGTTGGCGGCTCACCAGGGTTGCCGACGTACGCACCTGGCTCGAGCGCGTGGCCGCAGCGTCAACGGCGTTCTCAGGCTCGGGAGGCGGCTCGTGAGGATCCTCGACCTCGAGATCATCGGTGGGCGCGTCACAGGGCGACGCGACCTCGGCTCGTTTCTTTGACCTCGTGCGATGGAACAGCGCTTCGTTGCTGCTATCGATGAGGCGGGACCCGAATCGACGACGGCCTCCGCCGAGCGCACGCAAGACGCGTCCTGGTACAAGGATGCGGTCATCTATCAGTTGCACGTCAAGGCCTTCTTCGACTCCAACGACGACGGGATCGGTGACTTCCGTGGCCTGACGTCGAAGCTCGACTACGTGAGCGACCTCGGCGTGAACACGGTGTGGCTGCTGCCGTTCTATCCGTCGCCGCTCAAGGACGACGGCTACGACGTCGCCGACTACCGCAACGTCCATCCTCAGTACGGCAGCCGCAGCGACTTCCGGCAATTCGTACGCGAGGCGCACCGGCGCGGCCTGCGCGTGATCACCGAGCTGGTCGTCAACCACACTTCCGACCAGCATCCCTGGTTCCAGGCGGCGCGCCGCGCGCCGGCGCAGTCGTCGAAGCGCGACTTCTACGTCTGGAGCGACACCGACCAGAAGTACAAGGACACGCGCATCATCTTCACCGACACCGAGAAATCCAACTGGACTTGGGACCCGGTGGCCAACGCTTACTTCTGGCATCGCTTCTTCAGCCACCAGCCGGACCTGAACTTCGACAATCCCAGCGTGCTCAAGGCGGTCGTGCGTGCGATGCGTCTCTGGCTCGACATGGGGGTCGACGGGTTCCGACTCGACGCGATCCCGTATCTGGTCGAGCGCGAGGGGACGTCGAACGAAAATCTCCCCGAAACGCACGCGGTCATCCGAAAGATCCGCGCGGCGCTCGACGCGCGCTATCAGCACCGGTTGCTGCTCGCGGAGGCAAACCAGTGGCCGGAAGACGTGCGCGAGTACTTCGGCGACGGCGACGAGTGCCACATGGCCTATCACTTTCCGTTGATGCCGCGTATCTACATGGCGATCGCCCAGGAAGATCGCCATCCGGTGGTCGAGATCATGCAGCAGACGCCGGACATACCCGAGAACTGCCAGTGGGCGATCTTCCTGCGCAATCACGACGAGCTCACGCTCGAGATGGTGACGAGCAAGGAGCGCGACTACATGTACCGGATCTACGCGGCGGACACGCGGGCGCGCATCAACCTCGGGATCCGCCGCCGGCTCGCACCGCTGATGGAGAACGACGCCGACCGCATCAAGCTGATGAACAGCCTGCTCTTGTCCATGCCCGGCTCGCCGATCATCTACTACGGGGACGAGATCGGGATGGGCGACAACATCTTTCTCGGCGACCGGAACGGTGTGCGCACGCCGATGCAGTGGAGCCCGGACCGCAACGCCGGATTCTCGCGCGCGGACCCGCAGCGGCTCTACCTCTCGCCGATCATGGACCCGATCCATGGCTACGAGGCGGTGAACGTGGAAGCGCAGCTGCGCGACCCGTCGTCCCTGCTCAACTGGATGAAGCGCGTCCTCGCCGTGCGCAAGACGAGCCGCGTGTTCGGCCGTGGCCGCCTCTCGTTCCTGAAGCCCGGGAACCGCAAGGTCCTCGCTTACTTGCGCGAACTCGGCGACGAGGCGGTGCTGTGCGTCGCGAACCTCGCGCGCTCCGCACAACCCGTCGAGCTCGATCTGCGGCGGTTTCGTGGCCGCGTCCCGGTCGAGATGGCGGGGCGCACCGCGTTCCCGCCTGTCGGCGAAGCGCCCTATCTGCTCACCCTGCCCGCGCATGGCTTCTACTGGTTCAGGCTCGCCACTGATGTCGACGTTCCGCGCTGGCACGAAGCGCACCTGCCTCGCGAGGACCTTCCGGTGCTGGTGCTCTTTGACGGCTGGATGAGCTTCTTCCGCGACCGGGTGGTGCCGTGGCGCATCGGCATGGCCCAGAGGCTCCGCGAGCAGCTCGAAGCGGACGTGCTGCCGCGCTTTATCGAGGCGCAGCGCTGGTACTCGGCAAAAGGCGAGAAGATCCACCGCGCGCGGCTCGTGGACCCCGCGCTCTGGGACGAGGCGGGAACCACCTGGCTGCTTGGCCAGGTCGATGTCGAAGGTCCATTCGAGACCGGTCGATATTTCCTGCCTTTGTCGCTCGCATGGGAGGACACCGACGAAGCGCGCGTTCGGACGCTGACGCCGGCGGCGGTCGCGAAGGTGCGGCAGCAGGCGAGCGTGGGCGTGCTCGCCGATGCGCTCGCCGACGAGCCGTTCTGCCGCGTGCTGGTCGCGGCGATCGGCACGGGGAGGACCGTCGCGACCGCGCACGGCACGATGAAGTTCGTGCCGACGGGGGCATTCGCCCAACTGGCGGGCGACGCGATCGCACGTCTGCCCGTCGCGCGCACGCAGGCGCAAGGCAGCAACACCGTCGTGACGCTCGGCGAGCAGCTGTTCCTGAAGGCCTATCGTCGCCTGCGTCCCGGTGTCAGTCCCGAGCTCGAGGTCGGCCGGTTCCTCACCGAGGTGGCGCGCTTCCCACACTGCGTCCCGCTCGCCGGGGCGATCGAGTACACGTCCGCCGACGGCACGCCGATGACGCTGGCGCTGTTGCAGGCCTATGTCGAGAACGACGGCGACGGTTGGAGCTGGACGCTCGACTACCTGGAGCGGTTCTTCGAGAGCCAGCGCCCCGCGCAGGAGCCACCGTCGGCCGACGCACATGGGGCGTATCTCGCGCTCGTCAGCACGCTCGGGGCCCGCACGGCCGAGCTGCACCGGGCGTTCGCCCTGCACCGAGGCGATCCTGCGTTCGACCCGGAGCCGCTTGCGCCGGAGGACGTCGCGGCATGGAAAGCGCGCATTCGCGAGGAGGCGACCGTCACGATCGATCTCTTGAGCGAGCATCTCGGCAGCATGGCGGCGCCGGTGCGCGCCGAAGGGCAGGCGTTGATCGACTGCCGCGATCGTCTGCTGGCCCGGATTGACAGCTGTTCGCTGCCGGCACGCGGAACGCTCAAGACCCGCTACCACGGGGACTTGCACCTCGGCCAAGTGCTGCTGACGCGCAACGACTTCGTGATCATCGACTTCGAGGGCGAGCCGGCGCGCCCGCTCGCCGAACGCCGCGCGAAGCACTGGCCGCTACGCGACGTTGCCGGCATGCTCCGTTCGTTCGATTACGCGCGGTGGAGCGTGCTGCGGCGCCTCGCCGAAAGCGAGCAGCGCGCGGCCGGCCTCGAGCCCCTGGCCGAAGCCTGGCTCGCGGATACACGCAACACGTTTCTCGCTGCCTACGACGAGGCCGTGGGCGGCGGCACGCTCTACGAGTCCTTCCACGAGGTGCGAGGCCTGCTCGAGCTCGCGGAACTCGAAAAGGCCCTGTACGAACTTCGCTACGAGATTCGCAGCCGCCCGGCCTGGGCGGAGATCCCGCTCGCCGGCATCCTAGGCCTCATGGGCGCCGAATGACGGGCCATCGGGCAACGGAGGTCGCATGGAAAACGTGAACATGATGCTCGAGCCGGTGCGGGCGTTCCTCGCGCAGGCGGGCGCCTTCCTGCCGCGCCTCGCGGCGGCGGTGGCGGTGCTGATCGCGGGCTGGATCCTCGCCAAGGTGACGCGGTTCGCGGTCGTGAAAGCCTTGCGCGCGATCAACTTCAATGTCCTTACGGAGCGCGCCGGCATGGACGCGTTCCTCCAGCAAGGGGGCGTGCAGACCGACACGACCGGAATGTTCGGAGCGCTCGCCTACTGGAGCGTAATCCTCGCCGCGCTGCTGATCGGGTTCAACAGCGTCGGGCTCACCTATATCACCGACCTGCTGCGGGAGGTGATGCTGTTCGTGCCGCACGTCGTGGTGGCGCTGCTCATGCTCGCGTTCGGCGCGTACTTCGCGCGGTTCGTGGGCGGCGCCGTCATGGCCTATTGCAAGAACATCGGCATTCAGGACGCCGACCTGCTCGGGCGGATCGCGCAGTACACCATCGTCGCCTTCGTCGTGCTGATCGCGCTAGAGCAGCTCAGCATCGGCGGCGAGATCGTTCGAGACAGCTTCCTGATCATTCTCGCGGGCATCGTGTTCGCCCTCGCGCTCGCTTTCGGTCTCGGCGGTCGCCGCTGGGCCGCGGCACTTCTGGAGCGCTGGTGGCCGACACGCGGGCGGCGGGACGATCCCTGAACCGAATAGACGGACACATTATTCGGCTGTTCGTCAGCTCGACGTTCAGCGGCTTCGTCGCCAAACATTGCGACGTCGGTCGTTGGGTCGTCCTATCGACGCTCGCCTGAAACGCCGACCGCACTGCGCTGTTCCCTCGCGAAAGTGCGAGGGTCCGGTGCGCGAACGAGCGACCGCGAAGACCAAACGGACCCGGGAGGGCTGAGAAGGTGCGCAGGCGTCACGACATGCCGTTCGGTGCGACGGTGCTGAACGCGCAATCGACGAGGTTCAGGCTCTGGGCCCCCGCTGCGGGGCGTGTCGACCTGGTACTCGGGGGTGCTAGCGAGCGGTCCGTCGCGAGGATAACGGTTGGTTCGACCTCATTGTTGCCGGCGCGCCGTGCGGGACCCGCTATGCATTCCGGATCGACGACGGACTCACGGTGCCGGACCCGGCATCGCGCTGCAACCCGGATGATGTGCACGCGCCGAGCATGGTGGTCGATGCGCTTGCCTTCGAATGGCGCGACGGCGGTTGGCGTGGCCGGCCCTGGGAGGAGGCGGTGATTTACGAGCTCCACGTCGGCGCATTCTCGCCTGAAGGCACCTTCGAGGGTGTCGCCTCGCGGCTCGACTACCTTCGCGAACTCGGGGTCACTGCCATCGAGCTCATGCCGGTCGCCGATTTCCCCGGTCGGCGTAACTGGGGTTATGACGGGGCGCTGCAGTTCGCCCCCGATGCGACCTATGGCACGCCGGAGGACCTCAAGCGGCTCGTGGAGGCTGCGCACCTCGAGGGCCTGATGGTGTTTCTCGACGTCGTGTACAACCACTTCGGACCGGAGGGCAACTACCTGCACGTGTATGCGCCGCATTTCTTCAGCCCGCGATACGAGACCCCTTGGGGCGCTGCGATCAATTTCGACGGTGAGCATGCCCGGACCGTGCGCGACTTCTTCGTGCACAACGCACTCTACTGGCTCGAGGAGTTCCACTTCGACGGCCTGCGTCTCGATGCGGTCCATGCGATTGCCGACGACTCGCGCCCGGACATCGTGAGCGAGATCGCCGCCGCGGTACGCACCGGCCCCGGTGCGGAGCGGCATGTCCACTTGGTGCTCGAGAACGATCGCAACCAGGCGGCATACCTGGCGCGCGATGCGACGGGGCGGCCGCTCTGCGCCACGGCGCAGTGGAACGACGATGTGCACCATGCGCTGCACGTTCTCGCCACCGGCGAGCGTGACGGTTACTATGCCGACTACGCAGCGCGGCCGATCTGGCATCTGGGGCGGGGCCTCGCCGAGGGCTTCGCCTACCAAGGCGAGCGCTCGCCGTATCGCCACGGCGCGCCGCGCGGCGCGCCATGCACCCACCTTCCTGCGACCGCGTTCGTCTCGTTCCTGCAGACTCACGACCAGGTCGGCAACCGCGCTTTTGGCGAGCGCATCGGCGTGCTCGCCGAGCCTGCGCCGCTCGCCGCGATCTTGGCGTCAGTGCTGCTGGCTCCCTCCATCCCGCTTCTGTTCATGGGTGAGGAGTTCAGTGCGAGCACCCGGTTCCAGTTCTTCTGCGATTTCGGCCCCGAGCTCGCCCGGTCGGTGACCGCCGGCCGTCTCGGCGAGTTCGCCCGCTTGGAGCGATTCCGCGATGCGTCCTCCCGGGCGGCGATTCCAGATCCCGTCGATCCCGCGACGTTCGAACGCTCCAAGCTGGCTTGGGGCGAGCTCGAACAAGCCGCTCACCGCGACTGGCTCATTCGCTATCGCGAGCTCCTGAGGCTGCGGCGGGAGCACGTCGTTCCGCGGCTGCGAGGTGTTGTCGCCCCCGGACGCTTCTCGGTGACCGATCCCTCGGTCCTCGCTGTCGAATGGGTATTGGGCGATCGCACGCGGCTGCGCCTGCTCGCGAACCTCGGGGACGCGCCCGTCGAGCGCGTCGGTGCGCCTTGCGGTCAAGTCCTCTACGCGAGCCCACAGCCGAAGTCCAGTTCCCTTACGGGTAACGTTCTGGCGCCGTGGTCGGTGATCTGGACGCTCGGCGCCGAAGTGGGCTCGATGCCCTGAGCGACGAATTCGGCGGGACTGGCGCGCCGTCGCATGCGAGCGTCCGCCCGCTGTGAACGGTCGGTGGGCGGGTCTGGCACCGTCAGAACGTGGACCGCCTAGAATGGGTCCGGTGCGCCAGCCGTGAGGCGGCGCACATGCGACTGGTCCGTAACTGCGGCCCCGAGACGAGGTCTCCGAATGTCGATTGACGTATCGCGCAAGGAACCGCACCAGAGCGGACGACGGGGCATCCAGCGGCTGTTGCTCCTGCTTGGGGTGCTCGGGCTCCTGGGTCCGGCAGGGGCACGCGCCGATGCGCCATCGCCATCGGCCGATGCGAGGCTGACGCGCGAGCAGGTGCTCCATGCGATCGCGCGGGCGGGCAACGCGCCCGCGGATTTGTCCGGCAGGAACCTCTCCAAGCTCGATCTCTCGGGCGTCGACTTCAAGGGCGCGAATCTCACCGCCTCGGTGATGAACGGCAGTAACCTGTCGGGCGCGAACCTCTCGCGCTGCAACCTCACGGTGAGCTTCGCCGAGGACGCGAACCTGACGAATGCCGACTTGCGTGAGGCAGTCATGTTCTCGATGCAGCTCAGGAGCGCGGTACTCAAGGGCGCGAATCTCTCCGGGGCACGCCTGATCGGCGACCTGACCAGGGCCAATCTCGAAGGCGCCGACCTCACCCGCGCGCAGGCGGGTGCCGACATGCGCAACCAGTCGATGGGCCTCATGCGCGCGAACCTGATTTCGGCGACTCTGAAGGGGGCCGATCTCTCGGGCGCGGACTTCTCGAAGGCCGATCTCAGCTTCTCCGATCTCTCGGGTGCGAGGCTCAAGGGCACGAACCTCTTCCAGGCCGATCTAAGCGCAGTCGACTTCACCGGCGCCGATCTGGGCGGTGCGAACCTCTCGGACTCCAAAATGATCGACACCAACTTCAAGGGCGCAAACCTGACCGGCGCGGACTTCACGGGCGCCAACATGCGTGGCGTGAAGGGACTGGACGCGGCGACGCTTGAGGGCGTTCGCGGTCTGTCCCGTGGAAGGTAGGCTGGAAGAGACGTCATACGGCTATGCGGGCAGGCCCGGGGAGGGCGCTGAGCCCATCGATGGGCATCCCGAAGGGAACCTCGCGCCAGAGGGCGCTTCGACGCGTCCGATCGGCTTGATTGGCGCCGGCGCGCCTCGCGGCCCGTACGTACCGCACGCGCATGCGCCCATGTCTGCGGCGCGGCGAGACGTGGCATCCGGTGTCTTCATCGCCGGGCGCCCATGCCGCGTCCGGCGCAGCGGCCACGGGTCGAACAGCCCCGCTAACGCTAACGCAAGGCGTTACGGGCCGCGTGCGCGTCGCCCA
>Ga0209253_10001472_pt1 | contig 20613 bp, 14 predicted proteins | sample FrelakmetBRP12BR_FD_187145 | JGI IMG/M metagenome (GOLD analysis project Ga0209253, IMG submission 187145) | Freshwater lake sediment microbial communities from the University of Notre Dame, USA, for methane emissions studies - BRP12 BR (SPAdes)... | ecosystem: Environmental > Aquatic >...
TTGGCTTTCAGCTTCGGGGCGAGACAGGAAATGGATGCTTTTTTTGCCGCCTCAACCATTCCTCAGATCCTCTCGTCTGTCATCTCCGCCGCTTTGTCCTCAACATTCATCCCCGTGTTTATTGAAGCTCGGCAAAAAGATGAGAGGAATGCCTGGAAGGTGGCGAGCATTTCTGCAAACGGACTGTTTATCCTGCTTTGTTTTCTGGCCATCGCGGGTTTTCTCTTCTCTCGAAGCATCATCACGGGGCTAAATCCGGGGTTTTCACAAGAAACGTCGACGGCATCTGCCGACCTCTTTAGGATTTTCCTTTTTTCCCAGATCTTTTCTGGGACGTCGATTCTGCTGACAAGCCTCTTCTATGCTCAGCACAGGTTTTTCCGGCCATCCGTCGCCCTCGGTTTAAACAACTTGATGACTTTGCTTTTTGTTGTTTTTCTGAAAAAGGATTTAGGAATCAAAAGCATCGCCTTGGGGACCTTGCTGGGGTCTCTAACCCAATTTGTTCTTCTGGGGCAGATTTTTACGAGGGAAAAACGGTTCAGTTTGACCATCGATTTCAAAAAGAAAGAACTGGTGAAGCTCGCCCGCTTGATGTGGCCTCTCCTCGTCGGTGCGATCTTCTATAAGACAAACGCTCTTGTCGAACGTTTCCTCGCCTCCCGACTGACAGAAGGAAGCGTCTCCTATCTTGGATATGCGAACACGATCATCACAGCTTTGTTGATCATGCTCACTCAAGGATTATCCACGGCCCTGTTTCCCAAAATGTCCGAATATGCCGCCCAGAATGATGTCAAAGGCTTAAAAGAGATTCTGTCCAAAGCGCTTCGCGTTTTGATCATGATCACGGTCCCCGTCGCGTTTTTCCTTGCCCTGGCCAAGTTTGAATTGGTCAGTTTCATTTTCGAAAGAGGAAATTTTACACGTCCCGCGACCATCGCCGTGGGGAAGACATTGATCGCCTACCTTGGATTCTTTGTCGTGGCCGCCATCCTCCCGCCTCTGGTCAATACTCTGTATTCCCTGCAGGAGACGTTGATCGTTGCGGCGGTTGGCATCTTTGGCTTTCTCCTTTACGTTTTTCTCGCGATAATCCTTTCTGGCCGCTTTGGATATCTAGGGATTGCCGCAGCGTCTTCCGTTCAATATCTTGTTTCTCTCTTTGTTTATCTCTCCTTCATTAAAATCAAAATCGACGGGCTGGACATTCCGGTCATTCGGCGATGTCTGTTAAAGTCACTCCTGGCCGGCGGCTTTGCCGTCCTCCTTTGCTTGGGAAGCGATCGATGGGTTAAGGCCTCGATGAGTCCCCTTTTGAATCTCATCGTCCTGGCCCTCTTGGGCGCTATTTCCTATGTCTTGGCCCTTATCGTCCTTAAAACGGATGAACTGAAGTTGATTCCCTTGAATTTTTCTTTTTTAGGCAAGAGCCGGCCATGAGAAACGTTTTTCCTAATCCTTCCTTTTCAGAAAAACTCTGTCTAGCCCTCAATCGGATGTTCAAGCCTTCGCGCAATTATGAGTTGCTGCGCAACGATCCGTCGGAAGAGGGAAAGATACGCTATTCTTGTCTTTCTGCGCGGAACCATCTAGCCACGTCTCTCGATTATCTGAATCCGGAGCGAGCGGCACGGCGAATCCCTGCGGAGATTCTTGATCTCGGTTGCGGTTATGGGGGATTGTCGGCTGCCCTGGCCGAACGAGGAGGCCTGAAGGTCACCGGAGTCGATCTCAACCTGAGGGGGCTGACGGTCGCCCACAGGCATATTCAGGCAAAACAGGAACCCGACAATCCGCCTCATTTTGTTCTGGCCGATGCCGAGAAATTGCCGTTTGCCGCAGAAAAATTCGATTTGATCTATACCATCGCGACGATGGAGCATTTCGACCGTCCACGACACGTTCTCCAAGAATGCTCTCGAGTGCTCAGAAAAGACGGACGTCTCTATATCCATTTTTCTCCCTACTATGCCTTCATGGGCGCCCATCTTTTTGATTTCATCCACATTCCCTGGTGTCATCTTCTCTTTTCAGAAAAAACACTCTTAAGAGTCTGGAAGCGGCTTGCCGCAAAAAATCCTGGACTTGCCAAGCTGAACACGTCGGTAGATCAAGAAAGAGACCGTTTCATGGGCATCAATAAAGCTTCCGTTAGGAAATTTAAGCGACTTATCCAAGATAGCGATTTTAGGCAGCTCGCCTATAAAGAAATCGCGTTCCAGCGTTGGTATCTTAAAGCGCTGCACAAGATTCCCCTGCTCAAAGAGGTCCTGACCATTGAGATCATAGCCGTTTTAAGAAAGGAGAATGAGAGCCATCGTGACGGCCCGATGGAAATATCATGAAAATCCTCGTCCTCACCCCGACCTACTTTCCGATCATGGGCGGGGCAGAAATAGGCATTTTTGAAATCTATCGAAGGCTGGCCCTAAAACATGAAGTCAAGATCCTGACGCCATGGCCCGGCCGAGGGACGGCCGGAGATTATGGGATGGAGGAATCCGCATTCAGCCATTCCCGCCTCGATCTCTTAAGGTTCAACGATAGGATCAATCTAAAGAGTTGGCCCGGCCATCGCTTGCTCGGAGGATTGATCCCTCCTTTTTCCGGCTCCTGGATCCGGGCGGCCTTGAGAGCGATTAGAGATGATCGGCCGGATCTTATCCATGCCTTTTATGCTCTCCCCACCGGCCTTGCCGCCATCATTGCAGAAAGAAGAAAGAAAATTCCCGTGGTCCTTTCCTTAATCGGAAGAGATATCCCGGGACCGGACGTCCCTCCCTTCTGGGGAAATTATGTCCGGACCGTCGTCCGGTCGATTTCCAAAACGATCTTTATCTCTGAATATTGCCGGAGGGCTCTCTTCGGGGCGGATTCAGATTGGGGCGAGGTCATCCCTTTTGGGGTGGACATAAAGAAATTCCGGCCGGATGTCGACAAACATCCCATCAGAGAATCGCTTCATATCCCTCGGGAGTCGAAAGTCCTTTTTGCCCTCCAGAGATTGGATCGATGGAAAAGAGTGGATGTCCTGATCGAGGCGATGAAGTCCATTGTGAGGGAAATGGATGCGTTTCTTGTGATCGGAGGGAAGGGTCCGGAAAACAACCGCCTCAGGGAGATCACTCAAGAACGAGGCCTATCCTCACGGGTCATCTTTGCGGGCTATATCAAAGAAGCCGAACTTCCCTCTTACTATGCCATGTCGGACCTTTTTGTTTTCCACTCGACCTATGAAACATTCGGATTGGCCCTTCTTCAGGCGATGGCTGCGGGGAAACCCATAGTCACCGTCAACTCCACGGCGATTCCGGAGCTGATCGTCCATAATCAGAACGGACTCCTTGTTCCACCTCTGGATTCCGAGGAACTGGCTCGGGCAGCCGTCTTCTTGCTCAAAAATGAAGCCGCCATGAAATCTTTTTCCACAGAAGCCAGGAAAAAAGCCATGGCGAAATATGACTGGCAAAGCATTGCGGATCAATATGAAAAAGAGTTTCACCGTTGTCTAAAATGAGTGAGAAGGTCAAGGCCAAGGAGAACGCGGGAGGAATTTCCAAGATCCTTTATCTGAACCCGACCTCAAAGATGAGCGGCGCTGAGTTCAGTCTTCTAGCCCTGTTGGAAAAAATCGATCAACGGAGGTTCCGGCCGATTCTTCTGCTGCCCGAAGAAGGCCCATTCTCTGAAAAAGCGAGAACATGCGGGATCGAAACCCTGATTCTTCCTTCCATGATAAGATTTGAAGAAGGATATCATGTTGACAGAATCCCAAAAATCGTTCGGTCGCTTTTCCAGATCAGGAAAATCATAAGGTCAAAGGGAATCCGACTTGTCCATTCCAACACTCCAAGGACGGCCTATCTGGGAGGAATGGCGGCCCGGATCTCTTCGGTTCCTGCGCTGACTCATGTCAGGGATATCCATTTCAGTCCATTTTCCCAGCCCCTGAAAGCGAAGCTGCTCAGTTACCTTTCCGATGTCATCGTCACTGTCTCTTCCGCAACGAAGGATTCCATTGTCGAGGTGACTCCTTCTCTCAAATCCAAAATACGAGTTGTCTATAACGGCGTGAATATAGAACGGCTGGATAGGCAGCCCAGAAAAAACATTAGGCAAGAGCTGGGGATTGAAGACGATGTCCCGGTCATCGGGAGCGTGGGTCTTCTCCATCCTGTCAAGGGTCATGATGTCCTGATACGCGCGGCATCTCTTCTCAAGAGGTCTTTTCCTTCTCTCAGAGTCTTGATTGTCGGCGAGGCATGGTTCAGTCGGGATGAATCTTATAGAAAAAAATTGGAGAGGTTGGCCAAAGACCAGAACCTTGAGAACAGTGTCATCTTGACGGGCTTCCGAGACGATGTCTTTGACCTGATGCGAGCCATGGATGTGTTGGTTCATCCCGCCGTCTATCCTGATCCCTTGCCCAGAACTCTTCTTGAGGGTTGTGCCCTCAGGAAGGCCATCGTCGCGACAAACGTCGGCGGAGTTCCTGAGATTGTGGATCATGACCTCTCGGGACTCCTGATTGAGCCGTCCGACCCGGAGATCATGGCCAGCGCGATCGGCTCTCTTTTGAGGGACAAAAAGAAAGCCGCTTGGCTGGCCTCAGAGGCAAGGCGAAAAGCCGAAAGATTTTTTTCTATAGAACAGCACGTGGAAAACATCATGGCCATTTATGAAGGCATGCTCGGCAGCGGCGGTTGATAAGAAGATGCTGGATGATTTCATCCTGGACCTTTTGACTCCATGGCCGCCGGATCCAAGAAGATTGATGTTATTTATGCATTCAAGCTGGGAGAAATAAAAAAGCAATAAATTAACTAAAAAAAGACTTGACAAAATTAGGGAAAAGGCTAAATATTTAAATGAGAAGGAGGAGAATCATGATTAAAAGAAAATGGTTATCCGGTTTTTTTGGCTTCCTGGCTTTGCTCGCGCTCCCATCACTGTCGCTCGCCTATGACAATTCCCCCAGCAATCAAATTGTCATTCCTGAGTGCATCTGGGCTGCAGCTACAGGAGGAGGGACATGGGTATCGGAAGTGCAGATTATCGATAGGACAGGAGGCTCAATTGTTAGTTGTTACTTCGATTATGGAACAACATGGCGGCATGTAGCTGATATTTGGACAGGCCCTGGTGCGCTCCACAGCATCAAAATTAGCAATATGCTCTCCTATCTGGCTGGTTTAGACCCGAGCTTCGCCTATTATGGAAAAGTTGGTGCCCTGGAATTATATACTCAAGATGCCAGTCACAAGATCAGTGTCGCAGTCAAAGAGTACAACGGAAATTACGCAAAAACGATGCCCGGACTTGTGGAATTTGCTGACTCGAATAGCGCTTTCGTTTCTCCATGGAGAGCCATGATTATTCCGAATCTTGATAATAATTACTTGTCTAGAGCCACATGCGGTTTCTTTAATCCAACCGGAAGTTCTATTACAGTCACAATTTATATTTGTAATTCCAACTTTGGCGCCACCGCCACTATAAGTAAAACTATTGCAGGCTATAATTTTGTAGTGTTTAACCCGTACACAGAAGCAGGGAAACCTTATCCCACCTATTCGTATACGAACCAGTACGTTTATATCTTTCCAGAATCAGGGTCAGGAAAACTCATTTGCTTTGGCGCGTCAGCCAATAATTATACCAATGACCCCGGAAACCATATGGCTGTTCAATTAGATTAGGAATAAAATAGCCATTTATTTTTTGTGAGAGCATCAGAGGATGGAAGAGGCTGCCTTCCATCCTCTTTTTTTGGGTAAGCGGAATTTTTTTTCTTTTTCAGGGTATAGTTCTGCCAAAAAATTGCTTTAAGAGCAACAAGACTTGGCTTGACCTTCCCTCCCAATTGTGCTTAAATTTTAAACAAGAACCGACGCCAAGGTTTTTGTTTCGTTGCCTCTATAGATTGAAAAAGGAAGGTGCAATATGGCTATAAAGTCTTCCACGCCCAAACTTCTAAGCTTCATCCTTATTTTCACTTTTTGCGTTTTGGGCGCTTTTGCCGGCCATAAGCAGGTCGACCTTAGCCTTTTGAATGCCAAGGAAAACTTTGCCCTCATTTTAATGCAGAATCAGGATGTCGCTGCGGCTAACCTGGCCAGAGATTTCGTCAATGACCAAGGCGGCAGGATTGCTATCCTTGCGCCTCCCCATGTCATGATGGGCTGGATTCGTCCGGACGTTGGCGGGTCTTTGATCGGTTTATTTGGGATCGAGAAAGTTGCCTATCAGCCCCTCGCCTTGGATTCAACCCCTTACCAGGATCCTCAATCTCGGGCCGCCATTTCTTTTTTCAACGCTTTTTCTTCGGGTGTCCTGGAAGCGGACAAAGAAAAAGCCGCCTATCAAGAAATAGAAATTAGGAAGCCGCTGATTAACGATGCCCTGACTCCTCCCCCTCTCAATTTCAACGATTATAGCAAAAATCTTCCCTGGGGTGTGGCTCCAGCTCCCGGAAACAGCGACGCCATGACTGGGACTGTCGCTGTTTGCCTTTTCTTTGTCGAGAGCAACGGAACGATCGATCCGAACACCTATACCTGGGCGAGCGCCGACGTTACGAATACATACAACAGGGCGCTGAACGGGCTGACATGGTGGGCGAATAAAGCCGCCCTCGAAGGATACACCTTGACTTTTTCGGTTATCTCCTATGCGCCGACATCAGGGGCGGCCCAGGAAGGATATGAGCCCATCCTGCATTCCTCTTCCCAAGATACTCTGTGGATCAATGCCATCATGGCAAACCTCGGCTATACCTCTGGGACGAAATTCGATAGGCTCACGGCCTTTAATACTTGGCTCCGGACGAGCTACGTAACGGATTGGTCATATTCTGCTTTTATCGGATACAATCCCACCGGGGCTTCGAGCACATTCACCGATGGCTACTTCGCCTATGCCTACATCGGAGGACCCTACACCCAGCTGCTCTTCAGAAACAACGGGTGGGGGGAATCCAATTTTGGACTCGTTTTGAGCCATGAGTCAGGCCATATTTTTTACGCCTGCGACGAATATTATCAGGCCGGATACGGAGGGTGCACAAGCTGCGGCGCCTGCTATCCGTCCGGGCCCCGGCCCTATGTCCCCAACGCCAACTGCGAGTACTGCAACGCGAGCGCCGTCAGTTGTATGATGCGTAACAATGCGGACGCCCTGTGCCGGTACACGAAGTATCAGATCGGATGGCTTCCTTCGCCCTACGAGTCCGCTAATGTGAACAATTTCTTCGTCCCTCAAGGCCAAACATCCTCGGTGACGTTCACCGTCACAAACAGCAAAACGTATACGGAAGGGGGGTATCTCAACATCAGCGTTTCTTCGGGGCTGGAGATCGTTGAGGCGGACGGGTTGACCATCAATCCTGCCGCGTATTCAAATCAAAGCCAGGGCGGCATCACCTATGTCAACTATCCCGTAGGCTACACTCTCAGCCGGTGCACTTCGGGGACGATCACCTCGACCTATCAATCGATGGATATCTATGCGCCCTACACGACCGCCCAGGCTAGAAATATCGTTGTGAAATTCCGGGCCAAGATAGGCGCCGGCGCTTCCCAATGGGTCGATCACAAAGCGGCTTTTTACGTCCCGAATAACTATTTTATCAGAGACCCTCTCAGCGGATCGACGGACCAGCAGGCATGTTACGTCCGGGTCATCAATGTCACGGTGGGAGCCGGTGGTGAGACTGTCTCCACGCCCACGAAGCCTTCCGGCCGGGAGGATGGCGCCACGAGCACGAGCTACGAGTATACGACAGGCGCCTCCACGTCGAGCTCTGGCCATTCGGTGCAATATTTCTATGATTGGGGGGACGCGACAGACTCCGGCTGGCTTCCCGTCGGCATCGTCAAGGCGTCCAAGGCCTGGTCGACACCCGGGATCTACAGCGTCAGGGCCAAAGCCCGCTGCTCGATCGATATCGCCGTAGAATCCGCCTGGTCTGCCGTCCTTTCTGTTGATATAAAAACTTCGGCGACGAATTGCGAAATTCTTCCTGAAGCCATCTGGGCCGATGCGACGGGCGGAGGAACATGGGTCACGGACATTCAGGTCACAGACGTCACGGGCGGATCTGTCGTTTCTGTCTATTTCGACTACGGCGGAGGGAGCTGGCGCGGGCCGTTCACCCTGTGGACGAGTCCTGGGCCGAACGCCAGCGTCAAGTTCAGCAACATCCTTTCGACGATCGATGCCCTTGATCCCGAGGCTTTCACCTACTTCGGGAGGGTCGGCGCGATCGAGTTCTGGACCCAGGACGCCTCTCACTCGATTCAGGTATCGGCAAGGACAATGAACGGAAACTACTCCAAGACCTTCCCCGGGCTCTTAGATGTTGAGGCGAATTCCGCCTCCATCTCCAGGCAGATGATGATTCAGAACCTGACGAGCAATGCCGCGTACCGCACGACCGTGGGATGTTTTAATCCCAGCGGCTCTTCTGTAACCGCGGAATTCCGCCTTATGGATGCTGCGGGAAGCCAGATCGGATCATCCTTTAGCAAGATCCTGGTCGGCTATGATTTTCAAGTCTTTTCACCTTTTACGGAGGTGGGGGCGCCCTATCCCAGCTATTCTCATGATAACGTATTTCTCCTCATCAATCCGACTTCGGGCGCCGGACGGGTGATGAGCTTTGGTGCTACAGCTAGCAACCTGTCCAATGACCCGGCCGCGCATCTGGCTTTTCAGGTCCCTCCCGGCTATGACAATTCGCCGGGAAATTATAAAATTCTCCCCGAGGCCATCTGGGCTTATGCCACAGGAGGGGGGACATGGATAACAGACATCCAGGTCACAGACGTGACCGGAGGATCAGTCGTGACAGTCACCCTCAATTATGGTGGAGGAAATCGGAGAGGTCCCTTTACCCTCTGGACGGGCGCCGGCTCGAATCAAAGCGTCAAGTTCAGCAACATCCTATCGACGATCGATGGCCTTGACTCTGAAGCATTCACCTACTTTGGAAATGTCGGCGCCATTGAATTTTCGACTCAGGATGCATCCCATTTGATCCATGTTTCGGCCAGGACCATGAATGGAAACAATTCGAAGACCTTTCCGGGACTTTCTGACGTTGATGCGAACACGGCCACGACATCACGGCCGATGATGATTCAAAACCTGACGAGCAATGCCATTTACCGCTCGACGACGGGATGTTTTAATCCCAGCAGCTCTCCTCTGACGGTGGAATTCCGCCTCTTTGACGCCAATGGGAGCCAGATTGGATCATCCTTCAGCAAGACTTTTATTGGGGATGATTTTCAGGCGTTTTTCCCATTTACGGAGGCCGGAGCGTCTAGAGGATCCTATGATAATGTCTTCCTCCTGATCAATCCGACTTCGGGGACAGGCAGGCTGATGTCTTTTGGAGCCACGGCCAATAATTTGTCCAATGACCCGGCCGCCCATCTGGCCGTTCGATACCAGTAGAGGATTTCAAAAATTACGGGGTCTTTTGCCGTTCGGTTAGAAAAGACCTCCTTTTACGAGTCCTCATCAAAGACAGAAGTTCTCTCTATAGAGAATGTCTGCCGGCCGCAAAAAATCTCGTTTTTAAAACCCAAAATAATGTATAATAATGACACATTTTTTTAAAAAAGTGAGGAGATCATGAGCAAATTGGTAACTCAAGCTGGACTGATAGATTACCTGAATGCCCTTTGGAAACGAAAATGGCTCATCATAGTCCCCACGCTCGGCCTCGTGATTGTCGTCGCCATCATCAGTATTCTGATGCCTCCCGTTTGGGAGGTTGAAATGATCCTTCAACCGGCAAAATTCTTCAGCCAAACCCCAGGCGGCCAATTCATCGATGTTCTGATTACCGATCCCCGACAGATAGCCACGGAAATCAATCAAAAGTCCTATGATTTTTCGATCGCCAAAAAATTGAAGCTGGATATCCAAAAATTTCCAAAACTCAGGGCTGAATATTTGAAAGACACAAAGCTCGTCAGGATCGCCATCAACGAGAAGGACGTGGAAAAGGCCAAGGCCATTCTCCAGTCTCTCTTTCTTATTTTAAAAGAGAATTTAGATAAGAAAATCTTTATCGAGATCGATAATATCAACACGGAAATCAGAAAAAATGAATTGGAGATCGACCTTCTGACAAAAGAAATCGTCATCCTCCAAAATAAACTGAATATTCTCGAGCAGAGAGAAAGAGAAATCTTGGCGGAAATGAAAGCGGCCAGAGAGAGAATATCGAGAATTGAAAAGGAACAGTTGGATGCCTTGAAAGGGGGAGGGAAGGAAGCTTTAGGCCAACTCCTCTATTCCAACGAAATCCAACAAAATTTTCAGTATATCAACACCCTCAATGAATTAGTCAGCGATAAAAAAATCGAGAGAGAAGACCTCGCTCAAAAAAGAAAAGAAAACGAGCAAGCGATCGAGGTGTTAAGAAATTCCGATAACAATTTGAAAGAGCGAAAAGGAAAGTTTGATTATACCCAGGTGATTAAAGAGGCCACCCCTTCAATTTTCCCAGTCTCGCCCAAAAAGATGCTCAATGTTTTGCTGGCGGGGATCCTCGGCCTGATGATATTCAGCCTGGTCGCCCTGTTCTTAGCCTACCTCGATAAAGCAAAAATTGAGGGAACATAAATCTTCTCATAAAGGATGAAATCATCCGCATCGCCATCGTTCGTGATTTTTCTCAGGGAGACTCAAGGACGAACCCGAAACCATTCGTGATGGAAAGCCTCTTGGACAAGGAGCTTCTTTGCCAGGGGAGGGCGACAGCTTGTGATTTATGATGCTGACCGAGTTTGATCTTCTCGCCCAAGCGCTGTGGCTTTCTGTTTTTGCCGTAGCCATGGTTATTGTTCTCCTCATTTCTTGGAGATACCCGAGACAAATCTTTTGGGCCGTTTTCTTCTTTCGCCCACTCCTCGAGATGTCTCGGTTGATGAAGGGGAACAATGAGCTGGTCCAAGGAATCATCAATAGCGTTGGGATCGCCGTTCCTGCCGTGCTTCTCCTTGTCTTAGTTTTCCACAAGAAAATATGGTCTGAGGTGAATCTCCTCCCCTTGGCTTTTCTTGTGGCCATGCTCGTCACCGGTTTCCTTCATGGAACGAACTTCGAGGCGGGGGAGATGCTCGTTCGCATTTTGACGCCGATCGTTTTTCTCGTTTATCCTCAGATGATTATCCAGTCCGAAAAGGACCTCAAAACGTTTTTGCGCATCGTGGCCGTATCGACGATCTTTGTCCTCCTCGCCGTCTATCTTGATCGGCAACGGACGAATGTCCATCCTGTCTACGGCTGGGTCCAAGACGCAATTCCCCTAAAGAGCGGAGAGACTCAAAACCGGCTGGGCGCCATCTTCGGAGTCCCCACGATGACTGCTTACTGGATTTTTCAATTTTTCGCAGTCGCCTATTTTTTATTTGAGGTGGAGAGAGCCTTCGCGCGTATTGCTTGGATGGGAATTTGGATCATCCTTTTGATTCCCCTCTATTTTACTTTTGCCCGAGCCGCCTGGCTCGGATGCTTAATCGTCCCCTTTCTCTACAGCTATTTAAAAGGAAGGCTGGTGCGAACAACAACGTGGATTATCGGCGGTATCATCATGGCCATCGTCGTCCTGCCAAATATTTTATTTCGCCTTCAAAATCCAGCCACCATCGAGTTTCGCCTCAGATTTTGGTTTGGCTATATTCGATCCTGGATAGAGGGAGGCGTTGGATCGTGGTTAACGGGGATGGGTTTTGCGAGATTGCCAGAAAAAAATATATACTCTGGATATCTTTATGTGCCAGCGGGTACCGGGCTCGTCGAAAATAGCCTGATTTTTCTTCTGGTCGGAGCAGGGCTCGTGGCTGTGATCGTCTTCATCCTGATGATCTTGAATCTGGCTCGCCGGGCGTCTTGGCTCAGAAAGAACGGAACGACGCCGCTGATTCGTAATTTTGGTGCGTGGAGTTTAGCCCTGCTAGTCGTTTGGTTTGTGATGGGCATGGTTGGCGATATGGTCTCCTATGTCGTCATCAACTGGTATTGGTATGCCTTTTTTGGATGCATTCTTGCCCTGTGGAGGAATCGGAAGGAACCGGCGCAGTCACAGGGAGGAATCTTTTTTTCCCCCGATTCTGGAGAATAACAACGTGAAACTTTGTCTGCATCGGCTCATAACATTTTTCAAGACCTTTCATCTGGGTTCGCTTCGTTTTTTGCCGAATCCTTCCCGATTTATCCGATATCTCAGCAAGGTGAATACCGTTCATTTTTCATACAGCCGTTCTCCCATCATGACTTTACCGCTTTCGGAAATCTTAGGCGTGGATTTTCGCGCCCAGGTCGATCTTCCTTTCGGGCATATTAAGTCGGGTTCCTCTCCACTTGAAGATTTGGCTTGTCTGGCGGCGCTTGCCAAAAAGAAAAGTCCCAAGAAAGTGTTTGAGATCGGAACGTTTGAGGGCCTAACTTCGGTGGTCTTCGCCAAAAACAGCGACCCGGCCGTAAAAATATTTACTCTGGATTTGCCGCCCGAAAAAGACGTTCTCCGTACGCGAAGGTCATTTAAAGCACAGTCGATCAAAGGATCCTATCAATCAGGGTATTTGATCGACGTCTTTGGATGCAGTCATCAGGTCGAAAGGCTTTATGGCGATTCCGCCCTCTTTGATTTTAAGGAATATGAAAACTCCATCGACCTCTTTTTTGTCGATGGATCCCATACAGAAGAGTATGTAGCCAGGGATAGTCTGAGCGCCTTCAAAGCCATCACCTCCGATGGCTGGATTCTCTGGCACGATTGCTTCATCCCTGACGTCTTCAAGGTCCTCAAGCGGATCGCCAGGCATCACCCTATCTTTCATGTTGGCGGAACCAACCTGGCCCTGTCCCTGCAAGAACCCGCGACCTCTTTTCCCGTGGATCTATTGGAATTCAAAATTCGGTGAGCCCACAGACCTTTGCGAAAAAAGCTTCGCCTTTAGAATCCATGGCGAACTTCAAACAGAGCGCTTTGCCGACCGATGAGACTTTGCATCTCCTCTTTGTCGGAGGAACATGGAACACGGTCTCTGTCGTCCTCATCCGTTTCTTGCCGAATCTGCTGATCATATTCCTGGCCCTATTTATTGAGCCTTCAGAATTGGGTGTTTATTCCTACATTCTCGCCTCTTATACGGTCCTTTCTCTTCTTGCGGACCTGGGAATTGCTTTTGCCCTCCAAAAATTCATCCAGGAAAATCTTGCAGAAACGGCCCAGATGGCCACGACGGCTTTGGCCTTGCGGCTTTTCTCTTCTGTCGCCCTTGGCGCGTTCTGCATGGCGGCAGATCATTTCTGGAGAGCCCTGAAAGGCCAGGGCCTTTACATCAGCCTGCTTCTAGTAAGCTCTGCTTTTGGAACAGCCATTTTTGTTCTCAATGCCAGGTTGAAATATAAGAAAGCAAGCCTTATTACTATGGCTCGTACGGTTTTTTGGTTCGTGCTTGCCATGATCTTGGTCTCCGCCGGACTCCATATCAGCGGGCCCATCTGGGCTTTTATCTTATCCTACGTCTTCTTCGGCGTCCTGACCATTTTCCTGGAGAAATCTTTATTCGGTAAGAGATTTGACTGGCATTTCGTTCGGAAGATTATTCGATTCGGCGTGCCTATGACTGCTGCATCTGCCTTCAACGTTCTCGCCACCCAGGCTGGTGTTCTTGGCATCGCGTATATGATGACAGAAAGCGAGGTCGGAATATATAAATTGGCGACGACGTTTGGGATGATTCCGATGCTTCTTGGAGATGCCCTTGTTTTGCCTCTTCTCCCTCTGGTCAAAAAAGGAATGATCGACAACGCTAAGGAAACAGCTGAACTCATCCGGTTGCTCATTCGTTTTCTGACGGTTGCGGGGCTTTTCATGCTCGGAGCAGGCATCGTCTTGGCTAAGCCGTTGATCAATCTTGTTTTTGGTACAGTTTATCAAAATGCCGTTGAGCCATCGAGAATCTTACTTGGAGCGAGCTTCCTGGGGTTGCTGTTCACCGTTCTGCTTTCTGTATTGTATATGAGCGATCACCTGAAGATTGCGGCTAAAATCACGGGAATTGTGGCGGTTCTCAGTGTTGGAGGTAATTTGGCTCTCGTCCCTACAAGGGGAGCCAGCGGTGCCGCTTTTTCCCTTCTCATTGCCTTTGGCATAGGTCTATCGCTCGTCGGCGTTTGGCTCCGGCGAAGACTCTCGGTTTGGCTCGAATGGCGCAAATATGGGATATACGCGCTCTCCATGGTTGAGATGGGGATCCTGTTGGTTCTTTTTGTCTCTTTCATGCGCAGCCAGGTCGTCAGTCTCCTTGGAGGAATGATCCTAGCCCCTTGTCTCTATATTTTGGCTTTGATCATTCAAAAAGGATTGACGAGAGCTGAAATTTCCCATCTTTTGCAGATTATAAAAGTGAAATCTAAATCACGTTGGATGAGCGGCATGGGCATTCGCTAAGAATCATATTGCTTATCAGCATCGGTTCTGTATAAAATAAAACAAATAAAAGAGAAGAGATGAGGTCATATCCCAAAGCATTTCGAAATCTTATGGCTGCACTGATAATGATCGAAAGAATGAAGAAAGGGCGAGACTGTAGCTTGGAGAATATCGAATTGACAGGATCATGGCGATGATCTGGCGGCCTACATATCATCGAAGAATCGCTCAACTGATAGACGCGTCGACAACAGCCGCCTGCTTTGTCTTAGCATACTTTTTCTGGAATAAATTCAGAAGCGTCACGGGCATATCTGCCCCTATCGAGATCGCTTGGGATAGTTTATGGAAAATTATAGGATTTTCCATCGTTTGGGTGATTATTTTCACGAGGCAGAACGCCTATTCCTACCAGCGGTTTACATCCCTCAAAAAAGAGATCGTCATTGTCGCCAAGACGGTCTTTTTCGGCGTTTTCATCTTCTTCGCGGCCCATTTCCTGTTTCGATTTGGTTATATCCCTCGCTCGTATATGGTCATCTTTGGGGGCGTCAACTTCATAGCTCTGTCTTTAGAAAAAACGATTTTATTTTACGCGACGAAAATAATCCGTCGAAAACGAAAAAATAAGACAAAAATCCTCGTGGTTGGAACTGGAACACGTGCCAAGAACTTCATCGAGACCATCGAGAAACACCTCAGCTGGGGACTGGAGATTATCGGACTCCTGACCGGAGATCCGGCAAAGGTTGGCATGGATTTTCATGGCCGCAAAGTCCTCGGGAGCAATCATGACATCGAAACGATTCTCCACGAAAATCGCGTGGATGAGGTCATTATTTGTGTCTCGACGAAGCGATTTGACCAGATCCGGGAGATTCTCGAAATCTGCGAGCGGGAAGGCGTTCAGGTCCGGTTGAACTCCGATTTTTTCGGAAAGCTTGCCAAAAAAGTTAGGGTGGATCATATTTATGGCCTTCCCATCATCAGTTTCATCACCACGCCGGACAACGAATGGGCTTTGGCCATCAAAAGATTGATGGATATTTTCATTTCTGGATTCCTCCTGATCGTCCTTTCGCCGCTGTTCTTGATCATTGCTCTCTTGATTAAAATAACGTCGAGAGGGCCTGTTTTCTATCAATGGGATGTGATTGGGCTAAACAAGAAGCCATTCCGAAGCTGGAAATTCCGGACCATGATTCCCAGTGCCGATCAGATGAAAGTCAACCTCGAAGCCATGAATATCATGAAAGGGCCTGTCTTCAAAATGGAAAGGGACCCCCGAGTGACGAACGTCGGGAAATTTCTTAGAAAATACAGCTTGGACGAGCTTCCCCAGCTCTGGAGTGTCCTGAAGGGAGATATGAGCTTGGTAGGGCCGCGGCCTGTTTTTCCTCAGGAATTGCATGGCTATGAAAGCTGGCATAGAAGGAAACTCAGCGTCAAGCCGGGGATCACTTGCCTTTGGCAGATCAGCGGAAGACATAAAGTCAATGATTTTGATGAGTGGGTGAGATTGGATTTTGAATACATCGACAACTGGTCGCTTTGGCTGGATATCAAAATTCTTTTTAAGACCATCGTCGCTGTTTTGAAAGGGGGCGGGCTCTGAGGCTTTGAGCTCATTGAGAGAACCGTGACATTGGGAATCTTAGCATGAGCACGATCCTGATTACGGGCGTGGCGGGATTTATTGGCAGCAATCTTGCCTCCCGTCTGATGAGCGAAAATCAGAAGCGAGACGCGGGAAACCGTTTCCATGTGATCGGCGTTGACAATTTAAGCTACGGGCTGAGAGAGAATGTCCCCGAGGGAGTCCGATTTCACCACATCGATATCCGTGATCAAAACATCCATAAGGTTTTTAGGGATGTGGATGTGGTCTTCCATTTGGCGGCCAAAAACTGCATTTCTGATTGCCAATCGGATCCTGTCAAAACTTCTGATATCAACGTGACGGGCACGGTGAATGTCTTTGAGGCTGCCCGAAAGGCGTGCGTCCGCAAGATGGTTTACGCAGAATCGTCGGCCCTGTATGAAGGGAGTCTGGTTTTTCCTACGCCGGAATCGGAAGTGCGTCCGGAAAGCTTCTATGCCACGAGCAAGCTCGCCTCACTCCACTTTGCCAAGGCCTACGAAAGGTTTTATGGCCTCAACGTCACCGCCCTGCGCTATTTTTGCGTTTATGGCCCTGCCCAGGATTATCGGCGGACGATCCCTCCGGTCATGAGCGCTTTTATCATTCGGCTGCTTAAAGGCCAGCCGCCGGTGGTCCACGGGACAGGCCAAAAGCGGCGAGATTTCATCTATGTGGATGATGTGAATGATTTCCACCTCCTATGCATCGATAATCCAGGGACGGATCATCGAACATTCAATCTCGGCTCCGGAGTGAATTATTCCGTCCTCGAAATTCTCGAGCTCGTTTCCGACCTCATAGGAAAACGGATAAACCCCATTTTTAGGCCTGATTTGCCCGGAGAAGCGGAAATCACATTGGCGGATATCCGCGAAGCCAAAAAGCTGGGCTGGGAGCCCAAAACGGATATCAGGGCGGGGCTTCGGAAAGCCATCGAGTATGTTCAATCCGAAATGGCTGCCGGACGGATCGAATCATGAAAGCATTTTTGCTGGCCGCCGGGAAAGGGATTAGGCTCAAGCCTCTGACCAATCGTATCCCGAAAGTGATGATCCCGATCGCCGGCAAGCCCATCCTGGAATACCACGTGGAGCAGCTAGCGGCGTCCGGAATCAGGGAGATTTTTATCAATCTCCACCATCTGCCCGAAAAAATCAAGGGCTTTTTCCAGGATGGCCGAAAATGGGGAGTCCATATCAAATATTCTTATGAACCCGAGATCTTGGGGACAGCCGGAGCTGTCAAACGGCTGAAAAAAAGTCTGGCAAGGGAACCGTTCTTGGTCATCTATGGAGATAATTATACACAATTGGATTATGCCGATTTCATCGCCCGTGCGGAGCGTAAAAACGGGATCGGGACTGTTGCTGTTTTTGAAAAAAAAGATGTCAGGGAATGCGGAATCGTGGAGATTGGACCTGGACAGAGAATCCTCCGCTTCTTGGAAAAGCCCAAGCCGGAGGACGTTTTCAGCCACTGGGTCAATGCGGGAATTTATTATTTCCAGCCTGCGGTTTTCGAGTTTATTGGGTCCGATTATTCCGATTTTGGGTTTGACGTCTTGCCCAATATTCTTCAGCGGAGAGAACGACTCTATGCCTATAAACTCGAGACTGCGGTTTGGGCCGTTGACAGCCGCGACCTTCTGGATCAATTGAGAAAGCGAAAAGGGGTAGCCTAATGATTATTACGAGGACGCCTTTCCGGTTTACACTCGGCGGAGGAGGTACGGACCTGCCTTCCTACTATTCCCAATATGGGGGCTTTATTTTTGCCGCGGGCATCAACAAGTATATGTTCATTAGCGTCAACCGTCCGATTGTTGATAACCTGGTCCGGGTGAAATATACAAAAACAGAGATCGTCATCCACCGGGAGGAATTGAAGCACGAAATCGCCAAAGAGGCCATGAGGATGATGAGTCTCGAAGATTCTGTGGAAATTGTTTCCATGGCCGACGTTCCCGCCGGGACGGGCCTAGGATCTTCGAGCTGCTATGCAGTGGGCCTTCTCAATGCCCTGCACAGCCTGAAAAGAGATTACGTTCCGCTTGAAGATCTTGCTGAGCAAGCTTGTGAACTTGAAATCCGAAGGCTTGGCAAGCCGATCGGAAAGCAGGATCAATACATGGCGGCCTTTGGAGGGTTGAGAGTTTTGGACATTAAAACAGATGGAACTGTCCAGGTTCATTCGGCAAAAATTGATGATGCCACTCTGGATGATCTCAACAGGAATCTCCTCATGTTCTACACGGGGACTTTCCGGAGCGCCGACCAAATTCTTGCCGCGCAGAGTCAAGGAGCCAGAGAAGGGAAGACCGAAATCCTGGAAAGCCTGCACCATATCAAGGAGATTGGCTACAAAGTCCTTGAAGCCGTAGAAAGCGGCAACCTCACCGCGGTGGGATTCCTTTTTGATGAACATTGGGAGTATAAAAAAAGGATTTCTCCCCAGATGACAAATTCGTTGTTTGATGAGATTTATGAGATCGCCAAAGCCAACGGCGCTTTAGGAGGAAAAATCTCCGGCGCGGGGGGCGGCGGCTTCTTTCTCTTTTATGTCGAGGAACACCAGGCCCGCTTCCGGGATGCCATGAGAAAATTGAATTTAAGGGAAATGAGATACAGGTTTGACTTTGAGGGGACCAGAGTGCTGGTCAATTTTATGGATGGAGTCAGGTAAAAAAATTTTAAGGTTTCGGTTCGCCCGCATTGGTTTCTGAGAAAGGACGTGGATTTGGACCATGGAAAAGACAATCGGAATCATCGGCCTCTGGCATTTGGGTTGTGTTCTCTGTGCAGCCTGGTGCAAGCTGGGACATACCGTCGTGGGTTTCGATGATGACACCTCCCGTATCGAAAACTTGAAAAGGGCTACTCCGCCCATCTACGAACCAGGTCTTTCCGATGCCATCCGGGAGGGCCTGGGCAACGGCAAAATCACATTTTCCGATGACATCCGCGCCCTGGCGTCTTGTGATTTTATCTTCCTTTCTTATGATACCCCCGTCCGCGAGGATGATTCGAGCGATACGGCCATCCTCGAAAAAGCGATTGAGGACGTCCGGCCGATCCTCAAAGACGGCGCCATCTTGATCGTGAGCTCTCAATCGCCGATCGGTCTTTGCCGCGAGCTTCGGACGCGGCTCCGGAGAGAAAACCCGATGCTGGAGCTTGCTTATTCTCCGGAGAACCTGAGGCTCGGCGACGCCATCCGTTGCTATCTCAACCCAGGAAGGATCATCCTGGGCGCTGCCGACACCAGGACTGGTGAGCAGTGCAAAAGTCTTTTCTCCCAGATCCCGGCAGAAATCCTGGCCATGAGCATGGAGAGTGCCGAAATGGTCAAGCACGGGATCAATTCTTTTTTGGCCATGAGCATTGTTTTTGCCAACCATTTGGCGGATATTTGCGAATCCGCGGGAGCCCGGATCGACGATGTTGTGGCAGGGATGAAATCCGATCCCCGCATCGGCCAGAACGCCTATCTGGCGCCGGGGATCGGGTTTTCGGGAGGAACTCTTGGCAGGGACCTCAAGGTCTTGGATCAGAAAAATCGTGAGAGCGACGGCGCGGCCAAGATTTTCGGCCTCATCCACACCATGAACAACCAGCGAAAATTCTCTATCCTCAAGCGGATCGAAAAAATCGTGGGCCGGTGCGAGGGGAGCTCGATCGGGATTCTGGGGATCACCTATAAGCCGGGAACGAGCACCTTGCGAAGAAGCCTGCCTTTGGAAATCGTCGACCTTCTTCTGGAGAAAAAAGCCGAAGTCCGGGTCTTTGACCCAAAGGCGGACTATACAGAGCTCTCCCACAGCCCAAAATTCCAAATCGCCCCCAGCCTCGAGAAAGCATCTCATTCCGTCGATCTTCTCGTCCTCTTGACGGAATGGCCGGAATTCAAGGATGTCGACTGGGAAAAAGTCTTCGGCCGGATGAGACGACCCGTCATTTTTGATACAAAAAATTTTTTGGATCGAGACAGGCTGACCTCGCTGGGGTTTGAATATCATTCCGTCGGGAGGTAGAGTATGGGCATGTTGGATTCGAGAGTCATCGTCATCACGGGCGGAAGCTCGGGGATCGGTGCAGAAATCGCCAGAGCTTGCGCCGCGGAAGGCGCCACAGTTGTCATTTCAGCCCGGACGATCGACGGTTTAGAGAAAACGCTGAAGGATCTCAAGAATATTTCCCAGAGAAATCATGAACTCTATCCTCTTGATGTCAGCCAATATCCTCATGTCCGGGATTTCGCCCGGTGGTGCGCGGCGAAGTTTCAGTACATCCATGGTCTCGTCAACTGTGCCGGCATCTATGGCCCCATCGGAAAAACGTCTCAGGTCAGCATGGAGAAATTTGCCGAGGCGATCGCGATCAACTTTTTGGGAACCGTTTACGCCTGTCAGGCCTTGATTCCGCTTTTTCCGTCTTCGATGCGGAAGAAAATCGTCAATTTTTCTGGCGGCGGTGCCGCCGCGCCTTTTCCCCATTTTTCGGCCTACGCGACC
>Ga0209253_10001473_pt1 | contig 20613 bp, 17 predicted proteins | sample FrelakmetBRP12BR_FD_187145 | JGI IMG/M metagenome (GOLD analysis project Ga0209253, IMG submission 187145) | Freshwater lake sediment microbial communities from the University of Notre Dame, USA, for methane emissions studies - BRP12 BR (SPAdes)... | ecosystem: Environmental > Aquatic >...
TTCGAAGCGGTCCGTAAGCTCGCGGATCAACGACTGCGCGACGCGATCCTGGCCGGCGCGCAGCGTGATCTCGCCCTCGTGCAGGTCCTCGCCCTCGTCATAGGCGTAGCTCGACGCGAGGTGGCGCACCGCGGCCTCGGCCTGGATGCGCACGTACTCCTGGTAGTCCTCGACGTCGAAGCTCGCCTGCGCGCTGTCCTGCACGCGCCAGACGATGGCGGCTGCGATCTCGATCGGGTTGCCGCGCTTGTCGTTGACTTTCAGCCGGTCGCTGGCGAGGTTGTGCGCCCGCAGGCTGATCTTCTGCTTCTTGTAGAACGGGTTGGCCCAGTGCAGGCCCTCCATCCGGTCCGTGCCCTTGTATGCGCCGAACAGCAGCAGTATCGCAGCCTCGTTCGGCTGCAGCATGTACAGCCCGGACAGCACGAATGCGCCGAGGATGAACAGCGGCGCCGCGATCAGCAGCACCTGCGGCCCCGCGACGCCCACGTTGAGGATGAAGAACACGGCTGCGGCGAGCAGCGCGAGGCCGATGCCGAGTCCGACGTAGCCGCTGATGGTGCGACGCTCGATCTCGCCTGTGCGCGACATGGGCTGCTGGGTCATCTGCGGTCTCCGGCTGCTGGCGGCGCTGGGCGCCGCTGATTACAAAGTGATATCACTATGATAGTCCTGGCACCGACTGTCAAGCCGCGGCTCAGTCCCGCGCCGCTTCCGTGTCCAGCACCTGCACGGTGCTGCGGAACAGTGCGTGCGCACTCTCGCGATCCCGGTCGATCGCGACGATTCCGATCTTGCCGAACTCCGACAACGCGCCAATCAGGGTGAACACGACGCCGCGGTTCCGCTGCGCGTCGAAATGCAGGTCGTGCCGGTCGGTCACCTCGACGAGGTCCTCCGGGGTCAGCCGACGGTACAACGGGTTCACGACGTTGTCGGTCGCGTAATAGCTGCGGCTGCCGTCGTAGGGCGTGGCGAACTCCGCGCGCCCGGCGTCGTAGTGCCCTTGCGTCAGGAACTGCAGCATCTGGAACGTGTGGGTCGTGCCGCCCTTGCGCAGGTTGATCTCGATCGCCACGTGACGCCAATCGTCGTCGCCGGGGACGGACACGAAATCGACGCTGAAGCGCCCGAGCGCGCCCTTTGCCTGCAGCACCTGTCCGATTCTCAGCGCCAGTCGCTGGATCTCACGCGCGTAGGCTGGGTCCGCAGGAAACGTGCACGCCTGGAAGATCTGTCCGGAGGGCCCTCCGAGGATCTGGTCGTGCGTCGAGATCACCTCGAGGCCGCCGACTGGCGTGATGCGCAGCTGCACGGACGGTGAGCGCACACCCGCGCCCTCGATCCACTCCTCGACGATGCCGCCCATCGCGGCGAGCTTCGCGGTGTAGAGGTCCCAGCACATGTCGCGCGCTTCGAAGGCGAGGTTCAGCGGCAGGTGGGCCGCGACCCAGTGCCGCACACGCTCGGCCGGGCAGCCTGCGAACGAGAACACCGCGTTGCCTTCGCCGGAGAAGCCGTCGTTCAGTTTCACGACGGCGCGCAAGAGTTCTGGCTTGCCCGACTTGAGGGCCGCCAGTGATTCCGCCAGGTCCGGCACGCTCGCCAGGCCCTCCGCGCCGTCCGGCAACGGCACGCCGGCCTCGCGAAAGATCCTGCGGCTGCCGCTCTTGCCGCCATGGTGCTGCAGTCCCGGATCGCAGCCATACAGCGGGATGCCGAGGCGCACGGCGAGCGTCCGTTCGCCGGGCGTGACATTGAAGCATGACAGGTGCGCGTCCTCGGGATCGCCCATGGCCTGCCGGATTCGCTCGAGCAGCCGCGGCCGGTCCAGCACCTTCTGGGTGAGGGTCACCGGCGAGGCGTCGCTGGCCGACAGCAATACCAGCCGCGGTCTTGACGCTGCGAGCGGGACGCCGGGCAGCAGGCCGAGGTAGTAGTCGACGATCGCGGGTTCGAGCGGCGTGCTGCTGACGAACACGATGCGCGTGTTCGGCAATCGCAGCAGCATCAGCATCGCCAGCTGACGTTCCTCGTAGTGCAGTCCGCCGACGACCTTCGCCAGCACGTCGGGGTCCATGCTGAGCCCGGGTACGATTACGACGGTGCGCGGCACCAGCGGATCGCCAAACACCCGCTCGAACAGCGCCGGCAAGCGCGCCTGCAGCCGCGTGAACGCGGCCAGTTCCTCCACGCTGCCGGGGACCGGGAAAACTGCGGACATCGTCCTTATCCGCGCCTGGAGTCGGGAAAAGGAGAATGTCCCCTTTTTCGATCCGCGGAAAGTCCGCATGAATCGGCGCGCGGCGTCACCTAAAGTGGTCTTGTAAGCGTCGAGACCCGGCTACCCGAGGTGACCGCATGGATTGGTCGCCCATCGCCAAGCCCCGCGGTGCCTTGCGCCGCGAGCCCTGCCTGACGGACTACGAACAGGCCCGCCGTGATTTTGCGTGGGCGCAGGCCAACCACTGGCTGTCCGGCCTGCCCGGCGGCGCGCTCAACATGGCCTTCGAAGCCGTCGACCGGTACGCAGCGGGCGCGTCCGGCGAGCGCCTCGCCATCCGCTTCCTCGCCCGTGGTGCGCCGTCCGCAGACCTGAGCTTCCGCGACCTGGCCGACGCCTCGCATCGCTTCGCCAACGTCCTGGCGAGTCTCGGAGTGCAGCGCGGCGAGCGGGTCGCGACCTTGATGGGACGCGTGCCGGCGCTGTACGCGACGGTCCTCGGCACGCTGGCAGGGGGCGCCGTCTATTGCCCGCTCTTCTCCGCGTTCGGCCCCGAGCCGGTTCGTGCACGCCTGTCGCTCGGTTCCGTCCGGGTGCTGGTGACGACCGACCTGCTGTACCGCCGCAAGGTCGCACCGGTCCGCGACCAGTTGCCGCAACTCGAACACGTGCTCGTGGTGCGAACTCCCGGCGCGGGCGACTTGCCGGCGGGCACAGCAGATTTCGAAGCCGCGATGAACGCTGCCTCGACCGAGTTCGCTGCGGTCCACACCGCGCCCGATGACTACGCGCTGCTGCATTTCACCAGCGGCACGACCGGCCAGCCGAAAGGAGTGCTGCATGCGCACGCTGCAGTCAGCGCGCACGTGGCGACAGCCCGCTGGGTGCTGGATCTCCAGGCTGGCGACGTCTACTGGTGCACCGCCGATCCTGGCTGGGTGACGGGCATTTCGTACGGCGTGATCGCGCCGCTCGCCTGCGGCGTCGGCATGATCGTGGACCGCGAGGAGTTCGATGCGGCGCGCTGGTACGAGATTCTCGACACCGAGCGCGTCACGGTCTGGTACACGGCGCCGACCGCGATCCGGATGCTGATGAAGGCCGGCGTCGAACTCGCCCGGACCCGCACGTATCCGGCGCTCCGCCATCTCGCGAGCGTCGGCGAGCCGCTGAATCCCGAAGCGGTCGTGTGGGGCGTTGCAGCGCTCGGCCTGCCATTCCACGACACGTGGTGGCAGACGGAGACCGGCGCCATCATGATCGCCAACTACCCCTGCATGCCGATCCGGCCCGGCTCGATGGGCCGCCCGGTGCCGGGCATCGAGGCGGGCATCGTGCGGCCGCGTGCGGACGGCGGTGTCGACGTCGTCGAAGCGGCGGGCGAGGTCGGTGAGCTCGCGCTGCGACCCGGCTGGCCGTCGATGTTCCGTGGCTATCTCAACGAGGAGGCGCGCTACCGCAAGTGCTTCCGCGATGGCTGGTATCTCTCCGGCGATCTCGCGAAGCGCGATATCGACGGCTATTACTGGTTCGTCGGGCGCGCCGACGACGTGATCAAGGCCGCCGGTCACCTGATCAGCCCGTTCGAGGTCGAAAGCGCGTTGATGACGCATCCCGCCGTCTCGCAGGTCGGCGTGATCGGGGTGCCGGATCCGATCGCGGGGTCGGTCGTCAAGGCGTTCGTCGAACTCAAGTCGGGGTACGAGGCGGGGGAGGCGCTGCAGCGCGAGCTGCTCGCGCACGCGAGACGCCTGCTCGGCGTGGCGGTCGCGCCGCGGGAGATCGCCTTCGCGGCGCAGCTGCCTCGTACGCGCAGCGGCAAGATCATGCGCCGGCTCCTGCGCGCACGAGAACTCGGCCTGCCGGAAGGAGATCTCTCGACGCTGGAGGCGGGCTCATGAGCGGACTGCCAGACGGATTCGAGCGCGAACGCGGGCTGCGCCTGCTGCGCGAGATGCTGCGCATCCGCGAGTTCGAGGACCGCTGCGCTGAGCTCTACGGCGCGGGGCACATCCGCGGCTTCCTGCACCTGTGCGACGGCGAAGAGGCCATCGCCGTCGGCGTGATGCAGGTGCTCGGGCCGGGCGATGCCATCGTCTCGACCTATCGCGAGCACGGCCACGCGCTTGCCCGCGGCATCGCGATGGGGCCGTTGCTGGCCGAGCTCTACGGCAAGCGCACGGGTTGCAGCGGCGGGCGCGGCGGCTCGATGCACGTCTTCGACGCCGCCACGCGTTTCTACGGCGGCAACGCCATCGTCGGCGGCGGCTTGCCGCTCGCGGTCGGCCTGGGCCTGGCGGAGAAGCTGCGCGGCACGCGCAACGTGTCCGCCTGCTTCTTCGGCGAAGGCGCGGCGGCAGAAGGCGAGTTCCACGAATCGATGAACCTCGCCGCGCTGTGGCGGCTGCCCGTGCTGTTCATCTGCGAGAACAACCTGTACGCGATGGGCACGGCGCTCGCGCGTTCCGAGTCGCAGACGGACATCCGGGCGAAGGCCGCGGCGTACGACGTGCGCGCAGCCGCCGTGGACGGCATGGACGTCATCGCGGTGGAACAGGCCGCGCGCGACGCGGTCGAGCATGCGCGCGCCGGACGAGGTCCGGTCCTGCTCGAGATGCGCACCTATCGGCTGCGTGCGCACTCGATGTTCGATGCGCAGCTCTATCGCGACAAGGCCGAGGTCGAGGAGTGGCGCCAGCGCGGACCGCTGACCACGCTCACGACGCGGCTCAAGGCGGCGGGACTGCTGACCGAGGACGACTTCCAGGCCCTGCTGCGCGAGACCGACGTCGAGGTGGCCGCCGCCGTGGAGTTCGCGTCCGCGGCGGAGTGGGAGCCGGTCGGTGACCTCGCGCGGCACGTGTACGCGGAAGGGGTGAGCCCATGACGACACCGCTGCGCATCACCTACCGTGAAGCGGTCAAGCAGGGCATCCGCGAGGCCCTGCTGGCGGATCCGCGCGTGTTCCTGATGGGCGAGGACGTCGGCAAGTACGGCGGCTGCTTCGCGGTCAGCAAGGGCCTGCTCGACGAGTTCGGCGCGGAACGCATCCGCGACACGCCGCTGTCGGAGTCCGCGTTCGTCGGCGCCGGGATCGGGGCGGCGCTCGGTGGCTTGCGGCCGATCATCGAGGTCATGACCGTCAACTTCAGCCTGCTCGCGCTCGACCAGATCGTCAACACGGCGGCAACGCTGTGCCACATGTCGGGCGGGCAGTTTCCCGTGCCCGTCGTCATCCGCATGGCGACCGGCGCGGGACGGCAGCTCGCGGCGCAGCACTCGCACAGCTTCGAGGCGTGGTACGCGCACGTGCCGGGGCTGCGCGTCGTCGAGCCGGCGACGATCGACGATGCGCGCGGCATCATGCGAGCTGCGCTGGCTTCGCCCGATCCGGTGATCGTCTTCGAGCCGATCTCGCTCTACAACATGGAAGGCGAACTCACCGATGCCGCCGCGCAGGTGCGGCTCGAAGGCGCGCGAGTGCATCGCATCGGCAGCAGCGTGACGCTCGTGACCTACGGTGCGAGTCTGTGGCGCTGCGTCGCGGCCGCCGAGGTGCTCGCGCAGGACCGGATTGAAGCTGAAATCGTCGACCTGCGCAGCCTCAGGCCGCTGGACGACGCGACGGTGCTGAGTTCGGTGCGCAAGACGCGCCGCGTCGTCATCGTCGATGAAGGCTGGCGCACGTGCAGCCTCGCGGCGGAGATCGGGCAACGCATCGTCGAGCAGGCCTTCTACGACCTGGATGCGCCCATTGCGCGTGTCTGCACCGAGGAGGTGCCCATCCCGTACCCGAAGCATCTGGAGGACGCCGCATTGCCCGGCCCCGAGCGCATCGTGGCCACCGTGCGGAGGCTGCTTGGCCATGCAGACTGAGTTCCGCCTGCCCGCGCTCGGTGCCGATATGGAGGCGGGCACGCTCGTCGAGTGGCACGTGGCGCCCGGCGACCGCTGCAAGCGCGGCGACGTCGTGGCCGTGGTCGAGACCGACAAGGGCGCGATCGACGTCGAGGTGTTCGTCGACGGCATCGTGCGTGAACTGCTGGTGCCGCCGGGAACCCGCGTCCCGGTCGGTACCGTGCTGGCATTGCTCGATACCGAGGCAGCCGCTCCTGCGCCGGAGAAGGTCCCGACGCCTTCCCGGACGCCGGCGGAGGAGGGTGCGGCAGAGGCTATTCAACCGCGCGTGAAGATCTCGCCGGCAGCGCGCAAGCGCGCGCTGGAAATGCACGTCGATGTCGCGTCGCTGCGCGGCACCGGCCCGGAGGGTGCGATCACGCTCCAGGATGTCGAACGGGTCGGGCCCTCACCCCAACCTTCTCCCGCAGTCGCAGCAGAGGGGGCCGCCGGCATGCGCGCCGCGATCGCGGCCGCCATGTCGCGCTCCAAGCGCGAGATTCCGCACTACTACCTGGCCACGACGGTCGACGTGACGCCCGCCGTCGAGTGGCTCGCGGCGCACAACGCCGCTGTGCCGGTGACCGAGCGACTGTTGCTGCCGGTGCTGCTGGTCAAGGCGGTTGCGCTGGCTTGTCGCGAGCAGGCCGGCTTCAGCGGCTTCTATCGCGAAGCCAAATACGAACGAACCCCGGTCGTGCACGTTGGCGTTGCGGTTGCGTTGCGCGGCGGTGGGTTGGTTGCGCCGGCCCTCGCGGACACCGCGACCCGGTCGCTGCCGGAGTTGATGGACGGTTTCCGCGACCTGGTCACACGCGCCCGAGCCGGGAGACTGCGTGCCAGTGAGCTCGCTGCGCCGACCATCATCCTGACCAGCCTCGGCGAGGCGTCGGTCGAGACCGTGTTGCCCATCATCCAGCCGCCCCAGGTCGCGATCGTGGGTGCCGGCGAGGCCGCTGTTCGCCCCTGGATCGTCGACGGCAATGTCGTCCCGCGCCACCTGCTGACGCTGTCGCTGGGAGCTGACCATCGCGTCACGGACGGGCGACTCGGCGCGCACTTCCTGGCGCGGATTGCCGCGCTGCTCGCCGATCCGGCGGCGCTGTGAGGTTCGGATCATGAACCGCGAGCAAACGGCACGCCGCGTCCTGGAACTGTTGACGGCGATTGCACCCGACGTCGAGGCGAACTCGGTGATCCCCGGCGTCGCTTTCCGTGACCAGTTCGACTTCGACTCGATGGACACGCTCAACTTCGCCATCGCTTTGCATCGCGAGTTCGGGGTGGACGTGCCGGAGACCGACTACGCGCATCTCGCGAGCCTCGACCAGTGCGTCGCGTACCTCGCGGAGCGCCTCGCCTGAAGCCGGGCGCACCGGCAGGCCGGGCGCCGTCGGCGGCCAACGGCCCCAGCCCGCAAGCGGCGCCCGCGTCGCAAGACAATGAATCCGTCCGGTACAACGCCTACGATGGGGTCCCATGCTCCAACTCCGCGACGTTTCCAAGTCCTTCGGCGGCCCCGCCGGCCGGCGCGTGCTCGACGCCATTGCGCTCACCGTGGTGCCGGGCGAGTACGTTGCGATCGTCGGTGAATCCGGTGTCGGCAAGTCCACGCTGCTGAACCTGATCGCAGGACTCGATGTACCCGACAGCGGCCGGCTGCTGCTCGAAGGGCGTGACCTCGCCCGGCTCGACGAGGACGAGCGCACCCAGGTCCGTCGCAGCCGCATGGGGTTCGTGTTCCAGGCATTCCATCTGTTGCCGCACCTGAGCATCGCCCGCAACGTCGCGTTGCCGCTGGCGTTGAACGGACAGGCGGGTCGCGCGGCCGACGACCGCGTCATGGAGTTGCTCGAAGCCGTGGGCCTGGCCGACCGCGCCTCCAGCTTCCCGCGTGAGTTGTCCGGCGGCGAGTCGCAGCGAGTCGCCGTGGCGCGCGCGCTGGCGCACCGTCCCGCATTGGTCCTCGCAGACGAGCCGACGGGCAATCTCGATCCCGACAATGCGGCGATGATCCTGGAACTGCTGCGTGCGCAGATCAAGCGGGACGACGCGGCGGGCATTCTCGTCACGCATTCCGCCGCGGCGGCAGCCTCGACCGACCGTGTCTACGAACTCACGCGCGCCGGGCTGACGCTTCGAACATGAGCGCCATGGCACAGGCACTGCCTCCGGGCAGGAGGGCGCTGCGGGCCCGGCTGTCGCTGCTGGATGCCGCGGCCTTCGGTCCGCTGCGCCAGGCGCCAGGCCGCACCCTGCTGGCTGTCCTCGCGATCGCGCTTGGCGTCGCGCTCGGTTTCGCGGTCTATCTCATCAATCGCGTAGCCGCCGACGAGGTGCAGGGAGCGTCGCGCTCGCTGTTCGGCCTCGCCGATCTCACGGTGCAGTCGCCGGGCAGCGGCTTCGACGAGTCGCTGTTCCCTCGGCTTCTGCGCGTGCCCGGCGTCGCTGCCGCGAGCCCGGTCGTCGAAGTGCAGGTTCGACTGCCGGGGCGCGAGCGAAACCTGAAGCTGCTCGGCATCGATCCGTTCCGCGCGCTGCAGATGCAACCCGCGCTCGCAGGCGCCGGTGCGACGGCCGAGCGGCAAGGGCAGGGGCTGCTTGCCGAGAATTCGATCTGGCTGAGTCCGGCGGCGGCACAGTCACTGGAACTCGAGGTTGGTGACGATCTCGACGTGCAGGTGGCGCTCGATCGCGTGCGCTTCCGTGTTGCCGGCATATTGCCGCCCGGTGCATACACGCAACCCGTCGGATTGCTGGACATCGGCGAGGCGCAGTGGCGACTGCAGCGGCTGGGGCGACTCGATCGTGTCGATCTTCGTCTCGCGCCGCAGGCCGACCGCCAGGCCGTTCGCACCGCCATCGCGGCATTGCTGCCACCCGGCGCGCAGGTCGTCACGCCGGGCGAAGCAACCGACGATGCCGTGCGCCTGACCCGGGCGTACCGCTCAAACCTGACGGCACTCGCGCTCGTCGCACTCTTCACCGGCGCGTTCCTGGTTTACGCCACGCAATCGCTCGCAGTGGCGCGCCGGCGCCGCGAAATCGCCCTGCTGCACGCGATGGGCATGACCGTGCGCGAACAACTGGCCGCGTCGTTGCTGTCGGGAACCATCGTGGGCGCGCTCGGCGCCGCGCTGGGTGTCATCCTCGGTGCGCTGGTGGCACGTGCGGGACTTGCCGCCTTCGGCGCCGACCTCGGCGCCGGTTACTTTCGCGGCGTTGCACCTGCGCTTGCAATCAGCGCCGGCGAGTACCTCGCCTTCTTCCTGCTGGGCGTCGGCGCCGCGCTGGTCGCCACGTTCGGGCCCGCTCGCGAAGCCGCGTCGGTGCCGGCGGCCGCGGCGCTGAAAGCCGGTGACGAAGCCCCGATGGCGCCGCGCACGCACGCCAGAGTAGCGCTTACCTTGTTTGCAGCCGGCGTCCTCGCGCTCGCATTGCCGCCGCTCGAGGGTATTGCGCTGCCGGGCTACGTTTCGATCGCCTGCCTCCTGCTGGGCGCCGTCTTCCTGACGCCGAGTATCGCGTCCACCGTGTTCGGTCGCCTGCGCCCCGACGGACCCGCCTGGCGTCAGGTGGCAGTGGCCCAGCTCCGCGGCACCGCGCGGCGTGCGACCGTCAGTATCGCCGCCGTGCTCGTCAGCTTCAGCCTGATGGTCGCGATGGCGATCATGGTGTTCTCGTTCCGCATGTCGCTCGAGGCATGGATGCAGCGCATCCTGCCGGCGGATCTTTACGTGCGTGCGGGTTCGGCCGCGGTCGGCGCGTACCTCGATGTGAATGCGCAGCGATCCATCACGGCACTGCCTGAGATTGCCCGTGCGGATTTCGTGAAATTCCAGGACGTGCTGTTGCCAGGCGAGCGACTGCCCCTCACCATCATCGCGCGCCCGATCCACGAGCCGACGGCCGACCAGGTGATCCCGATCCGACGGTCGGCGACCGGGCCCGCGCCGCCAGGAGCCATTCCGGTGTGGGCTTCCGAAGCCGCGCTGGATTTGCGGGGCTTCGACGTTGGTACCGAATTCGACCTGCCCATCGGTGGCCAGGTCGTGCGTGCGACGGTGCGTGGCATCTGGCGCGATTACGAGCGTCCGGGTGGCTCGATCGTCATGAACCGCGACACCTTCATCGCGTTGAGCGGTGAACGCACCGCCACGACGGCGGCGCTCTGGCTGCGGAAAGGCACCGATGCCGGGCAATTCAGCGGACGACTGCGCGACGCCATCGCGCGCAGCGGCGACTACGATGTCGCCATTCCCGGCGAGATCCGCAAGCGCTCGCTCGCCCTGTTCGACCGCACCTTCGCCGTCACGTACCTGCTCGAAGCCGTCGCGGTCCTGATCGGCCTGTTCGGCATCAGTGCGAGCACGAGTTCGCAGGTGCTCGCCCGGCGCGGTGAGTTCGGCATGTTGCGGCACCTTGGCGTCACGCGCCGCGAAATCAGTCGCATGCTTGCCTTCGAAGGGGCGGCGCTCGGCGCGATCGGGGTTGCAGCGGGTCTCGTCGTTGGCGCGATCGTGAGCATGATCCTGATCTTCGTCGTCAACCGGCAGTCGTTTCACTGGACCATGGACGTGCACGTGCCCTGGGGCCTGCTGGCGATCCTGAGCCTGGTATTGATCGGCGCGGCTGCCGCGACGGCGGCCTTCAGTGGACGTCGCGCGATGGGCGAGGACGTGGTCCGTGCGGTGAAGGAGGACTGGTGAGGCCGCGTCGTCTGGCTGCATGCGTGTTCGCATTCCTCCTCTCGCTGCGCGCGCTCGGCGAGGTTGCGTATCCACCGGTCGTGCCCGGCTACGAGATCGCCTTCCCGCGCGACGAAGGCAGTCACCCCGACCATCGCATCGAATGGTGGTACGTCACGGGCCAGCTCGACGATGACGCCAGCAAGGCCAAGGCACCGCTCGGTTTCCAGGTCACGTTCTTTCGCGTGCGCACGGGGCTCGCTGCCGACAATCCGAGCAACTTCGCACCGCGGCAGGTGCTGTTCGCGCATGCTGCAATCGCCGACCCGGCCAGCGGCAAGCTCCACCATGCGCAACGCAGCGCACGAACAGGGTTCGACCTGGCGTTTGCACGTGAGGGTCAGTTGGACGTGAAGCTGGACGACTGGTCGATCCGGCAGGCGGCTCCCGGGCGCTACGTCACGGCGGTTCATGGCGAGGACTTCGCCTTCGAACTCACGCTTGCGTCGACGCAGCCGCCGTTGCTGCAGGGTGAGCGCGGCTTCAGCCGCAAGGGGCCGGACCCGCTTGCGGCGAGTTACTACTACAGCCTGCCGCAGCTTGCGGTCACCGGCGCAGTGACGGTGGGTGGCGGCACTCGACAAGTCAGCGGCCAGGCGTGGTTCGACCATGAATGGTCGAGTGACTACGTGGACGAGGGTGCGCTCGGCTGGGATTGGCTGGGAGCGAACATGACCGACGGCGGGGCGCTGATGGCCTTCCGCATGCGCGATCGCCAGGGTGGTGCGCGCTGGGCGGGCGCGACGCTGCGTCGACCGTCGCCCGCACCTCGAGCAACAGTTCCCGCCAGACCAGAAGACGCTGAAACTGCCGGGGCGGGCGCAGTGACAACCTTCGGGCCTGAGGCAGTGCACTGGACACCGCTGCAGTCCTGGCGTTCCCCGCGGACCGGGGTGACGTACCCGGTCCAGTGGCGGGTGCAGGTCGGTGACCGGCGCTATCGGGTCGAACCGCTGCTGCTCGACGCCGAACTCGATTCACGTCCGACGACCGGCATCCTCTATTGGGAAGGGCCGATCCGCCTCATCGACGAGACGACGGGCAAGGAAGCCGGTCGCGGTTACCTCGAGCTGACGGGGTACGGCGGTAAAGTGCATCTCTGACTCGCTCTCCCGGGTTTGCCTGGGTACTAGTGGCGAGGGTTGCGGGCCGACCAGACACGAAGATCAATGTGTCGGGCCGCCAGGTGGAAGTCACGATCGGCGGTGAGCATCAGCAGGTCGTGCCGCGTGCAGATCTGGGCAAACAAGGCATCAATGGTGCCGAGTTGCAGGCCCTTGCGCCGGCAGGTATTGCGGAGTTCTGCGGCCTCAATGTGGTCACGGCGATCCGGCACGATCAGGGGCAGGGCCGCGAAGCGTTCGATGATCTGCTTGCGGGCCCGCGGGCCTGCGAATCCCTGCAGCAGTTCCTGCAGCACGAGCCCGGTCGTCACCAGGCTTTCTCCGCCGCGTAGCGCGGCCGTGAGCGCGTCGACTTCGGGAGCGTCGACCGGCGCATCGCGGCGCAGTGCGAGCGACCAGACGCTGGTGTCGACGAACAGCGTCATCCGCGTGTGCGCTCAGCCTTGTAGTCGTAGCCGGTGTCCCATTCGAGCTTGCCCATCAACTCCATCAGCCGCTTCTGACGGCGGCGGGCCACGAACTCCTCGAGCGCACGGGTGACTGCGGCGCGCTTGGTCTTCTCGCCGCTCACTTCCAGCGCCGCCTCGATGAGCTTCGGATCGATCGACAGGTTGGTCGCCATGTGTGATACCTCACACATATTTTCACACATCCGATCCCGTCCGGCAAATGCATATTCCGGCGCTACGCGTTGCCGCAGGCGTCGGAGGTAAGGAGGCGGGAGGCGGGAGGCGTGAATCAGCTCAGAGCTGGCTTGCGTTGAACGTGTCGCAGGCGTTCGGATCGCCTGAATTCATCCCCGTCATCAGCCAGCGGCTGCGCTGTTCCGACGTGCCGTGCGTGAACGCATCGGGCACGACGCGGCCCTGGGTTGCGCGCTGCAGCGTGTCGTCGCCGATGGCCGACGCCGCGCGCATGCCTTCGTCGATGTCCGCCTGGGTGATGTTGAGCCGCGGCGCCGCGTCGCGCGCCCACACGCCGGCGTAGCAATCCGCCTGCAACTCCAGCATCACCGAATACTGGTTCGCCTCGGCCTTGCTGCCGGCGCGGCTCTGCAGCTTCTGCACCTGCTGTGCCGTGCCCGTCAGGTTCTGCACGTGATGACCGACCTCGTGCGCAATCACGTAGGCCTGGGCAAAATCGCCGGGGGCACCGAATCTCTGCTCGAGTTCCTGGAAGAACGAGAGGTCGAGGTAGAGTTTCTGGTCGAGCGGGCAATAGAACGGTCCCATCGCGGCCTGGCCGGTGCCGCACGCGGATTCCGTCTGCCCGCTGAACATCACCATCGTCGGTGGCGTGTACTTGCCACCGAACAGTCTGCCCCAGGTCTCCTCGGTCTGTGCGAGCGTCACGCCCGCAAGTTCGCTGAGCTCCGCTTCGGGCGCCGACTCCTGGTACGGCTGTGGCGGCTGTTGCGGCTCGACCTGGGTCTGCTTCGTCGCAACGCCCAGGAACGGCAGCGGGTTGATGCCGAGGAAGCTCAACACGATGAGGAACAGGATACCGCCCACGCTGAGGCCCACGCCCTTGCGCATGGGCGACATGCCTCTGCGGTCTTCGATGTTCGAGCTGCGACGTTGGCCGCGAATATCCATGCTGTCGGTCTCCTGCGGTGGAGTCGAACTATGTCATCTCCATCCGGGGGCGGGGAAGTGTCCGCGAAAAGTGTCCGCCGACTGCCAGCGGACACCCGGACACCGCGCAAGGGTTCCGCGCTCAGCCACAAATCATTTCCAAAACATAGACTTGCGCGATCGACGGCGGCTGGCACGATCCCTGCAAACTAAACCCTACCAGCCCGCATCCAAGCCAGTGACATGTCAATCGCCAGCCTCAAGCGAACTCCAGACAAGATTGCCGCGCCGGGCATGCGCAGCACCGACGGTCAGGATCGCGTCGTCGCGCAGGCCACCGGATGGCAGCACGATCGACGCGTCCGCATCGCCGCGGCTGTCGCGCTGCTCGTGCTCGGTGCGGTGGTCCTGGTGTGGTTCCTGCAGGGCTGGGCGTCGACGGACGCGACCGTTGCCCTCGATCGCGTGCGCGTCGCGACGGTGACACGCGGTGAATTCTTGAGCGACGTCGCCGCGCAGGCCACCGTCGTGGCCGCCGTCAGTCCCACGATGTATGCGCCGGCGGCCGGCACCGTGACTCTCAACCGCAATGCGGGCGACGCGGTCAAGAAAGGCGACCTGCTCGCGACCGTCGAAAGTCCCGGCTTGCGGAACGAGTTCGAGCGCGAGCGCGCCACGCTCGAGAGCCTCGTCGTCGACCTGCGCCGCCAGGAGATCGACGTACGCCGCAAGATCCTGCAGAGCCAGCAGAATGCGGACATGGCCGGCGTCGCGATCCGTGCGGCCGAGCGGGAGTTCGCGCGCGCCCAGACAGCGTGGGACCAGCGGGTCATCAGCCAGCGCGACTTCCAGCGGGCCCAGGACGAACTCGACGAGGCGAAACTCACGCACCACCACGCGGTCGAGACCGCGGGCCTCGAAAAGGAAGGGCTCGAGTTCGAATTGCAGACACGACGTCTGCAGCGGGACCGGCAGCAGTTGCTGGTAGAGGACCTCGAGCGTCGCGTCGGCGAGCTCGCGGTGAAATCGCCGGTCGATGGCATGGTCGGCAACCTCGCGGTGACGCAGAAGGCTGCCGTGCAGCAGGATGCCGCGCTCCTCACCGTCGTCGATCTCTCCGCGCTCGAAATCGAGTTCCGCGTCGCCGAGACCTACGCCGGGACCATCGGCGTCGGCATGCAGGCCGACGTGTCGTATGGCGGCAAGACGTACGCGGGCGAAGTGAGCGCGATCTCGCCGGAAGTGCGCCAGGGCGAAGTCACCGGGCGCGTGCGACTGCGCGAAATCCCGGCTGGTCTGCGCCAGAACCAGCGCGTTTCGGTGCGCATCCTGATGGACAAGCGCGACAACGTACTCAAGGTGGAGCGTGGCGGCTTCTACGAAGCCGGCGGCGGCGCCACGGCCTATGTCGTGCAGGACGGTGTCGCCGAGCAGCGTCCGATCAAGACCGGCGCCGTGAGCGTGCGCGAGATCGAAATCGTCGACGGTCTGGCCGCGGGCGACCGGATCGTGATTTCGGACACCGAAGATTTCAAGAATGCGCCGCGCGTGATGCTCGCGGACTGACGAACGAACGCAAGAGGACGAACCATGTTCGAAATGACCCAGGTGACGAAGGCCTACCGGACGGACCTGCTCGAGACGCACGCGCTGCGCGAGTTCAGCCTGAAGGTCGACAAGGGCGAATTCGTCGCCGTGACCGGTCCCTCCGGCTCCGGCAAGACCACGTTCCTCAACGTGGCGGGCCTGCTCGAGACATTCGATTCCGGCAGCTACCGTCTCGATGGCGAGGACGTGAGCAAGCTTGGCGACGACGCGCGCTCCAGGGTGCGCAATCACAAGATCGGGTTCATCTTCCAGAGCTTCAACCTGATCCCCGACCTGAACGTGTTCGACAACGTCGACGTGCCGCTGCGCTACCGCCGCATGCCGGCGGCCGAACGCCGCGAGCGGATCAACTCCGCGCTCGACCTGGTGGGGCTCTCCTCACGCACGAAACATTTGCCATCACAGCTTTCGGGTGGCCAGCAGCAGCGTGTCGCCATTGCGCGCGCGCTCGCGGGCGACCCGGCACTGCTGCTCGCCGACGAACCCACCGGCAACCTCGATTCGCTGATGGCGCGCCAGGTCATGGACCTGCTCGAGCAGATCAACGGCATGGGCGCCACCATCGTGATGGTCACGCACGACCCGGAGCTCGCGCGACGCGCGCACCGCAACGTGCAGGTCATCGACGGCCAGATCACCGACTACAAACCGTACGAAGCGCACGCAGCCAGCGTGACGATGCTGCGCCCGCAGGCAGCCGACGCGACCTACGGCTGATCCCGGCCAGGAGGCACCCGACATGTTTTCCTACGACCTGCGCCTGGCGCTCGACAGCATGAAACGCCATCCGGGGCTCTCCGCGCTGATGGTGCTCGCGATCGCGCTGGGCATCGCCGTCTGCACGGTGACGTTCACGATCTACCACGCGATGGCGACCAACCCGATCCCGGACAAGAGCGGCCAGCTGTATGCGGTGACGCTCGACACGTGGAGTGCCGAACGCCCGTACGACGACGACAAGCCGGACCTTGCGCCGCAGCTGCTGACCTATCGCGATGCCATGTACCTGTATGGGGCAAAGGCCGCGTCACGCAGTGTGGTCATGTACAAGTCCGGCGCGTTGCTGCTGCCGGAGCGCGACGGCGTCAAGCCGTTCAACGCCCAGTTGCGCGTGACGACGCACGAGTTCTTCCCCATGTTCGACGTGCCGTTCCAGTACGGCCAGGGTTGGGACACGGCGGCCGACGAAGGTCCGCAACCCGTCGTGGTGTTGAACCACGAAACGAACCAGAAAGTGTTCGGCGGCGAGAACAGCGTCGGCCGGACGGTCAAGCTCGGCAAGGTCGAGTACCGTGTCGTCGGCGTGCTGCGGCCGTGGGCCCCCAGTCCCAAGTTCTTCGACCTCAACAACGGTTCGTTCGAGGACCCCGAGGATGCGTACATCCCCTACGGCTGGGGCAGGGCGCTCGAAATGCCCGTGTACGGCAACACCAACTGCTGGAAGCCCGAGGGCGGCGACAACTACCAGGATTTCCTGAATTCGGAGTGCATCTGGCTGCAGTTGTGGGCGGAGCTGCCGACTGTCGCGGACCGCGACAGGTACCAGGCCTTCGTCGACAACTATGCGCGCAGCCAGAAGGCGGCGGGGCGCATGCCGCGGCCGCTCAACAATCGCCTGTACGACGTCGAGCAGTGGCTCGACCGCAACGACGTCGTGCAGAAGGACAACCGCGTGTTGATCGGCATCGCGCTGCTGTTCCTCGGCGTGTGCCTCGTCAACGTGGTCGGCCTGCTGCTCGCCAAGTTCCTGAACGCGGCTCCGTTGACCGGCCTGCGTCGGGCGCTCGGTGCCAGTCGTCGCGACATCGTCCGCCAGCACATGACCGAGGTGCTGCTGATCGGCCTGGCGGGCGGCGTGCTCGGCATCCTGTTCGCCGTCGGTGGCCTCGCCGGTATCCGCGCAATCTACGGGTCCGATTTCACCCGCGGCTCCTACGAGCGGCTGACGGAAATCGACCCTGTCGTCGTGCTCGTCACGCTCGGGTTGTCGCTGGTGGCTGGCGCGATCGCGGGACTGTATCCCTCGTGGCGCATCGGTCGCACCGCGCCGGCTGTCTACCTCAAGACCCAGTAAGTTCGCAAGGACACCGACCCCATGGACATCAGACCGATCCTGAGTTCGCTGCGCCGCAGCCCGACCGGCGCCATCCTCGTGGCGCTGCAGATCGCGCTCGCGCTCGCCATCGTCGTCAACTCGCTGTTCATCATCGTGCAGCGGTTCGAGAAGGTGAACCGCGATCCCGGCATGGACGTGCCGAACATCTTCTTCGTCGGCTTCCAGGTCTCGAGCGACAAGTTCCAGGGCGAAGCGACGATGCGCGAAGACCTGCAGATGCTGCGCAGCCTGCCCGGCGTGCAGGCGGCGACGGTGGTCAATGGAGTGCCCCTGTCCGGCGGCGGCTCGGCGACGTCCATGTACACCGAGTCCAACCAGAAGGGCCGGCGTGGCGACATGAACTACTTCCAGGTGGACGAGCAGGGGCTCGAGACGTTCGGCGTCAGGCTCGCGGAAGGCCGCAACTTCGACGCGACGATCGTGACCAAGCCGGCACGCAACAGCTCGACGTCGCCCTCCGGCATCCTGATCACGAGGGACGTGGCCAAGGACCTGTTCCCGGACGGTTCCGCGCTCGGCAAGACGATCTACACCGGCACGAACGAACCGGTGACGATCCTCGGCATCATCGACCACATGCACGGCTCCTGGCCGGGTTGGGACACGGTCGGCAACGTCGCCTTGTTTCCCGTGATCACGGACGAGACGTACGCCCGGTACATGGTGCGCGCCAAGCCGGGGCAGCGCGATGCGATGATGAAGATGGCCGAGGAGGTCCTGGGCAAGGTCGACAACGGCCGTGTCATCCTGCGCGTGCGCTCGCTCGAGTACGTCGCCGCCTCGAGCTACGCCGAAGATCGCGCGATGGCCCTTTACCTGAGCGTCGTCATCGCACTGCTGCTGGGCATTTCGGCGCTCGGCATCTTCGGCCTGGCGGCGTTCAACGTCAGCACGCGCACCAAGCAGATCGGTACCCGCCGCGCGGTCGGCGCCCGTCGCACCGACATCCTGCAGTACTTCCTGGCCGAGAACTGGCTGATCACGTCGCTGGGCCTGGTACTTGGCTGCGTGCTGGCGCTGCTGCTCGGCTACTGGCTCAGCACGACGTTCGAACTCCCGCGGCTGAAGCTCTATTATCTGCTGCTGGGGGTGGTTGGGCTCTGGATCGTCAGCCTCGCGGCAGCGTTCCGGCCCGCGCGTCGCGCTTCGATGGTCTCGCCGGCGATTGCCACCCGCACCGTCTGAACTCACGCAACAGGTTGCAGCCAGCCGAATGCAGGGTCGCACGCTACTGGTCATAGACGACAACGATGCCGTGCGTACGGCGCTCGACGTCCTGCTGACGCTCGAAGGCGCGAAGGTGGAATGCGTTGCCACGCCGCGCGCCGGCCTCGAGCGCGTGGCGCAGGGCGGCGTCGACCTGGTCATCCAGGACATGAACTTCCAGCGCGAGGCGACCTCGGGCGACGAAGGCATTGCGCTGTTCCGCTCGCTGCGGGTGGTGCAGCCCGACCTGCCGGTGGTGCTGCTCACGGCCTGGACGCAGCTCGAGACCGCGGTCGAACTCGTGAAGGAGGGCGCCGCGGACTACCTCGCCAAGCCCTGGGACAACGCGCGACTGGTGACGACGGTGCGCAACCTGCTGCAGCTGCAAGCGGCGCTGGCGGCGGAGCGCGATCGCCTGGCACGCGTCGACCGATCGCACGCCGAGCTCGCGGCGCGGTTCGACCTGCGCGGCATCGTCTATCGCAGCGCCGCCATGCATGCCGTCGTGCAGATGGCCACGCAGGTGGCGAAGGCAGACGTGCCGGTGCTCGTCACGGGACCCAACGGCGCGGGCAAGGAAATCCTGGCCGAGATCATCCAGGCCAACTCCGCGTCGAAGGCCGGTCCGTTCGTGCGGGTGAACGCCGGCGCGCTGCCGGCGGACCTGCTCGAGAGTGAATTGTTCGGCGCGGAGGTGGGCGCGTACACGGGCGCGTCGAAGGCGCGCGAAGGCCGCTTCGAGGCCGCGAACGGCGGGACGCTGTTCCTCGACGAGATCGGCAATCTGCCCCTGACCGGGCAGGCCAAGCTGCTGCGCGTGCTGCAGACCGGCGAGTTCGAGCGGCTCGGCTCCAGCCAGACCCGCAAGGTGAATGTACGCATCGTTTCAGCGACCAACACACCGCTCGGGGAAGCGATCCGGCAGGGCCGTTTCCGTGAAGACCTCTATTACCGGCTCAACGTCATCGAACTGCAGGTGCCGCCGCTCGCCGAGCGTCGCGACGACATCCTGCCGCTGGCAAGGCACTTTCTCGAGCCGGGGTATGGACTGCTGCCGGATGCCGAGCGCCTGCTTGTGCGTTACGACTGGCCCGGCAACGTGCGCGAACTGCGCAACAGCATCCGCCGTGCCTGCCTGCTTGCAGGCACGACGCGCATCGCGGCGGCCGACCTGATGCTGCCGGGATCGGGCACCACCGGATCGTGGGAAGCGCTCCCCACCCGCGAGCCCGACCGCGATGAAATCGAAAGTGCGCTCACCCGCCACGAGGGCGTGATCGCCAAGGCCGCGCGCGACCTGGGGCTCTCGCGCCAGTCGCTGTACCGGCGCATGGAGAAACTCGGCATCGCGCCCGGCAGCCAGGACGGGCGCTGAACCATGCGGCAGCGGCGGGTCACGCTCTTCCTCGTCGCGCTGGGGCTGTTGACGCTCGTCGCCCTCGGCCTGATGGACATCGCGTGGTCGTACCGTGCCGCGGCACTGGTGTTCGCGACGGCCGCCTACGCGACGCTGGCCTGGTGGGTACGGCGCTCGCTGCACGCGCAGGAGTCGCTGCTGGACTCCCTCGCCGACGGCATCTCGAGCCTGCACGACGCGGACTACAGCATCAGCATCGCGGAACCCCGGGATGCGAAATGGCGCAAGCTGGTGACTGCCTACAACGCGCTGGGCGGCAAGCTGCGCCGGCAGCGCCAGGATCTCTACCAGCGCGAACTGCTGCTCGACACCGTGATCCAGGCGTCGCCGCTGGCGTTGCTGCTGACGAACGCCACCGGCACGATCCTGTACGCGAATCTCGCGGCCCGGCAGCTGCTGTCCGCGGGTCGCAAGCTCGAGGGGCTTGCGCTCGCGCCCCTGCTCGAGCCGATGCCGCCCTCGCTGCGCGAGGCGTTCGAGGACAATCGCGACCGGCTGTTCACTGCGACGATCAGGAACGATGCCGAGGTTTTCCACGTCTCGCATCGCCAGTTCCTGCTGAACGGGCAGCCGCACCGCCTGCGCCTGCTGAAGCAGCTCACGCGCGAGGTCAACGCCCAGGAAGTGGCGATCTGGAAGCGCGTGATCCGCGTCATTGCGCACGAGATCAACAATTCCGTCGCGCCGATCGCGTCGCTG
>Ga0209253_10001474_pt1 | contig 20609 bp, 17 predicted proteins | sample FrelakmetBRP12BR_FD_187145 | JGI IMG/M metagenome (GOLD analysis project Ga0209253, IMG submission 187145) | Freshwater lake sediment microbial communities from the University of Notre Dame, USA, for methane emissions studies - BRP12 BR (SPAdes)... | ecosystem: Environmental > Aquatic >...
AGCTTCGACATGGGCGGCCCGAAGCATAGGCTCCCGGCCGCGCCCCCGGCAAGATGGCTCCGCGCCCTGCCTCGGCGCACTGCCCTCACCCGCCGAGGGCCCGCAGGAGCGCGCCGGCCCGCCGCGCGACCTCGTCCGTTCCCCCACCGAGGTCCCGGAGATCGCCCCGAGCGGCCTCGAGGCGCTGCCCGCGATTCGTGCCTGCGTCGGCGGGCACCGCGAGGAGCGCCTCGGCCCGAGCCAGCCGGACCTGCCGGTCATCGGGGGCCAGCCGGATCGCCGCCTCGGCGCAGAGCAGCGCCATCCACGCCTCCCCACGCCGCCGCTCCACCTGCGAGAGAAGCGCCCACGCCAGCGCGTCACGGGGGTTCGTCACCACCAGTCCTTCCAGGATCCCGCGCGCCACGTCCAGGTCTCCCTCGGCGGCCTCTCGCGCCGCCAGCGACGCCACCGCCGCTCCCAGCTCCTCCGTGAAGCCCTGCAGCTCGGCGAGAGTCCTGCCGGCCTTCAGATCCTCGATCGTTGGAATCACGTGCGCCTCCTACCGGATGTTCTGGATGGCCACCATGGTCGTCTCGTGCATGCCCTTCATGACGTTCGAGACCAGGGTGAACATCTGGTTCTGTTTCTCCACGAGTCGCTGGATCTCGAGCATCTCGAGCCGCTCGTCGGGAGAGCCGGCCTCGCCCGCGGCAGTCTTGGGATCGGCCTTTGGGTCGGCCTTGGGCTTCGGGGTGGCAGTTCCCTTGGTCGGGGTCTTGTCCTTCGTGGTGCCTGACGACCCGGTCTTCGGCTTCGCCGGCGTGGACCCGCCACCCAGCATCGCGCCGAGCCCCTCCCCGAGCGCGAGCGCGGCTGGCGCGAGCATGGGGAGCCCGAGGGCCGTTGCGAGGGCGGCGAGAATCGGGCCGCCCAGGACTTGAAGTGCATCCTTCAGGAACTCGTCCACCCCGCCGAAGACCGAATCGGCGATGGCGAGAGGCGGGCAGATGACCTTCAGGATGGTGCCGAAGATTCCACCGTCGTCCTTCTTCCCCTCCGTCCCCGCCTCCCCGTACTTGGCCTTGTAGTCCTTCATCTTCTGCGTCAGCTCGCCGTCGAGCTTCTTCTGCACCGCCATCATGAAGCGGGCGAGCTTCTCCTCGACGCTGAGGGACGGGTCGGTGAGGAACGACCACTCCCCGGTGATCTTCGGACCGGTCGCCGCCTTCTCCTTCGCCGGGGAGGCGGTGGTGGCCGCCTTTGCGTACCCGGCACCGGCTCCCGGCCGAGCGGCCGACGGAGAGACGAGCCACGCCGAGGAAGCTGCGCTCCCCGTGCCGGTGATCCAGGGAAGCTGCATGGCAGCGATCGCATTCGACGCGAGGCTCACCCCGTCCACGAGGCTGCTTCCCCTGGCCGACCCGGTCCGCTCCTTCTCGGTGACGTCGGCGGCCGGTACGGACGGGCGGTTGGATGCGGGGATGGCCTGGGCGCTGGTCATGGAGGGACCTCCTGGAGGAACGTGGGACGGGCCGATCCGTAGCGCCTCCCGTGCCAGCCGCCGGGCCCGATCCCACGAAGTCGGCCTGCCTGGATGGGTCGCACCCGCAACCACCCGGCCGCGCGGCGGCCGTTTGACCTCTCATCGGCCCGCTCCTAGATTGCGGCGGTGCGATACCTGGGCATCGACCTCGGACGCGCCCGCATCGGGCTGGCGCTGGCCGACGACATCCTTCGAACCGCCCGGCCACTCCGGGCAGTGCAGCGCAGCGACGAGGAAGCCGACATGGCCGAGATCGGCACCGTGGCCCGCGAGTACGAGGTGACGAGAGCGGTGGTGGGGTTGCCCTTCAACATGGACGGGACCGAGGGACCCTCGGCCCGCCTGGCGCGCGCCTTCGCGCCTCGCCTCGCCTCCGCCCTGGGGGTTCCGGTCGACCTCTTCGACGAGCGACTCTCGACCTTCGAGGCCGAGCAACGGCTTCGCGCGCGGGGCGTATCGGCCCGGGACATGAAGGGGCAGGTCGACGCCGAGGCCGCAGCCGTGATCCTTCAGGAATGGCTCGATGGGAGGACGGCTTGAGGATCGTCCGCCTGCTCGGGTTCCTGGTGTTCCTGTCGGTGCTTGCCGGTACGGCCTACGTCTGGTCCACCTGGCGCGAGCTGCGGGGGTTCCGCGATACCCCCTTCGGAACCGGCGCCGAGAAGGTCGTCGAGATCGATCCGGGCACCAACGCTCACGGGGTCATCCGTCGCCTGGCCGAATCAGGCGTGCTCTCCGACGAGCAGGTCGCCTGGCGATACATGCGCATGTGGAAGCGGGACAGGCGGACCCTCAAGGCCGGGGAGTACGCGTTCAGCGGCCCTCTGCTCCCCGACGACGTCCTCGAACGCATCTACAAGGGCGAGGTGAAGACCTATCGGTTCACCGTTCCGGAAGGGCTTCGCGCCGACGAGATCGCTCCCATCATCGAGAAGGCGTCGCTGGGCAAGGCCGACGAGTTCCTGGCGCTGATGCGCGACCCCGAGCTGGCGAAGGAGTTCGGCCTGCCCTTCCCCGTCCTGGAAGGGTTCCTCTTCCCCGACACCTACGCCTTTCCCCACAGTGCAAGGCCGAAGGAGATCCTGGGTGCGATGGTGGCCCGCTACCGGAACGCCTGGGACAAGGCGCAGTCGAGCCGGAAGGCGGGCGTCACGCTCGACGAGGGGCAGGCCGTCGTCCTCGCCTCCATCATCGAGAAGGAGACCGGCCGCGCCGACGAGCGCGCCCGGATCTCCTGCGTCTTCCACAACCGGCTGGCCAAGGGAATGAAGCTCCAGACCGATCCGACCGTGATGTACGCCACCATGCTCCGCAACGGGGGGCGCTGGTCGAACAACATCACGAGGAAGGACCTCCGGGTTTCGCACCCGTACAACACCTACTCCGTCGCCGGACTCCCGCCCGGGCCCATCGCCAGCCCTGGCGAGGCGGCGCTCATCGCCGCGCTCGCGCCCTCGGACTGCCGCGACCTCTACTTCGTGTCGAAGAACGACCGGAGCCACGTCTTCTGCCCTGACCTCAGGTGCCACCAGGCCGCCGTGCAGCGGTGGCAGGTGGAGTTCTTCCAGGCCCGACGCTCCGCCCGGGAGAGCGCCGAGGCGCCTCCCGCACCGCCACCGCGGGGATAGGCATCAGGCCGCAGCCCTGGGGACCCGTGCGTCCACCCAGGCCTTCACGGCGGTGGCGCCCAGGATGAGCGCTCCGCCCGATAGCGCCAGCGCCGAGGGGCGCTCCCCGTGGGCGATCCAGGCCCAGACCGGATTGAGCGCGGGCTCGACGAGCAGCAGCAACGCCGCCTCGAGCGCTGGCAGGCTGCGGACGCCGCCGGTCAGGAAGAAGTAGGCGAGCGCAACCTGGAAGACGCCCAGGTAGGAGAGGACCACCCAGTCGCCGGCCGGCACGAGCGCCAGGGAGCGAAGGAAGGGCAGGCAGAGGATCGCGGCGAAGGCGTTGCCGAGAACCGCCGCCGCCATCGGGGAACTCCGGGGGTGATCCGACATCCAGCGCAGCCCCATGATGGCGAATGCCCAGGTCACGCCGGAGAGGAGTGCGAGCACGTTTCCGCGGAGCGGGTCGGGCGCCGTCCGGACGGCCGCGCCGGTGCCGGCGAAGACGAGCAGCAGCCCGGCCGCGACGGGGACCATGAGGACCAGGTCGCTTCGGCTGGCCCTCTCCCGGAGCAGCCACGGGCCGAGCACGAGCACGTAGAGGGGCGCGGTGGACTGCAGGAAGATGCTCGCCGCCGAAGTGGTGAGCTTGTTGGCCGACACGAAGAGCACGAGCGAGCCGGCGAAGGCCAGCCCGACGGCGGCAGCACGCAGGGTGTAGCCGCGCCGTGCCGCGGGCACGAAGGCGAGCAACGCCAGAACCGCGATGGCCGACCGCAATCCCGCCACCTCGAAGCCGGAGAGGGTCGTGGCCTTGATGGCCGCGCCGCCTGTGGAGAAGAGCAATGCGGCGACCACGATCTCGAGACGGGCGCGGCGTACCGGAATCACGCGCGGAGAATCCCCCGGGAGCGCCCGATCGGCAACATCTCCCGCCTTCGGGGCGCGCACCTTTCCTCGCAACCGGTCCCTTCCATCCTCCCCGGGGCCGCTGGTATGTTCCTGGCGGTCGATGCCTCCCCCGTCCGCCCAAAGCCACTCGCCCCGCGTCTGGGTCGCCGTCGCGGCCCTTGCCGCGCTCACCGCCATGGGAGGAGGTCTCCTCCTCGTCGTTCGAGGTGCCCGGGTCGCGACGCAGCGGGCAGAGGCGCCCCCCGCCGCCGCGGCGCCCGAGATCCTGCCAGCGCCCCCGCCAGCGCCCCCGCCGCCTCCCGAGCGAACCCGGGCGCTCTCCCACCTCGTCGGCCCGAACCGGAATCCGACGCAGGTGCTGGCCGGCCTGGGCTTCGAGGGCGCCGAGCTCCAGGCGGTCCTCGCCGCGTTCGGAGGCGTCCTCGACTTCCGCCGCACCCGACCTGGTGACCAGGTCCGGGTCGAGCGCTCCTCGCCGGAAGGCACCCTTCGCTCGCTGTCCTGGCGCCAGGGACCCGCCGACGAGTTCATCGTCACGCCCTGCGAGGCCGGGCTGTGCATCGGGAAGCGGGAGGTCTCGGTGACGCGCCAGACGGTGCGCGTCTCCGTCAACATCCGCACCTCTGTCTCCGAGGCACTCCAGTCGTCGGGCCACGACCAGGGCCTGGTGGCAAAGGCGGCCGACGTGCTGGCCTGGGACGTGGACTTCTACCAGGACGTCCAGCCGGGCGACTCGCTCAAGGTGGTCGTCGAACGCTTCGAGGCCGACGGGCGGTTCCTCCGCCATGGCGAGGTTCTCGCCGCCGAGTACGAGGGCAGGGTAGCAGGTCGCAAGCGGCTCTTCCGGTACACCGATCCGTCCGGGGACACCGGCTACTACGACGATGCCGGCACCAGCGCCCGACGCGGCTTCCTCAAGGCCCCGGTTCCGTACGTCCACCTCACCTCTCGCTTCGGGAACCGGCGCCACCCCCTGCTCGGCTACGTTCGGGCGCACCAGGGAGTCGACTACGGCGCCCCGGAGGGAACGCCGGTCTGGGCGGTGGGTGACGGCCTCGTGACCTCGGCGGGCTGGAGCGGCGGATGCGGGCTCGCCGTGCAGATCCGCCACAGGAACGGCTTCGACTCGATGTACTGCCACCTCTCCAAGGTGACCGTCGCGGCGGGATCGCGGGTCGGCCAGAAGCAGGTTGTGGGGCGCGTCGGGAGCACCGGCCTCTCCACCGGGCCGCACCTGCACTACGCGGTGCGCCGCGGCGGCTCCTACGTCAACCCGCTCCAGATCAAGCTGCCGCGCGGGGAGCCGGTGCGCGCCGAGTGGCGCGACGACTTCGTGGCGAAGATCGGACCGTCGAGCGAGCAGCTCGACCGGGGCCCGATCGCGCTGCTCGACTGATCGTCACGGCTTGCCGAGCCGCCGCTCCAGGTTTCGCGCCTGGGCGACGAGCGGCAGCCCCGGATCGGCTCTCTTCCATGTCGCGAGCCATGCCCTCACCCGGGCCAGGGCGTCGTCCCGGCGCCCAAGCCGGGCCAGCGACTCGCCGGCCAGCACCTCTGCCCAGGGCTGGAAGCTGGCGAGAGCCGGAGGCGCGTAGATGAGGTGGAGGGAGCGCACCGCCTCGAAGGCCTGCAGCGCCTCGTCGTTTCGTCCCGCGCCGAAGAGGGCCAGCCCGCGAAGGAATTCGGGCTCGAGGGCGGGCGATCGGCGCGCCACGTCGGCCAGGATCTCGGCGGCCTCGGCGTGGCGCCCTTCTTGAAGCGCCTTCGTTCCGGCGTACTGCCGCTCCGAGAGCGACCCGGGCGACAGGACCTTCGCTCTCGCCTTGCCCTCCTCGACATCCCCCAGCCACGTGACGAACCAAGCCTTGCTGTCAGCGTCGTGGTCCTCTCCAGGAGGAGGCAACCTCTGCGCCCGGAGTACGCGGCGCGCTCCCTCCATGTTTCCCCCGGCAAGCGCCAGGTGGGCCATCTGGATCGTATCCCATGTGGCGTACTGATGACCGGCACCGTCGCCGGCGACGGCGGCGAAGACATCTAGCGCCTCGCGTCCGCGACCCTGGGCCGCCAGCAGGGTGGAGAGAATCTCGGCCGCCTCGCGCCGCTGCCCGTGGTCGGCTCCAGGTTGGAGCCATTGGCGCAGTTCCTCCTCCGCCTCTGCCCGGTATCCAGCTCCGAAGAGAGCCTCGGCGTACGCGTAGGAGGACTCGAAGTGATGGTGGCCTCCCGATACGGACGCGGCGTTCCGGGCGGATGCGAGGGCCTCGGTCCAGCGCCCCGCAGCCCCGAGCGCGCGAGACACCATGGCCTGGGCCTGCGGGGAAGGTCGAAACTTGGCCGCCCGATCTGCCCGAGCCAGCGCCTCTTCCCTGGGGCCGAAGCGATCGACCCACGCGAAGAGATGGATGTAGGCGACCAGGTAGGCAGGGTCGAGATCCAGGGCAGCGCGGAAGTGCGACGCGCCCCTTGCGAAGCCTGCCGGCGTGTCGCTGTGCCAGAAGGCCTCCCCGGTGACGTAGAGCACCTGCTTGTCGAGGGGGTAGTCGAGTGCGAGCGCGTCGAGGATGCGCGCCGATTCGCGGTGCCGATTCTCGACGAAAGCCTGGTATCCCAGCACCAGACGCCGCTCCTTGTCGGGGAGCCGGCCGGCCTGGCGCGCCGCGGACTGCATATGGGTCAGGGGATCCTCGTCCGGGGCGTCGTGCCAGCCGGCCAGGATCGCCATCTCTAGGTGGGGCATGGCGAAGTCCGGATCGACCGCCAGCGCGCGTTTGTACTCCGCGATCGCCGCGGGGATGTCGAAGGTCTCGTTCGCGAACTGCTGGCCGAGAAGGTAGTGCCGGTAGGCTTCCAGGCTTCGCGTCACCGCCGTCCCAGACCCGGGAGCCCGGTCCGCGGCGTCGCTGCTGCCGCGCAACTCCTGCCGGACGGACGCCGCAAGACGCTCCACCATCTCCGGTATCGCCTCCATCCTCTCCGAGGACGGACCGCGTTCCTCGGCTTCGAAAAGCAACTGCTGCCGCTCCGGCTCGAGCGCCCGCACTTGGATCACCAGGTCCGGCCCCCTGCGCCGGATCTCCGGGACGATCAAGACCTGCGCCCCCATCCTTCGCGCGACCTCGCGCGCCACCGCGGGCTCCACCCGGCCCGGCGACCCGAGCGCATCCCGCGAAGCCAGGTCGAGGAGGCGCACCCGGCCCGGGACGTCGAGTGCTCTCGACTGCTCAAGCGCCGTGGCGAGCAGCGGCGAGACGGCGTCGAGCGATGGGTCGCCGGTCTGGTTCACGGGATCCGCGACCACGATCGTCGTCCGCCCCGTGCGCGCGGCGACGCCTGCCCCAACGGTGCGCTGGTGCAGGAAGGCGCCCAGTGCCGTCCCTGCCAGGAGCGCCACGCCCATCCCCGCAACGGTCAGGAGGAACGGGATCCGCCGACGGGCTCGGGGACGGTCCCTCTCCGGTCGTGGCGGGGTCTCGTGACCCGACCCATCCATCTCCTCCAGTTCGCGCCCCACCGCTGCGGCGTCCCTGGGACGATCCACGGGGTCCCGCGCCAGCATCCGCTGCACCAGGAGCCCGAGCTCCGGGATCTCCGGGACCTCGAGGATCGGCGGACCGCGGGCGTTTCGCGCGCCCTTCTCGTCCGGGAAGGGAAGGTCAGCGGTGAGCATCTGGAAGAGGAGCACTCCCAGGGCAAACACGTCGGTGCGCTCGTCCTCCGGTGCGCCTCGCCACTGTTCCGGGGCCATGTACGCCGGCGTTCCACCCTCGACGCTTCGCTGCCCAAAGGCCCGGGCCAGGCCGAAGTCGAGGACCTTGGAGTGCCCTCCCTCCCCGATGAAGACGTTCGAGGGCTTGAGATCGCGGTGCACGACGCCGGCCGCGTGTGCATGCGCCAGGGCTGAGGCCACGTCTCGCGCCGTGTGCATGGCCTGCCGCGGGGGAAGCGCGCCGGACGCGAGCCGCGCCTCGAGGGTCTCGCCCCGGAGCAGCTCCAGGACCAGGTATGGCCCAAACTCGGAGTGGCCCATGTCGTGCAGCTGGACGATGTTGGGGTGGGACAGGCGCGCGGCGGCGACGGCCTCGCGCAGGAGGCGGTCCTCCTGGAGAGCGCCCTTGTGGATTCCGGCCACGGTCTTGAATGCCACGGTTCGGCCGAGCGAAAGATCCCGCGCCTCGTACACCACGCCGAACCCGCCGCTCCCGACCTCCCGAACGATCTCGAATCGCCCATCGACAATGACGCCCGGCCGGAGTCGCGCCGGCACCCGCCCGATGTCGACCTCGGGGGAGCGTGCGATGTCCCTGAGAAGCGCAGAGATGGAGCGCCCGCCGAACGGCCGGCGGCCATTGTCCGAAGTCGATCCGGTTCGGCCGTTGTTCCCGGCCATCGTTCGCCCTCGCGCCACTCTCCCGATTCCGGGACAGTAGCGTGGGCCGGATCTCACGCGGGAAGGGACACCCCAAAAGAGCCCCTCTGCGGGGGGGGGGGAGGGGGAGGCGCTCTAGCGCTTCCTCCTGCGCGCTTTCTCGGCGGCCAGCGTCTTTCCGAACGCTTCCTTGCCCAGGAGCGATGAGACCACCCGGTCGAGGTCGTCTGGATTCACCTCGAGGAAGGTGTGGGTGCGGCAGACCTCGACCTTCGCGAGCTCGACGCCCGGCACCAGGCCAGCAACCGTCTCCCTGATCTTGGCCTCGTCGGCCCCGTCGACCTCTCCGGCGCTGACGAAGATCCGGGAACGGGCCGGGCGGCCCGGCATCGCCTCCGGATCCGACGCGGTCGCGGCTGGGCGTCGGGCCTCGAGCGACACGTTGATCTCGATCGGCGCTCGCGCCGCCTCCCGGGGAACGTCCCCGCCGCCTTCGCGCCGCGGCCGTACCTCGCCCCGGTCCGCGCGCTCGCCCCGGTCCCCACGCTCGCCCCGGCCGGTGCGCTCCCCGCGATCCCGGCTTCCCCGGTCACGCCCCTCGGGGCGAACCTCCACCCTTCCCTCCCGCTTCGGCGCGACGCGCATCTCCTTGCGCTCGTGCTCCTCCTTCTTGTGCACCGCCTTCACGATGTCGGTGACCTTCTCGATCCGGTGGTGCGTGAAGAAGTACTTGAGGGCGAAGGCCACCAGGAGACCGCCATCCGGACGGTTCCGGAGATCCTGGGCCAGCGGGATGAAGGCCTCGAAGATCGAGGAGTTCATGCCCTCGCGCAGCTCGGCCACGTGCCGGTCGGTCCAGAGGCGGCGGGCCTCCTCCGGCGTCGGCATCTGCTTCTCCTCGAAGGCGATCCCGAACTTCTTCTGGAGGACGCCCAGCGTGATTCCCTCGGCGCCGGTCACGAGCGAGAGCGCCGTGCCCTTCTTGCCGATGCGACCGGTGCGTCCGGCGCGGTGCAGGTAGACCGCGGGGTCCTCGGGCAGCGAGTAGTTCACGATGTGAGACAGATCGGAGATGTCGATGCCCCGGGCGGCGATGTCGGTTGCCACCATGAACCGCACCTCGCCGCGCTTCACCTTCGCCATGACCCGCTCCCGCTCCTTCTGCGGCAGCTCGCCGTTCAGCAGCTCGGCATCGTAGCCGTTGCGGTTCAGCACGGCGGTCACCAGGGATGTGTCACTCCTGGTGTTGCAGAAGACGATGGCCGACTCGGGCTCCTCGATCTCCACCATGTAGAGGAGGTTGCGCGGCTTCGGGTAGGCGTCGTTGGTGTGGTAGAGCACGTTGCGGATGTTGTCGACGCGGTACTCGTCGCCGGAGAGCAGGATGGTCTCCGGGTCGGTGAGGTACTCGCGGATGATCTGCTCGATGTCGGCCGGGACGGTGGCCGAGAAGAGCAGCTGCTGGCAGTCGTCGGGAAGGTGGCCGAGGATCCGCGTCACCTCCTCGAAGAACCCCATGTTGAGCATCTCGTCGGCCTCGTCGAGGCAGGACACCATGCAGGTGGACAGGTCGAGCGTGTGCCGCCGGATGTGGTCGTAGATGCGCCCCGGGGTGCCGACGATGATCTCGGCGCCGGCGTGGAGCGCCTCGAGTTGATCCCCCATCGACGCGCCGCCGTAGATGGTGGCGACCCGCAGCCCCTTCACCTTCGAGAGGGCCTGCAACTCCTCGGCGACCTGGATGGCCAGCTCCCGGGTGGGCGCCATGACGAGCGCGGAGGGCTTGCCGCGCCCCGCCGGGATGCGCTCGATGATGGGGATTCCGAATGCGGCGGTCTTGCCCGTGCCGGTCTTCGAACGGACGATGACGTCCTTGCCGGCCAGGATGGGACGCAGGGTCGCGGTCTGCACCGGCGTGGGGCGTTCGTAGCCCCGCTCGGCGATGGCGCGACGGACGGGCTCGGAGAGCCCCATGTCGTCGAAGGATGCCTCGGAAAAATAGTCGGAACGGACCTCGGATGGTCCTCCGGCTGGAGCGGCGTCGCTCAATGTGCTGCCCTTTCTGTGAAGGGCGCATGGCGGCTCGCCAGACTGCGTGGGCCTCGCTCCACGGAGCGGGAACCACGCCTTCGCGCGAACCGGCCATGCGCCGGCCGTGCCTTGCGTGCAAGGCGGACTTCTCATATCACAACCACCGGGAACCGCAGAGCTTCCCGAGTCATCTTCCCCCGGAGCCCGCGCTGAAGCCCCCCAGGAAGTCCAAACGTCCCGAGCCAGGCCCCGAGCCAGAGGCGGTCGAGGCCGAGGTCGTCGAGCCGGAGGCGCTCGCCAAGGAAACCGAGGTCACCCCTCCGGTCGAGCCGGCGGCGTCCGGGACCGGCCTGGCCCGATCCGACCCGCTTCGAGCCTACATGGCCGAGGTGTCGCGCCACCCGCTGCTCTCCCGGGAGGAGGAGCTGGAGCTGGCCGAGCTCTACGCCCGGACCGGCGACCGGGACGCGGCCTGGAAGCTGGTCACCGCCAATCTTCGACTGGTGGTGAAGATCGCCCGGGAGTACCACCGCGGGGTGTTCCAGCTCCTCGACCTGATCCAGGAGGGGAACGTCGGGCTCATGCAGGCGGTGAAGAAGTTCGACCCCCTGAAGGGCGTCAAGCTCTCCACCTACGCCGCATGGTGGATCCGGGCCTACGTCATCCGATTCATCATGGACAACTGGCGCCAGGTGAAGCTCGGCACGACCCAGGCGCAGCGCAAGCTCTTCTTCAACCTCAGCAAGGAGCGGGAGCGCCTGCTCGCCCGAGGCATCGAGCCCTCCCCTCGCCTTCTCGCGAAGAACCTCAGGGTCGACGAGAGCGACGTGATGGAGATGAGCGCGCGAATGGCGGGCGACGACCTGTCGCTCGATCAGCCGGTGCGGGGCGCCGAGGGGGACACGTCGACGACCCATCTCGATCGGCTCGAGGACGGCGCGGCGCCCGCCGACGAGACCCTGGCCGCAGACCAGATGCGGCGACTCTTCCGCGAGAAGCTCGAGGCCTTCGGCAAGACCCTCACCGACGAGCGCGAGAAGGCCATCTTCGCCGATCGCCTGCTGCCGCCGGACGGCGCTCCGCCGGCGACCCTCTCCGACCTGGGAGCGCGCTTCGGCCTCACCCGGGAGCGGGCGCGCCAGATCGAGGCCGGGCTCACCGGTCGGCTGCGGGAGTTCATGCAGGCCGAGATCCCGGACTTCCACCTTCTGGGGCCGGACTGACGTGCCAGGCGCCGCGCGCCCCGGGAACGTCTCGCGCCACCTCTCCGCGTGGGGCTGGGTCGCCGTGGTCGCGGTGGTGGCCCTCGTGAACCTTCCCCTGCTCCAGCCTCTCCTTCGCGGCGAACCGGAGGCGTCCGTGCAGGGGCCGGCCTTCCAGGATGGATTCGATAGGACCGAGGTCGGAACGAACTGGTGGTCGGCTGGCGGCCCGTGGATGCTGCGCCGGGGCGAGCTGTGGGGCGCCGGGACCCGGAACGATCCGATCTGGCTCGGAATGCGTCTCCCGCGGGACGTGGCGATCGAGTTCACCGCGCGCAGCGAGACCGCCACCGGAACCCGTCCCGGCGACATCAAGTTCGAGGTCTTCGGAAACGGGCGCGACCACGGCTCGGGTTACGTACTGATCTTTGGAGGCTGGGGGAACTCGCTCTCCGTCATCGCCCGCCAGGACGAGCACGGCCAGGACCGCGTGGAGCGGAGCGACCGCGGGGTCGAGATCGGACGAACCTACCGCATGCGCGTCGAGCGCCGTGGTGACCGGCTGCGCTGGCTCGTCGACGGCGAGGAGTTCCTGGTGCTCGACGACCCGCAACCCCTCGAAGGGCCCGGACACGATCGCTTCGGGTTCTCGTCCTGGGATGCCGACCTCTTCTTCGACCAGATCCGTGTTCGGCCGCTCGGCGGCGAGGAGACGTGATGAGGCGAACTGTCTGGCTGGCCGTCGGCTTCGCCGCGACCGTTGCATACCTGCTTCTCTACCCGGTTCCGATCGAGCCGGTCGCCTGGGATGCGCCGCCACCCCCGGCGCGCGAAGGCGTCCTCGCCGGGAACGAGCGACTCCGCGCCGTGGAGCGGGTCGGCGGTTCCGCCGCACACAAGCCCGAGGCGACCGCCATCGACTCCCAGGGCCGGATCCTCGCCGGCGTGGAGGACGGAAAGGTGGTGCGCATCGACCCCCTCACGGGCCAGGTCGCGACCTTCGCCACCACCGGCGGCCGGCCGCTCGGCCTGGCCTTCGACGGCGACGGTGGCCTCTACGTGGCCAACGCGTCGAGGGGGCTCCAGCGGGTGTCGCCGACCGGGGAGGTCACCACCGTCTCGGCCGGAAACGGCGGGGTGCCCTTCCGCTTCACCGACGACGTGACGATCGGTCCCGGCGGCATCGTCTACTTCACCGACGCCTCCTCGCGCTTCGGTCCAGACCAGTTCCGCGAGGACATCCTGGAGCACGGGGGGCACGGGCGCCTGCTCTCCTTCGACCCGGTCTCCGGCCGGACAGCGGCCCTCCTCTCCGGGCTTCAGTTCGCCAACGGCGTGGCGGTCGCGGGCGACGGCAGCTACCTCGTCGTCGCCGAGACCGGAAGCTACCGTCTCATCCGGTTCTGGCTCACCGGCCCGCGCCTGGGAACGTCGGAGCCCTTCGCCGAGAACCTCCCCGGATTCCCCGACAACGTGACCTGGTCACCCGAGCGAAAGGCCTTCTGGGTGGCGCTCTGGCCGCGGGTCGGCGCCGTCGACGCGCTGGCGCGTCACCCCTGGCTGCGAAAGGTGGTTCGCCGACTCCCGCGCTGGCTGCAACCCGATCCCGCCCCGCACGCCTGGGTGGTGGCCATCGACGAACGCGGCCAGATCGTGGACAGCCTGGAGTGGGTCTCGAAATCGTCGTACTTCCCGGTCACGAGCGTCCGGGAGCGCGACGGGTGGCTCTGGCTCGGGAGCCTGGAACAGGATGGCGTCGGCCGCATCGCCGCGCCGCCGCTGCCGCCCCAGCCACCGCGCTGAGAACGCCTCAGCCTGGTTCGGGGGCGTCCGGGGCGGTTCGCCGGGAATCGCCGCGCTTCCGTGGCGGTCCCGATGCGCTCTCCCCCCAGGCGTTCGGGTACTGGAAGGCTGCGCCTGCCACGGCCAGGATCAGGGCAACGGCCAGGATGGCGACCGGGTGGACGTGGAGGGCCCGGCCAACCGCCGTTGCGCTCAGCGCGCCGGTCGCTCCCACCGCCACGGCCATCGCTCCCACCGCCGACGCGATCACGGACGCGACCACCCGGGCGGCCAGGAAGCCGGCCACCCCGCCGAGAACGGCGCCAACCGCAAGAACCTCCAGTCGGCGATCGGTGGGCGCGAGAAGATCGGCGAGAAGCGCTCCCGGCAAGGCGCCCGCGAGCGCCGGGAAGATCTGGGGCAGGAGCACCGCGAACGCCCCGGCCGCCGCCGCGGACGCCGCCGCGAGCATGGACGGAGAGAGGCCCAGTGCCGAGACGACGGGGGCCCCGAGCCAGTGAGCCGCGGCCGCCGCGACTCCGGCCGCGCCGAGCGCTGCCACAGGCCGTCGCGCACGGGCCCCGAAGAGGAGCACCACCAGGCCCACCAGGACGACGGCCGCCTGAATGGGCCAGGAAGCCGCCCCGACCGCCCCCGCGACTCCGGCGGCCCAGGTCCCCGCGTCGTGCGCCGCGCCCCCGAAGGCGTCGAGTGCACCCGTCATCGGTGCCAGAGGCCAGCGGCGGCCACGGCGGCCAGGAACGCCAGCCCCAGCGCCAGGGCCAGGACCGACGTGGGTCCCGGGCGAAGGCGGACGAGAACCCGCTCGGCCGACCGCCGTTCCGGTTCCGAACCGGAGGAGGCCAGGGCACGCGCCTCGGTGCGCGCCTGCCGCCAGTCGCCGGCGGCGAGAAGTCCCTCGAGCCGCTCCTCGGCGGCGCCCTTTCGTTCCTTGCGGGCCACGGGGGAAATGTAGCAGACGTGTAGTACGTTTCCCACGCGCCATGCGCCGACGCACCTTCCTCCAGACGACCGCCCTGGGAGCCGTTTCACTCGCCCTGCCCCGTGCGGCGCGGGGAATGGGGGAGGCCTCCCGGATCGCCATCGGCCAGATCGAGCACGGGGGTCGCTGGAATCCCCGCCCCTCTGCGCTCCGGCGGCTCTCCTGGGAACTGGCCCAGCGCACCAGCATCGAGGCGAGCGGCGACGGAGTCCCCGTGCGCCTCTCCGGGCCCGCCGTCCACGCGCACCCATTCCTGTACCTGGCGGGGGACGGCGCCTTGCCCGCGTTCCCCGAAGCCGATCTGGGCGTGCTGCGGCGCCACCTTCAATACGGGGGGTTCCTGCTCGTGGACGCCGCCGACGGCTCGGACGGTAGCGGGTTCGACACCTCGGTGCGGCGGGAGCTGCAACGCCTCCTCCCCGCGTCGCCCGTCACGCGAATCCCTCGCGAGCACGTGCTCTACAAGAGCTTCTACCTCCTGGACCACCAGGGCGGCCGCCTCCTCGTCCACCCCTGGCTCGAGGGGCAGTTCGTGAACGGCCGCCTCGCCGTCGTCTACTCGCAGAACGACCTGGGGGGCGCGTGGGCCCGCGGCCAGCTCGGTGACTGGGAGTACGACTGCTCGCCCGGCGGAGAGCCCCAGCGCGAGGCCGCCTTCCGGCTGGGCGTGAACCTGGCCATGTACGCGCTCTGCACCGATTACAAGGACGACGCCGTTCACCTGCCGTTCATCCTGCGGCGCAGGAGCTAGCCGCTGGGACCTGTCCACGAAGCCTGGCGGCTGGCCTTCCTCTCGCCCTGGCCGCGCTGGGTGCTGGCCGCGGCCACGCTCGCCGCGGCTGCGTCCCTGCTGCTCGCGTGGCGTGGACTGCGAGGCGAGGCGAGCCGGGGGCGCCGAGCCGCACTGCTCTCGCTGCGCGCCGTCGCAGCGCTCGCCGCCCTCTTCCTGCTCGCCGAACCGGCCCTGCGCATCGTCCAGACCGCTCGCGTCCGGAACCGGCTGGCGGTCCTCGTCGACCGCTCCCGGTCGATGAACTTCCCGGTGGAGCCCGGCGGGGAGAGCCGTGCCCAGGCCGCCGCCCGCTTCCTCGGTTCCAGCCGGGCGGGGCTCGACGCGCTGGCCGCCGACGCCACCGTGGAGAGCTGGGGCTTCGCCCGCGACGCCTGGCCGGCCGACCTGACCTCCCTTTCCAGCCCCGAGCCCGGGACCGGCGGCGCCACCGACATCCTGGGCGCGCTTCGCGGTGCCGCGGGCGGGTCCGCCGCGCCGGGGCGCCGCCTGGCAGGCGTGCTCCTCGTCACCGATGGCACCGACAACGGCGAGCTCTCGTCCGGCCTCGCCGGGAAGGCCCGCGCCGACCTTCTCGCGCTGGGCGTGCCGGTCAACGTCGTCGCGGTCGGCACCGACGCCCCCCGCGACCTCGCGGTGGAGCGGGTCGTCGTCGACGACTTCGCCTTCGTCCGCAGCACCATCACGGTCGAGGCCACGCTGCGCGCCCGGGGTTTCGGTCGCGAGAGCGTGAAGGTCGTGCTGCGCCGCGAGGGACAGGTGGTCGCACAGGCCACGCTGAAGCTCGAGCCTGGAAAGGAGACCTACCAGGTCCCGCTCTCCTTCGCCCCGGACACCACCGGCACCTTCGTCCTCACGGTGGCGACGCCCGTGCTCCCGGGCGAGGCGGTGGCCGAGAACAACTCCCGCTCCTTCGTGCTGCGCGTCATCCGCGACCGGGTGCGGGTGCTGCTCGTGGCCGGACGGCCGAGCTGGGACGAACGCTTCCTGCGTGGACTGCTCAAGCAGGACCCCAACGTCGACCTGGTCAGCTTCTTCATCCTCCGCACCGCCGGCGACAATCCCGGACCGCAGGACCAGCTCTCCCTCATCCCGTTCCCGGTGGGGGAGATCTTCGGCGAGCAGCTGCGCACCTTCGACGCGGTGATCTTCCTCGACTTCGCCTTCCAGCCCTACCGCTCGCTCGACATCGAACGCTTCCTGCCCAACCTGCGCGAGTACGTCCGGGGCGGAGGCGCCTTCGCCATGGTGGGGGGTGACCAGTCCTTCGCCCAGGGCCACTACGCAGGGACGCCGATCGCCGACATCCTCGCCGTGAACCCGGCCGAGGGGCTGGGCGAGACCGCGGAGCCGTTCCGCCCCCGCCTCACCGCCGAGGGGCGCCGCCACCCGGTCACCTCCCTCGCGCCCGGGGAAGGCGCAAACGAGGCGGCCTGGAGCGCCCTGCCGCAGCTTCCCGGCCTGAACTTCACCGCCTCCCTCGGTGCAGCGGAGGGCGCCCGGGTCCTGCTCGAGGCGCCGACCTTGCTCGTCGACGGCCGACCCGCGCCGGTGGTGGCGGTGCGAGAGGTGGGCGCCGGTCGTTCACTTGCAGTCACGACGGACGCCTCCTGGTACTGGGGGTTCGTGGCCGCCGGCGACGGCCAGGGCGGCCGCGCCCACCAGCGCTTCTGGAACGGGGCCCTGCGCTGGCTGGTTCGCGATCCCTCGCTCACTCCCCTGCAGATCCAGCCCGATCGGCCCGCCGTGGAACCCGGGGAGCCGGTGGGGTTCTCGGTGGCCGTCCGCGGCCCAGACTACGGGCCCGCACCCGGGGCGGCCGTGGTGGGAGAGCTCATCGCCGACGACGGCCGGGTGGTGGGGCGCGCCGAGGCGCGAGCTGCGAACGACGGCTCGGCTCGACTGGAGTTTCCCCCTCCGCCGCCGGGCGCCTACAAGATCCAGGCCTCGGCGACCTTGCCCGGCACGCCCCCGGAGCGGGCGGCCGCGGCAGTGGCCGTCCGGTCGAGCGGCGCCGAGGATTCAGACGCCGCGCCGCGCCCGGAGTTGCTGCGCCAGGTGGCCGAGGCGACCGGCGGGACCTTCTCGACCCTGCCTCGCTCCGGGCTGCCGGAGCTGAAGCTGCGGGAGCCGGAGGTGGTCGAGGTGGGGCGGAAGCAGGACGTGCCCCTGTGGGACCGCTGGTGGTACCTGGCGCTCCTCGCCGGGGCGCTCGGCGGCGAGTGGGTGCTTCGCCGCCGCTTCGGCCACTGGTAGCAGCGGCTCGAGCTCAGCGGCCAGGAGCTACGGCCAGCCGCGGAGGTGGGTCAGCGCCATGGCGGCGACCCCGGCCACGGCGTTCTGCGCTCCGCTCCGGACGTCCATGCGGCTGATGGCCTGGACCCCGCCGGCCAAGGGCCGAGGCGGCACGGGCAGGCGCAGCGGGGGCGGCGGGTCGGAGAGGACCACGTCGACCTCGATGGCGTCGACCGGATCCACCACCTTCACGGGATGCGGGAAGGGCGGAGCCGCCAGCGAGAATTCGCCGATGACGACCTCGTCGGCCGCGACCTCGTTGGCGGTGACCTCCCCGCGCCGGGCCGGACGCACCGCGACGGGACGCACCGCGACGGGGCGCGTCGCGACCGGGAGAGTCGGAGTCGGGTGCGATGCGAAAGGAACCGTCAGCGTCGGGTGCAGCCGGGCCGCCGGCGCTTCACGGGCTGGATCCTGAGCCGGTCGGAACCGGAGCCAGGGCGGCGGACGCCGGCCCGCTCGAGGTTCGGAGGCGGGCGCCTCGGCGCGCTCGACTCGCGGCGACTCGGCCGCCTCGATGCGCGGCTCGGGCAAGGGAATCGGATGGCCTGCTTGCTCTGGACGGCGCGCGGCCTCCCGGGCGGCCGCCGTCCGGGCGCCCTCGACGGCTCGCTGCCGCAGCACCCGCATCCCCATTCCGGCCGGGAAGAGCGACTCCGACCAGGCCGCCACCGTGGCCGGGGAAGCCAGGTCGGGCACCGCCGCCTCGATGGCGCGCGCCAGCTCCAGAGGACTGGCGAAGCGGTCCGGAGCCTTCACGGCTAGTGCACGGCGGACGACCGCGGCCAGCGCCGAGGAAACGCCCAGCGGCTCGAGCAGCGGGGCCGCGCGCGACAGGATGGCCACGTCGGGGTCCGGTTCCCGCTCGAAGGGGTTCTCGCCGGCCAGGCAGGCGTGGAGCACGAGACCGAGGCCGTGGACGTCGCTTGCCCGGGATGCCGCGCGAGGGCCGCCCAGCACCTGCTCCGGGCTCTGCCAGGGCATGAGGTCGGCCGCCGACCGCGAGAGGCCGACGCCAAATCCAGAGACAAGCGTCACGCCCGAACGGCAGACGAGCAGGTTCGAGGGGCGAAGCCAGCCGTGCAGGATGGGGCCGTGTTCCTGCCCTTCCTCGTGGGCGAACTGGACGGCGATGCACGCGTCCCTCACGATGCGGGCGGCGATCGACGGCGAGAGCCGTCCGCCCACCGCCAGGATCTCCGCCAGGGTCTCGCCATCGGCGTGCGCCACCGCCATGGCCAGCCGACCATCGACCTCGTCGAGCCCAAGTGGGGGCTGTACGTAGGGGTGATAGAGGGCCTCGGCCGCTCGCGCGACCTCCCGTTCAAGCCCCTCCCGGGCCGCGGCGTCGACCCCCGGCAGGTAAACGATTCGCGCCACACATGGCGCGTTCCCGTCCTCCAGGAACAGCCCCAACCCCTCGCCCTCGCGCCCCGGGAACGAACCCAGTCGCACCACCCGACTGCCGACCATGTGGGCCATGGTAGCACCATGTAGCTAAGGGTGCGCAATTGCGCACGCCTTTTTGATGGGGGGTCAGGTCTGGCGGGCAACCAGCTGCCCCCGTGGAACGACCAGGAGCGCCCCTCCCGAGACGGCCAGGTCCTGCCCCACCAGGTGAGAGGAGGCCTGGCTGGCGAGGAAGAGGGCGGCGTGCGCGCAGTCGGCGATCTCGCCCAGCCGGCGATTGGGGAGAGCTCCCGCGATGAGAGGCCCGAGCGTCTCGAGCTCCTCCTCCGCCATGGGGGTGCGAATCCAACCGGGCGATATCAGGTTGACCCGCACCGCCGGTGCAAGCTCGACGGCCAGGCTCATGGTGAGGGATTGGATGGCGCCCTTGGTGGCGGCGTAGTGGGAGTGGCCGGCCTCCCCGCGCTGTCCTGCGGTCGATCCAATGAAGATCACGTTTCCCGGAGCGCCGGCGCGCAGCATCGGAAGCGCCTCGCGCACCAGGTAGAAGGCACTGAAGACGTTGATGCGGAAAATCTCCTCGACCCTCCCCGCCTCGATCCGGTCGATGGCGCCGTCGTTCCAGATCCCGGCCGAGTGGACGAGCTGGTCGAGGCCGCCGAGCAGCCGCACCGACTCTCGCACCAGCGCCACGGCGCCCGCCTCGGTGGCGAGGTCGGCCCCCACCGGGAACGCGCGGCCGGGGAACCGGCTCGCCAGCGCCTCGGCCTCGCCCCGGTGCGTGCGGAAGTGGATGGCGACCTTCATCCCCTGCTCGAGGAAGGCCTCGGCGATGCCCAGGCCGATGCCGCTCGACCCGCCGGTGACGAGCGCCCTCCGCCCTTCCAGATCGAGGTACCGGACTGGCAGTGTCATGGCCTCCGCTTCCCCTTCCGCGCCCGGAGCGCCCGTGGAGCGCTCCAGCGCGACCCCTGCACGACGTCCTTCACCTGCGAGAAGCTGGAGATGGCGAGCGGCCAGCGCTCCTGCCCTTCGTCGGCGACGTGACGCACGGTCACCGAACGCGCCGAGATGACCGCCAGCCGCTCCCGGTACTCGGCCGAGATATAGGTGCCGTACTCCGCCCATACCCCCAGTGCGCCGCAGGCCCGGGCCACCGGCATGTCCTTCCTCACGTTGTCGCCCACGTAGATCACGTCGGCGCCCCGCAGCCCGAAGTCGGCGAGGATGCGGCGCAGGCCGTCGGGGCTGGGCTTCTCCGCCTCCCTCGGAAGCTCGCGAACCGCGGTCCGGGAACGGTAGTGGCCGGCCTTCTCGCGGCGCCGGATCTCCGGGTCCACGTTCTCGGGAAGGTCGTAGCCGGGAAGCGTGTAGAGCGCGTCGAAGTGGCCGTCTAGCTTCAGCCACTTGAGGCGCAGTTCCGCCGCATTTCGCGGTGCGTCCGACAGCGCGACCAGGGGCAACCCCTGCGCGCGGATCCAGTCGAGCGTCTCGCGCACCCCGGCGTACGGCTTGAGCCAGCGCTCCCGGGCGGCCTTGAAGGCGCGACGGGCGGGGTCCACGACCAGCCGGTTGAAGGACTCGAAATCGCGCTCGTAGGGCTGGAAGATGTCCGACTCCTGGATGGCGAACGGGTACTCGTTCGACTCGTACCGGGTGTAGACCTCCTTCAGCGACTGCACGATG
>Ga0209253_10001475_pt1 | contig 20607 bp, 45 predicted proteins | sample FrelakmetBRP12BR_FD_187145 | JGI IMG/M metagenome (GOLD analysis project Ga0209253, IMG submission 187145) | Freshwater lake sediment microbial communities from the University of Notre Dame, USA, for methane emissions studies - BRP12 BR (SPAdes)... | ecosystem: Environmental > Aquatic >...
ATTTTTTTTATTTTTTTGATAGTTCAAATACTCTTTCTTTTACTCTACAATCATGATAGAAATATCATCAGTGGCACACGGACTTGTGCCCAAAATTGGCGTAATATTTTCTATTATTACGCGGAATTTTGAATCATGCAAAAACACGGATCAGATCTTGACGACATTTACTTGTGGATACGGATAGAAGTATCTGATCCATGTGTGCGTGGATTGTCTATGTATAATATCATTCATAAAGACGGAAAATGTATCTGATCCATGTGTGCGTGGATTGTCTATGAAGTCATGTTTCTACTAGCCCAATCAAAAAACTAGACTTTTTTGTTTCTAAAATCTACTAGTCCAACCAAAAAACTAGACTTTTTTGTTTCTAAAATCTACTAGTCCAACCAAAAAACTAGACTTTTTTGTTTCTAAAATCTACTAATAAATAGCGCTATTTTTGAATAAATAGCGCTATTTTATTTTCTCAATCGTTTCTTTCTATGGACTCTTCTTTCGACTGTAGGTTTCTATCTTTTTGCCGAGTTCTTTTTCTACTACAGATTGGGCTTCGGACGTATATTCTCTTCCTGTGAGAGCCTTAGCCAGAAAGCGAATATCCACAGATCGTATCTTTTTCCCAGTCGAAATATCTCTTAGAATCTTCATGGGATGAGTCATAGCTTTGTTAATTGCGTTTGGCTTGATACCACCATATTTCAATTTTACAACAGAAACGTTCGATTTAGAAGATTTCGAAACGGACTTATTGATATATCCCAATTTTGTTCGATATTCTTTAATTGTATTAGGTGATATACTGTGAGTTTTCATGATTTGGCGATAAGACATACCTTTAGTTTTTTGAACTATATCTTCAATTTCTGTTTTTGATCTAGTTTTAGGCATTTTCTTCTTATAGTTAGAAATAACAACATAGTATTTAAGCTTATGTGTTAAAATAAATAGCGCTACTCTTTTTTCATAAAATAGCGCTATTTTTATATCGTAATTTTAAATAGCGCTATTTTAACACCGCAAGCTTTAAAAAGACGGAATCATTGAATTAATCATCATGTCACCAATTGAACAACCTTATTCGGACAACGTGAAAGAATTTAAGAAAGATCAGTTGCTTTATACCTACGGAATAACAAATATGAAAATTTATGATAATAATGATGATCAGCTTATGGCAGTTTTTGAACGAGAAAACAACGAAAAATACGGACGGAAGAAATCTAAGTGTTATGTATATGTGCCAAAGAATGATCAATCAAAAATCGCAAGCAAACTAGCCAGTTTATTTACAAGTGATTTCGTGTTTTGGTTTATTGACGAATATGGACTCGGAAGCGGTTTCAAATCATGAATCAAAAAACGGATCGATATAACTCGAAAGTTTTAAATACCAGAAATCATTAAGTTATCTTGAAGTAAAATAAAAAAAAACGAGATCAAAAAAAACATGAAAAACCAACAACCGTTTTGCCAAGAGGGACGCCCCCAAATACGAACTTATTCTGAAACATGGTGGACATGTCCAGACTGCGGTTCCTTATGGCGTTGTAAATTCCATGAATGGAAAATGATTCTGAATTCAAGACAAGCTGAAATCATGCGAGATCTGGTTCAAAACCAAGGATATGATTTCGATACGGCCTTGATTAAGGCTCAAAACCAAAAATAATTTTTTTTTAAAATCTAAAAAAACAATTCGAGGTCAAAAAAATGAATATCATTCATAAAGACGGAAAATGTTACCACCGAACATGTGGTAAAGAGCTTTCCTTTGAGGAATACATCAATCGGTGGTGTAACGACTGTGGAAGAATTCAATCTACGAAAAACGAGGCAAGTAATTTTTGCGGAGCTAATGTAGAATGTGAGTGTGGAACAATCGGCACTTGCCTACGATATAATGGCAGTTGGAAAGACTGTCCCTTAGAAAAACAAAAATAATTTTTTTTTTCGTGATGATATAATCATGATCGAAACAATTGAATATCAAAACTCATGGATCAAATTTCAAGATTGTATTGAGGGAATGAGGGAATTACCCGGCAACTCAATAGATTTATGTCTAACCGATCCACCATTTAATATAGGATTTAAAGGAAAATCCTATGGGGGTGAAGCATATGAGGACAATAAGGACAGAACAGAATATATTATGTGGTGTAAAGAATGGTTTGGGGAAGCAAAAAGAATAACTACAAGACAGATTATATTCTGTGGAAATCCCAATATAGGTTATTGGTGTAAATATATTGAAATTCCAAGAGATATTGCTATATGGTATAAGAAAAATTATCAAGGCCGCGGATCGGGATATTATCTATCAAAACATGAAGCTATTTTGATATACGGAAAATTTAAAAAAGATGTTAAAAAGTTATCGGTGAGTGTATTAGAACAAAATGTGGAATATGAACCAGTTTCACAGCATCCGTGTCCATCCAATCCCAAATTATATTCGCGTATAATATCTGAAGTAAAAGCAAAATCAGTTTTAGATCCATTCATGGGTAGTGGAACAACAGCAGAAGCTTCTATTATAAACGGAATTCCTTTTTTCGGATTTGAATTTGAAACTATGTTTCGTGGGGATATAGAAAAAAGAATATCTAACGGAAAAAGACACAAGAAATCAGATTCTCTTTATAAATATATGATATAACTATATAAAAATCTAAAGTTTTAAATACCAGAAATCATTAAGTTATCTTGAAGTAAAATGGTAAAAATCATATTTGAAATCAGCAACGGATTGTATTTATCTCAACATGGATATTATCCACAATATGTTTACAATCCAGAAACGTTTGAGGGCGATTTGGAAGAAATGGTGTATGATATTCCGTGGGATTTCGACACCGCGCCAAAACAAGGTCGAAACTATAAACGATATTGGATCATGGACGTGGAAATTCCAGAGTATTTTACATCGCCAGAAGAATGGATATCAAATTGGAGTCACTGGAGATATTTTAATACTTGGATTCATTTTGATATGTATAAACATCATGATTTGACAGCGGAAATGAAACGAAAAATCTGGAATCTGAGGGACAATCATGCGATGTTGTTTGCAATTCATGAACTATTAAAAGTGAAAACTATGCGATCTGAATTCAGAAAGTCGATACGAGATCAGTTGCTCGAATGGTTACGGGGTGAAAACGATTTTTCAACACCGTTTTCACATCGTCAATTAGAGTGTTTAATTTCTCATAATAGTCACGACATACACTGCCGAGATCAAACTCGAATACCCTCATTACTTCCAATATAATTTTTTTGGCGAAAAATCATGAATAGAACAGAAAAAACTAAAGGGCTCTGTAAATGGTGCAATAAGATAACCATACTAGAGCATGAAATACTGCCATTTCGCGGTGGAAAAAAGTATAAGGTGTGTGCAAAATGTTATAGGGATAAAGTTCTATAATCTTAAATAGAAGATAGGAGAAAATCAAAATGTCGTTTGAAAAAAAACTAAGAAAAACATTTGAGTGCAAAAACTGTGAACATTACTATGAAAATAAGAAAATATGTACTACATGTAAGAATAAGTCGAAATGGAAATACGATCCATCGTGGCGATGGAAATATGAGAAATTGCATCCAGAAGATTAGCATGTCTGAAGTTCTTTAATCTTTTTTTTCACAATATTTATAAACAACAAATCATAAAGAATCATAAAGTGAAAAAAATGTCAAAAATCATGCACATGAACAAAAAAAATTCATATAAAAAATACAAAGAATGTGATAAGGAAAAACAGCAAAAGATTCGCAAAAAACTCGTGTGGATAACGTTTTGCGTTTTAGGATTCATCTTCATGAGAGTGATAGCGTAATGACCAATCACAATATTTATAAACAACAAATCACAAAGAATCATGAAGTGAAAAAAATGGCACATTATTTGATAAGTATGAATCAAGATGTGGGAAGCATTGAAGTTCCAAAGAATATGGTTGATGATATGGGCTGGGATAGAATTAAGAAAGAAGTCATGGAATCATTTGAATTGATGGCTCATTTTCAGTTCAATCTTAAAATAGCTTGGAATCTTGCTATTAATAATGTATTTTCTGCATGGCATGGTGCCAAAGATTTGATGGACAAAATAAAATAATTTTCTTTTTCCTTTCTGTTATAGTCGAAACGTTTATAAATAACAAATCATTGGAATTCATAGAGTTGAAAAAAATGAACAACATAAACCCAACAATAGATCAAATTCAAAGTTTGTATAAGTACGCAAATCGAAATAATGATCGTGTAAAGGCTGCAGTAATTCGATTTTTAATGAATTATATCGAAATCGATGAAATCATGAAATCTATAGGCTCTCCCTATAAGGAATTGATGAATCTGCACCGAAATCATATAATTATCAGTATTGATAGAAGTAGTGGAGATATCGAGGCGTTTGATTCAATTACTGGAGAGTTGGATGCAATATTTTTTAAACAACAAATCATTTAGGAGTTTGAAAACAAATGATAACCACAAAAAAACACACACATCATTATATGACACTAGATATGGCGATAGAACACGCTAAAGAACTTTATCGAGTGTTTTTACCGGACAGAAATTTATCTAATCTAAATCCAGTAGAAGAAAGAGAAATCTTTCAGATGGCTTCAGAATGGCTGAAAGCAAATCGTCACTCCCGAATGTCGATGACTATTGATGAAGCCAAAGACTCAATAAAAAGTTTCTTTCAGAGCTGGTTTTATTAATTTTTTTTACATTCTTTATATGATAATAACATTTATAAACGCTAACTCATTAAGTATCATGTTATGAATCAATCAGAATATGATAAAAAACTAGCTGAGTTGAAAGCTCGGGCCCAAGAGAAATTAGATAATTGGAATTGGAAAGAAAGAGCACATGAAGAAATTATCGATTCTCAGTGGACAGTTCTAACAACTATAGTGATTGATCATTCAGCATTTTCCACGAAAAATGAGGACGGATCATGGAATCTAATGAATCTGAAAAAACAAATTATTGCAGATCATTATGAATTGTTCGCAAAACACTATAACGATGAACAAATGCAGGAATTAGATTCTATTCCAGTTTCATGGAAATCTAAATACACATATCGAACTATGGGAACTTACCGATATACCGAAAGTCGAGAAACCGGTCTCAAACATAGCATGAGAATATCAGCAAACAAATACTATAAATGGGCACCAGAATTCGCAATTCGTGGAGTTCTATGTCATGAATTATGTCATATAAAATATCATGGACATTCGAGAGGATTTTGGTCGTTGTTAAATCAGTTTGGATATCAAAGTGAGTACAAAGCATGGTTAAGATCTCAAGTCGTAAAAATGAAAATGGTTGCTATGAAACATCTAACATTCAGTAGAGAAATCTACGATCTTCAAATTCAAACCAATCAAAATCAATCCCATGAAAAAGGACTCGAACTTGACAGAATACTAGAGGAGATGGGTTTCTTAAAAGACATTTATTAATTTTTTATAGAATGAGTGAAGAATCATGATCGAAGAAAAAATAAAAAAAATCGTAAAGAAGTTGATTGATGAGTTGAAAGATCCGAAATCGGAAAATCTACGAATCATTATCAAGGAACTTGATGAATATTATGTAGAACGAAAGAACGAAAAAGAAAAGGTTTAAATACGCGGATCGCCAATGATATCTTAAGCGTGAACAATATATAAAAATGATGAAAAAATGGTTACCGAAAAAGAAAAAATCGAAAAAAAAATAATTGGGAGGATAAAAAAATGACAGAATACGGAAAAATATATGATAATAGTTTTCGATGTAGAATATGCCAACAATTGTTGCCAAACATTTGTGAGGCGCCAGACGTGAAAGATTTGTGTATCGGATGTCGATATCCCGTGGAACTATTCGAGAAACATCCAGAGCTAGAAGAATCAATTCCAGAAGTGTCGATCGAGAATGGCAATCAGTTGCTGATTCGAATCAATCGAGCTCTTGAAACGATTGACGGATATCAAGGCAATCTACACCCAGAGAGCTATCGTGAATTACTGCAAGATCTATCAGTAATAAAGGTAAATATTATGCAAATTAAAAGCCTAATCGATGATAGCGTTTTACACCGATTAAACTCATTAAAAGAGTTGTTCGGAATGATAAACGGTCTCATTGATTAATTTTTTTTTCTTATGGTGATGAAAAATATGGGATACATTCTAAAAGATTATGCACTCGTTCGGCAGGAATTAATGAAAGAATTGAACGAAATCGATGAAAGTTATTCGGACGATCCCTATAAAAGGGAAATCGTTGAGGACGTAACACAGAAGATTCGAAACTGGTTTAGTGGAAAATTTCGAATAGAGAAACAACATACTGAAAAATATAATCCGTTTGAGGCATTAAAAGCATTAAAAGCGGAACAACAAAAATTTAAATAATCGGAGAGAGATTAGAAAATCATGCAGTATGATAAAATGTGTGGTGCGATGGCGTTACGTGCCAAAAAACATATAGAATACGCTAAACAAACCCTTGCCGGATATTCAGATTCTTCAGATCGTTTCAATCAAGGAATGAAAGATATTTTCATAGAACAAACTATTACGTTCTTAGAAAGTCTTATAATGTCACTGGAAAAGATGGAAAAAGGTGAAGAAATTTTTACTTTTTTAGACGCCTTGAAAGCGGCTGATCAGATTCAAAAAAATCATATTCATTAGATAACAAAACAAAAAACTTAAATATGAGAAAAACAGCTATCAAATGATAGCAATGAATAAAATCATATCACAAACAATACAGAAACCACCAATAATTTTATCTGATAAAACTGATGACAAAAAATGTTTTAATTGTCTTTATTGTAGATGTAATTATTATTATGACGAACGATCAACAACTAATACTTGTATTTTCTACAAAACACAACCGGAAGTAATAGACGATAATGTTTGTTCAATGCACAAACCAATTATTGATTTTGAACATTTTAAATAGTTTAAATACTCTTTCTTTTTCTCTATATATATAACAATGGGATCATACTCTATTATTTGCAACATAGATAAAAAAGAACGTTTAGAACCGCATTCATTCGGAGATGGAGCTAAGTTTGCAGAAATGATCTATGGAAGAAACACAGCAGTGGCGACATTATGGCTTTTAAATGAACGCTGGGCTGGAAATCGAATTCGTGTTGTTTTAGACTCGGAACCTACATATGAAAAAACTAAAGATTATACAGATATTAGTTTTGAAGTATTATATGATATGATTAGTAGTGATAAAGTTCTTTATTTTGTCTGGAGAGAGAAATATCATCACGATAAATGGTATCGAGATTTATTAACTAGAGAAATCAAATTAAGTTCCTATGTTGAAAAAATCATAAAAAAACTATCTTAATAGAAACATTTATATATTTGATTCGCTAATATATTGTCTATAAATAAAAAAAATCAGAGAATGAAAAAATGTCGGGATGGTGTTCATATTATAAAGAGGCACCGAAATGTCCAAAGTGCGGAGCGTATTCAGCTCTTTTAGATCGTGAAACTCGTTTTTGTTCGGAATGCGGGTGGAAAACTTCAACTACTGAGAAAGAAAAACAGTATTTTGACAGTTTTACAAAAAGTTCTTATTAATAAGGAGATTATTAATAATGCAGTTAATCACATTTCGTCACTGGGTTATGAAAGTAGCTAGCGATCTCGATTGCGTAAAAGCTATTTCTTTAATAGACTGGACGTGGTATACTAGAATACTTCATGCAGATTATATGAGGGACATGATTGCAAACGATTTAGATCCGTTAGACACAGAAATATTGTATCAGTATCTTGAAACTGTGTTAAATCTTGAAATTAATACGCCGTTTCCAATTGTATATGGATGGCAAAACATTCAAAAAGATTCGACAGAAGATTGGCCAGAAATTGATCTTAAGAAAGTGATAGATCTTGAATAGCTTAAATAGTTTGTCTTTTACTAATATATTATGACAATGAAGAAAAGGACTAGTGATCCTATCACGTATGTGATGGCAGAAAGAGAAAGCGAAACGCCAAAATATCGAATATCAAATGAGAAAATCTCTGAATTTCTGAATAAAAAACTCGGATTTGAGGGAAAGCATATCATATGTTATATTTGTGAAGATCCAGACATCGAAACATGGTATGTGGTTAGAAACGAATTAAATATTTGTAGTCGGTGTGAATACAAATCAATCGAAATTGAGAAAAAACGATTAGAATATATTGAAATGGGCTTATTAGAAAATGATATTAAACTTGATGACACTACAGCTTAAATTAGCAATTAAAATTGGAAATCTTGAGATAAAATGGGAAGAAAACGAAATCAACGTGAAAAAGAATCGATAATATTTAAATCGCCCTCTGTTTATGTGAAAATTATGGACTTCTTAGTAGATAATCATTTCACTAAGAAAAGATCTCTTTTAATCAGAGATGCGGTGAAATATAAAATCAAACATGTTTGTAAAACGATTCAGGACAGTGATGAATTTTTTAAAAAAAAACACACTGGTGTGGAAACCGTTTCATTTCGAATTGATGAAGAACAACTAACACAGATTGAAGTGTTAATTCGATTAGGTTTCTACTCATCCCGATCTGATTTTTTGCGTGAAGCTCTTTCAGATTATTTAGAAAATCAACTAAAAGTGTATCCCAAATTATTACGTGAAAAACGTGAATTGGAAAAGAATAAAGTTTTAATAGTAGATTTGACATCTCTTAACAAACGAATAAAAATCAACGGAAAAAAAATAACATCAGAGGGCATATCAGATAATGAGTGAAAACATTATAGAAGAAAAAATAATATGTGAAGAGTGTGGTTCAGATAATATCATGAAAGGTGTTTGTAGAGATTGTGGATTAGAAAACGATAAAGACTACGTAAACCCACGACGTAGAAATTACAATGCTCACACGCCAATTCATGATCTTGTTTCTACGAACGCAGTATCAGATTCTATTTTGGGTGGAACTACAATTTTTAAAGCGGACATAACAAGATTACAAAATCCTAAAACTAAATATCAGTTTCTACGACTTCAAAAATTGAATAATCAAATTAAACTGATATCTGATTCGGACGGTAGAAAAATCACTGCACAAACAAAACTAATCATGATGGATATTGCCGGATATTGCAGATCGCTAAACGTTTCGACGAATTTTGACATTGTAGATGATATTCTTCATAGATTTCTAAAATATAACAAAAAAGCGAAAATCGAGGGCATTGCACTGTTACAGCCATATATTGCGGCCGCCTCAATTTATACTGTAATGAAAGAGCATAATCCGTTATTTCGACTTCAAGATTTATGTCGTGATTTTCGACCGACATCCAACTTGCAAAGTAGATTCGTGACTAGAGCTATTAGCGAACTTAGAATAAAATATAAACGCCCAATCGCAAAACAGTATATTGAATGCGGTCTTCCCATGATTGCAGAATATTATGGCTTCAAAACTAATGAAGAACGCTGGCAATTCTCTTATCGACTACGAGAAAACATGAAAACTCTTTATAAAATAGTCGGTGTTGGTGGAGAAGATGAAAACATCTTAATGACAGCTATTCTCTATGGAGCATTACAAATCGAGGCTGTTAACCGCGGAACAAAAATTCCAAGATCTTGCTCTATGGGACGTATAAGTGAACGATTTGATCAGAATAAACACGTAGTTCGATTGTTATATGCGAGAAAAATTGAAGATCATGTAAAAAAATGGTCAAAGAGAGTATGTGAAAATGGAAAAAAACAAAACAGAAATTGAAAATCTGAAAAATCAGATAATTGCTGAATTTAATAAAGTTTCTGAGAAACTGATGGAATCGATCAATCAGAATATAGACGATATCGAGAAGGCGTTTGATCAGATTCAAATAATAACAAGTCGAGTAAATGAAAATTCTATATTGATTAAGAATTTAACTGAACTGATAAAATCTAACAGATCTCTTGTCGAAACGACTGGCTCTGATATGAATTATAAAGAAATCGACGAACGATTAAAAAAAGTCGAAACGAAATATCTTAAAATGGAAGAGGATAATGAATTAGAGCCAGACATTCCAGCAGTATTAGACGTGATCGATAGCAAGTTACAAGAGTGGCGAAACTTGGACGACGTAAAAAAGGTTCGGGTTCCGATGATTGCGTATGATCTTGAAATCATATATGATGTTTTAAGCGATCTATTAAAATATACTCTAATCAAGGGATATTCAGTAGATTTATTAGATCAACAAGTAGCAAAATTAACATCCTACGATGAACTACTAAAAGAAGCTAAAGAGAAAAACAAGGATCTGGACATTCGATCCAGATCATCTTATGTATAAAAAATTTTGGTTAAAAAAATGACTGAAGAATATAAAACATGTTATAAGTGTAAAGAAGAAAAATCGATTTCAGAATTTCATCGAAACCGATCACAGAAAGATGGCTATATGTCGTCTTGCAAAGCGTGTGAAAAAATACGACAATCTGAAAAACGACAAAAATTCAGATCTGAAGAAAAAAAAGAGAAAGAAGTTAAAAAAGAACTTCCTCCCATGGATCTGAAAAATCCCAAGTCGTTATTAGATCCTAAAACTCAAAAACTTTATTCAGAATATGAAAAAGACTTGAGAACGGATCAGTTAATTGATTTGCTGGGACCGCTTTCTAAAGTAGCCAATCGCCAAATTTTTTCGGAATTTGATATTTCGATACCAGACGAATCAATTGTGGTCTGTTTTGCTGATTTGCATATCGGTTCACCGCACTCGGATTATGATCTAATGCAAGATCATTTGAAATTAATCAACAAAACGAAAAATGCGTATATCATAAGTTTTGGTGATTTAATTGATAATTTCAACGTGAAGGGACCAGACGGAAATCAGGCTCTGATATCATTAAATAATCAAAAATTAACAGCCGAAAGAATGTTTACACGATACTTAGATCATCCAGAAGAAAAAATTCTCGGACTTGTGCAAGGCAATCATGAAGAAAGATCTTCAGTTACGGACGATTTTGATTTTACAGAATATCTTGCATTTCAGTTAAAAGTAAACTATTTCGGATTTCAATCTCTTATTCATTTACACGTCGGCGATTACACTCAAAACTGGTTAGTGGCTCACAAACTAGCTGGATATTCTCAGTGGAACAACGTTCATAATGCTATTAAAGCGCAATTTAATTTCGGAAAGAAAACGAGAATCGATCTTGTGACTTCTGCACACGATCATGAGGGGGCATATTCAAAGCAAAACAGATCATTATATATAAAATGCAAGCCGTATCAGTACACTTCACGTTGGGCAAGCTCGATTGGATACGCTAACAATAGTTTTGAAGATCTCGGTTCTATTTCAGTGTTTTTTTATCGTGGAAGACTTCAGCCATATGAATGGTTAGAAGATTGTATTCTGTTTCATGGAAAACAAGAGGTTAAATAAGGGAAGAGAAAGAATAATGTTAAAAAACTATATCGAAAGAAATAATGGAGTAATTTCTCTTTCTCTTAACGAGGAAGAATACAACGAATTTATCAAAGAAGAAAATAACAAGATTTTAAAAGAATCTCAGAAACTTTGTGAAAATTCGCAGTGCAATAATTCCAAAAACATGAAATGTGTCTATCATTTAGGTTATGAAAAATGGCTATGTCCGAAATGTTTAAAGATTTTAAACACATATGATTTTTTAATGAGAGGTCTTGGAATAGGTCTATATGGTAATGAAAGAATTAAATAAAGAATTAATGGAGTGAGAATTGGATGAGAAAGAATGAGGAAGAAACGAGTTTACAACCACAACAGAGATTATATATGTGTGCGGTATGTAAAAGAAAAACATCTCATTATTACTACGAAGAATATGATGTTTGGTTATGCGTTCCATGTCACTCGAGAAACGGCGTTTCATGTCACTGGATCAGAGATTTTACGAGAAACGAAAACGGAAAAAGAAAAATAAAAGAGAGTGAGGACTAGACGACCGACAATTTTATTAATGCATTACTAGATATGATAACAACAGTTGAACAGGCAGATAGAATCATCGAAAATTATGAAAAAACGATTAAAAAAGAGGAACGTCGAAAACATTCCGCTTATTATTGTCTTGCGATTAGTAAACTTATGATTGTAGCAGTTCAAGCAGTTCAATCAAAGAAAAAACAATTATTGAATAAGAAAAGTGACGAAGATGAGAATATCAGAGCGAAAACGAATTAAACAACAACTGAAGAAAGATTTTGGAGTTTATTGGAAGGAAGGATGGAAAATTTGCTTAGAATCGCATAGAATTGTTAGAAGAATAGAACGAAAACGTAAAAAAGAATTGAAGAAGGAGGTGTGATATTAAATGGAATTTGAAGAATTAAAAGAAAAAGAAGGATTTAAACTTCATCGCATAGACATGGAGATATCGAGAAAATATATTTTTACTGATGGAAATACAGTCACAATCATCGGCCCGATCGGACTCTATATAAGTAACAAATCTGGATCTCATAGAGTTGTCTGTAAAGATGGACGAGTGTTTTATGTATCTCCAGACTTCAAAGCGATTATGTGGAATTATAAGGAAGAGTTTATTAAAGAAAAACAATTTGATTTTTAAATAAAATAAAAAAAGAGGAATCTATAATGTCAAAGCGAAAACTGTTTGTGTGTGCAGATTGTGAAGAAGAGCTGAGATTCGATCTTAAGAATCCAACTATCTGTAAATGCAATCAAGATCATTTCATAGAAGATTATTGGGAATCGTGGGTTCCATGTTATATTTGTGGTAAAGACTATTGCATGGATCATGATGACGACGATCAGCGAAACGCATTCATGAAATCTAATAATTTTAAAGACTGGTATTTATGTTTCAGTTGCGAGTGGTTTGATGTCGATTTACGACAATGTGAAGAATACGATGAACTTCCGTTTGAGATGTTTCACAGAAAGAGATTCTGTAAATACTACTCGGAGAACACCTATTAATGATTTGTAGAAAGTGCGGTTCAGTTGTTACTCTCAATAATAAAGAAGAATGGTTTTGTGAACATTGCAACACGATAAAAATTCGACTGAACGTTCGAAATGAAAGCGATGAAGATATCTGTCGAATCTTAGAGAATCATGAAGATGAACGGATTAGAAATTTGGTCATGTTTTATCGTGACATAAAGAAAATGCTAATAGACGTTCTTAATAAAAATAAAAAATAGCGCTTTCTTTCTTTTTCTCTCTCAAACATATCTACAGATGCGGTCTATTAACAAAAAACATACAACTCGGCTCGGAATGTTCCTATTCTCCGAATCTTCCTTTCATTTTCGACCGGTTGAAAGCACCAGTTGTATGTTCGAATCCGTTTTGCATGTATGGGACTATCTGTGGCTCTATATAATCAAGATTAATGTTCATTTATCTCGTCTACATGTTTGTCGTTCTTAGTTCTAAATCAGAATAAAATGTTTCTACGTCGGCAGTATTGAGATAAAAGATCAAAATGTAGTCACGATTTAACACAAATGTTTAAATAAACAGATTGCAATAGAATTATGTAAGAGTATAAATATGAGGATTTTTTCTCTAATAGTAAAGTGAAAAAATGACAAATGAAAAATTGAAGAAATATAAACAAAAACTCGGAAAGAATGATGAGTTTTCTTTACGAGATTTATATTCTAAATCAGAAGCTGAAAAACAGATCAAAAAATTAAAATCTGAAGGACATAGAGTAGTTTGTGGTAAACGTAAAGAAGGTATATTAGTATATGTCGGACCGAAAATGAAGAAAGCTGATAAATTGAAGTCGAAAGAGTTTACGCCAGTAGTTCAGTTTAAAGAGATTTATGATCCAGAGAAATGGATACGCGGAGATTTAGAATGTCGTGATATAAAGAATTATAAATATGATAAATTTAGTCCAGAAGCTAAAGCAGTTAATGATCATTTAGTGAACTGGTTTGAAGAACACAGACTTGATATCGGAGAGAAAGGCGTCGTCAAAAAAGAGGATGCGTGGAGTTTTATTAACGATTCAGCTGGAGAGGGTGTTGGGTTGATTTTAGACAAAATGGAAGACAAAATTCGAGAAAGAATTAAATCTGAAATCGCTTATGATAAAATGATTAAGACGGGTGTAAAAGAGAAATGGACGATTGACAAAATACGAACAGAAACAGAGAAATATAATGACAAGTATAATCATTTCTGGCATCCGAATGACACAGCAAGTAATATTATGAATGAACGAGAAAAACAACAAAAAAAAATGAAAAAAACAGTGAAATAATATGACTAAGAAAAAAGATCAGCCTAAAAAAACAATTGTTGCTCATCGTAAAGGAAGAAAACCAACTGAAATTAAGTGGTTTCATCACACTGAATCAATTATTAAGTATAAACAGAGAAAATTTAAATTTTATGGTAGACCGTTAAATAAAGAAGGTGCAGATCATTGGATGAAAGAAAAAGTAGCAATGGGATACACTGTATTCATGGGTCAAGACGAGGTTGGTCCGTTTTTATATAGAAGTGTAAATAAAACAAAAAATCCCAAAAAAATTATAGAGAGTAAACTATTTAAGAGTATTGATATGATAAAAAAAGTAACGAACTAAGGAGAATTGAAATGAAAGAAAAACAAAAACCGTCTGCAAAATCAATTATTTCGAAATATATTCATAAACGATTTTATTCGATAGCTAAAAAAGAATGGGACAAAGTTACGAAATCAGATCGTAAACATGCAAAACGAATGATTGATAGTGCATATGAAGAATGGAAATCGAATCCGACTCATGAAATATGGGACAGTAAAAAGAAGAAATATGTCAAAGAAACTGCTCACGAATTTGCTAAGTATTGGGTTGATACAGCCATAGACGCCGAGGCTGAAGAAAAGTCAATGAGATAAGTATTAGAATGACAAAAAGAGCTAACAGATATACTTTTTGCACGAAAGCCGAAGAAAAACGAATTGATGCGTGGTATGAGTGGATTGATAAAATGCGAGAAAAACATGGAAATGAAGTCATTGATAAACATTTTGAGAAAATCTACGACGTTTCGTGTGGCGGAGAAGATTTGAAAACCTCTAAACAGAAAGCTAAGAGTTTAGGATTATCAACATATGGGACGGGATAAAAATTATGAAGTGGGGAGATCTACGACTACGAAAAAAAGGCTGGTTAGAGAATCAAATCGGCGTATCTTATAATGATTACTCAGATGATTTAAGTTGTGATGATTCATACAGTCTGGAAAAACGAGTTAATAATTATTTCGAACGATTAGAAAAAGAACATGAGGAAAAAACGTCTAAAATAAAAGATTCGACTCGTAAAGAAATCGCAAATAATAGATTTGATATCGCTATGAATAAACGACAAATCTTGCTTGAATATATATATACAGAATTTACGAGATTATCAGAAGATTCAGAAATCTACGAAAGAGAGTTAAAATATGCCCGAAAACGTGAACGTTATTATAATAAAGTAAACACAAATTTAAGAAAACGCAATCATATACTGGAAGAACGAACGAAATGAAAACTAAAACATCTAAAATGAAATCAACTAAGAAAACAATAAAAAAAGAAAAACCGATGATTAGAGTATCTAAAGATATTACGAATCGTAAATTATTGTTTACTGATCCAGATCGGGATGATATACTCACTCTCGATGATCCAGAACCATTTCTTCCATCAAAGTCATCCATAGAAGAAACAAGATTATCTACGGTTGTTTTGAATGCAGAAAAATTATCGAAACAAAGTAAAGAAGTTGAATTACCCATCGTCACGACATTTCGTCAAACGATAAAAAATATCGGTTTACCATATACGAATCGAGTTCCATTTCGGACAAAATCTTCCATTTCTGCAATTAATAAAGCTTGGAAAAAAGAATCGCCAAAATTCACAGATTTAATCGGCGTAACATATCTTGCAGATAACTATGATGAATTAAGAAAAGTTGCGAATGAACTCAAAAAGACTTCAGAAAGCGATTTTGAGAGAAAAACTGGCAAACATGCGATGCGGGCTGGAAAAAAGACTAAATTGTATAAAACATGGTTAAAAGATCAAAAAGAAGAAACGCCATTTGAAGTATTAGAATTTCGAGATTTTTATTCGAAAAAGCAAAAACGACCAGACGGATATGAAGCTGTTCATTTGATACTGAAAGATAAACGATCTGGTAAAGTTTTTGAGGCACAATTAAAAACCAAAAACGTTAAACGATTTTCTGAGATTAATCATGATCTATATAAGACAAACAAATCAGATACGAACGAATTTAAAGCTTTAATGAAGATAATCAATAGGGCAGATAGGGGCGACAATTCGGCTCAAAAAGAACTAGATAACATGTCGGACAGTGAGATTAAGAAAACTCTCACTAAGAAGAAAAAATAAATCAAAACATTTTTAAACGAGTAATCATTGGTTATCTTGTGATAAAAACAATGAACGCAAATGATGAAATAGAAATTTTAGAGCCAGAAAGAACGAAAAACTTAACGAAAGCGATCTTTCAAAAATGGGCGATATATGTTGCTAAGATAAATGATTTTTTTGAGTATATTATAGATCCATTAGATGATCCGACAGATGAGCAATTAATGAAAGCTTGGAATATATGGGCTTCTAAACAATATACTGAGTATTTAAGAGATTCGTTAGAAAAAGAAGTAGATCCGATAGATTTTGATCGATTGACAGAATGGCTCGACAAAGTAATGGATGATCAGTTCGGATATGACAAATGGATACTACTATGGTAAAGTTATTTCTAAATCTTTTTTTTTTTTTCGTAATATTTATAAAGAGCAAATCATAAGATAATCATGAAGTGAAAAAAATGGATAAGAAAACACGCACTCGAATCATGAAGTATCTATATGACTTCAAGGCAGAATTGGTTGCTTATCTTGAATCTGAGAAAGCAACGATTTACAGTAAAGAAATTAGTGAACTGCAGAAAAAAGCGGATGAAGCTGAAGAAATGATAAAAGATCATCCGATGTGGATATCTATGCAAAAAAGATTTAGTGCGGCTGATGAAGGGGATTATATTAAACCTTTTGAATATAGTAAAGAGGAAATGGAATTCGCCAGAACTAACAATTACTATAAAGAGATGGAAAAAGCACGTGTCGATCAGTATGAACTAGAGGAAAAATGGAGAAAGCAATTTTCATCACAATTAAAACATGGAAAAGCTTCATCAGAGGGACAAAAAATATTTGACGAGGCTGGAATGAAAATCTGGTCGGATGCGAAAGAGTACTTCGGAACTGGAGAATATCGTCAAAAGGGATATGAAGGGAATCCAATGATCACATTTGATTCAATATATTACGAAATTTTGAACAATTATTGGGGATTTAAATTAGCCGAGCAAGTCACAAATACACTCAATGAGAAATTAGAATCTATTGGATATTCAATTGAGCCTTATGATTATTCAACGTGGGTAGTAGTTTAATTTTTTTTTTTCACAATGAGCAAAATCGATGAATGGAATTAACACACTTATTTAAATATGAATTTTTTTTCTCTGTTTTTATGAATAAACGAATTAAGCGATTTCTGTTAAATCTTGCGTTTATTATGATGACTTGTTGTGGCGTCATGGCTGTTATGATGGTTTATTATACTTTTAAGGAACCGCACATAGTTATTATTGATATGAACACAATTAACGAATATTGGTTTGAGTTCAGTGCTATTAATTTGCTATTTTTCGGAAGTATTCTATTATGGTTAATTTGTCAAAAAATCATCTATCAGTTAAGTGAAGATGAAGATAAGGAAATCTGTAAACGATATTTTAAATAGTTTGAATTAATAATAGATATTAGGAAGTAAAAAAATGAGAAAATTAGCAACAATACGAAAGATCAATAAGATCGTTTCGATACCGGATGCGGATCTTATTGAATTGTGCATTATAGACGGATGGCAGTCGATAACGACAAAGAATACGTTTAATGTCGGTGATAAATGTGTATATTTTGAAGTGGACTCGTTTCTACCAGTCGAATCACGATACGAGTTTTTAAGAAGTTCATCATATAAACGAATGGGACCGCAAGACGGTTTCAGATTAAAAACGATCAAATTGCGTGGTCAGATTTCTCAAGGACTGATTATGCCGATTACAGATTTTCCAGAGATAAGTTCAGAATTAGAAGTGGGAGCAGACGTAACTAATTTATTACATGTAATATTATATCAAACTCCAGAACAATTTCATATGTCTGGAAGCATGAAGGGTAAATTTCCACTATTTATCTCTAAAACGGATCAGGAGAGAATTCAGAATTTGCCGATGTTATGGGAAATCATGAAAGATAAAGAATTCGAGGAAACTGAAAAACTGGACGGTACTAGCATGACAGTATATCGAATTTATGATCGTGAAAAAGAAGAATTTAAGGTTGGAGTTTGTAGTCGAAATATAGATCTTAAAATCGATGATTCTAATAAAGAACAAAGCGTGTATGTAAAATTTGCAGTAGATAATGGATTGTTAGACTGGATAAAAAACTTAAAAATAATAAACAATTCTCAAATTGCAATACAAGGCGAGCTGATCGGGTTCGGAATTCAAGGAAATGTTTATCAGCTTATGGATCAGAGATTTTATATTTTCGATGTGTATGATATTGATAATCAACGATATCTTGATGCGGATCAGAGATGGATTTATGTGAAATTGGCTTCGGAGATTTCTGATAAAATTAAACATGTTCCAGTTATTCGTGAAAGAGTTCGTATTTTAGAAGAATATCCAGATATGAAATCGATATTGGATCATGCGGACGGACAATCACTTCTTAATTCAAAATTTCTACGAGAGGGCTGTATTTATAAGCCGAGAGGTGCTGGGGGTATGAGTTTTAAAGTCGTGAGCAATAAATATCTACTGAAACATGGAGACTAAAAATGTGAAGAATAGAACGACAGAAAAAGAACAAAATACAACTTCTACTTTACTTGCACTTGCAGTAATATTTATGACGGCTCCAGCAGTTGCTGGTTTGATGTTATATGGGCATACTTTTTTATTATGTGTCGGAACTGGCGAATGGAAATATGGTCCGATTGATTTTAATGTATATAATGAATGGTGGTTTGAATTCATATTATGCGTTGGCGGTTTTATCGTAGCTATAATACTATATTTTATCGCATTGTATAAATATAGTAAAAAAACGAGAAACTAGATGAAAAATTATAATTTAAATACCATGTCTTTTTCTCTATACATAATGATTGTATTAATTATTTTAATAATGGTGTGTTTTTTTTTATTAGCGACAATTGGAATGGGAATAACATGGCTAATCGTTAGATCTGATCTTTTTGAGTATTTGTTCTGGCTCTTTTACGCATTAACTGTGATATTTGATATAGTTTTATTGGCGGTAAATTAAAATGGAAAAGCAAGAATGGAAAAATAAGCAAGGTCTATATTGTCAAAAATGTGATAAAGATTGTCGTGAGGGAATTGAACGTAAAAATTCTGAATTTCTCTTAGTAGAAGGAGAAATCGAATTATTGTGTCAATCATGTGTCGAGAAACTCGAGAGGTATAATAGAAATGGGAACTAAAGGAACGAAAGAATGGGCCAATTACAACTGCAATTTTCAAAACGGTTGTTCCAATGATTGTCGGTATTGTTATGCGAAAGGAATCGCAAAACAGTATGGACGAGCAACGGATGAAACATGGGGTAAACCGATTATCGCATTCGACAAACTCGGTAAAAAAGTGAAATACCGAGAAGGTGTTGGGATGTATTGTTCCACTCATGATTTAACGGAAGATAACTATGAATATTTAGTTTCAGAATATAAATCCGCTTTAGAATCTGGACGATCTGTTTTATTAACGACAAAACCGAATTTCGGTCTTATTCTTGATTTAATATCCAATTCGTGGTTTTCGAATCGTAAAGATCAAATTCTCTTTCGATTGACCATCACAAGTATAGATATTAAAACGCAACAATATTGGGAACCACATGCACCGAGTCCCATGGATCGTCTCATGGCATTACGACTATTATTCGATAATGGATATTCAACTAGTGTTAGTATCGAGCCGTATTTAGATAAAGAACCGCAACATTTAATAACACTTATTGAACCATATGTGACGGATACTATCTGGTTGGGATTAATGAATTCAAAATATGTTAATAATCATGATTACGAAAAAATAAAAAATATTTACGATGTTACAAACGTAATAGATATTCTTTGGAAATGTCGTCGAATTGCTATGAATAAATTATGGCTAAAAGATTCTATTCCGAAATCATTGAAAGGATGTATGGAATTAGACGGCTTCAATTATATTAAGAAAGAGAGTAAAGAAGTAAAATGAAAAAAAGTAGAATCATTTTAAAGGTCGATCTCGGAAACGGAATTCAGAGAGATTGGGTTAGTTTCGAAATATTAACACCAGATACCGAATCTTTAAATTTCTGGCGACATATATCCGAATTAATCAGCATATTACAAATCGAAAACAAAAAGATTTCCGAAGA
>Ga0209253_10001476_pt1 | contig 20606 bp, 14 predicted proteins | sample FrelakmetBRP12BR_FD_187145 | JGI IMG/M metagenome (GOLD analysis project Ga0209253, IMG submission 187145) | Freshwater lake sediment microbial communities from the University of Notre Dame, USA, for methane emissions studies - BRP12 BR (SPAdes)... | ecosystem: Environmental > Aquatic >...
GGGGGGGGGAGCCAGTAGAGGGCCGCCGCGCGAAGCGCGCCCTGTTCCCCCGCCGCCAGGGCGCGAAGCGAGCGGCGGGCCTCGGCGTTGCGCCCGAGCCGGCGCAAGGACCAGGCCGCGAACCAGCGCGCATCGGGCGCGCGGCGCGCGGCGGGGTGCTCGCGGGCGAAGCCGCGGAGCCGCGCGGCGGCCTCCCGGAAGCGCCCCGCGTCGTAGGCGAGCCAGGCCGCGAGGTAGGCCGCCTCGTCGGGGAGCTCGGCCTGCTGAGCGGCCGGCAGGCCCGGTACGAGCGGCCGGGAGGCCGCGACACGCCGGTACCTCTCCGCCGCCTCGTCGAGTCGCCCCAGCCGTGAGGCGGCCCGCGCCAGCACCCACTCCGCCGCGCGGGCCTCGGCGCTCCCCGCCGGGCCGTCGGCGAGCGGTCGCGCGGTGGCCTCGGCCTCGGCAGGGCGGCCGAGCTGGAGGAGTGCCACGGAGCGGAGGAGGCGGGAACGCGGCGAGGGCCAGGTGACCTCCGCCTCGTCGATCTCGACGAGCGCCGGGCGCGGGCGCGCGGTGGCGAGGAGGCGCTCGGCGCGCGCCAGGCGCTCGGCGGACACGGGGGCCGCGATCGCGGCGATGAGTGGATCCTGGGACCGGCGCCAGTCCTCGAGCTCGCGTCCGGCCTGCTCGCCTTCCGCATCTCCGGCGCGCTCGATCCAGAGGACCCGCAGGAGCGCCGCGCCCCGCGAGTCGCCGAGCCGGTGCCGGGCCCGCGCGAGCGCGAGTCGCGCGGCGGGATCCCCGGCGTCCGCAGCGGGCTCGAGCGCCCGCGCGGCGAGCTCCGGCCGGCCGGCGGCGAGCAGCGCCCGCCCCTCGGCCCTGGCGTCCCCCGGACTGGCCGCACCGATCGCGGCCTCCGCCAGGGCAGCGGCCGCGCTGCCCGGATGCCCGGATCGCTCGAGCGACGCGGCGAGGCGGCGGAGCGCCGAGGGGCGCACGGGTCGGGGAAGATCCGGGATCGCCTCCCGGAGAACGGGCCAGGCGTCGTCGGGGTGACCGGCGGTGTCGAGCGCGACTCCGAGTGCGAGCCGGGCGCGCGCCGCGGCCTCACCGGCCGGACGGGACGCCAGCGCGCTCCGAGCGTCGGCCGCCGCGCGAGGGCCGTCGCCCTCATCCAGCGCCTGGGCCGCGGCGGCCATGGACTGGATCCACTGTGAGAGAGAATCCTCTGCCCTGCTCGGGGGGGCCGACAGGAGGGTCAGGATCGCGGCTGTCGCAAGGTGGCGCAAAATCCGTCAGATCATGCCACAAGCCATTGAACCCATTGCCAAAAATTTTTCCACGCACTCCCGAAAATCGTGCGGGCCCGGGGGGTTGACACATCGCGATAGCGGGGCGCATAACCGGGCCGCTTCGCTGCAAGCAGCATGTCCTGGGCGTCGCGAGCGTATTCGCACAGCGCCGGATGGGTGGGGGCCCCGAGGGGAGCGAAGGACCGCCCACGAGTCCGCGCCGACGCCACCTGGAAGGAGAGCACCTTGTTCACCAAGCCCTGCCCGAGCGAACTCACCGCCCCCATCAACCCCGACCGCGGGGTGGAGGGGCACCGGAACCTCTTCTGCGCGTTCTACGACCCGTGCCTCGACGAGGCGGTGAAGAGGGGCTGGAACAGCTGGACCTGCACGCGCTGCTCGATGTTCGCCATCCAGCCGCAGGTCGAGTCGAGCCTGGAGAGCTACGCCACCCAGCGCCGCCTGGGCTAGGGCCGCTCCTGCAGCGCCCCGGCTCGAGGGTCCTAGCGCGCCGGCTCATTCGGCGTAGACGACAGCGATCCAGTAGAGCCCCACACCGAAGCGAGCGCTGTCCCCGCGAGCCACACCCACGCCGACGCGCCGGAAGCGCGGGTCGGCGACGTTGCGGCTCCGGGCGGCATCGAGGGGCGAGCCCGCCACGAAGGCGTCCGCCGCCGCCTTCGTCCCGCTCCGTCCGTCCCGCCCCGAGCGCAGCGCCAGCGCTCGCGCCGCCAGGTCCCCCGGATCCGGATCGCCACGCCGCAGCATCTCTCGCGCCGTCTCGCGGGCCAGCGCGTCGAGCGTCGCCTCGGCGGCCAGCGGCGGCAGCCCGTGTCGGGCGCGCTCCGCCGCGATGGCCTCCTGGGCGCGACCTTCGGGCGAGCGTGCGCTCCGCTCCCCCTCGTCCACCGGCTCCACCAGGATCTGCGTGAGGTAGGTGACCGGCTGGCCGCCGGGAATCTCCCCGTGGGCGACGCCCACCCCCACGTCCTGCGCCTGCGGTGAGAGCAGGCTGGCGAGGTGGCCCGGGCTGTCCTCCACGGCGCGCTGCGCGTCGCCCGCGCTGTCGCCGCGGGCCACGTTCTCGAGGGCGTGGCGGAAGGGGACGCCGGCGGCGCGAAGCCGGCCCACCACGTCCTCCCCGCCGCGCAGGATGTGGGCCGCCGACCCGGCCGCGAGCATCGCCGCGCTGTGGCGCCGGGCCTGCGCCGCGAGGCGCGGGTCGGGCCGGAGCGGGGCGAGCCCCTGGCTCCGGCGCCGGACGTCGATGGCGCGCAGCACCTGTTCCTCGTCCGCGGCCGTGCCGTCGTCGGTCACCGCGTGGGAGGCGAAGGAGGCCGGATCGGCGGGGGAGGAGGGGGCTGCCGATGGTGCCGGGAAGGGGCCGGCCGCGGATGGCGGTGCCGGGCTCTCCGCCGCCGGACCGGCCTCGGTGTCGAGGATCGCCGCGACGGTGGGTCCGCCAGGGCCGTCGCCCATGACCTCGACGCGCCAGCGCCCGGCCTCCTCGAAGGTCAGCACGACCTCGAACCGCCCGTCGGCCGCGTGCACCGGGACCTCGCCGGCCCCGCCCGACGGCGAGGCCACGTAGACCCGCGGCCGGCCGAGCCCGACGAGCCGTCCCCGCAGGACCTCGCGGCCTCCCGGCGCCACCCGGCGCGGGAAGGGGTCGAGCTCGGCGCGCCGCTCGGCGGCCAGCAGCACGGCCCAGGCGGTACCATCCCGGACCTCGATGCCGACGCCGAGGTGCGTCGCCCCCTGCAGCCGCGCGGCCCGGGCCAGGGCCTGCGCCACCTCCCGGGGAGGCGCGGCCAGGAGAACCCCCGCAGGTGCCGGGTCGATTGCGCCGGCGGCGGCGAGCGCCCGGCGCAGGGACGCGGCGGCGAGTGGTCGCGGCTCGCCCGCAGCGGCGCGGCGCGCGAGGTCGCGGGCCGCGTGGGTCAGCGCGCCCGAGGTGACCCCCGCGCTCGATGGCGACAGCGCCGCCCGGACCCGCTCCAGGGCGTCGGCCTCGAGGGGCGTGGGCGCCCCGTCGTCCGGTTCGGGGCCGCCGGCCACCGCGCGCGCGCCCGCTGGGGGCGTCGCCGAGGGGGTCACGCCACGCGGCGACGGTGCCGCAGCGCAGGCGACGGCGAGGAGCGCGACGCAGTGGCCCCGCATCGGCGTCAGGGATGCCGGCGGCTCACGCGCACGTCGAGCCCGGTCACCGCCCGTCGGCCGAGCCGCGCGTTCACGCGCTCGCAGATCTCGCCGGCCAGGCGCTCGAGCTCCAGGGCCCACTCCGGGCTGCTGGCGACCACCCAGAGGTGACCGTCCGGCCCGAGCCCGCGGACCGTTGCCTCGCGGCCGAGCGGCCAGCCACAGGCCTCGGCAAAGGCCGCCGCCGCCGCCAGCCGGTGCGCGCCGGGGCGCCCGGACAGCGACTCGGCGAGCACGCTGGCGACGGTGCGGCGCCGGCCTCGGGTTCCTCGCATGGATGGAACCTAGAGGTGCCCCCGGGGAGCGTCAAGGCGCGAATCCTTTTTCGATGCGCCGGGTCGAACGGCTCGAGATGTTCTGTCTCCGGCGCCGATGGACGGCGCCCGCTGCCTGCCGGGCCCGGGCTCCCGCCGCCCGCCGGGGAAGGGACGAGATCGATGAAGCCGACGGTGGACGTGAGCGCCTCCAACTTCAAGGAGGTGGTGGAGAAGGACGGGATGGTCCTCATCGACTGGTGGGCCCCGTGGTGCGGCCCGTGCCGGATGTTCGGGCCGACCTACGAGAAGGTGGCCGGCCGCCACCCGGACGTCACCTTCGCCAAGGTGAACACCGAGGAGGAGCAGGCGCTGGCGGGCTCGTTCGACATCATGTCGATCCCCACGCTGATGATCCTCCGCGACAAGATCCTGCTCTACTCGCAGCCGGGCGCGCTGCCCGAGGCGGCGCTGGAGGAGCTCATCGAGAAGGCCCGCGGGCTCGACATGAACCAGGTGCGCGCCGAGATTGCCGCCGAGGAGTCGAGGTCGAAGCAGGAAGGCAAGGCCCAGGCCGGCGCGTAGCGGGGGCCGCGGGTGAGGCCGCGGCGGCCCGCCCCCCTGGCGCGCCGGAGCGGTCCGTGCTCACTTCCGCGCCACGAAGATGGCCCAGCCGAGCGCCTGCGATCCGCGACCGGCGTGAGCCGGTCTTCGGCGCGCGCGAGTTGCAGCATGTCCGCGGAGGGGCCCAGGCCGGTGAGGCGGTAGCCGTGCTCCGAGAAGTGCAGGCAGGGCTGGCCCGTCCCGCAGGCGACGCCGCGCAGGCTTCGATGCCGGGTGGCGGACTCGTCGCTGGTGCGGATCCGCGGGGCCAGCTTGGTCGCGACCTCCCCCAGCGCTGGTCCTGGATTCGGGCGAAGACGCCGCCAGGGCTCGACCGGCTCACCTCGGTGCCTTCCCGGGAGACCCCGAAGCGGTACTCGATCCGGCGGCGGCTCGTCTCCGGCGCACCGGGCGGGGGGCTCTGTCAGACCACCTTGATAGCTGAACACATGAACAGTATCATGGGGAGCGTGAGATCGAGGCCGAGGCCTTTCCGGAATGGTTGCAGCCAGTCGACAAGAAGAGCTCCTGGAGCGTCTCCGGCAGCAGATCCGGCGCCTCGAACGGAGGCCTGCCCGGCGCGAGGGCTTCCTCCCGACCGGTCGTCCCGAGGTGGACGCGCTCCTGCCGGGCGGCGGCTTCCCCCGGGGCGCCCTCACCGGCCTCGCCGGCGGCCCGGCGAGCGGCAAGACGCGGCTCGCCCTCACCGCGCTGCGGGAGGCGCAGGCCGAGGGCGGGCTCGCCGCCTTCGTGGACGGGTGCGGGGAACTCTACCCGCCGGCGGCCGTGGACCTGGGGGTGGACCTGGCGCGGCTGCTCATCGTCCGCCCCGGGGCGCCGGCACGCCGGACGGAGGCGGAACGGGCGCCGGAGCCACTCCCCGGGCTGTGGGCGGCCGAGGCCCTGCTCGCGAGCGGCGCCTTCGCCGCCGTCGCCATCGACGTCTCCCTCGGTAGGCTGCCGGCCGTCCGCGCCGAGGCAGCGCTGCGGCGGCTGCGGGCGGCGGCGGAGAAGGGTGGGGCGGCCGGCCTGTGGCTGGGGTCGGCGGACGCGCCGCGAGTGCCGGCGTTCCTGCGCCTCGACCTCGACGCCCTGGCGCGCCGGGCGCCGGGGCGCGCGGCCGGCGCCGCACCCGACGGGTGGACGGAGGGTGGCCATGCGGCCTGATGGGGCGCCGCGGGTCCTCTCCCTGTTCGTGCCCGCGCTGCCGATGCAGCGGGCGCTCCGAGGGCGCTCGGCGCGGGGCCCGCTCGCGGTGGTGGACCAGGGCTGCGTGGTTCATTGCACCGCCCCGGCACGGGCCGCCGGCGTGCGCCCCGGCGATTCGCTGGTGCAGGCGCGGGCCGCCTGTGCCGGGCTCGCGGCGGTCCCCCTCGACCGGGCCGGGGACCGCGCGGCGCTCGAGGCGCTCGCCGAGGCGATGCTCGCCCTCTCGCCGGCGGTGGAGATCGCGCCGCCGGACGCGCTGCACCTCGACGCCGGGACCGGACGAGGCGTCGACGCCGAGGAGGAGCGGCGGCTCGCGGAGCGGGCGCTGGCGCTGGCCCGTGCACTGGGCTGGCGCGGCCGGGTGGCGGTGGCGGACGGGAAGGGGCCCTCGCTGGCGCTGGCGCGGTACGGGGCGGAGGCTCTCGTCCGCGTGGCGCCGGGAGAGGCGACCCGGGCGCTGGCGCGGCTGCCGCTCCAGGCGCTGGAGCTCCCCGCCGCCATGGCGGAGCGTCTCGCCGCGGTGGGGGTGGGGGACGCCGGGGCGCTGGCGCGGCTGCCGCCGGAGACGCTGGCCCACCGCTTCGGGCCCGCGGGCGCAGCGGCAGCGCGGCTCGCTCGCGGCGAGGACCCGCGGCCGCTCGTCCCGTTCGCGCCCGAGACCTTCCCGGAGGAGGCCTGGGACCTCGAGGGCACGGACGTGGGCGTGCTCTCGAGCGCCGAGCCGCTGCTCTTCGCGGTGAAGCGACTCGCCGACCGGGTGGCGGCGCGGCTCGCCGGCCGCGGTCTGGGGGCGTCGCGGTTGCGGCTGACGCTGGTGCTCGATCCACGCGGCGAGGAGCGGCTCCTCGTCCCGCTGGCCCGACCCGGCGCCGACGCCGCGGCGTGGCTCGTGCCGCTGCGGGAGCGGCTCGGCGTCCTGCGGCTCCCGGCGCCGGTGCGGGGGCTGAAGCTCTCGGTGGTGGAGGCGGCCGAGGTCCCTGCCGAGCAGCTCGCCGCCGGCGACCGGCCGGAGGTGCTTCGCGCCCTGGAGGTCGTGCTGTCGCGGCTCGCCGCCCGGCTGGGCGAGGGCGCCCTCTTCGCCGCAGAGCCGGCGGATCGCCACCGGCCGGAAGCGGCCTACCGGCCGGCGCCCTTCCGCGAGGACGCGGCGCGGGTCGGAGCGGGGAAGGAGGGTGTGGTGGCGAGCAGGGGAGCCCGGCGGAACGGGGCCGCGAACGGCGGGGCGGCGCCAGGCCTTGACGCCGCGCCTCTCGCGGTCCGCCCCACGCGCCTCCTCGAGCCGCCGCACCCGGTGGTGGCCGAGGGGGAGGGAGGGCGCCTCACGGCCCTGCGCGTGGACGGAAGCGCCCACGGCGTGCTCGCGCTCGCCGGCCCGGAGCGTCTCGCCGGCGAGTGGTGGAGCGACCCGTTCGACCGCGACTACTACCGGATCCGGCTGCGTGACCTGGGCGATCTGTGGATCTTCCGCGACGGCCGCGACGGCCGCCTCTGGCTCCACGGCTTCTTCGACTGACGGTCATGGCCACCCGCTACGCCGAGCTCCGCTGCAAGTCGAACTTCTCCTTCCTGGAGGGCGCGAGCCACCCCGAGGAACTGGTGGACCGCGCCGCCGACCTGGGGCTCGAGGCGCTGGCGCTCACCGATCGCAACGGCCTCTACGGGGTGGTGCGGGCCCACGCCCGGGCGCGCCAGCGCGGCCTTCCGCTCGTCGTCGGCGCGGAGATGACCTGTGACGGGCTCGGGCCGGGGGGAGTGGCGAGCCTGGTGCTGCTCGCCATGGACCGGGATGGCTACGCCCAGCTCTGTCGCCTCGTCACCGAGGCCCACCGTGGCGATCCGCTGAACGTGCCTGGCGCGGTGGACGCCGTGGCGCGCAGGCCGGAGGCGCGGATCTCCTTCCTTGCCGTGGCCGAGCGGGCCCGGGGGCTCTTCGCCCTCTACCCGGGGGTGGACGCCGCGTCGGCAGCGCGGCTCGAGGAGGCTTTCGGCCGGCGGCTGGCGCTGGCGGTGTCGCGTCACCGCGTCGCCGGCGAGGAGCCCCGTATCGCCGCCGCACGCAGCGTGGGGTGCCGGCTCGGCGTGCGCGTGGCGGTGGTGAACGACGTCCACACCCACGACCGGCGACGTCAGCCGCTGCAGGACGTCCTCACCTGCGTGCGGCTCGGCACCACGGTGGAGCGGGTGGGGCGCCGCCTCTTTCCCAACGCCGAGCGGACGCTGAAGGGAGCGGAAGAGTTGGCGCGGCTCTGGGACGACTTCCCCGAGGGGCTCGAGGCGGCTGCCGACATCGCCGCCGAGTGCCGCTTCCGCCTCGAGGAGATCCGGGGCGAGCACCCCCTGCCGCCGGTGCTCGCCGACCCACCGGCGTCCCCCGACGCACCGGAGGGTCCGACGGCCGCGCCCGGCGCCCTGGCCGTCGCGCCACCGCCGTCCCGGACCGCGCCGGTCGCCGGGATGGACCTCCTGCGCGAGCTCGTGCGCGCCGGCGCGCGCTGGCGCTACGGGGGCGCGCCGCCGGCGGAGGTGGATCGGCAGCTCGCGAGGGAGCTCGACCTCGTGGAGCAGCTCGGCTACGCGAGCTACTTCCTCACCGTCTGGGACGTGGTCCGCTTCGCCCGCTCCCGCGGCATTCTCTGCCAGGGGCGCGGCAGCGCCGCCAACTCCGCCGTGTGCTTCGTGCTGGGCATCACCTCCATCGACCCGGTGCGGCTGGGGCTTCTCTTCGAGCGTTTCCTCTCGGCGGAGCGGGGCGAGCCACCGGACATCGACGTGGACTTCGAGCACGAGCGGCGCGAAGAGGTGATCCAGTACGTCTACGAGCGCTACGGGCGCGACCGGGCGGGGATGGTGTGCGAGGTGATCAGCTACCGCGCCCGCTCGGCGCTGCGGGACGTGGGCAAGGCGCTCGGCCTCGCGATCGACCAGGTGGACCGGCTCTCGAAGCTCGTCGGACACCGCGATGAGCCCGGCCTGATTTCACCGGTGGTGCTGGCGCAAGCCGGGCTCGATCCGGCGGCGTCGCCGGCGGTGCGCCACGCGCTGCGGCTCGCCCAGGAGCTCTCGGGCTTTCCTCGCCACATCTCCATCCACGTTGGCGGCTTCGTCATCACCCGGCGGCCACTGGTGGAGACCGTGCCGGTGCAGCCCGCCGCCATGCCGGGTCGCACGGTGGTGCAGTGGGACAAGGACGACCTTGCCGAACTGGGCCTCCTCAAGGTGGACCTGCTCGCGCTCGGCATGCTCACCGCGCTCTCCCGGTCGCTCGAGCTGCTGGCGCGCCACCGCCCCGCGCCGGCGCTGCCCACCCCCGATCCCCACCCCGACGCGCTGGCGCGGATCCCCGCCGAGGACCCGGCAGTCTACGAGATGGCCTCGCGGGCCGACACCATCGGCGTCTTCCAGATCGAGTCCCGGGCGCAGATGTCGCTGCTGCCGCGGCTCCAGCCCCGCCGCTTCTACGACCTCGTCATCTCGGTGGCCATCATCCGGCCCGGGCCCATCCAGGGCGGGATGGTCCATCCCTTCCTGCGCCGCCGCGACGGGCTGGAGGAGGTGCGCTACCCCTACGAGCCGTTGCGGCCGGTGCTGGAGCGGACGCTGGGGATCCCGCTCTTCCAGGAGCAGGCGATGCGGCTCGCGGTGGTGGCGGCCGGCTTCACCCCCGGAGAGGCCGACGAGCTGCGCCGGGTGATGACCCACAAGCGCTCCCACGAGCGGCTCGAGCAGATGCGCGGGCGGCTCGTGGCCGGGATGAAGGAGCGCGGCATTCCCCCCGCCGACGCCGAGGCCATCCTGCAACAGCTCCACGGGTTCGCCGGCTACGGCTTCCCGGAGTCGCACGCCGCCTCGTTCGCGCTGCTCGTCTACGCTTCCGCCTGGGTGAAGCGCTACCACCCGGCGGTCTTCGCCTGCGCGCTCCTCGACAGCCAGCCCATGGGCTTCTACGCCCCCCACACCCTGGTGGAGGACGCGAAGCGGCACGGGGTGGAGGTGCGCGGCGTGGACGTCGTCCACAGCGACTGGACATGCGCGCTGGAGTTCGCCGCGCCCGGTGCGGAAGCGCCGGGCGAAGATCCGCCAGGGAGGCCGGGGTCGCCGGAGACGCCGCCGGGGGAGGCGCCCCGGGAGGCGCCGGCCTTGCGGCTGGGCCTGTCGCGGGTGCGGGGGCTGTCTCGCGCCGTGGGCGAGGCGGTGCTGGCGGCGCGGCGGGTCGCCCCGTTCGCCTCGGTGGAGGACCTGGCGCGCCGGGCCCGGATCTCCCGCGCCTGGCTCTCCAGGCTCGCCGAGGCCGGGGCGCTGCGCTCGCTCGAGCCGGGGCGGCGCGCGGCCCTGTGGAAGTCCCTGGCGCTCCCCGGCGGCGACGAGGGAGACCTCTTCGCCGGGCGCCTGCCGCCGGAGCCGGAGGCGGTCCTCGCCGAGGCGAGCGCCGCCGAGGAGGTGGCCCAGGACTACGCCACGAGCGGCCTCTCCGAGAAGGCCCACCCCATGTCCTTCCTGCGCCCGGCGCTGGCAGCGCGCGGCACCCGCACCGCCCGCGAGCTCTCGCGCCTCAAGGACCGCGCGGCCGTGGAGGTGGCCGGACTCGTCATCGTGCGCCAGCGCCCGGAGACGGCGAACGGGATCCTCTTCGTCTCCATCGAGGACGAGACGGGCATCGCCAACCTGGTGGTGATGCCCGACATCTACGAGCGCCACCGGTCTCTGGCGCGCGGCGCCACCTTCCTCCTCGCCCGGGGGCGGGTGGAACGCACCGGGAAGGTGGTGAACGTGCGGGTGCGGGAGCTGTTGCCGCTCGCTGCGAAGCCCGCGGTGGAAGCCGCCTCGCGGGACTTCCGCTGACGCGCACCGCGGAACGCCCCCAGGCCCGGGACCCGCGCCGCCCCCTTGAATCCCTCGCCGCCCCATCCGTCCGGGTTATGATTCCCGCGAACCGACCGAAGGAGACCGCTCATGCGCAAGGCCGTCGCTCTCTCGCTGCTCCTGGCACTGCCCGTCCTGGCCGCCGACAAGGCCGCGACCGCCCCGGCGCCGGCGGGCGACAGGATCGAGATCAAGGTGACCGACGCCGGCTTCGAGCCCCGAGAGGTCACCGCCCGGAAGGGGCGCCCGCTGGCGATCACCTTCCTGCGCACCACCGACCGGACCTGCATCAAGGCCGTGGACATCCCGGCCGAGAAGGTGAAGGGCTTCGAGCTCCCGCTGAACAAGCCGGTGACCCTCACCATCACGCCCCAGAAGGCCGGCGTGGAGGCGTTCCACTGCACCGCCATGGCGATGGGGAACGGCCGCATCGTCGTGAAGGACTAGCCGCCGCCCGCCCTACGAGCAGCCGGTGGTGGTGCCGCAGTTCAGGCACTTGTAGCAGGCGCCGTTGCGCACCGTGATGCTGCCGCAGTTCGGGCAGGGGGGCGCGTCGGCCTGGGCCAGGTAGGGCGGGTCCTCCTGGGCGGGCAGCGCGATGACCTGGGAGACCAGCGTGGCCGAGGCGGCCGCCACCAGCTGCTCGGAGGCGCGGAGCTTGGGGGCCGCCGGGGCAGCGCCGGGAGGCAGTTCCTTCGTCACCAGCATGCCCTCCTCCGACGGCAGGAACTTCAAGGACAGCCAGCGGAAGATGTAGTCGGTGATCGACTTGGCGATTGGGATGTCCGGGTTGCCGGTGAAGCCCGAGGGCTCGAAGCGGGTGTGGCTGAACTTGTCACAGAGCACCTTCAGGGGAACCCCGTACTGGAGCGCCATCGACACCGAGGTGGCGAAGCTGTCCATCAGGCCCGAGACCACCGAACCCTCCTTCGCCATGGTGACGAAGAGCTCGCCAGGCGTGCCGTCGTCGTACATCCCGACGGTCATGTAGCCCTCGTGGCCGCCGATGGAGAACTTGTGGGTGATGGAGCGCCGCTCGTCGGGCAGCCGGCGCCGCGCCGGCGCGAGCGGCACCCCTCCTGCCACCGTGGCCGCCGCGGCCTTCTCCTTCTCCTTGCCGGCGTTGAGCGGCTGGCTGCGCTTGCAGCCGTCGCGGTAGACGGCGATGGCCTTGAGGCCGAGCTTCCACGCCTCGAGGTAGGCCTTCCCGATCTCCTCGGCGGTGGCGCTGGAGGGCATGTTCACCGTCTTGGAGATGGCGCCGGAGAGGAACGGCTGCACCGCCGACATCATCCGGATGTGCCCGAGGTAGTGGATGGAGCGCGACCCGTTCTGCGGCTTGAAGGCGCAGTCGAAGACCGGCAGGTGCTCCGGCTTCAGAGCCGGGGCCCCCTCGATGGTCTCCATCTCGTCCACATACTGGAGGATGGTGCCGATCTCCTCGGCGCCGTAGCCGAGCCGCTGCAGGGCCAGCGGCACGGTGTTGTTCACGATCTTGAGGACGCCGCCGCCCACGAGCTTCTTGTACTTGATGAGCGCGATGTCCGGCTCGATGCCGGTGGTGTCGCAGTCCATCATGAAGCCGATGGTGCCGGTGGGGGCGAGCACGGTCGCCTGGGCGTTGCGGTAGCCGTGCTGCGTTCCGAGGCGGACGGCATCGCCCCAGACCGCGTGGGCCGCCGCCAGCAGGTCACCCGGGACGAAGCGGGCCTCGATGCGCTCCACGTGGGCGGCGTGCTTGCGCATCACGCCGAGGAACGGCTCCCGGTTCCGCTCATGGCCGGCGAAGGGGCCGGTGTGGGCGGCGATGCGGGCGCTCATCGCGTAGGCCTCGCCGTTCATCACCGCGGTGATGGCGGCGGCGTAGGCCCTGCCGGCGTCGGAGTCGTACGCGAGCCCGCTGGCCATCAGGAGCGCCCCCAGGTTCGCGTAGCCGAGCCCCAGCGGCCGGTAGTCCTCGCTGTTCTTGGCGATGGCCTCGGTGGGGTAGCGCGAGTTCGAGACCAGGATCTCCTGTGCCAGGATGGTGAGGTCCACGGCCCGCTTGAACGACTCCGCGTCGAAGCCGCCGTCGATGGAGCGGAAGTGCATCAGGTTCAGGGACGCCAGGTTGCAGGCACTGTCGTCGAGGAACATGTACTCCGAGCACGGGTTGGAGGCGTTGATGCGCGAGGTGTTCGGGCAGGTGTGCCAGGCGTTCACGGTGGTGTCGAACTGCAGCCCGGGATCGCCGCACACCCAGGCGGCGTCGGAGATCTGCCGCATCAGGTCGCGGGCGCGGATCTTCTCGAGCGGCTGCCCCGACGTCCGGGCGGTGAGCGCCCATTCGGCGTCGTCCACCACCGCGCGCATGAAGGCATCGGTGACGCGCACCGAGTGGTTCGCGTTCTGGAAGAAGACCGAGTCGTAGGCGCCGCCGCGAACGTTGAAGCCGCCGTCGTAGCCGGCGTCGATGAGCGCCCAGGCCTTCTTCTCCTCGTCGGCCTTGGAGCCCACGAACTCGGCCACGTCCGGATGGTCGGCGTCGAGGATCACCATCTTGGCGGCGCGACGGGTCTTTCCGCCGGACTTGATGACGCCGGCGAAGGCATCGAAGCCGCGCATGAAGGAGACCGGGCCGGAAGCCTCACCCCCGCCGGAGAGGTGCTCGCGCGAGGCGCGGATCCGCGACAGGTTCGAGCCGGTGCCCGACCCGTACTTGAAGAGCATGCCCTCGGTGTGGGCGAGGCGCAGGATCGAGTCCATCGAGTCGTCGACGGCGTTGATGAAGCAGGCCGAGCACTGCGGGCGCTCCTCGACGCCGACGTTGAACCACACCGGCGAGTTGAAGCTCATCTTCTGGCGGTAGACGAGGTGGGCGAGCTCCGCCTCGAAGGCCTGGGCGTCAGCCTCGGACGCGAAGTAGCCATCCTTGCGTCCCCAGGCCGCGATGGTGCGGACGACGCGGCCGACGAGCTGACGGACGGACCGCTCCCGCTGGGGCGAGCCCATGGCGCCCCGGAAGTACTTGGACGCCACGACGTTCGTCGCCAGCATCGACCAGTTCTTCGGGACCTCGACGTCCTTCTGCTCGAAGATGACCTTGCCGCCCTCGGCGGTGATGGCCGGCGTGCGCAGCTCCCAGGCGAGCTCGTCCGCCGGGTCCACCCCCGGCGTCGTGAAGGTTCTGGGAATGGTGAGCCCCTTCTTCCCCGCCTTCCTCGTCGTGCCCCGGCTCCCCGCCCGCCTCTGCGCCGCCGTGGTGTCGCGGCCCTCACGCTCGATCATCTTCTTCCTCCCGTACCGGCCCTCGGGTCCGGTCTGCGTCGGCCCCGGCTTGCGCCCGCGGCCGCCTCTGGTTCCCAACCCTGCCTCCGGCCTGCGGTGCTGGACGTGGACCGCAGGCTCTAACCGACCTCTCTGACACGGGGCTTCGCGTCCGGCTCCGCCCCCCCCTCACCCGCCTCCGCCGTCGACTCCTGGACCGTGCGAAGCGACCGCGGAAGATATCGGGCATACCTGGGGAGTCAAGGAACGCACCACAACAGATAGTGGTGTATTGTGACCTCATCCACAAAGGGCTGGATAACAGGCTCATTTCCCAGTTGGGTAGCTGTCCGTCCGTTCAGCTTGCGACCTCGACCCGGCCAAAGGCCCACGACAGCTGGCCTCCGGGCCGCGACCCGAACCCCGGACTCGTCGGAGACGCCCTGAGGGGCGCTCCGGGGACGAGGGCCGGAAGCGGACCGCGGAGGCCTTGCCTCGTGGCCTGCGCTGCACTCCGGCGCGAGATCGCTCGCCGGCTCCCCGGGGCCGGCTCGGCCTCGGCTCACCGGCCGTGGGGGGTGCTCGCGTGGGGCGCGCGTGCTAGAAAGCGCTCCGCACGATGGCCGCCTCGAACCAGCACATCCGGAACTTCTCCATCATCGCCCACATCGACCACGGGAAGTCGACGCTGGCGGACCGGCTCCTCGAGCGCACCGGAACCGTCAGCGACCGCGAGAAGCAGGCCCAGTTCCTCGACAACATGGAGCTGGAGCGGGAGCGCGGCATCACCATCAAGGCCCAGACCGTCCGGATGCACTACCGGGCCCGGGACGGGAAGGACTACGTCCTCAACCTCATCGACACCCCGGGCCACGTCGACTTCGCCTACGAGGTGTCGCGGTCGCTCGCCGCCTGCGAGGGGGCCGTACTGGTCGTGGACGCCACGCAGGGCGTGGAGGCCCAGACGCTGGCGAACGTCTACCAGGCGCTCGACCATGACCTGGAGATCATCCCGGTCATCAACAAGATCGACCTCCCCAGCGCCGACGTCGAGGGCGTCCGAAAGGAGATCGAGGAGGTGATCGGCCTGGACGCGAGCGAGGCGGTCCCCACCAGCGCCAAGGAGGGGATCGGCATCGAGGACATCCTCGAACAGGTGGTGGCCAAGGTGCCGCCGCCCCGGGGCGATCCGGCCGCGCCGCTCAGGGCCATCGTCTTCGACTCCTGGTACGACTCCTACCGCGGTGTCGTCATGCTGGTTCGCGTCTTCGACGGCACGCTCAAGCCGCGGCAGCGGATCCTGTTCTTCTCGAACCAGAAGGAGTTCGAGGTGCAGGAGCTCGGCGTCTTCGCCCCGTTCTCGCAGCCGGTGGGCGAGCTCATCGCCGGCGACGTCGGCGTCGTCGTGGCCAACGTCAAGGACGTCCACGACGCCAAGGTCGGCGACACCATCACCGACGCCGGCTGCCCCACCGACGCACCGTTCCCGGGCTTCAAGGTGGTGAAGCCCATGGTGTTCAGCGGGGTCTTCCCGGTGGACGCCGCCGACTACGACCAGCTGCGCGACGCCCTGGTGAAGCTCCGGCTCAACGACTCGGCCTTCACCTTCGAGCCCGAGACCAGCCAGGCGCTCGGCTTCGGCTTCCGCTGCGGCTACCTGGGGCTGCTGCACATGGAGATCGTCCAGGAGCGGCTCGAGCGGGAGTACGGGCTCTCGCTCATCACCACGGCGCCCTCGGTGGTCTACCGGGTGACCGACACCCAGGGCGCGGTCCAGGAGATCGACAACCCGGCGAAGCTGCCGCCGGTCCAGAAGATCGCCAAGCTGGAGGAGCCCATCCTCCTCTGCCACGTTCACGCCCGGACCGACGACGTCGGCGCCATCCTCAAGCTCTGCCAGGACCGGCGCGGCGTCCAGCGCGACATGAAGTACATCGGCACCCGGCGCGTCCAGATCACCTACGAGATCCCGCTCGCCGAGGTTGTGTTCGACTTCTTCGACAGGCTGAAGAGCGTCTCGCGCGGCTACGCCTCGCTCGACTACGAGCTGAAGGGCTACCAGGAGGCCGACCTGGTCAAGCTCGACATCCTCATCAACGGGGAGCCGGTCGATGCGCTCTCGGTCATCGTCCACCGGGAGCGGGCCTACCAGCGCGGGCGCGAGGTCTGCCAGAAGCTCCGCGAGGTGATCCCCAAGCAGATGTACGAGGTGGCCATCCAGGCGGCGATCGGCGCGAAGGTCATCTCCCGGGAGACGGTCAAGGCCTACCGCAAGAACGTGCTGGCCAAGTGCTACGGCGGCGACATCAGCCGCAAGCGCAAGCTCCTGGAGAAGCAGAAGGAAGGCAAGAAGCGGATGAAGCAGGTCGGCAACGTCGAGATCCCCCAGGAGGCGTTCCTGGCGGTGCTGAAGACGGAGGAGTAGGAGCCGCCGCCGCGATCTCGCCCCGGGCAGCGCGGCCGGCGTCGCGGCGCTTTTCAAACCCGCAGAATGGAGCTAGAAGGCGTGCCGTCCATGCCGCTCCCCCGCCCGTCCACCCCGCGGCTCCCCGGGGCCCCCGGCGCCGTGACCTGGGTCACGCTGCTGCTGCTCGTCGGGATCGCCGGCGGCGCCTACCTGGCGGTGGTGTTCGGGCCGCCGCTGGTCCTGCACTACGAGGTGAAGCAGGTGGTCCGGGACTACGGGCACCGGGCGGTGAAGGACCGCGACGACGCGGCGCTCCTCCAGGGGATGATCCAGAAGCTCCGTACGCTCCAGGAGGTGACGGTGCTCGACGAGGCCGGTCGCGCCACCCGGGTCCCGGTGGTGGACCTCCAGGCCCAGGACGTCACCTGGGAGCGCGCCGCGAGCCCGCCCACCCTGCACGTCGCCTTCGCGTACCCGCGCGACCTGGAGCTGCCCTTCCTGCACCGCACGCTCCCGCGGATCTACCGGGTGGACGAGACCATCGACATCGGCCGGGCCGTCTGGTGACCCACCTGCCGAAGGGAGAGCGAGCCGCGATGAACGCCGAAGCCGTGGACCGGGCCGTCCGACGCATGGCCCAGGAGATCGTCGAGCGGGCCCGGGCACTCGGCGCCCTCGAGGGGCTCGCGCTCGTCGGCGTGCGGCGGGGCGGGATCCCGCTGGCCGAGCGGCTCCGCGTCGAGATCCAGCGGATCGCCGGCGTGCTCGCCCCGCTGGGGACGCTCGACATCGCCCTCTACCGCGACGACCTCGCCCAGCGCGGGACGGCGCCGGTCGTCGGGCCCACCGACATCCGCTTCGCGGTGGACGGCCGCACCATCGTGCTGACCGACGACGTGCTCTACACGGGCCGCACCGTGCGTGCGGCGCTCGACGAGCTCGTGGACTTCGGAAGGCCGCGCCGGGTGTGGCTGGCGGTGCTGGTGGACCGCGGCGGCCGCGAGCTCCCGGTGGCCGCCGACTTCGCCGGGGCGCAGCTGGAGGTCCCGCCGGAGGAGGACGTGCAGGTGCGCTGGCGCGAGGCGGGCGCACCCGAGGACGCCGTCGTGGTCCACGCCAGGAGGGGGTCGTGATCGGTCGCCACCGCCATCTCATCGGGCTGGAAGGTCTGAACCGCGAGGAGATCCTCCAGGTCCTCGACCTGGCCGTCTCCATGAAGGAGGTGCTGTCGCGGCCGGTGAAGAAGGTGCCGTCGCTCCGCGGCAAGAGCGTGGTGAACCTCTTCTTCGAGACCTCCACCCGGACCCGGAGCTCATTCGAGATCGCCGCCAAGACGCTCTCGGCGGACGCGCTGAACTGGACCTCCGCCCAGTCCTCCACCACCAAGGGGGAAACGCTGCTCGACACCGCCAAGAACCTCGAGGCGATGCGGCCGGATGTCCTGGTGATCCGCCACTCGGCGAGCGGCGCCCCCAACTTCCTGGCACGGAACGTGGGTTGCGCGGTCGTCAGCGCGGGGGACGGGGCCCACGAGCACCCGAGCCAGGGGCTGCTCGACTGCTTCACCATCCGGGAGAAGCTGGGGACGCTGGAGGGGAAGACGGTGGCCATCGTTGGCGACATCAGCCACTCGCGGGTGGCCCGCTCCGACCTGCACGCCATGCCCAAGCTCGGGGCCAAGGTGCGGCTCTGCGGTCCGCCCACCATGATCCCCCGGGGCGTCGAGGCGCTCGGCGCGACGGTGGAGCACGACCTGCGTCGCGCGGTCGACGGGGCGGATGCCGTGATCATGCTGCGCATCCAGCACGAGCGCATCGGGGATCCGCTCATCCCCAACACCCGTGAGTACTCCAAGTTCTGGGGCCTGAACGCCCGCAAGGCCAGGGAGTGGCTGAAGCCCGAGGCCGTCGTGCTCCACCCCGGCCCAATCAACCGAGGCGTCGAGCTCTCCAGCGACGTCGCCGACGGGCCCCACAGCGTCATCCTCGACCAGGTGCAGAACGGGGTGGCGGTGCGGATGGCGATCCTCTATCTGCTCGCCGGCGGGGCCGGCGAGGGCACGCGAGCGGAGAGGGCCTGACCACATGAGCGCGTCCGGCAGCGAAGTCCTCGTCCTCCAGGGTGGCCGGGTCATCGACCCGTCGAGTGATGTCGACGGCGTGCGAACCGTGGTGGTGCGCGACGGGCGCATCGCCGCGGTGGCCGAGCGGGTGGACGTTCCGAGCGAGGCACGGGTTCTCGACGTCCGCGGCCAGTGGGTCACGCCGGGCTTCATCGACCTCCACGTCCACCTGCGCGAGCCTGGCCAGGAGTACAAGGAGACGGTGGAGACCGGGACGCGGGCTGCGGTCGCCGGCGGCTTCACCGCCGTCTGCGCCATGCCCAACACCCTGCCGCCGAATGACAACGCCAGCGTCACCGAGCTGATCCTCGCCCGGGCCGCGGCGGCGGCGCTGGCACGCGTCTACCCGGTGGGCTGCATCTCCCGGGGGCGCAAGGGCGAGGATCTCGCCGAGTTCGGAGAGCTGAAGGCCGCCGGGTGCGTGGCGGTCTCCGACGACGGCAGCCCGGTGTCCTCCGCCGGCCTGATGCGCCGGGCGCTCGAGTACGCCCTGGCCTTCGGCCTGCCGCTGGCGGTTCACGAGGAGGACCTGCAGCTCGTCGGCAAGGGGGTCATGAACGAGGGGCCGGCGGCGACCCGGCTCGGCCTGAAGGGCAATCCCGCCCAGGCCGAGGACGTGATGGTGCTGCGCGACATCGCGCTGGCCGAGCTGACCGGGGGGCGGGTCCACATCTCCCACGCCTCGTCGGCCGGCACCGTGCGGGCCGTGCGAGACGCCAAGGCGCGGGGGCTGGTGCCGGACAACCACCCGCTGTCGGGCCGCAGCTTCACGAACCTGGCTTCCACCGGGGCAAACGCCACCGACTGGAGGACGTCCTCGTTTGCGAGCGTCGCCGCGGCCACCCTGGTGAATCCGTCCGTTTGAACGGCGGGGTTCGGGTTTCGGATTTTGCGCCGGTTACCGACACAACAATTCTCCGGCGACTTCCTGCGGCCGTCCGGAACAAGGTAGTAGGGGTAGATCTCCGTGCGATGGGGATTACAGACTTCGGGGCCATCACGCAGCGTGGCAATCCCGGTCTGGAGTTGTTCCACGAAGGGAACCGTATGCAACTGGCGCGCTGGCCGAATGCGGAATGGCTCCACATTGCCGATGTGCCTCAGACAGGCGATAGCATGTACAACAAGGGTCTCGACCGCGAGAAACGATTCGATGGAGTGCCCGCCGGCCGGCATTATGGAAGGTTCACCTATAGTGGAACACGCCCGTCCGGATGGTCCACGGTCAGCGGAATATATGTGCATGGGTACTGGACATTCGACTGGAGCGATACGTTTCAAAAGGTGGAACGGATCGACACCGCAGCACACGAGATCACCCTTGCACTGCCCCATCACCATTACGGCTACACCAGGAATCAGCGTTACTACTTCCTCAACGTTCTTGAGGAACTGGATGCGCCCGGTGAATGGTATCTGGATCGCGCAAACGGCGTGCTCTATTTTCTTGTCCCGGGAGATGTCTCGCAGGCGGTCGCGGAAGTCTCGCTTCTCGAGTCTCCCCTGGTTGCTCTGGATAGCTGCTCCCATGTCACGTTCCAGGGGGTTATTTTCGAGGTGTCACGCGGAAACGGCGTCGTCATCGAGGGGGGAACGGGCAATACACTGAACGCCTGTACATTCCGCAATCTCGGAAGCGACGCGGTAATGATCGGGAGCGGCACCCACCACCGTGTCCTGAACAGTCAATTGAGAGACCTCGCGCGTGCGGGGATTGTTCTTCGCGGAGGGGATCGCCTCACACTGGCACGAGGCGACAATGAGGTGTACAACACACACATCCATCACTACAGCACCTGGCTCCGCACCGGGAACTACGCAGTCGTTATGGATGGCGTGGGGCAGACGATGAAGCACTGTCTTATCCATGATGCACCGTTTGAGGGGGTGTACATCAAGGGGAATGACCATTTGATTTCATACAACGAGATGCACAGCATTCTCAAGGAATCCGGCGACGCGGGCGCAATCCACACAGGGCGCAACTGGACATGGCGCGGCAATGTCATCACGAACAACTACTTCCATGACCTGCGCGGACCCGGTCTGCACGGTGTGATGGGAGTATATCTGGATGATTGGGGAAGCGGCTTCAGGGTGGAAGGAAATGTGTTTTACCGCGCAGGCCGTGCATCGATGATCGGCGGCGGAAGGGACAACATTCTCCGGAACAACGTCTATGTCGAGTGTCAGCCGTCCGTTCACTTCGATGCACGTGGACTGGGGTGGGCATCGTACTTTTTCGACGGCACCCTTTCGTACTTGTTCGATGGATTGAAAGAGGTGAACCACAGTGCCCCGCCGTACATCACGCGATATCCCGAACTGGCAAAACTTCCGGGGAAAACCGAAGCACTTCCAGAAAACAATCTCATCACGGGGAATGTCTCCTGGGGGGGTCGGTGGATGGATATCTACGACTACCTGGTATT
>Ga0209253_10001477_pt1 | contig 20605 bp, 20 predicted proteins | sample FrelakmetBRP12BR_FD_187145 | JGI IMG/M metagenome (GOLD analysis project Ga0209253, IMG submission 187145) | Freshwater lake sediment microbial communities from the University of Notre Dame, USA, for methane emissions studies - BRP12 BR (SPAdes)... | ecosystem: Environmental > Aquatic >...
GCTTCAACCTCCTCCAGGGTGAGAATCGTTCGCGCCAGCTCTCCTTCCAGAGCGCGGCGGTAATTCACTTTCTGCACGAAATCGGAAATCCCCAGGTTCGTCCGGTCGAAAATCTCATACCCGATGACGCTCGTCTGCGGAAGACCTTCCCCCGCCAGCGCAAGCCGGAGGTCATAGACGTTCTGCTTCGGTACGAGCACCGTCTTCCCGCCGTCTTCCAGCGTGTACGGGACGCTCTTTTCCTTGAGCTTCGTCACGATCTTGGAGGCATCTTCAGGACTCAGATTGTTGAACAGGACGCTGTAACTCGGGGTGTTCACCAGGGTCACGAGCGCGATGATGGCCCCGACCACGCCGACCGCCGTGATGCCCAGTATCATTTTCTGGCCGACCGTGAGCCGGCCGAGGAAGCCCGCGAGCTGCTGCCGCACTTCTGATCCGTCTGCCATGGGTTATACCTGCATCCTCATAATCTCACGATATGCTTCGATGGTTTTATTGCGGATTTCCATGAGCAAGTCAAAACTGGTTTTTGCCTTCTCCACCGCGATCATCACCTCATGCAGATCAACGGCCTCGCCCACCACCATCTTGTCGACAGCCTTCCCGGCTTCGCTCTGCAACGCGTTCACGTCCGTGATGGCCCGTTGCAGGGTCTCGCCGAAGGACGTGTTGGTTTCGTTCAGCGTTTTGTCGATGAAGCTGTTCCGCGTGGTCTGACTCACATTCGGAACGAGTGTGAGCGCCTGACTGATCTTCATCGTCTACGCCTTTCTGTCTACGTGTGTTCCCGTGGACCCTTCCGGTCGCGTGCCGCGGCCGGTGTACGCCTGGAACGCGCGGATGTCGCGTTTTGCGTCCGGGAAGACCGACTCAAAGAATTGCTTTTCCTCGCCGGTGAGGAGCGGCCGCCCGCCGGAGGGCACTGCCTGCCCGTTTCCGCCCTGGAGTTCTTCAGGGGCCGGCCCGGATGTCCGCTGCGTGGATCGATGCGCCGGGGGAAGGAATGGCGAAGGAGTGCCGATGTCGCGGATGTTCATACTCAGATCTCCAGAGAGTCTTTTGCCATCGTCTTCGCCGCATTCACGGCAACGACGTTCGCCTCAAAGGCACGGGACGCCGAGATCATGTTTACCATCTCGGTGACAATGTTGATGTTGGGCATGGCCACGTACCCGTCTGCATCGGCATCCGGGTGCGAAGGATCATACACCTTCCGCGGAGGAGTGCTGTCCTGCGCTTCGCTGGTCTCGACAACAGCGGCGGACGAAGGATCTCCCTGCGCACTCATCCCCCCTCCCGCAAAATGCCCCGCACTGGTCGTGGCCAACGGCACCGATGCCTGCCGGATCAAGGACGAAAACATGTGCGCCCCCTTCGCCTTCAGCTGCACAATCTTCCGCCGGTAAGGCCCCCCCCGCTCGGTCTTGCTGGTCTCTGCATTCGCGAGATTCTCGGCAATCGCGTTCATGCGCTGCCGTTGAGCGCTCAATCCCTGGGAACTGATATTCAAGCCGCCGAATACACGGTCAAGATTCATGGCGTGCCTCGTATGCTCTTCTGGATTCCGCGAAATGTGTCTGCGATGAGGCGTGCGGAAAACTTGAAACGGATCTGGTTCTTTGCCAGCTCGGCCATCTCACCGTCCAGATCCACGTTGTTCACTCCGCTTGCCCTGGGATCACCCTGCACCGTCCCATCCAGCGCACGTTGCTCCATTACGGACTCCGTCTGTGCAACGGGCGAACCGCCGATAGGAAGATGACCTGCATGTGTCGTCGTCCCGGAAAGCCCGGATGATTGCAGCGCGCCTGCGAGCTCCTCTTCAAATCGTACCGTCTGCGTCCGGTAGCCGGGTGTCGTGATGTTGGCCAGGTTCGATGCGATGGCCTTGTGCCGCATCGTATACGCGTCCAACGCCCTGCTCAACACAGGGATCGCGGTACTCTCAAACAGTTTCACGGTGTACCTCTTGAGAAATCCTCTATGCCCGCACCTACGTCCGGTCGTTGCACGCGTCCTGCGCTCTCGATTACCCCGGCCCTCACATCCGTGCTCCGGCCGTACAGGGTGGTTACACGCCCAGCCCCTCGTCCCAACCGTCGTAGTGATTGTATAGATTGGAATTGACCTTCGGGAGAACGCGCGGCTTTTTCGTGCTGACTGCGTAGGCAGTGACCAGGGTCGCCAGCACACCGGCGAGAAAGGCAAGACTCCCGACGCCAAAGTTTACCGTATTGGTATGATTCATCATGATTGTCACTTCCTTCTTTTGGAGAGGTTTCCTGCACTCTCTCCTATTATCAATCACGGTGCCAATAACGGCGGGGAGACAATGCCTTAATTATTGCGGAATTTCAGAGAGGCGTAGAGGAAACGAACGAAGAACAGTGGCTACTATCAGCCACATGGGGGCTATTCTTCGTCATACTCCAGTCGAACTGAGGTGGAACGGCCACATTTGCACTGAAATTCCACAGAGACGATCTGATCCCCTTCCCGATGAATGAGGAGAGTCGGTTCATCAAAATCCCCCGCCGGAAGGGAAACCTGCTGAACCCCATTTTTGACCACATGGCCGGATTTGATCACGTTCTGGGCGGAATGGCTCTTGCCCATGTCTACCCTGTCGTACGCCAGAAGGTCTGTGAACTGCTGCTCTTTGCTTTCCGGGTTCATGATGCTCATCCTTTGACAATTCGTGTGATTGCCTGAGGAATATCCTCAAGCGGTACTACCATGTCTGCAACACCACTATCCACAGCGGCTTTGGGCATGCCGTACACAACACATGTTTCCTCGTTCTGCGCCAGAACATAGCCACCCTTCTGCTTGATGAGCTTCAACCCTTCGAGCCCGTCTTTGCCCATGCCGGTCATGATCACCCCGAGCAAAGGCCCGTTGAACGCTTCCACCGCGGATGTCATCATGACATCCGCGCAAGGGCGGTAGAGGGTATTCAACGGCTCGGCGGTGATCTGCACCTTCACGGAAGTGCCGTTTGCCCTGAAGCTCATCTGTTCTCCGCCCGGCGCAACCAGAACAAGACCGGGTTCCATCCGGTCGCCGTTCTCCGCTTCCTTCACCCGAACCTGGCTCACACCGTCCAACCTCTCCGCCATGGAACGCGTAAAACGGGGGGGCATGTGCTGCACAATGGCGATGCCGACCGGAAAATCCTTCGGCAGCTTCGGAATGGTCTGCAACAATGCAAACGGGCCTCCGGTGGATATCCCGAGCACCACTCCCCGGAGCCCTTTCTTCACCGGCCAGGCGCCTCTTGCCGCCGGAGAGCTGGCGGCACCCGCCGCTTTCCCTGCCGCAGAGGACTGCAACACACCCCGCGAGACGGCGGACACGCGCTGCATCCGGAATTGGAGTGACCGGCTCTGCACAATCTGCTTGACCTTGGAGATCAACTCTTCCTTGATCTTCACGATGTCCAGCGAGACAAACGACAGCTCTTTCGGTATGAAGTCCACCGCCCCCAGGTTCAACGCGTCCAGCGTGGACTTTGCCCCGTCCGTGGTCAACGAACTGACCATCAACACCGGAAGAGGCATTTCTTTCATGATGATGCCGAGGGCCGTCAGCCCGTCCATCACCGGCATCTCAATGTCCATCGTCACCAGATCGGGGTGAAACTCCCTGATCTTTTCAATCCCCTCCTTGCCGTCACGGGCAACCGCCACCACTTTGATCTGCGGATCCGATTCCAGCATGATGCTGAGGGATTTCCTCATGAACGCGGAGTCGTCAACGACGACTACTGTGATGAGCTGGCTCATTGGTGTTCCGCGCTGAGCTTCATAAGTTCACCGACGTCAATGATCATGATCACCCTGCCATCGCCCAGAATGGTGGAACCTGCAATGCCGGGAAGCGTGCCCAGATATCCTCCCAGCGATTTGATGACGACCTCCTTCTGCCCGAGCAGGGAGTCCACGACGAGTCCGAGCCGTTGCTGTGCAAGCCCCACGACAACGATGTACATCCATTCGCCGCTGTGGCCGTTCGACCCCGTTCCCATCACGCGGTTCAACCGCGCCAGCGGCAGGACCGTATTGCGCAACCGTACCACTTCCCGGCCGCTGACCGTGCCTATGTCTTTCGGCTGGATCCGGACAACTTCCAATACCGATTCGAGCGGCACAGAAAACACTTCATGCGCCACTTCAACCAGGAGCGCCTGGATGATCGCCAGCGTCAGCGGCAGCTTGATGATGATCTTGCTTCCCTTGCCCGGTTCCGACTCCACTTCGATGATGCCCTTCAGTTTGGTGATGTTGGTCCGGACGACATCCATGCCCACCCCCCGTCCGGACACGTTGGTGACCTTCGCCGCCGTACTGAAGCCCGGGGCAAAGATCAGATTGAAGGCGTCCGTACGGCTCATCTCACGCGCCTGGGCTTCGGTGATCATCCCCCGCTCGATCGCTTTTGCTTTGAGCTTCTCCTGGTCCATCCCTTTGCCGTCGTCGGCAACGGAAATCACGATATGATTCCCTTCGTGCTCGGCGCACACGGTGATACTCCCCTTTTCCGGCTTTCCCGCCCGACGACGATCTTCCCGGGGTTCAATGCCGTGGTCGGATGCATTCCGCATCAGATGGACGAGCGGATCGTTCAGCTCTTCAATGATGGTCTTGTCCAGCTCCGTCTCTTCACCGGATATCCTGAGTTCGATCTCTCTGCCGGTTTCCTTCATCAGGTCTCTGACCATGCGGGGAAGTTTGTTGAACACTTTGGCGATCGGCACCATGCGGGTCTTCATCACCGCCATCTGGAGTTCGGTGGTGATGAAGTCGATCTGCGAGCTGGTCTCCGTGAGTTCTTTCGAGAGGGGAATCCCTTCGTAGTCCTGCACCATCTGGTGGGCAATTTGTGTGAGCCGATTGCGGCCCAGTACCAGTTCACCGACAAGGTTCATAAGTCCGTCGAGTCGCCCCACATCCACCCGGATCGTCGTGTCGGCCACCCTGGGCTGTGCGGACACCGCCGCAGCCACCGGATGCTCCGCCGGCTGCGGGGCAGCCTGCACGGACGGCATTTCTACAGCAGCCCCCGCTTGAGGAGCGGCTGCCGGGAGTTCAACAACGGGTGCGGCTGGAACGGCCGAGGCTCCGGCAACCGGCGCGGACGCGGGCACTTCGGCTGGAGCGCCGCCGACCTGACCGATCACCCGCAGCCGCGCGACAATGCCCGTGAGATCAATCCGGCGTATGTTCTTTTCCTCAATCTGCCGGAGCAGCTCCTTGATGATGTCGTACGCCTCGAGCATGACGTCCATCTTCCCGGAGTTCATCGTGATCTCACCGCGGCGGAGCTTGTTCAGCACATCCTCAAAGACGTGCGCAAGTTCCGTCATCTGCTCAAGACCCAGAAACGAGGAGGTTCCCTTGATCGTGTGGACCGCCCGGAAAATGGTGTTGAGCAGGTCGCCGCCGGCATTCCCTTTTTCGAGCAGCATCAGATCCTGGCCGAGACGGTCCAGAATCTCCCGTGTCTCCACGATGAAGCTCTCGAGGATCTCCGCCATTTCGTTGTCAAACACCGGTCCCGTACCCCCGGCGTTCCCTGTCGGATCACTCATTGTCCGCCTTGTTCCATTGCTTGATAATTGCATCGGCGCTGTCCTGCCGCTCGGTAGATGACGTGTATATCGCGTTTGCGTCAAAGTGCGTCTGTTCCGCAGCCTTCGCACCCGGCCACGCAAGACGTTCCGGACCTTTCTGATCCAGGAGGCCGAGCGCATTCAGCAGCTGTTGCCTGACAGATTCGATCAAATGGCTGACACCGGCGATCTGCTGCGAGGTGATATCCTGCACCTGTAGGGTCATGGCTATGTTCAGGGAGTCCTGACGCGTTTCCCCGAGAGCGGACTCCACCGAAGCCACGGCCGCATCCACCTCACTTCCTCCCCGGTGCCCCTGCTTGATGGTCTCGAGGCTCTGCTCCGCGGTGGCGATGCGTTCCGTCATCCGGTCCAGAACGTTCAGAATCTCCACGGTCGCCATCTCCGTCGCCTTGCTTACGCTGGAAAGCTGCACGGAAGCCCGCGGAATGGCCCCGCTGCTTTCATTGATCGACTCCTTGACCTTGTCGAGCAATGGAATCAAACCGAAGAGCATCTCAACGACGTTTGTCACCGACATGGTCCACGTCCTTTCACGTGATAGCGTCTCATCATCCGTTCCGGCTTCATAGGTACTGCCGTCTTCAGGCCGGTTTCATGTCCACGGTCTTCATAATGGCATCGATTTTGTCTTTCAGCCCCTGCGCGGTGAAGGGTTTGACAATGTAGTTGCTGACACGCACCTTCATTGCCTCGATGACATCCTCCTTGTTGCCCCGTGTCGTCACCATGAGAATCGGCATGGCGGCGAGTTGCGGCGCGGAACGGACCCACCGCGAGAGTTCGAGGCCGTTCATTTCGGGCATGTTCCAGTCCGTGATCAGAAAATCCGCTCCCTCGCTCAGCAATTTCGCCATCGCTTCCTTGCCGTCCCCCGCTTCGATCATATCCGTATAACCGATCGTTTTCAGCGTGTTGACGACAATGCGTCGCATGGTAAGGGAATCATCGACCACCAGAAACTTCACTGTTGCCATTGGCGCACCCTGCCTGTTGTGAAACGAGCGACCGTGGGCATCATTCCGCCCAGCTGAGATATTTCGACACTTCGTACTGGATCTTCTCGATACTGAATGGTTTGACCAGATAGGAATTGACCCCCAGCCCGGACCCGCGTTCCTTGCTGACCTCGTCGGAAAGAGAGGTCAGGATGATCACCGGCAATGTGTCATATTCCGGGTTTTCCCGCAGGGCTTTGATCAGTTCGAAGCCGTCCATGTTCGGCATGTTGAGGTCCGTGATGAGCAGGTCCACCTTCTGCCCCGGCAGCTTTTCCAGCGCGTCCATCCCGTCGCATGCCGATTTCACCGTGAATCCCTGCATGGTCAGTGCAACGGAGACGAATTTGCGCACCGTTGCCGAATCGTCAACCGCAAGAATTACTCTATTCATGACCGTTTCACTCTTTCTTGTACGCAACGGTTTTGGGGAAATTTTCCAGCTTGAACGCCGTCGATATTCCGTGCAGCGATTCGGCGTACCCGATGAACAAGTACCCGCCCCGGTTCAGGGCGTCATACAAATTGGAGACGACCTGGATCTTTGAAGGCGCGTCGAAGTAGATGAGAACGTTGCAGCAGAAAATGACGTCGAAATTGGTCATCTGCCGCATGCGCACCTGGTCATAGAGGTTCATCGGCTCGAAACGGACAACCTTCTTTACCTCGTCATGCACCACAAACCGGCCGTCTTCCGTGGTGAAATACTTCTCCAGATAGAGCTTCGGCATGTTGCGCACGGAATATTCACGGTACACGCCCTTGCGCGCGGTCTCCAGCACGGAGCTGTTGATGTCCGTACCGACAACCTCCAGATCCAACCCCCGGTATTTTGGACGCAACTTCTCCAGGAAAATCATCGCAATGGTATGCGCCTCTTCACCCGACGAACTGGCTGCACTCCAAACGCGCAGCTTCGACCGCCCCCCGGAGGGCCGGGCCCCGAGAAGCGTCGGGACAAGCGTATGCTCGAAGGCCTCGAATTGTGGTTCGTTCCGGAAAAAGAAGGTCTCGTTGATCGTGATGGCGTCGTAAAAATGCTTCAGTTCCTCGTTCCGGCGCGTTCCATACCTGATGAGTTGCAGATACTGCTCGAACGAGGGAACATTCAATACCTGCAGGCGTTTCCCGAGTCGTCCCTCCAGGAGATACTTCTTGTTGTCCTGGAAATAAATGCCGGTCTGCTGGTAGATGTACTCCCGCAGAAGCCGGTACGTCTCGTCGGACATCTTGGGGACGGCGACAAGCGGGCTCTTGGTCAGCAGCGGTGCAGCAACGGTCACGATCGTCCGGCTCCTCGATTAAGACATGGCAACATCAAACCCTTTGGCCTGCAGTGCCCCCATGGCAAGCTCCCGCACCATCTCGTCGTCGTCCTCAAGAAAACGTGCGATGAAATCGGGAGCGCGCCGATCGGCAATCGCTGCAATGACTTCAATCACATGCATCCGCAACCATGGGTCGGGATCATTCATGATTTCATCAAGAAACTCCACCGCCCGGTCACCGTCCAGACGGAAGAGCGCGTCCACAATGGCCGCACGCGTTTCCTCATCGGAGGTTTCCCACAGGGACGCCATGGAGTCGAAGGCACGGACAAACAGCTGTTCGTCAAAACGTTCACCCGAACGCCGCATCACCCGCTGAATAGTCTCCATCACCAGACGACCCAGGAGGCCGATCACCGCACGGCGCCGGCCCGGCGGGATGGTGTTCAGTTCTTCCGTTGCGGCGGCAAAAACCTCCTGCCGCTCCATGAGGGCGGGAATGAGAACCGCATCCAGATCCGGCGACGTGCCCAGGACGCGTACAAATGTCCGGGTCACTTCCGGATCCGTAAACGGGATCAGCCATTTCGCGCCGCTGATCCTCACCTGCACATCATCGTCGCACAACGCCCGGAGGAAATCTTCCTGCATGCCGCCGAGAACCGGGAGAGGCACCCGCACCCTTTCGGCAATTTGCATCATAGCGTGAAGAAGAGCGGACCGGACTTTTCCCTGTACTTCAGGTATGCATCCATGCAGCGCCGTCAGAGCTGTCGCGTCGCCGGTGATGCCGAGCGCTTCAATGATGGCAAACGGGGTCAGAGGATCCACAGCAACCGTGAGCAGGGACAGCCGCAGGCGCTCCAGCAGAAATCCCTTCGCCTGTGGATCGGCGATCTTGCCGAGTGCCTCCGCAACAGCCGGACGCGTGTACGCGTCCCGGTCATATGTCTCGTACAGAAACGGCAGGGATTGCACACAGCGCATGTTGCCCAGTGCCTCCACGACGGACACCACCACGTTGTTATCCGGATCCAGGAGCAGGGGAAGCATATGGGGAGTCGGCTCGGGTGATCCGATCAGCCCGAGGATATCCACCGCAAATTTCCGGGTGTCCTGGTTCTCATGCTCGAGATACGGCACAAGCGCGGGGATGGCCGTGCTCCCGAGTTTCACGAGTAATTCGGCGGCCAGGTTCCGGGTGACGATGTTCTCATGCCCGATATGCTCGACAATGGCCCTCGCAACATTGACCCCGCCGATCGTGCACAGGGATCGGGCGGCGGCATCCCGCACGCCCTTGCTTTCGTCCTCAAGAGCCGCCGCCAGCGCCGCCACTGCCGCAAGTCCGCGGGCTGTCGCCAGTTCTTCTGCCGCCCGCCGCCGGGCATCAGGATCCGCGTCGGCAAGCAGGACCGCTATGTGGTTCCGGACGATCTGCATCATGGTGATCTCCTCTTGCCCGTTGTCCCCCGCTACAGCGACCGCGATTCAAGCACACCGTCCCACTCCGCAAACACCACCACTTCCAGTGTGCTTTCCACAAACTTGCCCGCCCCGTTCACCTCAATCATGGTATCCTTCTGCACCGTCCCCCTCACAACAACCCGCGCATCACACTTCTTCTGGAGCTCATACTGCAGCGCTTCACGCTCTGCCTGCAATTCCAGCAGACGCCGGGGAAGTACCTTTTGTGCCTCCTGGAGCTTGGCCAGTATCTGGGCCTTCTCGGGCGGAAGTTTGCCCGTGTCAACTTTGATCTTGACCAGCCGGTATACAGCGTCTTTCACTTCCGTCGTTTGCCGGTCCACCTGTTTCATATCCTTCTCCACGGCGGCAAGACGCTCAATAATCTTCCCGCGCCGCCCCACCCGCACTTTCACCCCCGACGACTCGGAGCTGCCCAGATTGTACACATCGGCCTCCAGCATCGCTTCCACCTTGCCTCCCGCAATCACCGCATGAGGAGCGATCACCCGCCCGCCCGCTTCGATGGTGCTGTTGACCGCCTCCGTCTCAATGTGGACATCCTTTCCCGCTTTGATGACCTGATTGGTTACATGGCGTACGCGCACCGTTCCGCCTGCAGTGATCCGCCCCTTTCCCACCCCCACAAACCCCTGGTGAACCGTTACATCCCCTCCGCTCTCGATGATGGCATCCTGCACATCGCCGAGCACTTCCACCGATCCACCCGCTCGAATGCTGAACTCTCCAAGAACGTCCCCCTTGATGAGCAACGATCCACAGAAATCGATACTTCCCACAGAGTAATCCACGTTGCCCGGGATCTCGACGGTCGTGTGCACTTCCAGCGAACCGTCCGGCATCTGGAGCGGTTGACCATCTTCCGTCGCGACAACCGTCGTGCCGTCGGGACCGAATGCCGTGTGCACTCCGGGGATCAAACAAGCGGGTTCTCCGGGCGGACATGGGACGAGGCCCCCGGTGACCGTCATGCCCGGCATTCCTGCGGACGGCGGATGCAGCACGGCCAGGACATCCCCCTTCCGTACAGAAAGGACGGTGGGCATCTTCGACTGATGGTTGGGGGGGAAATAGACGGGCTCGACCCGCCCCGGCACGCCTGCCCGCGGCTGTATGCCGCGCGCAACTACCACGCCGTGAGAATCCAGGCCATCGCGGGCAATCCGGCTGACAACATCGTCCATGATACCCGCGCATACACCGGCCTCGCGAAGAAGCTCCTGGATTTCCTCAGGCGCCATCGCACGACCCTCCAGAGGTATCTGACTCTGCAGGATGGCTTCCATGCGATCCACAGAGAACGTCACCTGGAGCGCGGTCTGTGCCGACACACCCATCACGATGCCTTCCCCTGTGTCGTCCCGGAATTCCACGGCTGTTGCACATGACTCTTCTGCACTGATTTGTGCACTCCGGCCAGGATCTTCCCGACCCGCTTTGTCACCAGATCCGCTTTGAACGGTTTCAGCAAATAGTCCTGGATACCAAGCCCGGCCATCTTCGTGACCGCCTCCCGGTCGCCTGCTGACGAGACAATCACAACGGGAAGCCGGGCAACCGCAGGATCGGATCGTATTGCCTGCAGCACACCCATGCCGTCGAGCTCCGGCAACATCACATCCAGCAACACGAGATCCGGCTTGAGCCCGCGGATCATGTTCAGCCCCTCCCGCCCGTTTCGTGCTTCATGAACCTTACAGGAAAACCGCCGTGTCAGGAGACGATGTAACAGGGTGCGCGATACGTCATCGTCCTCGATCACGAGGATATGTATCTGTTCAGCCACCGTGCTTTCTCCTGAGCGCCTCTATCTGCGGGAGCACAACCGATTGATAGCATTTCGGACATATGCCATGGGAAAACTGTGCCTCGGAACGCTGGCTGATATACTGCTCCACCTGTTGCCACCGGCCGTCTGCAGCATGGATCTTCTTACACCGCTCGCAAATGGGCAGAAGCCCTTCCAGCTGCCGGACCTCCGTCTGCAGACGCACAATCCGCTCCCCCACCCGCAGCCGGACCTGCAGTTCTCCGGCTTCCGCGGGTTTGGTGACAAAATCGTCCGCTCCGGCCTCCATTCCCTCCAGATACCCCGCCTTGCGGTCCAGGGCCGTAAGAATGATCAAATAGGTGTACGCCGTCCCCTGTTGCCCCCTGATGTTCCGGCACAGCTGGGGACCGTTCATGTTCGGCATCATCCAGTCCGTGATGACAATCTGCGGCTGAAGCTTTTGAACCATTGACCATGCCACAGCCCCGTCTTCGGCCTCAAGAACGGTATGACCGAGCTTGCGCAGCTGCATCGCGATCACCGCCCGGGTCAGTCCGTCATCTTCGGCAACGAGCACGTTCACGACTTCGCCTCACAGGTCGTCACCATCTGCTGGAGTTCGGCTTTCACCCTCTCAAACTCCTCTTCCAACTGCCGCACCTTGCCTTCCCCTTCTTTGATCTGGCCGGTCTGTCCCAACACCTGCAGTTCCTGGGCGATTGCCATCATGACCATCGCGCCGAGGTTCCCGCTGGTCCCCTTCAGAGAGTGCGCTGCGTTAAAGAACTTCTCGGTATCTCCGATTTCCAGGGCGTGCCAGAGCGTGACAATCCGTTCGGGCGCGTCGTCCAGAAACGAGTGGACAATCCGTTCGAACATGCCGGGATCGTGCTTCTCGCCCAGTTCGCGCAGATGGCCCAGACGTGTCATATCCAGATGCAATGGTTGCCGTGCCGGTTGCTCTTCCTTCACCGGAGCAGTGTGATGCCCGGCACGGCTTTGCGGCGCCCAGCGCCGGAGCGTAGTCGCCAGATCTTCGAGCATGACGGGTTTGGCGAGAAAATCATCCATACCCACTTCCATGCAGTGGTCCTTTTCCCCCTGCAGCGCGTTTGCAGTCATCGCAATGATCGTGCGATGAACGGGGCTCTTTCCTTCGCTCCGCCGGATCATGCGGGTGGCTTCCATTCCATCCATCACCGGCATGTGGCAATCCATCAGCACCACATCAAACTCCTGATCCGCGAGCCGTACCACCGCTTCCTCGCCGTTCCCCACGATCTCTGTCCGGCAGCCGAGCTTGTCCAGCATGATTCTCGCCACCAGCTGGTTGGCCTCATTATCCTCAGCAACAAGGACGCGCATCTGCCGCAGCACATCGTTGGTATCCTTCGCGACCGGTGCCTGCTGGACACCGGAACCCGCCACGGCTTCTTCGACACCAAGGACCGCCGTGAACCAGAAGGTGCTCCCCTTTCCCTCTGCACTGTCAAGGCCTATGCTGCCCCGCATCATCTCCACGAGCTGCTTGGAAATGGCCAGGCCGAGTCCCGTGCCCCCGTATTTCCGTGTCGCGGATCCATCCACCTGCGCAAACGACTGAAACAGGGCGGCCTGATGTTCGGCGGATATGCCGATCCCGGTGTCCGTCACGGCACACCGGATGGTCACTTCCCGGTTCACCGTGGACATGACCTGTACCCGTACCGTCACGCTTCCCCGCTCCGTGAACTTCACGGCATTCCCCACCAGGTTGGTCACAATCTGCGAAATCCTGATCGGATCGCCCGACACCGCAGCCGGCAACGCGTTGTCGATCTGAAAGTTCAGTGCAAGATGCTTCTCTGCAGCGCGCTGGGTAAACAGCTGCACACTCTGCTCCACCGTGGCTCGGAGATCAAATGCCCGCTTGTCGAGCGTCATCTTCCCGGCTTCGATCTTCGAGAAATCCAGGATATCATTGATCACCGTGAGCAATGCCGTACTGCTTCCGCGGATAATCTCCATGTATTTCCGTTGCTCTCCATCGAGCCTCGTGTCGCGCAACAACTCGACAAGCCCCATGATGCCGTTGAGGGGCGTGCGGATTTCGTGGCTCATGTTTGCCAGGAACTGCCGCTTCGCGATGTTCGCCACCTTGGCCTGCTCCAACGCCACCTGCAATTCCCGGGTGCGCTCCTGAATGCCCAGCTCCAGGGTCCGGTTGTAGTCGTTGAGTTTGCCATACAACGCGGAGTTGTCAAGTGCATTCGCACACGTGAACAGGAGAATCGACAGCAGGTTGAGGGAAACGTCCGTGATTACCTGGTCGTCTCCGGGCAGCACGCCGACGAACATGCCGAGAATGTGCGATCGGGTCGCAATCGCATGGAACACCAGCGTTTTTCCGTACTTCCGGGCCGGCACCACCAGCGCGCGGTTCTGATTCAAGGCCCAGGCAAACGTGCCGTTCTCTATCTGTAAATCAATCTCGTCCTGGATCTGCATCCGGTCTGCGACCGGTTCACAGTCGCTCAAGACCAGATTGCCATCCTGTGCCGACTCGGTCAGGAAGGCCGTGGCCTGAAATGATAGAAGGCGATTCAAGTTGGCACGCGTCGCCCCCAGGATGGTAGGCACATCCTGGTCCGGATTGATGCTTGTCTGGAAGTCCCCCAGGGAGGCGACGAAATCCAACCCGTCACCCACCCGCCGGTTGACTTCCTCCAGGTGCCGCACGCGGCTCTCTGCCTGGCGCAGATGATCGAGGATTTCGTTCGGCTCTGGCATGTCATGTGTCCGCTAGCATGGTTTGAAGCGCATCCTTGTACTGCAAATCGATCTGGTCTTCGACACTCGCAAGAACGCTGGGTTGAATACCCAGGCGGTCCCATGCCTCCGGATCGAGCGGCGGCACAAAGATCTCCCCTGTGGTGCCCAGGCCCATGGAATGCACAATGATGTCCGCGACGTGAACAATCGCCGTTTCCACCGGAAACCGCGTGGCAGCCTTGGGATTGTGGTGGTACATCACGATCTCTTCGAGGCTTGTCGGCAGCTTCCAGGTTTGCAGGAGAACTCCCCCGACAACAGCATGGGTGAACCCCAGGCGCTCCCGTTCGGCTTCGTACAGCAGCTTCCGTTTCGTCTTGGCTTCAAGGAGAATCTCTCGGGAGATGTCGGTCAGCTTCGTGTACAGGACCACCCGCCCGATGTCGTGCAGCATGCCCGCCACGAAATACCGCTCCGCGTTCGCCTCGCGCCGGAACGTCGCAAGCAGACGCGCCGCCAGACCGCAGGCGATGCTGTGCCGCCAGTAGGAATCCATACTCACGAGATCCCCCTTGATCCCGTCAAACATCTTCATCACCGACGTGGCCAGCGCCAGCGCACTCAGTTGCTGCGTGCCGACAATCGTCACGGCCTGGGAGATTGTCTCCACCTTCGAGGGGAAATTGTAGAAGGCGCTGTTGACGATACGCAACAGACGCGCGGTCAAACCCGAATCCTCCCGGATGACCTTGGCGATATCCGACATCGATTTCTTCGGGTTGTTGATCGCTTCCTCCAGGCGCAGGTGCACCGTGGGGAGCGAAGAAACCTCCACGTATCCGCGGAGAAGGTCACGGGGACTAATGTCCATGAGAGGCCTCCATCATTGCTCGTACTCGTCGCATCGTTGACAACCGTGCAAGCTCTTTGGCCCCCGGGTGCTCGCTGCCGGCATGCAGAAACAGCTCCTGCGTCTCCAGATCCGCCTTGCGCAAGATCTCCGGATCCAGCGCAGCAGTCTCCTGGGCTTCAACATCCTCATGGACCACCCCCTGGATGTCGGCTTCCGTCACCCCCCACATCTTGAAGATCTTGATGTGCTTGTCTGTCAGCTCGTTCCCCGCCGTCAACAGCACACGGCTGTTACGGTCCTTCACATCTTTTGCAAGGACCATCCCCGGCCGGATGTCAGCGATATTGATCAATCCCATAGTGCCTCCTGATGGATCTCTTTACTTTGTGTCGCACTCCGGACAGAGGGTGTGCGAAAACGACGTTTCCGTCTTCTGTCCGACGAACCGCTCCAGAGGCTGCCACTCGTTGCGGTCGTCACGGATGTTTTTGCAATATGCACAGATGGGCAGCAGTCCCTGCAGCTGCGTCACCTCGCGCTGCAGGTTGATCGTACGCTCCGCCACACGCAAACGCGCCTGCAACCCGTCGGTATCAAGCGGCTTCGTCACAAAGTCGTCGGCGCCCGCCTCCATACCCTCATAGAACGTCGCTTTGCTGCTCAATGCCGTGAGCAGAATGATATACGTATAGGCTTTTCCATCATCGCCGCGTATGCGCCGGCAGAGTTCCAGTCCGTTGACTTCGGGCATCATCAGGTCCGTTATAACAAGCCGCGGGCGTTCGCGCTGGAACACCTCCCACGCCTGCTGCCCGTCCTCGGTGACGAGAACTTCGTGGTCCATCTTCCGGATGCGAGCGGCCAGTACGAGACTGGACACGGCATCATCCTCGGCAATCAGGACCTTCATTGTGCCTGCTCGCGTTCGATGGCATACGCCCCCAGCCCCGCTTTTACGCGGGCGAACTCCTTTTCCAGCGCCGCAATCAAGTCGCCGGCTCCGTCCACCGAACCGTTCCTGCCCAGAGTCTGCAGCTGTTGGGCGATCGCCGCCATGGTCGTCGCCCCCACGTTGCCACAGCTTCCCTTCAGCGCGTGCGCCACCTGTTCCAGATCTTTCGGATTGGCCGTCTCCGCAGCCACCACCAGCTTCACAATACGCGAGGAGGCATCCTCCTCAAACTTCTGAAGGATCGTCGTCAGCCAGTGAGGATCCTCCTCGTCCCCGAGTTCCGCTAGCTCGTCGAGCCTGGCTGTGTCAATCGCCGGCGTCTCTTCAACCGCCGTGTTCTGTGCCGGCGCGGGAGCTTCGGCAGGCGACGGAGGCGCCGACCACCGGCCGACAATCCCGGCAAGCTCCTTCTGCGAGACCGGTTTGGAGATATAGTCGTCCATACCGGAAGAAAGACATTTTTCCCGGTCACCTTTTAGGGCGTTTGCAGTCATGGCAATAATCACCGTATGATGGTTTTTCCCTTCCGAAGCCCGGATGGCTGCTGTGGCAGCGAAGCCGTCCAGTTCCGGCATGTTACAATCCATAAACACGATATCGTAAGGGACGCCTTGTAGTGCATCCACGGCTTCCTGGCCGTTGGCGACGACATCGACGCGGCAACCGATGCGCATGAGCATCCGGAGCGCCACCTTCTGATTGACCACATTGTCCTCGGCCACAAGCACGCGCACCATGCGCCCGCCGGGGGTCGGCGCCTGCAGGCCGGCCTGCTCCGTTGACCCCCCTTCCGGAGAGTCCGCTCCCCGAGTACCCGATTTCGCCTTGAGGAGCGCGTCAAGAAGGGCCGATTCCTTCACCGGCTTGGCAAGACACATGGCGATCCCCGCTTCCGCCGTCTGCCGGGTGGCCGCTCCGAAAGAGGTGAGCATGATCAGCGTAGTGCCTGCAATCACGGGGTCGCTTTTGATCGCCCGCGCAACAGCAAGGCCGTCCATCACCGGCATCTGCATGTCCAGCAATACCAGCTCGTACGGTTCGCGACGCTCTGCCGCGGCCCGGAGCTCCTGCAGGGCTTCCATACCACCGGCCACCGCCGTGTGACGCATACCCCAGCCCGCTGTCTGCCGCGTCAAAATGGTGCGATTGGTTTCATTGTCATCCACCACGAGGATACGCACCCCCTCAAGCCGCGAGACTGTGCCCGCTGCCCGCCGTGACCGGCGTTGTCTGACAAACCGCGCGGTAAACCAGAACTCGCTCCCTTTCCCCCGATCGCTCTCCACACCGATCGCACCTCCCATGAGCTCTGCGAGCTGCTTCGATATCATGAGACCGAGGCCCGTGCCTCCGTACTTGCGCGTCGTCGATCCATCCGCCTGGGAGAACGCCTGAAAGAGCCGGTCCCGGGCTTCTCCCGCAATGCCTATACCGGTGTCGGCGACCTCAAAACGCAACACCACCGCGTCTCCTGACTCCTCGGCCATCTGCACCCGTACGGCGACTTCTCCGGAGTCCGTGAACTTGACGGCATTGCTCAACAGGTTCACCAGCACCTGGCGGAGCCGGCCCGGATCGCCGTGCAGCGCTGTGGGAACACCGTGATACAGGGCGCACGAAAGTTCGATGTTCTTTGCGTGCGCCTTCGGCGCAAGAAGATCCACGGCTTCTTCCACCGTGGAACGGAGATCGAAATCAATCTCTTCCAGCGACAGCTTGCCCGCCTCTATCTTGGAGAAATCCAGAATGTCGTTGATAATCGTCAGCAGTGCGTCGCCCGAAGTCCTGATGATCTCCGCACATTCCCGCTGCTCGGGAGTGAGAGGCGTGTCCATGAGCAGACCGGTCATCCCGATCACCCCGTTCATCGGCGTGCGAATTTCATGACTCATGTTGGCCACAAATTCCGATTTGAACCTGGACGCCTGCAGGGCTTCTTCCTTGGCCTGACGCAGTTCAACCGCCTGTATCTCCAGCATCCGCGCCTGCTCCTCGGCCTTGGATTTGGCCTCAAGCAGCTCCTCGGTATGGATGGCGAGCGCCTCCTCAACCTTCTTCCGCTCGGTAATATCCCGGAACAAACTCAACAACAACGGTTCCTGTCCTTCGTTCTCCAGAATGGCATTGGACACCGCGAACCACACGCGGCGGTCGTTCCAGAGATGGCTCTCTTTCTCAAAGAACGGTTCCACCTGCCGGCTGGCAAAACGCTGGGTATACTGCTCGAGGATACGCCCCGTATGTTTATAGACCGCATCCATGGTCTGATGCTCGAGTTCCTGACGGGTCTTTCCGACCAGCTGACAGAATGCTTCGTTGACCTTCAGGATCACGCCACGAGCGTCGGTGAGACGCATGCCGTCGCGCGAGTTTTCCCAGACCGACCGGAACTCCGTCTCCGATTTCCTGAGCTGCTCTTCCGCTTCCTTCCGTTCGGAAATGTCGCGTGAGACGATTACCACTCCGTGTACCTGCCCATCACGCGTGAGCAGCGACGTTGTCAGCGACATCCAGAACTCCGGCCCCTGCTTTGGAACGCCGAGAAGGTCGCCGCTCCACCCGCCGCGTAATGTACCGCGGAGAAGCCCCCGGAAATGATCCGGCATGACAGACGGCGCCATCAACTCACCGGCAGGCCTCCCGGCCAGCTCCTCCAGGGTGTATCCGAAACGGTCCAGCATCGCCCTGTTCGCATACGTCACGCGTCCGCGGCGATCGGTAATAACCACAAATTCACCGATGGACCGCGTCACATGCGCCAGGCGGATCACTTCCTCCTCGATATTCTTCCGGTCGGTGATGTCCTCCTTCACCGCCACGTAGTGCGTCGTTTCACCGGCGGTGTTGCGGATCGGAGAGATGGAGGCGTACTCCCAGTACAGTTCGCCGTTCTTCTTCCGGTTGCAGAATTCCCCCCGCCATTCACCCCCCTGCTCAAGCGTTTCCCACATGGCCTTGTAGACGTCCGGGGGCATCAGGCCCGACTTCAACACGCGCGTGTTCCGCCCCACCGACTCCGCAAAACTGTACCCGCTGACCTGCTCAAACCGCGGGTTAACGTATTCAATCATGCCGCGAAGGTCGGTAATGACAATGGAAACCGGACTCTGCTCCATGGCACGGGAAAGCTTGCGGAGCTGCTCCTCCGTGTTCTTTATTTCGGTGATGTCCAGCAGCGCCCCCACCAATCCGGCCACGGGACCGCTGGACCGTTCGAACGGGGCGACATGGAACTGCATAACGTGGAGATGACCTTGTCCATCGCGTGCTGTGACTTCCTGGACATGTGTCTTGCGCTTGTTGAAGACCAGCCCTTCAAGCGTGGCAAACACCCCGGAACACTCAGGGCCAAACATGGTGACGGCTGTTTTCCCCACCAGACGATCTTTCGTCCAGCCGGTGAACTCCTCGAACGCCTTGTTGCAGCCAAGATAGTGCCCTTCCGCTGCTTTGAAATAGACCGGGATGGGAATTGCGTCGATCATCAATTGCTGGAATGTGGATTGTTCCTTCAGTGCCTCTTCGACCTGCTTGCGATCCGTGATGTCGCGATACGCGCTCAGGAAGAGACTCTCGGATTCGAATGGGAGAACGGTCGACGACACCAGGAGTGTCTTCTGCTGCCCGTCTTTCGTGACCACCGCGGTTTCCACATCGCGGGAAAATCCGGCCTCCATCAGCTCCTTCAACCCGTCCAGTGCATCCTGATGCGCTTCTTTGCCCGGGTAGAGAAGACCGGAAAAATCGGTGCTGGCATTTGCCTCTTTCCGCGTATATCCGGTAATGGCCTCCATCCTGGAGTTGAAGATGAGGAAATGACCGGACGCGTCACTGAGCGTAATGCCCTCGCCGACCGTCTCCACAACAGTCCGCAGACGGTCGTTGAGCACTCGCATCTCCTCGTCTGCACGCTTCCGCTCGATACTCATCGCCACCTGCGAGGAGATAAACTGCAGGACCTGTTCCTCGCGGACGGTATAGCGAATTCCTTCGCTGTACGTCTGCACCACCATCGCGCCAATGGTCCTGCCGTTGATGATCAGCGGGACCCCCAGCCAGTCCAGCGACGGGGCACCCACCGCTTCCACTTCACCCGCATGGACCATCTGCTGGAACACTTCCGGGGAGGCGAGCAGAGACGTGCCCTTGTGAATAACATAGGCGGTGAGCCCCCGGCCGACGTTCTGCGTCTCCGGAGCCACCTTGTCGTATTCGTCAACAAAATAGGGGAAACTCACCGCGTCGTGCTGCACGTCATACATGGCGATGTAGAAATTCTCCGCCGGCATCAGACTCCTGATGACGTCATGAACGGACCTGTACAGCTCATCAAGATCGCGTGATTCCTGCGTCAAGGTCGCGATCCGGTTGATGGCGGATTGAATACGCTCCGCCTTCTTGTGCTCGGTGATATCCATCGCGAGTTCAAAACGTACCTCGCGGCCGTCCGCCCACCTGATGATTTTGTCCGTCAGCAGGAAATCCTTGTCCAGTACGGCATTGTGGTGCTCCCAGCGGTACGGCTGCCCGGCAAGTTTCTTGATAAGATCGTTCGTGCAGAAGGAACAGGGGCGATCCAATCCGTGCAGTTCTTTGTAGCAGACGCCGCCCGTGAGTTGCCTTGCCGTCAGGTTCTGCAAGTGCGAGTTGGCATACAGAATCTGATAGTTCTCAAGGTCGGAAACATAAATGGCTTCGGTAATGCTGTCAAAAACCGACAGCACCTGTTCTCGCTCGGTCATGTCCCGGAACACGAGGACGACACCCAGGACCTCGCCCCCGCTGCCGAAGATCGGCGCTCCGCTGTCGGCGATCGGGCGTTCCGTGCCGTCCCGGCCGATGAGCACCGTGTGGTTCGCCAGGCCCACGATCATCCCCGTCTGGAGAAC
>Ga0209253_10001478_pt1 | contig 20605 bp, 22 predicted proteins | sample FrelakmetBRP12BR_FD_187145 | JGI IMG/M metagenome (GOLD analysis project Ga0209253, IMG submission 187145) | Freshwater lake sediment microbial communities from the University of Notre Dame, USA, for methane emissions studies - BRP12 BR (SPAdes)... | ecosystem: Environmental > Aquatic >...
TCGCCGGATCGAATCGAACCGGACAGATCACCGGCGGACTGAGTTACGGCGAGGGTGCGCTGAGCGCTGCGGCCCGCCTGCAGCACGTCCAGACCGATGGATTTTCGGCGACCAATGCCAACGTGCCGTTCGGTAGCTTCAATGAGGACAGGGACGGCTTTCGCCAGACCTCGGGAAGCCTTCAACTCGGCGTCAAACTGCCTGGCGACTGGCGCGCCGATGCGAGACTGCTCAACTCCGAAGGCGTTGCGCAGTTCGACGATGGCCCCGGCGCGGACAGCCGTGCGGCGCTTCGCACCCAGCTTGCGTCGCTGACGCTCGGCGGTTCGGTGACCCAGGGCTGGGGCAGCCAGATCCGCCTTGCGCGCTCTACCGATGCCTACGAGACGCTGGCCACGGCCTCGCCCTTCGTCGATCTGGGCACGATCTCGACGATTCAGCAGCAATTGACCTGGGAGAACACGCTGGCGACCCCATACGGTACGGTGTTGCTGCTGGCGGAACACCTGGGCCAGACCGTCGCCCGGCCCGGCGAGCCGTTCGTGCAATCGAGCCGCGCCATCGATGCGGTGGCCGTTGGCGTGAACCGTCGCATTGGCAGCCACGCATGGCAAGCCAACCTGCGTCACGACAGAAATTCGCAGTTTGGCAGCCAGACCAACGGCTCCGCTGGTTATGCGTACGATATTTCGCAGGCTTGGCGGGTGGGTCTGTCGGCGGGTACGGCGTTCGTCGCACCGAGCTTCAACCAGCTCTACTATCCCGGCTTCGGCAACCCGTTGCTTCTGCCGGAAGAAGGCGAACAGGCCGAGCTGTCGTTGCGCTGGATGGGCTCCGGTCAGGAGTTGCGCGCTGCGTATTTCGACTACCTCATTCGCGGCTACATCACTGCCGGTCCGGCACCGACCAACCTGCCGCGCACGCGCAGCGACGGTCTGAGCCTTTCCTATTCGGCGAACCTGGCGAATTGGGTGCTCTCCGCCTCGGCCGAGCACGTGAACCCGCGCAATATCACCGAGGGCAGCACCGACTTCGGCAAGCAGTTGCCGCGCCGCGCCCGCAGCAGCGTGAAGGCGGTCGCCGATACCGACCTGGGCGCTTGGCGGGTGGGAGCATCGTGGATGGCGTTCGACTATCGTTTCGACGACTCCGCCAACGTGATTCGGGTCGGCGGGTACGGTGTCGTGGACGTGCGCGCCGAATGGAAGTTCGTGCCGCAATGGACCCTGGGGCTGAACCTCAATAACGTCGGCGACAAGCGCTACGAGACGGTGTACGGCTACAACCAACCCAGGCGGGAGGCCTATGTCTCGTTGCGCTATCAAGGTCGATGACGCGCACGCCACCGGGCCGTCCATGAAACCCGTGTCGGGCAGCCGAACGAAGCATCTGTTCGCTCGCTGCGTGATCGGCGTCCTGGTCGTCGTATCGACGTTCGCTGCGCCGCAGTTTGCGCTTGGACAGGTGACGCTGCGCGACGATCGCGGCGTGACCACGACGCTGCCTCGTTCGCCGCAGCGCATCGTCAGCCTGCTGCCGTCTCTCACCGAAAGCCTGTGCGCGCTCGGCGAATGCGACCGCCTGGTCGGCACCGATCGGTTCTCGAACGCACCCGCGTCGGTGCTGGCCTTGCCGAAGCTGGGCGGCATCGACGACGCACAGATCGAACGCATCGCCATGCTCAAGCCGGACCTGGTGCTCGCAGCGCCGTCGGCGCGCGCGATCGAGCGCCTCGAAGCCCTGGGCATCTGGGTTGTGGTGCTGGAATCCAAGCGCCACAGCGACGTACAGCGCACGCTGGCCGTGTTGGCCGCTGCGGTGGGCAAGCCACAGGAGGCCACGCGCGTGTGGACCCGAATCCAGGCCGAGATGCAGATGGCCGCGGCGCGTGTGCCAGCTTCGATTCGCGGGCAGCGCGTCTATTTCGAAGTCGAGTCCGCACCGTACGCTGCCGGGACGGAATCGTTCATCGGCGAATCGCTGCAGCGCCTGGGCATGGGCAACATCGCGCCAAGCGAACTGGGCCCTTTCCCCAAGCTGAACCCGGAGTTCGTCGTACGGGCCCAACCCGACATCATCATGGCGGCCCGGCGCAATCTGGCCGAAATGGCCAGACGCCCTGGCTGGTCGGCGCTGGCCGCCTTGCAGCGCGATCGCGTGTGCCGCTTCGAACCCGAGGCCTACGAGTTGCTGGTCAGGCCCGGGCCGCGCATGGGCGCTGCGGCACTGCAACTCGCCGACTGCCTCGTGGCGCTGGCCGGGAATCCGCCGTGACCCACACCGATCGACGACGACGCCTGCTGTTCACCTGGTGCGTCGTGCTGGCCTCCGCTGCGTTGTGCCTACTGGGATTGATATCGGGCAGCCAGGGATGGTCGATCGATGCGGCACTGCGCGATCTGACGGGGCCGGACGCCGGACTCATCATCGGCCAGATTCGCGCGCCACGCACACTCGCCGCCTGGATGACGGGCGCCTTGTTGGGTGCCGCCGGAGCGGTCGCGCAGGGCGTGTTTCGCAATCCGCTGGCCGATCCGTTTCTGCTGGGCTCCGCGGCAGGGGCATCGCTCGCCGTCGTGCTCGTGTTGGCAGCTGGCATGTTGGGTGGGCAGGCAGACGGCATGGTCACGACCGGCATGCTGTCGCGCGTCGGCCTTGCGGCAGCGGCGTTTGCCGGTGCGCTTGGCGGCGTGCTGCTGACGCTGATGTTGGCCCGCGGCGCCCAACACACGCTGCGGCTGTTGCTGTGCGGTGTGGTAGTCGGTGTCGTGCTGTCGGCCGTCGGCGACCTGGTCACCCAGGCCGCCCACGATGCCCTGCGCGGCAGGCAGATCTTCATGCTCGGCACGACTGCGTTCCTCGGTTGGGACAGTTTCGCGCTGCTGCTGGCCGGTGTATTGGCAATCGTGCCGCTCGCCATGCGGCTGTCGCGGGTGCTCGATGCGCTCGCCCTGGGCGACGACAGTGCGACGAGCCTCGGCCTGGCTGTTCCGCGTCTGCGTCTGGTGATGGTCGCGTTGCTCGCAGCGGCCACCGGGCTGGCTGTCTCGCAGGCCGGGCTGGTGGCATTCGTCGGCCTGGTGTCTCCGCATCTGGTGCGACGCGTCGCGCCCGCACCGCACGGATTCACCGTCGCGGCCAGTGCCGCCACAGGTGGCACGCTGCTGCTGGCGGCTGATGTGCTGGCGCGCACCGTGATCGCGCCACAGGAGCTGCCAGTCGGCGTGATCACGTCGGTGCTCGGCGGCGGATATCTGCTGTGGTTGATGCACAGGCGGCGCTTTCAATGAGCGCGTCGCTGATTCGTGCCGACGCGCTGCACGTGGCGCTTGGCGGCACATCGGTGCTTCACGGTGTGTCGCTGACCCTCGGTTCCGGGTGGACCGCCATCGTCGGCCCCAACGGCGCCGGCAAGTCCACATTGTTGCGTGTGCTGGCGGGATTGCTGCCCCCGCGCTCTGGCGTGGTCTGGCTGGAGGAGCGCCGCCTGTCGAGCTGGCCGGCGCGCGAGCGCAGCCAGCGCCTCGCCTGGCTGGCGCAGCAGGGCGAGGCCGATGGCGAGTTGACGGTACGCGATGTCGTTGCGTTGGGGCGGTTGCCGCACCTGGGCCTGTTCACGCCCTTGGGTCCGCGCGACGAGCAGATCGTCGACGAGGCGATGCTCGCCACCGAGTGCAGCGCCTGGCAACACCGACGCCTCTACCAACTGTCGGGCGGCGAACGCCAGCGCGTGCTCGTCGCCCGCGCCCTCGCGGTCCGGGCGAACATGCTGCTGCTGGACGAACCGACCACGCACCTGGACCCGCCCCACCAGGTCGCGCTGGTCGAGTTGATGCGACGGCTGGGTCGCAGCCAGGCCGTCGTCAGCGTGCTGCACGACCTGGCGCTGGCGCTGCAGGCTGACCGCCTGGTGGTGATGCAGGCCGGACGCATCCGAGCGCAGGGCGCACACGATGAAACTGCGGTGCACGCTGCGCTGATCGACGTCTTCGATCGGGCGATCCGGATCGAGCGCCTGGGCGATCGCTACATCGTGCTGCCCAATCTGCCGCGCTGACGTCGGCCGCCACACGCGTCATGCCGAATACTCCGACCCGAGCGGAACGGCTCAGGCGTCCCTATTGGAAGTCCTCCGTGTCGATCTCCGCCTGGGTCGCGGCCGAGTAACGCCGACCATGCACCGTCTGCTGGTTGATCAACGCATCGAGTCGCTCCTGCATCTCACGCGGGAGCGTGATATCGGAGGCACCCGCGTTCTCGATCAGGTGAGCGGCGTTCGTCGTGCCCGGAATCGGGATCACATGCTCGCCACGCGCCAGCAGCCAGGCCAGGGCCAGCTGGCCCATCGTGCAGCCGGCCTCGGCGGCCAGCGTGGCGAAACCATCCAGCAGAGTCAGGTTGGCGGCGTAGTTCGCCGGCTCGAAACGAGGCATGCCGCGGCGCAGGTCTTTCGCCTCGAGCACACTCGGGTCGCGCAACGTGCCGGTCAGATAGGCGCGCGCCAGCGGGCTGAAGGCAACCAGCGACGCGCCGAGCTCGCGACACGCCGACAGCAGCGCGATCTCCGGATTGCGCGTCCACAACGAATACTCCGATTGCACGGCGGCGATCGGATATACCGCATGCGCACGTCGCAGAGTGTCGGCCGACACCTCCGACAGGCCGAGCGCCCTCACCTTGCCCTGCTGCACCAGGTCGGCCATCGCGCCGATCGAATCTTCGATCGGCACCTTCTTGTCCCAGCGATGCAGGTAGTACAGGTCAATGACGTCGGTCTGCAGGCGCTTCAGGCTGTCTTCGCAATTGCGACGGATGGCCTCGGGCCGGCCATCGATGACACGCCTGATGCCGTCGTTGAACTGCACGCCCGCCATGCCGCCCTTGCTGGCCAGAACGATTGCCGAGCGGTGCTTGCCAAGCACCCGGCCGATCAGCGTTTCGTTGGCACCGAAGCCATAGAGCGCTGCCGTGTCGAACATCGTCATGCCCAGGTCGAGCGCGCGCAGCAGCAGGCTTTCGGCCTGTTCGGGAGGTGGCGGCGCGCCATAGGCATGGCTCAGGTTCATGCAGCCCAGGCCGATGGCCGAGACGCTGAGCGGGCCGATGCGGCGCGGCTTCACGCCCGGTCCGCGTCGAGCTGTTGCTCGATCTGATGCAGCACCCGGTAGCACGGCAGCACCTGCGCCACGCTGGCGTTGGGCTCGCGCCGCTCGCGGATGGCGGCGAAGAACTCGCGGTCCTGCAACTCGATGCCGTTCATCGACACGTCGACCTTCGACACGTCGAGCTTCTCGTCCTTGCCGTTGAACAGATCGTCGTAGCGTGCGATGTAGGTGCCGCTGTCGCCGATATAGCGGAACACAGTGCCGAGCGGCCCGTCGTTGTTGAAGCTCAGGCTCAGCGTGCAGATCGCGCCGTTGGCCGCCTTGAGCTGGATCGACATGTCCATCGCGATGCCGAGCGCCGGATGCATCGGCCCCTGCACCGCGTGGGCCCTGACGATCGGGCTGCGCACCTGGTAGGCGAACAGATCGACCGTGTGCGCGGCGTGATGCCACAGCAGGTGGTCGGTCCAGCTGCGCGGCTGGCCGAGCGCGTTCATGTTGGTGCGGCGGAAGAAATAGGTCTGCACGTCCATCTGCTGGATGCTGAATTCGCCGGCGACGATGCGCTGGTGCACCCACTGGTGGCTGGGGTTGAAGCGCCGGGTATGGCCGCACATCGCCACCAGGCCGGTCTTGTTCTGCAGCGCCACCACCTCTTCGGCGGCGGCCAGGCTGTCGGCCAGCGGGATCTCGACCTGCACATGCTTGCCCGCCTTCAGGCAGGCCAGGCTCTGCTCGGCGTGCAACTGCGTCGGCGTGCACAGGATCACCGCGTCGACCTCCTTCAATGCGAGGCTGTCCGCCAGGTCGGTGCTCACATGGGCGATACGGTACTTGTCGGCCACCGGCTTCGTCTTGGCCAGTTCGCGACTCACCAGCGAGACGACCTCGACGCCGTCGATCTGCCTGATCGCATCGAGATGCTTGATGCCGAATGCGCCGGCACCGGCCAGCGCCACGCGAATCGTCTTGCTCATGGGTTCTCCAGAATCAGATGTCCGACCGCGGTGTTCGACGCCGGCACGTGGTAGAAGCGATGCACGACCTTCAGCGGCGCGTCGCTCATCGCACCGCGAGCGATCAGCCACATCACGAGCTCGATGCCTTCGGAGCCGGCCTCGCGGACGTATTCGATGTGCGGCACCTGCGCCAGCGCATCGGGCTCGGCGATCAATCGATCGAGGAAGCGCTGGTCCCAGTCGCGATTGATCAGCCCGGCGCGCGGCCCCTGCAACTGGTGGCTCATGCCGCCGGTGCCCCAGACCTGCACGTTCAACGGCTCGTCGTACGACGCGACGGCCTTGCGGATCGCCCGGCCCAGGTTCAGGCAGCGCCGGCCCGAGGGCACCGGGTATTGCACCACGTTGACGGCAAACGGGATGACTGGGCAGGGCCAGGCCTGCGGCTGGCCGCACATCAGCGAAAGCGGTACCGTCAGGCCGTGGTCGACGTCCATCCTGTTGACGATGGTGAGGTCGAAGTCGTCCTGGATCACCGACTGCGCGATGTGCGCTGCCAGCTCCGGGTGCCCGGTCACCATGGGCACCGGCCGCGGGCCCCAGCCCTCGTCGGCGGGCCTGAACTCGGCGGCCGTGCCGATCGCGAAGGTCGGGATCATCTCCAGGCTGAACGCGGTCGCATGGTCGTTGTAGACGAGGAAGATCACGTCGGGCTTGTTGTCCTTCAACCACCGTTTGGAAAACTCGTAGCCCGAGAACACCTTCTGCCAGTACGGCTCGCTCGACTTGCCGAGGTCGATCGCCGCGCCGATGGCCGGCACGTGCGAGGTGTACACCGATGCGCTGATGTGTGCCACGTCAGGCCCTCCCCGTTCTGCCTGCGCGACCCTGGGGCTGCCGGTCCGCCTGCGCGTCGCCATGCTCGCCGACACGGCGATTGCCCTCGATCGAGCGGCCGCCGGCGATCATCATGTCGCGGTATTCCTCTTCGGTCATGCCGGTCATGCTGCCTGCCATCTGCTGGAAGCTCTTGCCGTCGGTGGCGCCGATCTTGGCCAGGAAGTAGATGTTGCCGCCCAGCCGGATGCACCAGTTCAGATCGCGCGCCAGTACGGCCTGCTTCTGTTCCTCGCTCATCGACCACTCATCGAGGTAGACACGCTCACCGGCCTTGAACCGGGCGCGGTTCTCGGCCTTCATCAGGCTCATGCAGAACTGGTTCAACCAGTAGCCCTTGCGCGACTGCTCGGCGTCGAAGATCGTCGTACCCGGGATGTCGAGGTATGGCTTGTCTAGGGGCATGCTTGGGTCTCCTCAGGGGGCGCACTCGAAGCTCGCGGCCTGGGCCGCGTCGCCCGCCTTGTAGCGCGGCCACTTCGGCCATTCGCACAGCGGCCGGGAGCGCCTGACCGCGAACGGCGGCTTGGCGTCCTGCTCGACGAGCGTCAGGCCGGCTGGCTCCCGGCCGCGCTCGACCCAGTCGACCAGCGCCCCGAGCATGTCGACGTTGGCGGGTGCTCCGGTGCCCACGTGGTCGACCCCCGGCGCGGTGAACAGGCGGAAGAAGCTGTCGACGTTGTCGCGGCCGAGCCTGGCAACCGCTGACGCGTGGTACTGGATGCCGGCGTAGGGGCTCTGCGCATAGTCGCCCATGTTCTCCAGCAGCAGGAGCTTGCCGCCCCGCACGTGGAACGCCGCGAGGTCGGGATTGGTCGAGTCCATCAGCATCGAGATCTCGCGCACACACGCTGCGTGCCTGGCCGGCTCGTACGCGCGCAGGTCGGCGTTGGGATCACGCGCGTAGAAGTACTGGATCGCACCGGCGCCGTAGAACCACGCGATGCTGTTGTTCGGCTGCGGCGGGATGGCCGGGGCAGTCTGGCCCAGCCACCACGCCGTCCAGCCGCCGGTCGGGCCGGACGAAGGCGTGTTCTCGCCGCTCGGGCCACGGCCGGGGTACTCGCGCAGGCCGTTGGCCAGGTCGAAGTCGAAGCGCAACGGCGCGTGCAAGGCCTGCACCGCCTTGATCTGCGGCTCGGTCAGGCAGGCATCGCTCGCCGCGCCGCTGCAGCGCATCCGGGTCACGTCGAAGCGCGACCGGCACCCCACCGGGTCGGAGACGATGCTGTCGGCCAAGCCGTCGGCGGCGTCGCACGCGGCGAGCACCGCGTCGTGCACGAGCTTGACCTGCGCCGGGCGGATCCAGCCTTCGCCCATCGTCGCGAAGCCGTCGCGCAGGCCGGCGTGCTGCAGCCCGGTCCAGTGGATCACCGGCACGCGACTGAAGATGCCGTCGAAATCGGCCGGGTAGCGTTGCGCCATTGTCAGGCCCTCGCGACCGCCTTCGCTGCTGCCGACGAAGTAGAGCTTCTCCGGTCCGCGACCGTAGGCGCGCTTCATCAGCTCGACCGAAAGGTCGCGCACCTTCTTGTACGACGCATGCGCGAAGTTGACGAGCGCCTCGTCGTTGAGCGCGAACACCTGCGGCGGCTGATTCGGCAGATTCTGGTGGCCCGAGTCGGTGCCGACCGTGACATAGCCCTGCGCCAGCGGTGACGACTTATCGAAGGGCGCTGCAGGCACGAGACCCAGCGCGTTGATCAGCACGCCGTTGAAGCCTCCGCCGCCGTACTGCACGCTGCGGCCGTTCCACCGAGTCGGCAGGTTGACCTGAAACTGGATCGGCGGCGCCTTCGGATCGAGCGGTGCGATCTTGCCGAGCACCTTGCAGTATTCCGGCGCCGCCGGGGTGATCGTCGCGGCGGGCGTGGGTCCGCGTTCTGCCACGGCGAGCGCGCCGGGCGCGGTCAGCACGGCCGAATCGATCGCCGCAGCGCCGCTGGGCAGGCCGATCTTCGACCCGACGATCGTCGTCCCGGCAAGCGCCGCGCAGCCGGCCTTGGCATCGCCGCCGGTCAACGTGCCGGTGCTCGCGCAGCCGCCGAGCGCCAGCGTGATCGCGGCCACCGTCCAGAGTCGGGTCATCGCATGTCTCCTCGAGCGGGTGGTCCAGGCCAGTAAAGCCGCATAGGGTTGTCGACGAGCAGCTTGCGCTGCAGCTCGGGCGTCACCGCGATGTGCGGAATGAAGTCCACCAGCAGTCCGTCGTCGGGCATATGGTCCTTCAGGTTCGGGTGCGGCCAGTCGGTGCCCCAGAGCACGCGGTCGGGGAAGGTCTCGACGAGGCGCCGCGCCAATGGCACCACGTCGCGATAGGCCGCCCGCTCGCCGTGCAGCGCCGGTGGGCCGGAGATGCTGAGGCGCTCAGGACAGCTCACCTTGCTCCACACGTTGGCGTGCTCGCGCATGAACTTGACGAACAGCTCGAACTCGGGTCCGTCGACGGGCTGGCCCACATCGGGCCGGCCCATGTGATCCACGACGACGATGGTCGGCAATGCGGTGAAGAAGTCCCACAGCTCGGGCAGGTCCAGCGCCTCGAAGTAGACCACCACGTGCCAGCCGAGCCCGGCGATGCGGCCTGCGATCTCCATCAGCTCGTCCTTCGGCGTGAAGTCGACGAGGCGTTTGACGAAGTTGAAGCGCACGCCGCGCACGCCGGCGTCGTGCAAGTCCTGCAGCTGGGCATCGGTGATGCCGCGCCGCACGGTGGCCACGCCGCGCGCCCTGCCGTTCGATGCTCGACAGGCGTCGGCCATCGCCCGGTTGTCGGCGCCGTGACAGGTGGCCTGCACGATCACGTTGCGCGCGAAGCCGAGGTGGTCGCGCAGCGCGAAGAGTTGCTGTTTGCTCGCGTCGCAAGGCGTGTACTTGCGCTCCGGCGCGAACGGAAACTCCGTGCCCGGGCCGAACACGTGGCAATGCGCGTCGACGCTGCCCGGCGGCGGCGCGAAGCGCGGTTTCGACGGACCTGAATACCAGTCGAGCCAGCCGGGAGTCTTTTGAAATCCCATCGCTTGTCCTTGGCTGCAGGCCCGGCCTCAGGCCCTGGGCTCGACCCTGGAAAGTATGCGATCGGCCTCGACGCGCCAGTCGGCGCTACGCGCAAAGTCCTTGCTGCTCTTGTCGCCGAACAGACCCCGATCGGCCAGATCCGCAACCCAGGCCTGTCGCTCGGCCGTGCCGGACGCCGACCACGGCGTCAAGCCGATCTCGCGCACTGTCTCGGCCACCTCGCGCACCTCTTCGCTGCGACGCCGTCCATGCTCGATGACGCGTTGGAAGAAGTACGCGCCCTGCTTCTCCCAGTCGATGCCGGGGAAGGTTTCCTTCAGCGATGCCAGCACAGCGTCTTCCACGCCATAGGCACGCGCCGCCGTGAAACTCTCGATGACCATCGCCTCCAGGCCCTTGATCATCACGCTGCGGCACATCTTGGTGGCCGAGGCCACGCCCAGCCTCGCGCTGACGACTTTGGCATCGAACCCCAATGCCGAAAGGTGCGGCAGCAAGGTGGCGGCGGCACTTCCGCCAAGCAACAATGGCACCCGGATACGGTACGGACGAATCGAGGTCATCACGGCACCCTCGACGTAGCGCCCGCCGGCGCCGTCGATCAACGCTGCCGCGCGCTGCTTGGCGCAGGGCGATGCCGAGTTGAAGTCGAGAAACCAGGCACCGGGTTTGATTCCGGGTGCACAGGTCTGGGCCACCGAGACCGCCTGGCTCGCCGTGACGGCGCTGACGATCAGATCGGACTGAGCCGCCAGCGCGGCGTGCGACGGCTGCAGAACCACGCCGTGGGCCGCTGCATGCGCCTGCAACGGCGCCCTGGCGTCGGTGCCGAGCTTCAGGTCGTACGCCGACACATCGACGCCTCGGGCACGCAGGTCCTCAGCCAGGAGGCGGCCGACCTCGCCATAGCCCACCAGGCCGACATGCCACTTCAACGGATCGGCGTCCATCGCGAGCTGTTGTTTCAATCGATGTAGCGCAAGCCGGCCTTCTCGAGCGGCTCGCGCATCTTGTACATGTCCAGCCCGAGCACGCCGGATGCCAGCTTCGCGCGCTTGTCGGCCTCGTTGGCTTCGCGCGCGGCGGCTGCATCGGCCGTCTTGGCCGCCATCGCCGCCGGAACCACGACGACGCCGTCGTCGTCGGCAACGATCACGTCACCCGGGTTCACGAGCGCTCCGGCGCAGACCACCGCAATGTTGACCGACCCCAGCGTCGCCTTGACCGTGCCCTTGGCACTGATGGCTTTGGAGAAGACCGGAAACTTCATTTCGGTCAGGTCGCGCACATCTCGGCAACCCCCGTCGATGACCAAGCCGACGGCACCGCGCGCGCGAAAACTCGTGGCCAGCAGGTCGCCGAAGAACCCATCGGTGCAGTCGGCCGTGCAGGCCGCCACCACGATGTCGCCGGTCCTCAACTGCTCCGCCGCCACATGCATCATCCAGTTGTCGCCGGGTTGCAGCAGCACGGTCACCGCCGTGCCGCAGGCGTGCGCACCGGCGTAGATCGGTCGCATATAGGGCTTCATCAGGCCGACGCGGCCCATCGCCTCGTGCACCGTGGCCGAGCCGAACTGGGCCAGCCGCTCGACGGTCACCCGGTCGGCACGCTGGATGTTGCGCTTCACGATGCCGAGTTCGAACATTTCATTGCCCCTTCGCCTTGAGCGCGGCGTCGAGCCGCGGAAACACGCGCCGCGCGTTGCCTTCGTAGATCTGCCGCTTCTGGGCCGGCTTCAACTCGGTCGACGCCTCGATGTAGCGCTTGGTGTCGTCGTAGTTGAAACCGGTCTCCGGGTCGATGCCGCGCACCGCACCGATCATCTCGCTGGCGAACAGAATGTTGTCCACTGGAATCACCTTCGTCAGCAGGTCGATTCCCGGCTGGTGGTAGACGCAGGTGTCGAAGTAGAGGTTGTTCAGCAGATGGTCCTTCAGCAACGGTTTCTTCAATTCCTGAGCCAAACCGCGGTAGCGACCCCAGTGGTATGGCGCGGCACCGCCGCCGTGCGGGATGATGAAATGCAGCGTCGGAAAATCCTTGAACAGGTCGGAGGTCAGGCATTGCATGAAGGCCGTCGTGTCGGCGTTGATGTAGTGCGCGCCTGTGGTGTGGAAGCAGGCGTTGCAGCTGGTCGAGACATGGATCATCGCCGGTATGTCGTACTCGACCATCTTCTCGTAGATCGGGTACCAGTGCCGGTCCGGCAGCGGCGGCGAGTTCCAATGTCCGCCCGACGGATCCGGGTTCAGGTTGATGCCGACGTTGCCGTACTGCTCGACGCACCGTTTCAGTTCGGGGATACAGGTCACCGGATCGACGCCAGGCGACTGCGGCAGCATCGCCACGGGAACGAAATGGTCGGGAAACAGCCGGCTGACGCGATAGCAGAGCTCGTTGCAGATCGCCGCCCAGGTGGACGACACCTGGAAGTCGCCGATGTGGTGCGCCATGAAGCTGGCGCGCGGCGAAAAGATCGTCAGGTCGCTGCCGCGCTGCTTCATCAGGCGGAGCTGGTTGGCCTCGATAGACTCGCGCAGCTCGTCGTCCGCGATCTTCAGATCACTGGCCCGGGGCATCGCCGACGGATCCTTGATGCCGGCGATCTGCTGGTTGCGCCAGGTCTCCAGCGCCTTGGGCGCCGTGGTGTAGTGGCCGTGACAGTCGATGATCATCTTCGGGGTGCTCCTGATTCAGGCGGGGCCCATGCCCTGGCGGCGCTTCGCATCGGCGCACGCTGGCGAGGCCAGGAAGTCGAGCAGCGCGCGTGCCGCGTCGGCCTGGGTGCTGGCGGCGCACACGCCGGCGGAGAAGGTGGTGACGATCTGGATCGCGACCGGCAGCGGGCCGACCACCTCGATGCCCTGCACGTCCAGCAACTCGCTCAGCTGCTGAAAGCCCAGCGCCGCGTCGCCGCGCGCCACCAGCGCGGCCACGGGCACGCCGGGCGGCGCCTGCACGATGCGCGGCGCCATCGCCTGCGCGATGCCCCAGCGCTCGAACAACTTCATCAACGCCACGCCGCTCGGGCCGGTGGAGCAGCCGAGCGTCGGCGCCCCCAGCACCGCGCGCCTGACCGCCTCTTCGCTCGCAATATCGGGGTGCGCAGCGCCAGCGCGCACGGCCACCGACACACCCGATCGCACCAGGTCCACCCTGCTGCCGGTCACCACCCGGCCGGCAGCGTCCAGCTTGTCGATCGCGTCTGCGGCCAGCACGATGACATCGAACGCTTCGCCGGCCGCCACGCGCCGGGCTGCGTCCACGCCACCCACCGATTCGAACGCGACGCGCCAGCCCGAGCGCTGCTCGTAGGCGGAAGAGAGCTCCGCCAGCAGCGCCCGTGTAGCCATGGAGGAGATGCCGGTCAGGGTCGGCAAAGACATGCCGCCATTTTGCGCGCCTGCGCCTTCTGCCGGCTGGGCGCCGACTGCGCGAAGTCGAGCACGCGCGCGGCCTTGCCGAAGCTGCCCAGTCCGGCGACGCGGACGAAGCTCTGCAGACGCTTGAAGTTCATCGGGATCACTGGGCGTCGAAGCCGACATCGCGGCACCGGCTTCGCGCTGTGGCCGGTGGTACGGTGCGACGCTTCGAATCGAATTGGTCGGGGTGAGACGATTCGAACGTCCGACCTACTGCTCCCAAAGCAGTTGCGCTACCAGGCTGCGCTACACCCCGAACTGCGGCGATTCTACCGGTGCGCCTTCCATCGGCGCCGGAAGCTGCAGCTGCGATGCCACTGCCATGCACTGCCGGATGTGCTGCTCGCAGGCGAAACGAAGCGCGCTGAAGGTCAGCGCGGCCGACAGGGCCTGCCCGGCCAGCGGCACGTACTTGGCGGCTTGCTGCGTGGTCAGCCGAACACCCACGAGCTTGACGATCTGCATCACGAGTTCGCGCGTGACCAGCTTGCCCACCAATAAACCGCCGCCGGCCGCAATGGCCCTGTAGACGACCACGCGTCGGTGCGGCGCCAGGCGTTCGATCTGCTCGGGGGCCAGTCCGAAGGCAGTGTTGATTTGCGGCAGCAGGCGCACCAGCACGCCCACGTCGGTCAGCCAATCGAGACCGGGCACGGGCACCATCGCCACTCCTGCCGCCAGCAGGGCCCGCTGGTTGACCAGACGGCGGCAGCGCGCTGCCGCGCGCTGCAATGCTGGCGACGCGTCGGCGACCTGGCCCTCGGGCACAGCTCGACGCCAAGCGCGCAGCGGCTTCATGGCGACGGCGCCGGCATCACGACTATGCCGTCCTCGTCGGCTACCAGCCATTCTCCAGGTCGGATCCAGATGCCCTGGAGCTGAATCGGCACGTCGCGCTGCCCCGCCTCGCGCCGCTCGGTGGGCAACGGGACCAGCGCCAGCGCACGGATGCCGATCCGGCAACGCGCCAGTTCGGCCTTGTCGCGCACGGCGCCGTAGACGATCACGCCCGACCAGCCGTTCGTTTCGGCGGCGGTGGCGAGATTGCCGCCGAGCAGCGCCCGCCTCAGCGAACCGCCGCCATCGACCACCAGCACCCTGCCCTCGCCCGGCGAATTGACAGCCACGCGCACCGGCGAGTTGTCCTCATGGCAGCGAGCCGTCGCGATGCGGCCGTGAAACGCGTGCGCCGCGCCGAAATCGTGGAACACCGGCGGCAGGACGCGAAACAGGCCGTCGTCGTCGTTCTTGTGCGCGTCGCACAGGTCGCAAGTCGACAGTGGATTCATCCGAAATCTCTCGCAGCAGCCCTATGACATCGCGATGATATGTCCCGACCGAAACGCATCATCCTCTTCCTTCCCGCAGCGCGCTGGCTCGGATCGCCGCCAGGCTGGTGCGCGTCGTGATGACGTCGGTGTCGAGTTTCAGGTGCAACAGCGTAGGCCGATCGGAGGCCAGCGCTTGCGCGAATGCGGCCTCGAACTGCTCGGTGCGGTCGACCCGGGCACCCGCCCATCCATACGCCTTTGCGAGTTGCACGAAGTCCGGGTTGAACAGCTCCGAGGCACTGATGCGCCCCGGGTATTCGCGCTCCTGATGCATGCGAATCGTGCCGTAGCTTGCGTTGTCGACAACGATGGAGACCAGCTTGCCGCCCGCCTGCCCGGCGCGATACGTCGTGGCCGTTGCCAGTTCCTGGCCCGTCATCAGGAAGTCGCCATCGCCGGCGAGGTTGACTACCGTGCGCTGCGGGTAGAGCAGTCGTGCGGCGATCGCGGCCGGCACGCCGTAGCCCATTGCGCCCGAGGTAGGCGCGAGTTGCGTTCGACCATGGTGCTGCAGACTGGGATACTGGACGAAACGGTGCAGCCAGCCACTGAAGTTGCCGGCACCGTTCGTGTACACGGTATCTTCAGGCGCCAGGCGCTGCACGGTCTTCATCGCCTGCGCCATGTCGAGCGGGCTGACCGGCGTGGATTCGAGGTTGTCGAGATAGTCGGCATGGACGGACTCGGTCCACGCGCGCCACGGCAAGTCGTTCGGCGCAGCCAGCGTTTCCAGGGCCTTGGCCGCGAGGTCCATCGACGCCTGAAGCAGCAGGTCGGCCTGGTAGACACGACCGAGTTCCTCGGCCCCGGCGTGCACATGCACCAGGCGCTGGCGCGGGCGCGGCACGGCGAGCAGGCTGTAGCCGCCGGTGGTCATCTCGCCGAGGCGGACGCCGAGTGCGATTACAAGATCGGCCGCTCGAACGCGGTCGGCCAGCTTCGGATTGATGCCGATGCCCACGTCGCCGGCGTACAGCGCGTGCCGGTTGTCGAAGGTGTCCTGAAAGCGGAAGCCGCAGGCCACCGGAAGCTGCCAGTTCTCGGCGAAACGCTGCAAGGCGGCGCAGGCCTCGGCATCCCAGCCGCTGCCGCCGGCGATGACCAACGGTTGCCGCGCCGCCAGCAGCATCTGACGCAGATCGCGCAGCGGGCCCGGCGCCGGCCAGGCCGCGGCGATCATCGAGCGCGCCAGCACGGGAGCCGAGGTCATGGTCGTCAGCATGTCCTCGGGCAGCGACAGGACCACCGGGCCCGGTCGACCCTGCATCGCGGTGTGGAAGGCGCGCGCCACGTATTCGGGCACTCTGTCGGCACTCTGAATCTCGGCGGACCACTTGGCCATGCCCAGCGTGCCGGGGCCGAACATCTGCCGGAAGTCGACCTCCTGGAACGCCTCGCGGTCGCGCTGGTCGCTGGCTACCTGGCCGATAAAGAGGATCATCGGCGTCGAGTCCTGAAACGCCGTGTGAAGGCCCACGGCCGCATTGCTGGCGCCCGGGCCGCGCGTGACGAAACAGATGCCGGGCCGACCGCTCAGTTTGCCCTGTGCCTCGGCCATGAAGGCCGCGCCGCTCTCCTGTCGACAGGTGATGAAGCGGATGCGCTCGCGATGCTCGTGGAAGCCATCGAGCACGGCGAGGTAACTTTCGCCCGGCACGCCGAAACAGGTATCGATTCCTTGCGCGATCAGGGCCTCGACCAGGGCGTGGCCGGCTAGACGGGAACTCATGGAGGGCACTCCAACAAGGTCAATGCAGCATTATGCGAAGGCTTGCCGCTGAGCTCGACCAAGCCCGATACTTCTGCCCAACTCGTTGATCGCCCGAATGACCCGGAACCCGACCAAGACGGTGGAGCCACGCGCCCGCGATGCCGACCGTTCGCAGAAGGACATCCTCGAGGCTTCGCTCGTCGAATTCGCGGCGCACGGCCTGGGCGGCGCCCGCATGGACCGGATCGCCGAACGCGCCGCAGTCAACAAGCGACTCATCTACTACTACTTCGAGAACAAGGAAAGCCTGTTCCTCGCCGTGCTCGAGCGGGCCTACGAAGACATCCGTGGCGAAGAGCAGCAACTGAGCCTCACCCAGGTCGAACCGACCGAGGCGATCCGGCGCCTGATCGCCTTCACCTGGAACTACTACATCGCGCATCCGGAGTTCCTCACGCTGCTGAACAGCGAGAACCTGCACCGCGCGCGACATCTGAAGAAGTCCAAGAAGATCCTGACGATGCACTCGCCGTTCGTTCAGGCGATTGCCGATGTGCTCGAACGCGGCAACCGGACGGGGGTGTTCCGCGCCGGGGTCGACCCGGTGCAGCTGTACATCTCGATTGCCGGGTTGTCGTACTTCTATCTCAGCAACAGTCACACGCTGTCGACCATCTTCGACCGCGATCTGCTGGGTACCAAGGCCAAGGTCGAACGCCTGTCACACATGACCGATCTGGTGCTGGGCTACCTGGTGCGGGACTGAGCCCGCGAGCACGACAGCATCTGCGCGTGGCAGGGCTGACCATGTCGGCGCTGTCTGCCGCAGGGTCGACTCGTTCAGGCTGACCGTGTCGTCAGCGCGGCGCCGTCCCGAATCGCTGCAACCTGACCGGGCCGCACCAGGCGCGCGACCTCCATGCCGTCGCGCAGAAACACCAAGGTCGGCCACAGCTTGACGCGGAACGATCGACCGAGGCGTTGCCCCGATCCGTCGGCGATCTTCAGGTGCCGGATTTGTGGAAACACACCGAGCACCTCGGCAATCAACGGCGACGCCCTGCGGCAATGGCCACAGGTCGGGCTGCCGAACTCGACGAGTACAGGCCCGGCCATCGCGTCGATCTCGGCACGGGTCGGTTCCGTGGTCGCCCAGCCGGAACTCATCGACCCACTCCCGACACGCGAGCCCACGATCTGAGACCGCCGAGCGCGTTCATTCCATGCCCAACAGGCGGTAGATCCGCCGCGTGTAGGCGCCGAACCGCTCCTGTGTCTTCATGTCGAGCGTGCGCGGGTGCGGCAGGTCGATCTCGAAGTTGTCGGCCATTCGGGCCGGCCCGGCGGTCAAGACAACGACGCGCGAGCCGAGGAACACCGCCTCCGAAATGCCGTGGGTGACGAAGACGATCGTCTTGCCAGATTCCTTCCAGATCCGCAGCAGCTCCAGGTTCATCTTCTCGCGCGTCAGCGCGTCGAGCGCGCCGAACGGCTCGTCCATGAGGATGAGTTTCGGGTCGTGCACCAGCGCCCGGGCGATCGCGGCGCGCTGCTGCATGCCGCCGGACAGTTCGTAGGGGTACTTCTCCTCGCTGCCCGCGAGCCCGACCAGCGCGAGCAACTCGCGCGCGCGCTGCTTCGCCGCTGCCATCGGCAAGCCGAGCAACTCCGCCGGCAACAACACGTTGTCCAGGATGCGGCGCCACTTGAGCAGCAGCGGTGCCTGGAACACCATGCCGACGTCGCGCGCAGGATCGAACGCATGCAACGCGGAGCCGATGCGCACGGTGCCCTGGTCGTGGCCGTGCAACCCGGCCAGGATCTTCAGCAGCGTCGACTTGCCGCATCCTGACGGGCCGACCAGTGCGACCAGTTCACCGGGCTGGACGTCGAAGCTCGCGTCGGAGATCGCCAGGTGCTCCTTGCGCCCGCTGCGATAGACCTTGGTGACCCCGGCCAGATGGATGAACGGCTCGGACGCCGCGATCGATGCGACGGGCGAAGATCCGATGGTCGCCGCACTCATGACACCCGCGCGTCCTTGACGACGAGGAAGTACTCCAACAGCATGACGATGCCGTACAGCAGCATGCCGAGCAAGGTGATCAGCGCCACCGCCATGAACATCGCCGGCGTGTCGAGCGTGACCTGCACCTGGAGCATCAGGTAGCCCAATCCGCGGTCGGAGCCGAGGAACTCGCCGACGATGGCACCGGCGACCGCCAGGATCGCAGCCACCTTCATGCCCGAGAAGATGTACGGCAAGGCGCCAGGAAACTGGATCTTGGCGAACAACTGCCAGCGCGAGCCGCGCAACGAGCGCACCAGATCCAGCAGTTCGGGCTCGATCTCGCGCAGCCCGCGCGCCGTGGTCAGCAGGATCGGGAAGACCGCGATCGAGAAGGCCATCATCGAGTTCGGAAACACGCCGTACTTGAACCATACGATGATCAGCGGCCCCAGCGCGACCTTCGGGATCATGTTCAGCGTCACCAGCAGCGGCAGCATCAACGACTCGAGCGTCTTCGACCAGGTGAACAGCAGCGCCAGCAGCACGCCGACGAGCAGCGCGAGCAAATAGCCGCCGAAGATCTCGGTCGCCGTCACGAGGGTGTTGGACCACCAGCCGTAGTCCGGTACGAACAGCGCCTTCCAGGTGTCGATCGGCGACGGCATCACGAACTTGGGCACGTCGCCCAGCCGCACGAACAGATACCACGCCAGCAGCAGCAGCAGGTGCGCGATCACGCCCAGCGAGTACTGCACGAGCTTGTTGTTGAAACGGTCCATGCGGGTGCCGATGCCTTCACCGAAGCCAGCGCGGCAGGTTGGCCGCGACGAACGCATCGTCGGACAGGTCACCGTGCTCGCGGCAGACGCGCTCGATCTCCTCGGCCTGCCCCGGCGACAGGGTCTCCCTGGGATCCAGGCACCAGATGCCTTCCAGCAGCCCCTGCCGGCGCAGCACCTCGTGGCAGCCCGGAATGCAGCCCGCAAAGTCGTGCGCGACGTCGAAGAACGCGCTGTTGCAGTCGGTCACCCGCGAATCGAGCGCCAGCAGCGACGGGTCGACGGGCCCGGCTTCGATGGCACGCTGGATGCGCTCCAGCTGTTCGACCGCGCTGCGCGTCCAGACGCTCCAGTGGCCCAGCAGGCCGCCGCGGATGCGCAGCGTGACTTCATCGTCGCCGCGCCTGACGGCAAACGGCACCAGCAGGTCGAGCACGATGTGGTCGTCGTTGCCGGTGTACAGCGTCACGCGGTCCTCGGCACTGGCGGCAACCACGCCGCGCACCACGTCCAAGGTACGGTAACGGTTGAACGGCGCGATCTTGATGGCGATGACGTTGTCGATCGCGGCGAAGCGGCGCCAGAACCCGGCCGGCAACGCGATGCCACCGACGGCCGGCTGCAGGTAGAAGCCCACCAGCGGGATGTCGGCGGCAACGGCCGCGCAGTGGTCGACCAGCTCATCGATCGACGCGCCCTTCATCGCCGCCAGCGAGAGCATGCCGGCGTGATAGCCGTGCGCCAGCGCCAGCTGGGCTTCCGCGCGGGCCTGCGCCGTGCGTCCCGCAAGCCCGGCGATCAGGCACACGGGCCGCTGGGTCCATTCGCGCGCGGTACGCGCGGCAAGTTCCAGCACCGTCTCGTACAGACCCGCTTCGCGGATCGCAAACTGGGTCGCGTGCACACCCACCGCCAATCCACCCGCCCCGGCATCGAGGTAGTAGCGCGTCAGGCCGGATTGGCGCCGCGGGTCGAGTCGGCGTGATTGATCCAGCGCCAGCGGGTGCGCCGGGATCACCGTTCCGCGCCGAAGCAGCGCCAGCGTCTCTGCCGGTAACTCAGACCAATGTCGATGCATAAGGAAGGCACTGTACCGGCGCCGGTGGCGGCGAGTCGGCGATTCCAGCCGCTGCTCTATACTTTGGCTAGAAATCACTAGTTGGTGAATTTACTCTAGCCGACCTGCGGTATACCGTCAACGCGTGCCTCGAATGTCGCCTGTGGCACAGTGACTCGACGGATCGCCACCTCCACCCAACCCGAATGGCAACAGTCGGAGTAGGAATGCCAGTCACCCAGCACCCCCTCCACAGATCCGTACGTGCAGTGCTACCGCATACGGCTCCTGCCTTGGGTCGTGACGATCAGA
>Ga0209253_10001479_pt1 | contig 20603 bp, 23 predicted proteins | sample FrelakmetBRP12BR_FD_187145 | JGI IMG/M metagenome (GOLD analysis project Ga0209253, IMG submission 187145) | Freshwater lake sediment microbial communities from the University of Notre Dame, USA, for methane emissions studies - BRP12 BR (SPAdes)... | ecosystem: Environmental > Aquatic >...
ATGGCCATTAGTGATAGGATCAAATGAACCAGGATACACAGCTATTTTTTTCATATATACGTTCCTTTTTCTCTTTCCATTCTTTTAAAAAAGGAGATAAGCGTATCACCATATCTTCTCTGATCTGTCAACATAAAAGAACCTGTCATCGTTCCCTGTAGATCTTCCCTTATAGAATGCTGTATAATCGCAACACCACTGGAGGAAATCATTTCTCCTTCACCGAGATATTGAAAAATTTCCCTGATAAACCCTTTTTCGTAAGGCGGATCAGCAAAGAGGAAATCGAATTTTTCCCCTTTGCTTTGAAGTTTCTTTACACCTTTCGCTACTTCCGTCTCAAGAATTTCATATTTATTGATCATACCCAGTTCAAGGAGGTTTCTTCTTATTGCATTGGCCATGACGGGATTTTTCTCCACAAACACAACTTTCGCGGCTCCCCTGCTAAGAGCCTCCAAACCCACATTGCCACACCCTGCAAAAAGATCAATGAATGACTTTCCTGAAACTTCCTGAAGTATATTGAAAAGTGATTCCTTGATTCCGTTAGAGGTAGGTCTTATCTTACTTTTTTTTGGTGAGTAGATTCGTCTCCCCTTTGCATCACCCCCAATAATCCTCATAAATAGTCTCTAATAAGAATTTCGGCAATCTGCACAGCGTTCAATGCAGCGCCTTTCCTTACATTGTCAGACACTATCCACATATTGATGCCGTTTTCTATCGATTCGTCCTCTCTGATCCTGCCCACAAATGTATCATCTTTACCTGCAGCATCAATAGGAAGGGGATACTTGTTTCCTTTCAAATCATCCACCACGGTAACACCGGGCGCACGAGAAAGTATTTTTCTCACCTCCTCTGCGGTAACTTTTTTTTCCGTTTCTATATTTACGGATTCCGAATGTCCATATAAAACTGGAACTCTCACCGTAGTGGCTGTCACGGCAACAGATTGATCATTAAGAATTTTTTTGGTTTCATTCACCATTTTCATTTCTTCTTTTGTATAGCCATTATCCAGAAACACATCTATATGGGGCAGACAGTTGAATGCGATTCTATGGGGATACACTTTTACCTCTGGTTCACGGTTGCTCAGAAGAGCTTTCGTTTGCTCAATCAATTCTTCAATAGCTTTTTTCCCCGTCCCTGACACTGCCTGATATGTCGATACAACGATCCGCTTAATCCTCACTGCATCATGAATCGGCTTGAGCGCTACAACCATTTGGATTGTCGAACAGTTCGGATTCGCGATTATGCCCCTGTTCTTGAACATGCCGATTGATTCGGGATTAACCTCGGGTACTACCAAGGGAATATCAGGTTCCATTCTAAAGGCACTTGTGTTATCGATAACAACACACCCGGACGCTGTGGCAATGGGGGCAAACCGCTGGCTTATACTTCCACCCGCCGAAAAAAGACCTATTTTTATCCCGGAAAACGATCTCTCATTCAACACTTGCACGGGGTGTAGCTCCCCCTTAAATTTTATTTCCTTTCCGATGGATCGTTCCGAAGCAAGAAGGGTTAAACGACTCACCGGAAAATTTCTTTCTTCCAGGATCTTCACCATTTCATTACCAACGGCGCCCGTAGCACCCACTACTGCAATATGATACGCACCCACAACATTATCCTTTCCTTCTGATTTTAATATTAAGAGAGTTTTAAAAAACTCTGTTGAACTTTCGCAACGGTAAGGGTCCCTCCTGTCATTTTTTCAGCAATCGTCCCATCTGAAAACGAAAACCCTTAGATTTAAACTCCGTATATACCCGTTTCCCTACTTTCATGATCATCCATGTCGGACCGGACAAACTATAGCCAAACGCAAACGTAAACATCATGATCTGCGGTTCTGCAATAACTATGATCATGATAAATACAATAAGGACAAAAGACATGAAAGGTTTCTTGGAAAAAAAGTTAAGGTCTTTAAAACTGTAATATTTGATACTACTTATCATCAGTAATGAGAGGGAAACGACGATGATTAATATAGACAGATTGTTAAACTTCCCTCTTCCCCCGAGATAGTAGAAAAGCAACACTCCTGTAGCAACGACAGAGGCGGCGCCCGGTATGGGAAGTCCATTGAAAACCTTGCTGTCAATCAAGCCTATCTGAACATTGAATCTCGCCAGCCGGACGGCTCCGCAAAATACGAAAAGAAAAGCTGCAAGCCAGCCCCATTTGCCAAATGTCGACAGCGCCCAGGTATACATGAGAATAGCCGGTGCCACACCGAAGGCCACAAGGTCAGACAGGGAATCGTATTCTGAACCGAACTTACTGGTCGTATTCGTCATCCTTGCTATTCTACCATCCAGACCGTCCAGCACAAAGGCAATCAAAATGGGCACTGCCGCAAACCAATACTCTCCTTTCATGGAGGCAATAATAGAATAAAATCCACAAAAAAGGCTTCCCGTTGTAAAAAGGTTGGGTAACAAATAAATCCCCTTTTTCATACGCTCTCTTTTAGATGGGACATTCTTTCTCATTGTAGCCATCCTATTTGTGTCTCTCCTGCCCTTACCTTATCGCCAACTTTTACTGATATTACCGAATCGAAAGGGAGAAAGACTTCTAATCGCGAGCCGAATCTGATGAGACCAAATCGTTCGCCTTTCAATATATGCATTCCCTCTTTTACCCAGCATTCAATCCTTCTTGCTATTAATCCCGCGATCTGTACCGTGAGAATTTTTTTCCCGTCATCGGTGCGAATAAGAATAGAATTTTTTTCATTAAGGTTCGATGCCTTGTCGAGGTTGGCGGAAAAAAAACTCCCCTTGTCATAGTGTATGCAATCTATCCTTCCGGTATAAGGTATCCGGTTGACATGAACATTAAACACATTCATAAATATACTGATTTTCTTCGCGGGAGCTTTGAGAAAAGCGTTTTCCAAAACATCTTCGATCTTTATGATTTCTCCATCTGCAGGTGATGTCACAGATTGTGTAGTATCAGGTGTTTTCCGCTCCGGGTTTCTGAAAAACCAGGTCACAAAAACCGTAGCAATAAAAAATACGAATGCACCTCCATTGAAACCGAAAAAGGCAAATATGATAGTGAAAACACCAAGGGGTATTATGAATGGAAGGCCTTCACGGACTATGATAGTATTATGATTCATTTCCTTTATCGTACGACTACCTTGAGTCCTGAAAGGCAACATTACGGTATCTGGCAAGGATTCTGAAAATCTGTTCTTTCCCCCTAAGCTTCCTCTTTTGTAAATTCTTCTTTTCTATTTCCTCTTCCGCTGTCAGATAAATACGCTTGTTAAAATTCTCGAGATCAGCTTCAAGTTTTTCATGATCTTCCACGTACTTCCTCAGCTCTTCATCCTGATGAATATATCTTTTGATTAAGAGCTCATCGGCCTCTTCCATGTACGATACCTCCTTGTTATATTTTTATATTAAACAAAGACGCTTGTCAACACTTCATATGCATGGGTCACCCCGAATATTCTTATTGATCAATGCCGTGACAGTGTCATTTCCGCTTCTGAAAGACGCAAATATATCGGTGTGACAGCAAGGGGATTTAGTACATCGCCTTTATCATATTTTTTCCCCCCTAAAATACCCACGGTAGCCGCTCTCACGCTTTGATGAGCAAGGGATGCGAAAAAAGATTTATCCGGCAATGAATCACGAATATGTTTTGCATGTTTCATTGCGCCATCACCCACGAACAGTGTTTTATCATCTATCTTCGATAAAAAATCCCTTACATCAGTGACTCTCTCATGTTCTTTTTTTTCCAATATATTTTCTGATTCAGTTCTGTAGAGAGCCGTATACACTTGGTTTTTTTTAGCATCCAACATAGGACACACGAGCATTTCTGAACCTGCCAGATTAAAGGCCAACGCATCAAGCGTTGATACACCGACAACGGGTTTACCTGCCGCAATGGCAAGCCCTTTCACGGTACTTAACCCAATTCGAAGCCCTGTAAATGACCCCGGTCCTATGGTGCACACAAAGAGATCTATCTTGCCAATTTCTATATTTGAAATCCTGCATAAATCATGTAAGGCGGGTAATACTACAAGGGAATGGTTTACGCCTTGATTAATGCTTATTTCATATAGTATTGTAGTATTTTCAAGAAGCGCAATGCTCACTGATTTTGTAGATGTATCAAGTGCTAAAATTAACATGGTTATCGTGAAAACATTTTATTGATATTCTCAAAACTAATATTCAATCTTTCTATGTCCATAATAAAGACAAAAATCATAAGGATAACCAGGAGAACAAAACCAATCTGTTGAGCCGTCTCTCTCCATTTAATATTTATTTCCTTACCAGTTATAATTTCTATAAGAAAGAATAAAAGATGCCCCCCATCAAGTAAGGGAATGGGGAAAAGATTGAGGATGGCGAGATTGATACTCAACAACGCCATGAAGAAAACAAATGGTATTATGCCTTCCTTGACTTGTGCTCCTGCAATCTGGGCGATGAGAATTGGCCCGCCAAGAGTTTTCGGAGAAATGACACCTTCTAAAATCTTAATAACGCTTAGTACCGTCAATTTGCTTATGAACCATGTCTGTTTCAGGCCTGTCCAGAATGCCATCAGTGGATTCATTCTCTCCGTTACCGCATGTTGCGATGAAGGACTGACGCCCATCTTATAAGATGCGATCTCTTCCCCAAAAATATTCTGAGTCTTCAGAAGTCTTGGTTTCAATGAGACATCCATTAATTGCTCATTCCTTTTAACAGTGATACGTAATTCCTTACCGCCACTTTTACTAATGTGTTCGGCAAGTTTCTCCCATCGTGAAATCTCTTTTCCATCGATCGCAAAGATCGCGTCGCCTTCTTTTATACCAGCGTCAAATGCTGGAGACCCCTCCTGAACACCACCAATATAGGTAGTCAGTGTCGGAACCCCTGTCATATAAACGATGGTGAAAATCAGAATGGCAAGGAGAAAATTAAAGATCGGACCGGCGGCGACAATGGCTATTCTTTTCGAGACCGGTTGTTTCAGGAAAGATCTCTTTTCATCCTCTTCCGAGAGCTCCTCATCTTGAGACTCTCCCAGCAGTTTGACATAACCTCCCAGCGGTATCAGTGAAATAAGATACTCCGTTTCTCCTACCTTTTTCCCTATCAATCTCGGTCCAAATCCGAGGGAAAATTTCAGTACACCGACACCTGAATACTTCGCAACCAGGAAATGACCGAACTCATGGGCGAAGATTAGAACACCCAGTAACACTATAAGAGATATGATGCTAATACCTAACACGATAAAACATTTATCCTTTCAATAGATTTCTCTGTATAATTCCTTGCCCATCGATCTGCTTCAATTATTTCCCCGAGGGTAGGAGATTCCTTTGCTTGATGACAGGATAGTACTTCTTCGATTAATTTTGATATATCCGTAAATCTTATCCTCTCTTCTAAGAATGCATCAACGGCAACCTCATTTGCTGCGTTCATGACTGCTGGCATAGTTCCTCCTGCTTTCCCTGCTTTAATGGCAATGCTCAGGTTAGGAAATTTTTCCATGTCGGGTTGGAAAAATTCAAATACACCGACCTTAAATAAATCAAGGGAAGGTCCAGGATTAATAATTCTTTCGGGAAAAGAAAGGGCATACGCAATGGGGATCCTCATATCCGGAATACTGAGCTGTGCCATTATCGATCCATCGACAAATTCCACCATGGAATGGATGACACTTTGCGGATGAATATGGACCTCAATATTCTCCATATCAACATGGAATAGCCATCTTGCCTCTATGATTTCCAGTCCCTTGTTCATCATGGTAGCAGAATCGATGGTAATTTTTCGTCCCATGTTCCAGCATGGGTGTTTCAATGCATCAGCAGGTTTTACGCCTGCAAGAGCTTCCTTTGATAGATGGAAAAATGGCCCTCCCGACGCAGTGAGAATGATTCTTTTTATATCCCCTGCCATTTGGCCTGTGATACATTGAAATATTGCACTATGCTCGCTGTCAACCGGCAATATTTGTACATTCTTTTCGCGGGCTATATCCACAACAAGCGCTCCTGCCATCACCATTACTTCCTTATTGGCGAGGGCAATATCTTTTCCGGCTTCTATAGCTTCGATAGTCGGCATAAGGCCTGCCGAACCTACCATGGAGGAGATTACCATATGGGCGTCCTTTATCGATGCAACCTCACGATACCCGTCCTCTCCAAATAGTATTCCGATCCCTATCGAAGGATTTATTATTTTCTTTAATTCTTGTGCATGAACCTCATCAATGACCGATACGACCTGTGGCCTGAACTTTTCAATCTGTTGCGCGAGCAGACCAATATTTGTGCATGCCGAAAGTGCGACAACATTAAAGCGGTCAGGGTTGTTCCCTATAACATCTAGTGCATTTACTCCAATGGACCCCGTCGATCCGAGTATAGATATATTCTTCATGCTATTATTAAAAGTCTGTAGTAATATACAAGTGGTGCAATAAATATCAGGCAGTCAAGCCTATCAAGCAAACCTCCGTGTCCAATGAGAAATGAACCGGAATCCTTAACCCCGGAGGCTCTTTTTATCAGTGACTCGCAGAGATCGCCCAGTTGACCTAAAATACCTCCCCAAAGTCCGATTATGACGGCATGAATAACAGAAAGTTTAGGATAAAACACATAGCGAAACACCAGGCATCCCACGACACATCCTATTAACAAAGCTATTGTGCCTTCCACGGTCTTCCCCGGACTTACTGAAGGAAGGAGTTTTTGCTTTCCCAGCATTCTCCCTACATAATATGCCGCAATATCTCCTGAGAATGCAAATACCAGGATCAGAAAAATCCATACTATCCCGTCATCTGATTTCCTAATTAAGATGAAATGCGACAACATGAAAGGTATGTACATAAAACCCAACACAAGCGTGCCAAGAGGAGCGAAATCAAAAGAGCGAGTATTTGTCCTGAGAAGAAATAATATGAACACGCTTATGACGGAACATGTGATGACAGCGAGTATGATACGAAAATCACCCGAAAATGCAGCAAGAGGAAAAAAGAAAGAAACTGCTAATCCTTCCCATTTTTCCCAGGAAGATTCTTCATTAAATACCATCCTGTTGTACTCGATTACGGCTCCAAGAATAACTATGATAATAAACCCGGTAAACACACCCTCAGAACCATACAATATAACGGCAACAAGTATAGGTACGGCGATAATTCCGGTGATCCATCTTTTTATATGAGGACTCATTCTATATCTGATTTACCTCTCTGCAACTGGTCACTTGTTAATCCAAATCTCCTCTCTCTTCGTTGAAAATCGGAAATTGCTTCCATAAGATGCTTCCGTCGGAAATCAGGCCATAGAACATCAGTAAAATAAAGCTCTGTGTACGCAGTCTGCCATAATAAAAAGTTACTCAATCTGTATTCCCCGCTTGTTCTTATCAATAGGTCAGGGTCCGGAATTTCTGCGGTGTATAAATACCGTGAGAAGAGTTCTTTTGTGATATTTTGCGGCATAATTTTACCGTCCCTGCTGTCTTTCACGATACCTTTAACTGCCTCAACAATTTCATCCCTTCCACCATAGCTCAACGCGAGATTGAGAACCATTCTCCTGTTATGAGCGGTCTTTTCCATAGCTTCATTTAGTATTCTTCTCACAGGCTCTTTCAATACTCCAATATTACCAATAACAGTCAAACGGATATCATGTTTCATCATCATCTTTATTTCTGATTGAAGGTATTTTTTTAATAATTCCATTAATGCATCCACTTCTTCTTGAGGACGAAGCCAATTCTCCATAGAAAATGCATACAGCGTAAGGTATTGTATACCTAACTTCCGACAGACCCTCACGGTAATCTTCACGGATTTCGCACCCTGTCTATGGCCGGATATCCTTCCAAGAGTATGCTTTTCCGCCCATCTGCCATTACCATCCATAATGATAGCAATATGCCGGGGGAGATTCTTAAGATCACTTACTTTCATCAAATATGCACTTCTTTCCTCTATATATCTATAATTATTAAAAGTTACATTATCACAATCAAGATTAAATATCAAGTCACCCAAAGGTTCCCGTATATATCATCAAAATAAATAAGGAGCCATAAGGCTCCTCATTATTTATTCATTATTTTTCATAAAATTATAGTTATATTTCCATGATTTCTTTTTCCTTGGAAGCAAGGATACCGTCGGTTTTTTCTATATATTTATCAGTCATTTCTTGGACTTCATCTTGATATGCATAGAATTCATCCTCAGAAATATCATTATCTTTCTTAAGGGTTTTGAAATTGTCATTCGCATCTCTTCTGGCGTTTCTCAGGTTGATTTTACACTCTTCAGCAAGCCTTTTTATAACCTTTACGAGTTCTTTTCTTCGTTCTTCTGTCAGAGGTGGAATTGAAATTCGTATCAACTTCCCATCGTTTATCGGATTTAGACCAAGGTCAGATTTCTGTAGAGCCTTCTCGACACTCCCTATGACGCTGCTATCCCAGGGGGATATAACGATCATCCGGCTCTCCGGTATAGAAAGTGTTGCAACCTGATTTAATGGTGTGGGAATACCGTAGTAGTCTACTTTTATTCCATCAAGAAGCGATAGTGAAGCCCTACCTGTTCTTACCTTATTCAAGGATTTCTCAAAAGCGCGAATGGCTTTTCCCATGCTGTCTTTCAATTCCTCAAACACTAATTCCTTCATTTTCTATGCCCTGACAGTTGTTCCTACCGATTTTCCACAAATTACACGCTTGATATTACCATTTTTCTGCAAGTTAAATACAACGATAGGAAGATTATTCTCGCGGCAAAGAGAAATGGCAGTTGCATCCATAACTTTGAGATGCCTTGTTAACACATCATTATAGCAAATCTCTTGAAACATTAGCGCATCAGTATGTTTAATCGGATCCTTGTCATAAACACCGTCGACTTTAGTTGCCTTCAAAATAACGTCTGCCTTTATCTCTATTGCTCTTAATGAAGCGGCGGTATCTGTGGTAAAGTAGGGATTACCTGTACCGCCGGCAAATATGACAACCCTCCCTTTTTCCAGGTGACGAACAGCCCTCCTCTGAATAAAAGGTTCTGCAACTGATTTCATTTCTATTGCGGATAATACTCGTGTAACAACACCAATCTGTTCTAGCGCGCTCTGGAGCGCAACACTGTTTATGACCGTGGCGAGCATTCCCATGTAATCCGCGGAAGTCCTATCCATACCTCTTACGCTGGCTTCCAAGCCGCGAAAAATATTGCCTCCGCCAACGACAATACCCAATTGCACGCCGAGTTTAAGAACCTCTTTTATTTCCTGGCTGATGCTGGATATTGCATCAATATCTATCCCATAGGAACTTTTCCCCATAAGAACTTCGCCACTTAGCTTTAAAAGGACTCTTCTATAGATAGGTCGGTTCATTTTTATTGTTTCAAGTCTTCTCCCAGTTGGAACCGCATGAACCTCCTGATAATAATATTCTCACCAGTTTTTGCGATCATAGTATTGATCAGTGTCTCAACAGTTATATCCGTGTCCTTGATGAAATTCTGATTCAGAAGGCATACGTCCTCATAATACTTCTTAAGTTTTCCTTCTATAATCTTATCCCATATTTTCTCCGGCTTTTTCTCCGCCATGGCCTGACTTCTGTAGATCTCCTTCTCGCGTTCGATAACTTCAGACGGTATATCCTCTGGCTTTATATACGTAGGATTTGCCGCGGCTATGTGCATTGTCAAATCCTTTGCCAGAAGTTGAAAATTATCCGTTTTAGCAACAAAGTCTGTTTCGCAGTTTAGTTCTACTAAAACCCCGATTCTCCCACCCATGTGAATATATGAGGCGACCACACCGTCTTTCGCTGCCTTCGATGATCTCTTCGTGGCAGCAGACATTCCTTTTTTCCTCAGGAACTCAATTGCCTTATCATAATTACCATCAGAGACGGCAAGCGCCTCCTTGCAGTCCATTATACCAGCACCAGTTTTATCTCTCAGTTCTTTAACCATTGTTGATGAAATGCTCAATTTTCCCTACCTCCCGGACACATTACTTATTTATAATGCCGCTCCATATCGCTTTCAAAAGGTTCATCAAAATCAGTTATTCCATTCTTCGTTTCCACTGACTCAGGAACATCTGATTCCATAGTATCACTCGCCGCCAAAACCTCGGTCTGCACTTCCTTATCCGTATGAGCCTGTATATTTTCCTCAAACCTTTTTTTCCCATCAACTACCGCATCTGCAATCTTGGAAGCGAACAATTTTATTGCCCTGATAGCATCATCATTTCCGGGGATAACATAATCAATGTCATCGGGATCACAATTAGTATCTACTATCGCCACGATAGGAATTTTCAGTTTCTGCGCTTCCTTTACCGCAATACTCTCCCTCTTGGGATCAACAACGAATAAACCACCCGGAATACGTTTTATCGATTTTATACCACCTAATACTTTATCAAGTTTGTTCATCTCCTTCTGGAGTTTCATAATTTCCTTTTTAGGAAAGGCTTTGATACTATCATCCGCAAACATTTTCTGCAGGGTGTTGAGCCTCTCTATCCTCTTAATGATGGTATTAAAGTTGGTAAGCATACCGCCCAACCATCTCTGATTAACATACGGCATCCCGCATCTTTCGGCCTCTTCTTTGACGGCTTCCTGAGATTGCTTTTTCGTCCCGACGAAGAGAACATCTCTCCCCTCTGCCACCAGGTTAACAACGAAATCATATGCAGCCTGGAACATCCCTACTGTCTGCTGGAGGTCAATAATGTAAATTCCGTTTCTCGCCCCAAATATGTAAGGTTTCATCTTTGGATTCCACTTGTTTGTCTGATGACCGAAGTGGACACCCGCCTCAAGTAACAATTTCATAGAAATGCTTGCCATTTTTTAACTCCTTTTGTGTTTTTTGCCTCCATCCTCATCATTTTGCACGGGGAACTTTTCTCAAGAAAAGCAACATTCCGTCAATCAAAGGATGTGTGAAATTCGATGGCAGATAGCATAAAGATTTTTAATTAGCAAGTGAAAAAAGGTTACATTTATGTATGATAGTGTGCATTAATCCTGATATATTCCAAAGAAAGATCGGACGCACATACTCTATACGTTTTCTTCCCCATACCGAGCAGTAAATGTACCTTTATGTCTTTTCTCGTCATAATCTCTGCCAGCTCTTTCTCATAGCCATCTGATCGGCAACCGTGAGTAAATACAGGAATATTTTCAATATACAGTGTAACATCATCAATAGGGAATTGTACCCCGGCGGAACCGGCAGCCGCGATAATTCTCCCCCAGTTGGGATCACAACCGTAGAATGCTGTTTTCACAAGGTTAGAGTTGGCAATGGCATAGGCAACTCTTTTCGCATCTCCAACTGATTTTGCCTCATCAACGAAAATATCTATAACCTTTGTCGCCCCTTCACCATCCCTGACCATATCCAGTGAAAGATCAGACATGACATGGAAAAGCATCTCCTTAAACAAAGATGTATTCAATGAAGATGATTTAAGCTGTTTGTTCCCGGCAATACCATTTGCTAAAATTATGGCTGTATCATTTGTGCTCATGCATCCATCAACTGTTATGGCATTAAAACTCCTGTCTGTGGCCTCCTTAAAAACTGTTTTAAGAATACGAGAATCTATCGCTGCATCGGTGATAACAAATGCGAGCATAGTTGCCATGTGAGGTTCTATCATACCCGCTCCCTTTGCAATGCCGCACACCGTGATTTCCTTCGAACCGAAAAAGCCCTTCCGATAAGATATCTTGGGAAATTTATCCGTTGTCATGATAGCTTCTGCAGCGAGAGGAACACCCCCTTGGTGTAAACCTTTCACAAGTTCACTCATACCAATTCTGATATTTTCTAATGGTAGCCTATGTCCGATAACGCCGGTAGACGCTACTAACACAAGTTCATCATTGATATGCAGTTTATCGGCCGCAATTTTTGACATTTCGACAGCATCCCCGTATCCAAAGGGGCCTGTGGCTGCATTCGCATTACCGCTGTTTGCCACAATTGCCTGCGCCATACCGGTTTTCACCCTTTTCATATCGAGAAGAACAGGTGCTGCTTTTAGGCAATTTTTCGTAAATAACGCTGATGCCTTTGCCGGGACGGTGGAAAATATCAAGGCCAGATCCTTTATGCTATCCTGCTTAATGCCGGTATGAATGCCGTTGGCCAGAAAACCGGGAACAGCATATGTTTCTGCGTTCTGAGTCATAGTATGTACATAATCTCCAATAATATAATTTATCCGCAACACTTCTTGTATTTTTTCCCGCTCCCACACGGGCAGGGGTCATTTCTCCCCACTTTTTTCGCATCTTTTTTCACGGTAGACGACTGAGCCATCTCTTCACCCCTGCTCAGCACATAATCCTGGCTGGCTGTCTCCCGCATCTCATCTATTTCTTCCTCCCGTTGGATCCTTACGATAGATAGCTTTTCGAGGGTATCTTCTTTAATACGATGGATCATATCCATAAACATTTCATAACCCTCTTTCTGATATTCCCTGACGGGATCCTTCTGGCCATATCCTCTAAGACCTATGCCCTCCTTCAGGTGATCCATGCTGAGGAGATGATCCTTCCAATGTGTATCAATAGACTGCAGCATGATGACTTTCATGAGATAGCCCATGAGTGGTTTACCATATTCCTGCTCTTTGCTTTGAAGCATTGTTTTTACTCCCGAAATGATGGTTTCCTTCATACCATCTATTCCTAAATTGCCAGCTCTCTCAATGAGATTCATACGGAGGGAAAATTGTTTAAATACACGATCATCGAGCCCCTTTAGGTTCCATTCCTCAGGATGAGATTTCTCATCTATATATTCCGGGATTAATTCTTCCACAATTTCTTCCAGCATTTCTTCAATATCCGCCGATAGATCTTCCCCCTTCAGTACCCTCTTTCGTTGTTCATAAATAACCTGCCTCTGCCTATTCATTACGTCATCAAATTCGAGGAGGTGCTTGCGAATATCGAAATTATGGGCTTCCACCCTTTTTTGTGCATTCTCTATGGCCTTGGAAATAAGCTTATGCTCAATCGGCTGATTATCTTCCATGCCAATCCGCTCCATTATGGATGAAATTCTTTCGGCGCCAAATATCCTGAGAAGATCATCCTCGAGAGCAAGATAAAACCGAGAAGAACCCATATCTCCCTGGCGGCCTGACCTCCCTCTGAGCTGGTTGTCAATGCGACGGCTCTCATGTCTTTCCGTACCGAGAATATGCAACCCCCCGAGCTCTGCTACTCCATCACCGAGCTTTATATCAGTACCGCGACCAGCCATATTAGTCGATATCGTTACCATACCGGGCTGTCCCGCCTGGGCAACGATTTCTGCTTCTTTTTCATGATGTTTCGCATTCAGAACATGATGCTTGATTCCGGTTCGTGAAAGATATTTGCTTAAGAGTTCAGATTTTTCAATGGATATCGTACCAACAAGGACAGGTCTTTTTTCTTTGTGCAGTGCTTTAATCTCATCAATCACGGCATTAAATTTTTCCGCTTCAGTTTTGTATATTATATCGGAATTATCTGTTCTAATCATTGGCATATTTGTCGGAATTACCATAACATCGAGGTTGTAAATATTCTTAAATTCAGCTGCCTCCGTATCGGCTGTTCCTGTCATGCCGGACAGTTTTTTGTACATCCTAAAGTAGTTCTGGAAAGTTATTGATGCAAGTGTCTGATTTTCTCGCTCTATCTTTACCTTTTCTTTGGCTTCCAGGGCCTGATGCAGACCATCGCTGTACCGCCTTCCCGGCATGACCCTCCCCGTGAATTCGTCAACGATTATAACTTTACCTTCCGTGACCAGATAATCCACGTCGCGTTTGAAGAGTGCATGTGCTTTCAGCGCCTGGTTCACGTGATGAAGGAGCTCAATATTCCTCGGTTCAAAGAGATTCTGTACTTTCAGATAATTCTCTACTCGGGCAACACCCTCTTCCGCCAGAGCAACGGTGCGGCTTTTTTCATCAATAGTGTAATCCTTGTCTCTTCTCAATCTTGGTATTATCTGATTGATTCTGTAGTACTTATCCGTAGACTCTTCCGATGGGCCGGAAATTATGAGCGGGGTCCTCGCTTCATCAATGAGGATACTGTCTACCTCATCAACAATGGCATAATTAAAGTCGCGCTGCACATAATCATCAAGGCTGAACTTCATATTATCGCGGAGGTAGTCGAAACCAAATTCATTATTTGTGCCGTAGGTTATGTCCGCCCGATATGCTTCTCTTCTTTCGTGATCATCCATGCCATGAACAATGACACCGACAGTAAGGCCAAGGAATGTATAAACGGGACCCATCCAGCCCGCATCTCTCCTTGCCAGATAATCGTTTACTGTAACCAAATGACATCCTTCCCCCGTAAGAGCGTTTAAATAAAGTGGCATGGTTGCCGCGAGGGTTTTCCCCTCTCCCGTTTTCATCTCAGCGATCTTCCCCTCATGGAGTATCAAACCTCCGATTACTTGAACATCAAATGGTCTCATGAGCAAGGTTCGTCTGGCAGCCTCCCTCACAACAGCAAATGCCTCAATTAGTAAGTCATCGAGTTCAGCTCCATTCTTTAATTTCTCCTTGAAATATGAGGTTTTAGCTTTCAGTTCCCCGTCGCTTATGGTTGTCATGGATGATTCCAGATCGTTTATTTCTTCAAGGATCAAAGACAATCGTTTTAATTCGCGATCATTTTTACTGCCAATAATCTTTTCCAATAGTGAAGAAAGCATACTTCAACCTCTAAAAAAAAACCGGTAAATACCGGGAATGTGGTGTCTATAGATATGATCTCTGAATCCTGCGTTAGGGACCGAGAACCGAAATTTAATTCAAATACCTTCTGGGATTTACCGGCACACCGTTCAATAATACAGAGTAATGGAGATGAGAACCCGTGCTGCGACCTGTATTTCCGGCATAACCGATCAGATCTCCCCTCTTCACAATAGCCCCTTGAGTCAGGACACTTTTTAAAAGGTGGCCGAACCAGGTTGACATCCCATGTCCATGATCTATTTTAACAGTATGTCCCATTTCACGATCGTAAAATACCTCGGTAACTATGCCATCAGCAGGTGCTGCTACCTGTACACCCGCTCGCACTGCAATATCAATTCCCCTATGAAATTCCCTCACTCCGCTCAGTGGCGATGTTCTATATCCAAACTCCGAGGTAACCCATCCCTGAACAGGCCAAACCGACGGTGTGGCAGCAATTATGGACCTCTGTTCTCTCAAATGCTTAAGCAATTCGTTAAAACTTTTTTTCTGGTCATTTGCATCTTTTGTGAGTTGATCAACGTTTTGATGAATTTTTGCTATTACTATCTTTTGATCCGACTCGGTGCCTGATTTAATCCTCATTTCTTCATTTATTGAACCACCCATACCAAGAAGTTGTCCTTTATAACGTTTATCTTCAATGTTAGCCATTGTTCTTATATTTTTATCGAGCTGATTGAGTTCCTCCATTTTCATAGAAAAAATGTTTACTTTCTCAACCAAACCGTCGATCTCCAGCTTTTGTTCTTTCGTTTGTTTCCTTAATCGTTCCAGTTCAGTTCTGTCCCTCTTTATTTTAATATAATCATAATATGTATACATAAAAGACAGAGTAATAATTACCAGACAACACACAAGTCCCTTTAACATATTACTCGAAAGTATAAATTTCTTCGCGGAACTTTTTTTCTTGGGGATTATCAGGAAGGTATAAAAATTTTGAGGCATCTTTATTCCTTTTTAACATCCTAATATGAGTGAATGGTTTTACTAACCGCAAACGTATCAAAAGTCAAGGAGAGTTTATGTGCTTTTCAGAAAATTGACTTGACTTTGCAGGGAGTAATAAGCTACACAGCGCGATCATGAAGAATATTTGTTACAGGTAATCGCAGAAAGGAGTTCCCATGGCAAAATTTGAATCTAATGCTTTAAGAAATGTGGCTATTGTAGGGCACGGGGCAACGGGGAAAACGTCTCTATGCGAGTCTTTCCTTTATATCGCCGGCAAAACAGATCGTCCAGGGAGAGTTGATGAAGGCTCTTCCAGTATGGACTTTGAACCGGAAGAACAGAAACGGCGCATCTCAATTAGTGCCGCCACAAATTTCTTTGAATGGGAAAAACACAAAATTACTATTCTTGACACACCGGGGGATTCCAATTTTGCATATGATACCAGAAATTGTCTCCGTATTACAGATGGTGTAATAATAGTGATAGATGCCGTCGGTGGTGTTGAATTTCAAACCGAGAAGGTCTGGGAATATGCCAATGAGTACAAGCTTCCCCGCATCATCTTTATCAACAGAATGGACCGTGAAAGAGCTGACTTTGGAAAAAGCATCGAGAGTATCACGGACCGCCTGGGTAAAAAGGCGACACCTATATTCCTTCCTATCGGAGCAGAGGACTCCTTTAAGGGAGTCGTCGACCTCATACAAAAAAAGGCCTTACTCTTTGATAATCTGCAGGGAACCTATAAATCAGTAGACATTCCGCCCGATATGGTAGACATCGTCGAAAAATCCCGGGAGAATATGGTGGAAGATATCGCAGAATCCGATGAAGCATTAATGGACAAATACCTTGATACGGGCGAGCTTAGTGATGACGACCTAAAAGCAGGTCTCCGGAAAAGTGTAATTGCGGGTAATCTCATTCCTGTTGCGTGTGGTTCCGCATTGAAGAACATAGGCATTACATCTCTGATTGATTTAATTATAAATGTCCTGCCCTCTCCATTAGATCGTGGTCCTGTCACCGGAAAAAGACCGGGGAGAAATGATGACCAGGAGGTAAGAAATCCAGAGGAATCCGCCCCCTTCTCCGCGATAGTCTTCAAGACTATTGCTGATCCGTATGCAGGCAGATTAACGTTATTCAGAATTTTTTCTGGAACAGTCAGCGCTGATTCAATATTTTACAATTCAAAACGTAAAATCACAGAACGTTTCGGAAATATCTTTTTTCTTGAGGGTAAAAATCAGAAATCAGTTGAATCTTTAGTACCGGGTGACATTGCTGCGGTGGCGAAATTAAAAGAAACAGCCACCGGCGATACAATATGTAACGAAAAATTTCCCATTATTTTTGAAAAGGTTATACCTCCACCACCCATCATGTCCTTTGCCGTTACCCCCAAGAGTAGGGGCGATGAGGAAAAGATCGTTTCATCCATCAATAGGATCATAGAGGAAGATCCTACTCTGACCTTTCACCGGGATGAACAGACTAAGGAAATGATCCTTTCCGGCATGGGACAGGTTCATATTGAAGTTTCAGTAGAAAAAATGAAGCGGAAATTTGGTGTAGAAGTAACCTTGAAAACTCCCAAGGTGCCTTATAAGGAGACAATCAAAAGTAAAACAAATATTCAGGGCAAATATAAAAAGCAGTCCGGCGGTCGTGGGCAATTCGGCGATTGCTGGCTTGATATTGAACCATTACCCAGAGGCGGTGGTTTTGAATTCGTTGATAAAATTGTCGGCGGTGTCATTCCGCAACAGTATCGACCCGCAGTAGAAAAGGGAATTGTCGAAGCAATGGGGGAAGGTGTTGTCGCCGGATATCCTGTTGTTGATGTCAAGGTTTCTTTAGTAGACGGATCCTATCACACTGTCGATTCCTCAGAAATGGCCTTCAAAATAGCGGGGTCCCTTGGATTTAAAAAAGGTGTCCTGGCGTGTCAGCCGGTCCTCCTCGAACCCATTGTGAATATTGATATTGAGATACCAGATGAGTATTTGGGTGATGTCATCGGCGATCTGAACGGGCGGCGCGGTAAAATCCTGGGAATGGAATCAAAAGGAGTAAACAGAATCATAAAAGGCCAAGTGGCCCTTGCAGAAATTCTCAGATACGCACCTGATCTTCGCTCTATGACCAGCGGCAGAGGAACGTTTACCTACGAGCACTCACATTACGAAGAAGTTCCTCCATTTATCGCAGAGAAAGTCATTGCCGAGTCAAAGAAAGAACAACAATAAATTGGTGTTTACCTCCGAACAAGTTACGTGGATCTTTTGCATTCAGGGAGACAGTGATTCGTGTGAACTGCAGAAAAACTATGCTCACGCACTTGAACCCTTAATTCATTGAATCTACAAATCTTTATTATCATTAAATGGGGGACCAGCCTAAATTGGTGATTGAAGCGGGCGTTATAACTATCAGTGATAAAGGCTCCCGGGGGGAGCGAGAGGATCTAAGCGGTCAGGAAATCATCACACTGTTGAAGGATATCGGTGTTGTTATCGCCCAGTCTAAAATAATCCCCGATGAAAAAGAGGAGATTCGCGATACCTTGATTGACTGTGCTGATAACAAGGGCCTTGCTCTTATTATAACTACTGGTGGCACTGGCGTCAGTCCGAGAGATGTAACACCGGATGCAACACTCGAAGTAATAGATAAAGAAGTACCGGGTATGGCTGAAGCAATGAGGCGGGAATGTGCTGCAATGACGCCGCATGCAATGATATCACGTGCCGTTGTCGGGATCAGAGGCAACTCACTGATTGTGAATTTACCCGGTTCTCCCAAGGCTGTCAGGGAAAACCTCACGGTTATCTTGCCAGCATTAAAACATGCTATTGAAAAAATCAGGGGTGATGACTCTGAATGTGCGCCTTGAGGTAACTTTGAACTTTCTCAATATGCGTACCGGGCCAGAAGATACCTCTGCAGTGTGGACACACATGAAATTCGGTATGACTTGCGAATATATAGTCTGGAACCATACCTGAAATCTCTTCTTTGCATACTTCAATTAATTCACTATTACATCTCGAGCAGATGCTGAACATCCGCTCTGGTTCCGGAAGAAAAGACAGTTTGTCCATAATCTCCCGGAGTTGATCAAGTACATTATCACTTTGAATTATAACAAGCTTCCCCGAAGACAGTCTCCCCTTCGTGTTTTTTTTTCTCGTAAGGGCAACTCTCCCTTCTTTTGTGGCCCTCTTTAGAAAGTCCCGATCCGCATTTCCTGGATAAAATACGGTATCATATCCTAATATTCGCAGCCACTTGGCTAATTTCCCCAGGTTCATATCCGCGATAAACTTCACGTATAAAAAACTATCCACAAAATACAGTTATTGTTGCTCGTCGGGATTTTTATACTCGTCATCGAGAATAAGCTCTTTCTTACTATCCCTGACCTCTCTTCTAAGCTCTCTTACTGTTTTATTTAACTTATTTATGGTCCTATTGAGCCTGAATCTCTCGACTATACCCATGAACCCTGTAAAAATGACGCCCACAAGAAATGCTATAAATACAAGCATATAAGCAGGTAACGCTACATTCATAAGATCATAGTATTTCAAACTAATGGGAAGCGTGTTCTCAAGAGAAAACGTAATAATGAAAAGCATGAGCAGAACAAGAATAATAGTATAGATAACCTTCATTTCATACCTCCACACAATACATTTTAAAATACGGCAGAAGAAGCTCACATGTCTTGTAAATATCTTCTGGAATTACACGGACATCACCCAAAACGCTCATGAAATTGGTATCACCACTCCACCTCGGTACGACATGCACATGAATATGATCGTCTATCCCGGCACCGGCTGCCTTCCCAAGATTTATGCCTATGTTAAAACCATCGGGGTGCAGTGCCGATTTTAAAACCCTCACCGAAATATCCTGGAGGTTAAATATCTCCAGTTTTTCATCAGGAAGGAGATCTTCCAGCCTACTTACGTGCCTGAAGGGTACAATCATGAGATGACCACTTATATAGGGATATCGATTCATCATTACAAACGCGTTTTTCCCTTCAAAGAGCACTAGATCATCACATCTGATCGAGTCTTTACAAAAAATGCAGTCAGTAGGTTTTTCGCTCTTTATAAACTCCATCCTCCAGGGGGCGTATAACTTTTCCATTCAACGAAACCTTATAAATCTTATAGTTCTACAATTTCACCTTTAATCTTTTCACCAATCTCAAGGATTCCAACGGTATTACGGGAGGCAAATCTCTTATCCGTCGCCGATCCGGGATTGAAAAACAGTATACCGTCCCTCACTTCGTTTGCTGCCCGATGCGTATGTCCATAGACTAGACAATCCACTCTTCCAATTTCTTTTAAAAGCTTGTTTTCAAGGCCGAAAGGCATCCCCCAACCATGGATAATTCCGACACGGCAATTGTTCAGGTTTATAATAAGCCGATCAGGCAAAGACTGTCTGACGGACTGTGGATCCATATTACCGCAGACAGCCTTTACGTCTTTGCCTGCAAATGCGTCGAGTACTCTTATATCAACAAGATCTCCCGCGTGTAATATGAGACTCACATCATAAAAATGATTCTCCATGAGACGTCTGAGTCTGTCATCATAACCACTTAGATGGGTATCCGATATTACCCCGATTTTCACTTCTCATACTCCTTATTGTTGCGCGAAAGAATTATATAGATACAGCGTAAAAAGACAAGTATTATTTATGTTAAATTCGCAAAAAGCCCCTA